>Ga0302307_10000125_pt1 | contig 67553 bp, 75 predicted proteins | sample III_Palsa_E3_2_FD_200530 | JGI IMG/M metagenome (GOLD analysis project Ga0302307, IMG submission 200530) | Peat permafrost microbial communities from Stordalen Mire near Abisko, Sweden - III_Palsa_E3_2 | ecosystem: Environmental > Terrestrial > Soil > Palsa > Peat permafrost | place: Sweden... | reverse complement strand
GTAGTCACATTACCCACGGCAATCCCCACGGCATATTTAAATGGGCTAGCATCAGACATCGGGAACAACGCCTACAGCTTTGGTATTGCTCCACTCAGCCTAACTACCATAACCATTTACGCACCAACATATTGGGGCAACACTGGTGCTCTTGTTCTTCGTGGCTCCGCTGAATGTCAGTGGCATATCTGGTGTAACTAAAATAAACCCTTGGTCTTAGGCCATAAGAGGTTATGTAGCTCGTGGAAGCTCCGGCTGAGAAATCGATCATTTGGTTTCTTCTTCAGGAGCTTCCATTCTTTAGGATCACCCGGTGGAATAGCTGTGTCAACAAGCGTCACTAACTTGCGATTCAACTGAATTCTCTCAGAGTGAATGGTGAGAAATTTCGCATTTGCCTTGTTTGCTCGACCCCACCTCGTTATCGATCCGTACTCTGTCAATATCTTCTTCACCACCCGCTTATCCATACCCTTGATTGGTTGAACGTTATCACCCATGTCTCCAAGCAGCGTCTGATATGCTATCATCTGACTTATCTTAACACCCTTTATCTTCTCTGCGTCCGCGGGACGTATCCACTTCGGCTTCTTCTTTCCGTCCTTTCCTTTGGCACTCGAATCATATAACCAAACGGTGTCAGACAGATATTGATAAGCGTCCTTGTCCTGTGTGCCACAAGCAATCTTGTAAGTTGATCCATACTTTCTTGCGATGGAACACAGAACATCATCCGCTTCGTATATCTTCGGGACGTAGTAAGCTAGACCAATCTTATCGAATAGCTCGAAGACGTAGGGTAGGCATGCGTACATGCGATCCTTATCCGATTCTCCCTGTTCTGCGTTCTCTGCATCAGTTCGACCATCGTTATTCCTACCTTCACGGTTAGCTTTGTACGCCGGGTATATCTTGTGCCTGAATACTTTCGGACCGTCAAACGCTGCCAGGACATAGTTGGCACCAACAGCAAGCGCATCGCCACAGATCATGGATAGCAGGGCGTAAGGTAATGACTGCTCTATTGGTCTCGATGATTTACCGGCTACCAGCATGGCGCGATATAGATACCAGTTGGTGTCACTCACGAATATCCGTTCCATCCTGTTCCTTTTCTTTATCTTCCACCCGGCGGCATTTCCATCCTCTATGATGTTTCAACCTACCCGCCATTACCTGGTGCATATATCCAGGCTCCAGATCGTGCTCTCGACAAAACCTGGCTAGGTTATGTATCTTTTGCTCCACACCTTGAGGATCTGTAACGATGTAATCTTTAGCGACACGATTTGCCATCGAAGCCACAGATGAGGAATTCTCAGCGGACCTCATACCGTGACGATAGGGTATCTTTACCTCGGGCTTCGGCTTACTGTAGGGATCAGAAGTATCCCGACCAATCCCGATATAAGAAGAATTGAGAGCCCAAAATCCTTTGCCCATTATGCTTTTCATCAATGTACTCCTGTACTTTGAGTAAGTGCATCCACCTGAATGATCGAAACATCATCCCAGTCATCGGATTTCATGTCTGTAGTTGGATCTATCAGAGTAGCGGAGAAATGTGCACCGAATTGTTTCCTGAGCGTTGCATCTAGTTCCTTCATGAAATCTTCACGTTCCATTATGTCTGGTGCCATGTTGATTTTGTGCTCTATGAATAACATGAGTTCCCGAGGATGAGGAGACTCCAGTTGAGCAGCTGGAGTAATTCTGTAACCGGCTAACGTGGTCATTCTATCCTCCTTAAGGTACTATTTACCACATCTTACTCATCAAATTTTCGAATCCCTCTATCAATTTAATGAGGTGCAAACCTGCGTAAGGGCCGAAACACGCTAGGAAGACCAAGCTTAAAAATACGGAGCAGTTATGCTGAGTTCAGACAAGAACCCTTTCACCGATTCGCTGTTGACGTACGCCACCGCTATAGGCGTAGCCTGTTTGGGTGGTCTGGTAAGATATGTTAACCACACTGAAGGATTTAAATTCGGTGTGCTCGTCAAGGATTTATTGACCGCTGCCTTTTGTGGACTCTGTACATTCTGGGCATGCGAATGGATGAACATTGTTGGTCCGCTCTCTGCCATTATGATTGCCACATCTGGTTTGATGGGAACGCGATTGTTACGTATCCTCGAAAACCTATATATGGTTCGCATGGGCATGAAAGCTGAAGCACCGATTGAACAAGCTCTAGAAAATGATCGAACGACACCCGTAGTTCATCCAGACGACAAGAGTAAGGAAGGAGAGTAACCGTGTTAACCATTCACAATTCCCTAAATCCTGCGATAAAGAAATTGCTTGTTCGCCTCGACGTCCTCCTGTCTATGGCCTCTTGCCTCATTATTCCTGCGATAGTGGGTGGTTCATTGGTGATGTTTGTGGAGCAGGCGCCAGAACAAAAATTCATCTCCAACGGTTACATGTGGGAAAGTGCAGGGAGTTGGATTTCAATCTCCATCCCTGTCACAGTTCAGACCAAGACAAACAAGGCGCTATACAGAATCTTCATCAAGGATAAAGCAGGCGAGGTGATCTACGTATATCCGGATCACTTCGTCAAGGATCCTTCAGAATTCAAACTGATTGATGACCACATTCAACTACCTGATCTCAAACCCGGAGAGTATCAGATCGGCGCAAAGCTGATCTATTGGTTCAATCCGATAAAGAATGGTACGGTTGATTTTGAGTTGTCCAATGTGGTGATCAAGTAGGAATAATCATGTCATTTCAAGTTACAGCAAATCAGATTCTTGGCCTCAACTCAAACTTGACGAATGCCCAAGCACTAGCAGATGGCATCAATGCGTGTGCTTCTCGTTACGGTATCGACCAATCAGCAATACGCTTGCGCTACTTTGTGGCGCAGTCGTTCTTTGAAACGCAGCAATATACATCCTGGTCGGAGAATCTAGACTATACGACGCCTGAAAGATTGGTAACAGAGTGGCCCTCAAGATTTACTCTAGATCCAACACATACGAACTATGCGTATGCACCGAACTACATCAACAATCCGCAGAAGCTAGCGAATCTTGTGTACGCAAATCGGGATGGGAATGGTCCAACGTCCTCAGGCGATGGTTGGAATTTTCGTGGACGCGGTGCATTCGACCTGACATTCAGGTCGAACTATACGGCATACAGTCAGGCGGCGTATGGTGATAATCGAATCGTCTTGAATCCCGATCTTGTTGCCCAACCTGTGGATGCATTCCTTTCCGCTGGATGGTTCTGGGACGACAACCATATGAATGCCTTAGCGGATTCAGATTCATTCACGCAGGCGACACGAGTGATAAATGGTTCAACAGTGACCGTTCCTCAGCGCCTACCAGTTTTGAACAAGGTCAACTCTGTACTCGTTTGGCCCTAATCTTCAACAGTAAGAACATTATAGAGACCCTGCCATGGCGGACCCGATCTTTTATTATCAAGTAACGTTGGTCAATGGTGCTCAGTCAGAGCCTTACGTTGTTCCTTGGGTTACCTCTCTCGACGCTAACCCGCAAAATGAAGTTGTTGTTCTGCAATCGAGCTTGGGTTCGTATGTGCCCGGTCTCTATGTCGGTTCTAACGGCGGGTGGAAACTTGCCATCCCATATGAACCTATCACGCAAGCTATAATAAATGGCGCGGGTATCACCGTCATCTACAACTCAACCGAGGATGTGGATTACGGTGGATCTCAGACAACGACCTCGGTATTCGTCAATGGTTTACCAATCAATGGTACAGTAGTTGATGCAGTTCTGAATGGCTTCTACGGTGTCATTCAATCGTTTGATGTCGCAGCAGGAGTCTATTCGGTCAATGGCGTTGATCCAGATGCTTCTGGCAATGTCGAGTTGCAGATTACTGATATTCCGGATCTTGCACCTGAACTGGCTTCGGCTGTTTGGACGGTGAACGGCGTTGGTGTTGATTCGAACCACAACGTAAATGTATACCTTCGCAATCTTCCGGACGTTAGCATTTCGGAAGGTCCGGCGATTGATGGTTATCTCCTGCGCTTCTCGAACTCGATTAGTCAATGGGTAGCAGAAAGTCCTTCGGCTCTCGATATCATCCACAGCGTGAATGGACAAACTGGTGGGTCAACGGGAGCCGTTGTTGTTCAAGCTCTCCCGGCAGAGACTACTTCTTCCACCTCGTTGTCCTTGGTAAGCGATAGCGGAGCGACAACCGGCAATATCCTGATAAAGAATCTGGTTAGCACCGGTGATATCACGTTGACGGACAATGGCACGGATATAGCGCTATCTATTCCGAGCTACGTGCAAGCTGTTCAATCTTCACCAGAGGCTGGAGGTACTACTCTCGTTGCTAACGATGGCTCAGTCACACAGGTTGCGCAAATCAAAGAACTTGTTGCTGGTGCGAATGTTAACTTCGCGACAGACGGTAACAGCGTAACGATCAATGCCACGAATAATACGGGCGGTGGCGGGAATTTAACCGCAGTTCAATCGACGGGCTCCGGAACTTCTCTGGTGAACTATGATGGTTCGGGTGGGACAACCATCGCCCTCCTGAAGTCGATATCTGCAGGCGCTAACATCACGATAACGCAAGACGTCGGTCTTGATACGATCACGATTGCTGCAGCATCCATAACTCCTCCTGTTACTTCGGTGAATGGTCAGACAGGGGCAGTCGTTATCACGGCTTCAGATATCACTGGCTTGGCAACCGTAGCGACGACAGGCAACTATGACGACCTGATTAATACGCCGACGCCCTACGTCTTACCGATTGCAAGTTCGCAGACATTGGGTGGTATAAAGGTCGGATCGAACCTGACGATTGCTGGAGATGGAACACTTAGTGCTAATGCGCTGCAACTCAATCCCGCAACGACGACAACTCTTGGTGGGGTAATCGTTGGTTCGGGGTTGACTGTTCAATCAGATGGCACGCTCGCAGTAGTACCTTATACCTTGGCGGCGGCAACGACTAGTTCGTTGGGCGGTATCATCGTTGGTCCTACGCTGTCGGTTCAAGGTAATGGGCAACTCGATTATGACCTGCCTCCTGCTACTGATTCGACCTTGGGTGGCGTAATTGCTGGATCCGGAATAGCTATCACGGATGATGGCGTAATCTCAACAACGCCTTTGGTCATAGCAACGACGACAACTCTTGGTGGGGTAATTGTTCCACCTTCCGGTGGATTGGTCGTTGATGGTTCGGGCAACCTTTCTATCAATGACACGGATGTCGTAACTTCGATAAACACAACAGCAGGTGCAGTAACGATTGCCGAAGGTACAGGCGTCACCGTTACGACTTCAGGTTCGACCATCACCATCGCAGCTTCTGGTGCAACGGGTGGTACGGTTACGGAAGTCGGGTTGGCGATGCCTCCGATTTTCACGGTGTCTGGTTCTCCGGTGACGACAACAGGGACTCTGACTGCGACGCTGAACAGTCAGAATGCAAATCTGATTTGGGCTGGGCCGACAACGGGCTCTGCAAATCAGCCGACGTTCCGTTCATTGGTCGGAGGAGACCTGCCCGCCGCAACTACTTCGGCAAATGGTGCAGTCAAGCCTGGATCCGGTTTGGCGATAACTGTCGGTGGAACTCTAAGTGTTGATCCAACTCAGGTTATCACTTCGTTCAATGGTCGTATCGGGGCTGTCACCCTGCAACTCTCTGACATAGTAAATCTTGGTGCGGTTATAGCGGGGAACAACAATACGCTTTCCGGGAATAACAACTACACGGGAACAAATAGTTTCACCGGTGGAACAATTACTGTACCGACCGTAGCAACTTCGGACGATTCGAACAATGCAGCCTCGACTGCATACGTTCAGGAAGTTATAGCAACGTTGGCTACGGGTGTTACTTCCTTCAATACTCGCACCGGCGCAGTCGTATTTCAGGCTGCCGATGTCACAGGAGTCGGTGGAGCTTTGCTGGCTAGTCCTGCATTTACGGGAACACCCACCGCCCCGACGCCTTCGACTAGTACAAATAATACGAGCCTGGCCACCACGGCGTACGTTCAGAATAACCTGGTGAGTTATGCGCCTCTGAATTCTCCTGCACTAACTGGGACGCCGACAGCACCAACAGCTACTGCTGGGACGAATACAACTCAGTTGGCAACAACCGCATTTGTTCAAGCTGCGATTACGACGAATGCGGGAGTTACGACCTTTAACGGTCGGAATGGGGCAGTCACGCTCAACAGCACGGATATTACTGGAGCTGGTGGTGCACTTCTGAATTCTCCTGCATTCACGGGAGTACCGACCTCGACTACACCGTCGACGGGTGACAACACCACGAAGATAGCGACAACAGCTTTTGTTCAAGCCTCGCTGTCCAGCGGAGCAGTCACCTCGTTCAACACCCGGATAGGCGTGGTCACTTTAACACTTGCAGACGTCACGGGCGCTGGTGGAGCTCCTCTTGCCTCTCCGTCATTCACTGGTGTTCCTGTTGCACCAACGGCGTCACCGGGAACGAATACAACTCAGATAGCGACGACAGCATTCGTTACTACAGCGGTTGCGTCTGGTGGTGTTCAACCCGCAACGACGACAACTCTTGGTGGGGTAATCGTTGGTTCGGGGTTGACTGTTCAAACGAGTGGTTTACTTTCGGCCAATGTCACAACTGTAGCGGGGAGAACGGGTGCAGTCACATTGTCGGTAACGGATATATCTGGCGCCGCTCCTCTAGCCTCTCCAGCATTCACGGGAACTCCAACTGCTCCTACAGCTTCGGTGGGCACCGATACGACGCAGTTGGCAACGACGGGATTTGTACAAAATACGCTGGCGGCTTCTATAAGCGTCACCGTTAGTTCCTCGAATATCTCTCTGGGCACGAACGCTAACTACAATACGGTGATTTTCGTTGGTAACCTGACGGCAAATGTTATCGTTACCCTGCCGTTCCCGGGTCAATGGATCTTCTACAACGAAACGACTAATGCAGGAAGCTTTACTCTTACATTGTCGAACGGCGTGACTTCGGGAGCAACATTTGTCCTTCAAGAAGGATCCTCGGTCCACCTGTTTAGCGATACAAACCTTGGAGTTTTACCTGCCATCACCTCGGGTATTACCACAGCGTCTTTGGATAACTCGAACAACCTGGCTACTACTTCGTTCGTCCATACATTGCTAGGTAGTGGATCGAATGTCGTCAACTCATTCAACACGCGGGTCGGCGTTGTAACACTGCAAGCTTCAGACGTTACGGGAGTTGGTGGTGCGCTGTTGGCGTCGCCTGCATTTACGGGAACTCCAACAGCTCCGACAGCGGCCAATGGAACTTCAACCACTCAGTTGGCGACAACTGCATTCGTCGTGGGAACGACGCTGACTGGATCGACGACCGTTAGTCTTGCTGGTGGATCTAGCTCATTGAATTTGACGACCGCAGAACTAAGTTTCCCTGTTATTTATTTCACAGGGGCGTTAACTGCTAGTATCGCGGTAACGATTCCTATCACAGGGCAATGGACATTCCACAACTCCACTACAGGTTCAACTTCATTTACTCTGACGTTGGGCAATGGAGGTACCGCTACCTACGTGCTGGCTCAGGGCACTTCGATTCAGGTGTTGAGTAATCTTACGTTGGGTGTTATTCCTTCGACGGGCACCGCAGTTACGCAATCGCCTACGGATAACTCAACAAACATAGCGACGACTGCTTACGTTCAAGATGTGTTAGGTTTGGGAACGGGTGTTGTTACTTCGTTCAATACTCGCTCGGGTGCGGTTACTCTGGTGAGTGGGGATATAACTGGGGCGGGTGGTGCCCTTGTTGCTTCGGCTAATACGTGGACGGCAGCAAATAGTTTCACTGGTGGTTCGATTACGGTTCCGACAGCTGCGGAAGGTACGAGCTCCACGGCTGCAGCTTCGACGGCGTTCGTTAGCAACGCGATGTTAAATACGACTACGATTAACGTCAGTGGGTTGACTTCACCTTATACCGTTCCAGCATCGCAATATGGTACAACTGTTATTGAGTTGACGGGAAGTCTTACTGCCAATCTGACTTTGACGTTGCCGACGAGTGGTATCTGGTCGTTCTACAATAACACTACGTCATCCGGCGGGACGTTTAATGTAACGTTGAGTAACGGAAGTGGTGCTACTTATGTGGCTCTCGATAACGAAAGCTCGAGCGTCATATCTCTGGGCACTCTGGGTATCGTCAACTCAAACATCTCTGCGTTCACCTTAACGCCAGCCACGTCAACAACGCTCGGTGGTGTGATTGTTCCGAATGGTTCCGGGCTAACGGTTAACTCTTCGGGCGACATTGCAGTTTCCGCAGCAACAGGTTCAACGGCAGGTATCGTTTCGCAAGGTACGGGCGTCACGATTTCCGGAACTGGTGTACTATCGGCAAACGTTGTTTCGGTATTCGGTAGAACGGGCTCTGTGGTACTGACGTTGGCAGACGTAACAGGAGTGGGTGGAGCACCGGCGGCTAGTCCGACGTTCACGGGAACCGTGGTTGCTCCGACGCCGACAATAGGTGTCAATAACACAGACGTAGCAACCACGGCGTACGTCTATGCGGCGACTCAAGGCACAGCGGTAATCAGTTTAACTGGCGGAGCAACCACACTAGTATTGACGGCAGCCCAGTACAGTGCGGAGATTTTGGAATTTACAGGAACTTTAACAGCTAACATCATTATTACGATGCCAGGCTCTGGTGCATGGGAAGTTCTTAACCTTTGCACCGGAGCATTCACTGTAACATTGGGTAATGGCGCTGGGCAGAATCTTGTGATCCCGCAAGCAACGGAAAACACGTTGCCGGTGGTGGCGAATTCGACAGCAGGTATGGTTACCATAGCAGGCGGTGGCTCAACTGTTGTCAATACGTTCAACACACGTTCGGGAACGGTGACGCTGACGAACACAGACATTAGCGGCGCCGGCGGTGCTCTTGTGGCTTCACCTGTATTTACGGGGACACCACAAGCTCCAACTGCTGCAGCGGGTGACAACTCGGTGCAGATTGCGACAGACGCTTATGTGTACAGGGCGACACAAGGATCTGCAACGGTTGCATTGGCCGCAGCAAACGTTACGCTGTCCGCGGCCCAGTATTCGGTACCGGTTATTATCTTCACAGGCACTCTGACCGCAAACGTCACCGTAACGGTGCCGACTTCGGGTCAGTGGATCTTCTACAACGCAACAAGTGGAGCGTTCTCGGTCACGTTGTCGAATGGTACGGGTGCGACCGCCGTGGTGCCGCAGTCGGGAACCGCAACATCGCCTTATATCTCGGATGGATCTGCTGGTGTGCTTCCTGTGAATCCTATCATCACTGGTGTTTCTTCAGTGAATGGAAGCACAGGCGCAGTAACCGGGATCGCAACACTGGCTTCTCCGACATTCACCGGAGTACCAGCAGCACCTACGGCAACGGCTGGAACGAGCACAACTCAAGTGGCAACAACGGCATTCGTTGCGACCTCATTCGCGCCCTTAGCTAATCCGGCGTTGACCGGTGTTCCTACGGCTCCTACGGCAACTACGGGTACGAACACGACCCAGCTTGCAACCACTGCTTTTGTTCAAGCTGCAACTACGGGAACTTATGCACCTCTGGCGTCGCCTGCATTTACGGGAACTCCAACAGCGCCTACGGCATCAACAGGTACAGATACAACTCAGTTGGCGACAACAGCTTTTGTCTACAATGCGGATCAGGGCTCTTCTTCGGTAGCTTTGACGGGATCAAATGTTACACTCACAGCTACCCAGTATTCGGTACCGGTTATAATTTTCACAGGTACCTTGACGGCGAGTGTGGTAGTTACAGTTCCTACAGTCGGGTCCTGGACGGTTTATAACACGACGACGAATACTAGTACTAACACTTTCACAGTCACTTTGACGAACGGAAGTGGCGTAAGTCTAGTGCTTCCGCAGTCTGTAGTGTTGGCTACGGAAACAGTTGCGACTTCTGTCATATCCAACACTGTCGGTGTCATTGCAGTTCAACCCGCAGCGTTGACCCGCAGATTGCAAACTACTTCACAAAGTTATGCGATAGACAATATCGGTTCGACTTCTGGAACGTTAACACTCGATTTAGGGTTGTACTCAGAATTTGCATTCACCGTGTCCGCGGCTACTACGATTGCATTCACGAATACTTTGGGGACGAGTACTGGGCAGGTAGTATATCTTCGTATAACAAATGGTGGGACAAATATTACATGGCCCACAGGTTCATTGTACTCGGGTGGAACTGCGCCCACGTTATCAGCTTCGGGTATTGACATGATTGGCGTCAAATACGATGCAATCAGCGCCGTTTACATGATATTCACACTCGGCCTAGCGATGGCCACCTAATCAGTAGAGGTCACCCGAAGGGTGACCTCTTTTCGGGTACTTAACTATGAGTTTATTTCTTCTCCTTGCCGCAGCATCCCATAGTGCACCGCCACCTTCGAACACCGGGTACGCGTTATTTGCCGGAGGCAACACCTCGGCAGCAGTAATCGCCACCACGGTTCAATATTCTTACCCTAACAACACGTTGGCTTCAGGAACAAACCTTGGTCAAGCGCGTTATGCAGTCAATGCAACAGGAAACGCTACCCAAGGTATAATTGGCAACGGATACAACGGTGGGCAGATCCAATATACCGATCTTTACGTTTATGGCACTAACACAGTATCGGCTGGAACCCAACTAAGTAATGCCAACTACGCTAGTGGCGCAGCTGGAAATACTAGCGTGGCTGTATTCGCAGGTGGTACTCCAGGATTTTCAACTGCATCCGTTGTCTATACATACTCTGGTAATACTGTCGCATCCGGAGGAAGTTTACAAACCGCACGCTACGCTCTTGCTGCAGCAGGAAATACTACCATAGGACTTTTCGGTGCTGGCTTTACGGGATCTATAACCAACGTCACAGACATCTATACGTACTCTACCAACTCAGATGTCTCGGGCACAAATCTAACTACAGCTGCAGAATACCCAGCGGCGTGTGGTACTTCGGCGAAAGCAGTATTCGCCGGAGGCATGGGACCGATATCATCAAGTTCAGTCTATACGTACTCGGGCAATACTTCAGTATCTGGGACAAGTCTTACCGTAGCTCGAGAACAGTTGGCATCAGGTAGTAATCCAGTGATCGGAGTGTTCACTGGTGGAGCCACCAATAATACACCGACACGAAGTTCTGTAACGGATGTCTACACTTTCAGTAACAACGCGGTCGCCGCCGGCACTAGTTTGACCACAGCTAATTACTGGCTCGCTGGTACATCTTCGAATCCTGGGTGGACCTGATTTAATTTAACATTAACCAATAAGAGAGATATCATGCATTACAAAACCAACCGACTCAACCATGATTTTCAGATTGCTTATTTCATTGCGGGCGCGTGCCAGACCGCGGATGCCGCCTACTCGATCTTGTGTGATCTTGCAGAGGATCGTTCGAATGCACTTAAGTCATTCAAGGCCTACAGTTTGAGAGATCAGGCTAAGATCAAACGGGCTGAGCATCTCATGGCCTCCTTCATTGATCCTCAAACAGGTGAGATCGCAGAAGCTAACAAGGAGGATCCCGATTACATGGATGCTCTGGCGGATATCGAAGAGCTACGCGCATTGGCAGGGACAACGCAGAAGAATTATGACGCAGCTGTCGCCGAACTAGCGTTCATTCGTCAATGTCAGGACAAGTTGCAACCATTTCGAAAGTATGCCCATCTATCGGATTCTCAAGCACACGAGGCTGCACAGTTCGAAGAGTGGAAGTTGCAGTTGATTCATACGGCACAGAATCACTTGCTATCAACAAGCAATATCCCACACGATCATTGGGGGACAATGCGTATGCACCCAGCCTTTGAAGATGAAATCCTGCCGGCAATTGATAAATTCGTTGGTGTAAAGATGTTGGCGGGCTCGAAGGAAGGTGAGGCAAAGCTTACGGCTCTCTTGGTAAAGAAAAACTACGAGCTACCATCCCTGTTGGAAGCACCACAAGAATTGAAGTTGAATCGAGGAGAATCAGATGCAGGAAAAGAAACCGAATCTACGTACCCGAATTACAGTCCTCGCTGAAGTCATAACTGAGTTACTCCGTAGAAATGCTATAGGAATAATCCTTACCGTTGGCATGTTTGCTCTCGGATACTCTCTGAAAAATATCGGGGACAGGAATGAACGCGCTACTCTGTATGCCCAACTGGCGGAACAGAGACAACGCATGGCAGCGGAGTGCGACGCACGTCTGGTGGAAGCCAAGGATATGACGACGGAGCAGACTGGTCGCATAGAGGAACAGACTGAACTTATCCATCAACTCAAAGACATAGTGGGTAATGTTCAGCTGACCCAGAAGCAACAGGTTCATGTTCGCGAAGCCGAGTTGGAGACCATGAAGAAGGCTGCCTCTGCTGCACAGACCGCAGTCACGGAAGTCACCAAAGGTGCGACCGAAAAGGATCGTCAACAGATCAACGCAGTAGTGAAGGGGAAGAACAAATGAGATTAGTTATAGCGATATTCACCCTGCTACTCGCCTCATGTGCTACCCGATCCTCAGGGTGTCCGGATGTTCCTAGCATGGGAGATCAGGAGACTCTGAAGGACTATACCGTACATATCATCAGCATGTACAAAGAGTGTCAGAAGATCAAGATTGATAAAACGGGGACCTGATAAGAGAGTGAATGAGATGATTATCGCGGACATGATTAAGGCTCAGTTGATAGAAGCCGATGATAGCATTGGGAGTAACAACCCAAGCAATAATAACCCGAACATGAATTGGCAGCATGAGATGGAGGACAAACAAATCCATAAGCCGAGGAAGCCCGGTCAGGTTCTACCCAAGGGTACGTTCGACAAAAGTCCGTCGGGTATAGCGCAGATAGTCAAGAATCATTCGCCTGACTATGGAACTGCTGAGAAGAAACTCGATTCCTATATCAATCGCAATGGTCGTAATCTGCAGGGTGCAGACAAGGAACGTCTGCACCAATCCAAGGAAGCTTTGAAGAATCAGTACGGGGATCAGGAGACATCAACTGATACTTCTGATACTTCGACATCTGACTCGACGACAACGACTAGTAGTATCCGGGCAATGAATGAGCAGTCGATTTATGCTTTGCCACCTGGTCACAACAAGGATGATGGTATGGTAAACCTCTTGAAGGAAGTACCGGACAATCGTCAAAAGGATCCAGAGCAGGATCCTCAATTTGTTGATAACCCACCGAAGTTGAATGCAAGGGTTACAATGGGCTCTCTAATGAAGATTGGAAACAGGTTGGCTCAGGCTTCCATTCTGAACTCGGTGCAGGATCCCAACCAAAGAATGTCTAGTGTGGAAGAACCTGAGGAGACTGAAGCTGGTTCTACCGCGATCAACAACCTGGAAGAGACTCCTATAGCCCCAAAGAAGGTAAAGGGTGATTCGACATCGGACTCACTCGATAACAACTTTGAGGAAGTCAACCCGATATCGAACTCTGCATACGCTACGTCAATCCTTGATAGTGCATTCAAGCATATCATGGTGGCCGATAAATGGAGTTCAGATGTCAAGACCAAGAAGCACCCACCTGAAGGTTTGTTCAAGGAGGGATCCGCAGATGAGATTGCCTCGTGGTTGAAGAAGAGTCATAAGGGTGATACGGGTAAGGCATCATCTTCGTTGAATTTTTATATCAACAGAGCAGGGAAGAACCTGAGCCCTGAGCGTAAGAAAGTACTGGAAGACGTCAAGGGTAAGATAGGTAAATAAGGGGTACTGGTAGTTAATTTTATCGAGTCTTGAATATAACGTACAACCACCTCTGTCGGATTCCTAACACTGGAGTCTCACCACATGCCTACTCCCCGATTGTCAGATGCATTAGCTCAACAGACGGCAGAAGCTTACCGCAAGTTGGGTAACAACGGTTACACTCTTTGCGGTATATCAAAGCAAGCCTTTAAGAAGCGTTGTCGAATATCGATCGATCGAGGTATACTCGACAGGAATGAGAAGCCCCAGACTACACAGTCGAAAGGTATGTCTATTGAACAGGAACCACCTCTGGGTGATCTGACTATAGACGAGATCATCTCTTCAAAGAAGGAACTCGCAAGACGAAAGATTGCTGCTCAGAACTATAACCACCTTATAGATGTTAATGTATCGATTGATGGTCCGGTTGGTTTGATCGTCCTAGGAGACCCGCACGTAGATGATGATTCATGCGATATCGTTCGTCTCGAATCTGATCTTGATATCGCATGCAAAACCGAGGCCATGTTCTTAGGCCACCTTGGTGATATAACCAACAACTGGATTGGTCGTCTGCAGTTCAAGTATGGAGATCAGGTAACAACCAGAGCCCATGCACGTAAGCTCATCAACTGGGTACTGAAAGATCGTCCCAATATGTTTGTAGTCTCGGGTAACCATGACCTGTGGAACGATGGACAGAATCTCCTTGACTGGGCATTAGAAGACCAACTAGTGATTGCTCAGCCACACGGAGTACGTTTGAATCTCAAATTCCCTTCTGGAGATCCTATTCGTATTCATGCACGACACGACTTCCCCGGTAACTCTATCTATAATGCTGCCCACTCGCTACGTCGTGAGCTTGCGTTCGGTTTAAGAGATCACATCCTGTTGGCTGGTCACCGCCATATCGATGCCTATGCAATGCATGCACATGCAGATGACCCATGGATCTCTCACCTCTTCCGGGTCTCTGGTTACAAGATGGTTGATGACTACGCAGACACGCATCGTTTTATGCCTATGCGATTCGCTCCTTCGGTTACTCTCATCCTGGATCCAACAGCAAATCCTGTAGACAAGGTCAAGCCCTTCTGGGATACGCACGCAGGTGCAGATTACCTGAAGTTCCTGCGCAAACGCAAATCGAAGAGATAATTTTAAGGCGTGGTTCACCTTCGGACTTTGAATGAACCACCTTTAATATTTGAGAGAGCACTAAGATGGATCCACTAGACCTTGCACAAACTGAAACCGAGATTCAATTCAACGCCAGGATAAAGAACATTAGAGACAAGACCAAGAAATCATTACTGCCTACCGGAGTCTGCTATTACTGTGAAGACAACGTTGGCACCTCTTTGCTATTCTGCTCCTCAGAGTGTCGGGATGACTACTCAAAGGAACAGAGGATGAGGGAAATAAACGGGTTGAAATAACACTTGGGCCATCCATGAGGTGGCCTTTTCCATCTTCTGCTTTATCAATTTCATCATATCTGAGGCATAGTGATGAAGTATAAAGAAGGAGTTGAGATAATGAGTTCGAGTCTGGTAGTCAACACACAGGTCGGAACACAGAATACGCCGGCGGGCATAGCGGAGAATATTTCCTCGCTGTACCAGGCTGGACAGACTATAACGCAAACCCTGTTGCTACAACCTAGTGGATCACCTGGGTCGCAGTTCAGCTCGCCTGCCGGCTTCTCGCAGATCACTGTGAACCCACAAGCCACTGTGGTTCTTACCGCGCAGAAGGGAAGTAATCCCGCATACATAAGTTTGAACGTCAATCAACAGACAACGATCGATGACACAGTTGATACTTTTCAGGTGACGAATCCGGGCACTACTCAGGTTGCAGTCAACCTCATCTGGATTGTTCAGGTCTCGACATCAACGCCTGTTACTTCTGTAGTCACCTCGGTGAATGGTCAGACGGGGGCAGTCGTCCTCACTGCATCTTCGCTGTCAGGTTTAGCTACGGTCGCGCAAACAGGTAATTACTTCAACCTTATAAATCTTCCTAACCTGGCGGCCGTTGCAACGACTGGTAGCTATAACAGTCTAACAAATCTTCCTGTTATTCCGACAGCACCGGTAAACGCCGATTGGAATTCAAGTTCGGGATTATCTCAGATCCTGAACAAGCCTCAGTTAGCCGCCGTGGCAACAACGGGATCATATTCATCTTTGACGGGCGTTCCTACTCTTGCTACAGTAGCAACGACAGGAAGCTATAACAATCTCATCGATACACCCACGCTTGCACCTGTAGCAACAACCGGTCTCTATTCGTCCTTGACTGGTGCTCCTGTTCTTGCTTTGGTGGCGACAAGCGGATCGTATTCTGATCTTGATAATATCCCTGCTCCATATACATTGCCCACTGCATCACCAACAGTTCTAGGTGGTGTTAAAGTCAGCACTACGTCTGGGTTATCCGTGACATCGGGATCCCTTTCGATCGCTCCTGCAACAGCATCCGTGATTGGTGGGGTCAAGCAAGGGACGAATGTAACTATAGCAGGCGATGGCACGTTAAGCGTTATCGGAGTATCACCAATCTCTTACGCATTCGCAGATCTTCCTACGGGAACAATTAACGGGTCGATGATTTTTGTTACCAATGGACGGAAAGTTGGTGAAGCTGCAGGTCATGGGACGGGCGTTCCTGCATATTGGTCTACAGAGAACTGGCGGGTGTTCTCAACAGATCAACCTGTTCAAATCTAAGGAGTAAGAGATGAGTAGTGAAGTTATAGGGACGTGCGGAGACTGTATCATCTCCGTACCCAATGCCTCGACATTAAGCCTGAAGTTCAAGGTAGATATCCAGGAAGGTGTCAACCACCTGATTCGACATCGGGGATTAGTGAACGGTTATTACCCGACAACCAATGAGAGTGTACAGAACCTTACGATTGCTACCAGTGGATCATACTCACCAGGTCAATCCTGTACTGCGTTACTAGTCTCAACTGATAGCCCGGTGCAACTGACGTTGAACAATGGGTCGATCGCTATGACGATCACCGTGAACCAATTGTTTATCATCGATCAATCGTTCACTTCGTTTGTCCTGACAAACACCAGTACAACTGAAGTGGCGAATGTCATCCTGGCGTTCACTAGTACGTTAACCGGTATCTAGCAAGCAAGATAAAGGCCACCATGGTTTTTATTCATGGTGGCCTTTTCCATCTTCAACTTTTGATAACTACCACTGAGGGATGAAGACATACGTCAACTTGATGCCCATCTGAGGACCACCCCCTCCCGCATCCTGTACGATGGATCCAGCTATGGTTACAGTGTCACCAGGTGCCACTTGCTGTACTGCGATTTGCTGCGTTGGCAATTGGGTGTGGTCAGAGTCTGACGTAGTTCCCAATGTAGACGAAGTCACAGTCACTTCAGACGAAGCAGATGTTCCATTAGATGCCGCGTTGTTCTTTACTATGATGCCCATCACTTGCCCATAAGTTGCGGGAGTGAACGTCAGTGGCCCGATGTTATGTGTGGAACCACCAGCTGGTATAAAGTTTGTCGAAGTGTATTGCGACTCAAAGTTTGCAGACTGCAAAGACTTACGACCAACCGTAGCCAGCGGCATCCAATTAGTCCAGTTAGCACCTGAGTTAGAACCTTGACGGAAGTACATAGGATATCCACCCAAGCCACTCTGATTTGGTCCGCCACCAGTGTCCCACGGAAAAGCCAGCTGTGTTATGTCTGCTCCGTTTGAGCTTGAAGTTCCGTTGCCAAGATTGTGAATCCATATCATGGCATCCCAGCTAAACGGCATGTTCGCTGGAGGCGATGCAGTAGTTGCGTTGTATAAGCCAGAGGGTAGTGCTATGTTATTCAAGTCATCAGCAGACGTCAGGGGTCGACCACTCAAGGTCGATGGTGATTGAAGCAGTCCATATGCATTGATTGCTCCACCGCCTGGCATGTACGTACCTGCTCCACCATAAGCAAGACCTGGTGTTCCAGGGGTTGCAACAGGAGGTGCTGGAGGCGTACCCAACAGCTGCGAGTAATAGATCGGTTGACCAATACCATCAAGATCGCAATACACTTGCACTTCTGATCCAACGGTGGGGGCTGAGGGCAGCGGCGAGTTATTATATGTCCCATCGTTCGTACAGTTAAGATTCAACTGCAGATTGGAACCCGATACCACGATGCTACTAACCGAACGCCAGAACCCTGTTGCTGTCTGTACCAGGAATCTCCTGTTGTGCGCCCCTTCAGTTACCGCATTGGCAAAGAAGTAGGACGAAGCAATCTGTATCCACGTGGTAGACGAATTTACAACGGGCATCGTAGCGACGCTTTGTGGACCATAGTAGCGTGCGTACGAGGAAGATTCAATTGACCAGTTATCCACCGTCGCATTCGCTAGTATCGATGCATCACCAAACGAATTCAATTCCTTTACCAGGTATTGAGGAATACTCGGATTTGCCGAAATGTCTGGTGGGTATACATCCGACCATTGAAAGATATTGTAGATAGCGGGAGGTACCGTTGCATCCGAAATCTGAAATACTGCAGTCGACTGTTGAAGTTTCAGTAGACAGTTCAGATCATAGGACGAGACAACGTTCGTTCCCAACGATGAAAACTTCGTCTGCGGAGTCTCGAATACTGCGATACAAAACATCACCGAAGACGAGCTGAAATTCCCATCCGCATCTGCTAAGAACAATGCGACTTCACCGAATTGGAAGGGTCCTGCTGTCGGCGGAATCTCACAGAGAATATCTAACGTGTTGTTACCAATCGATTGATAACTTGTAGGCGACGCAGAGTAAAGAAGTGTCCCCTGAATACTTGTTTGGCTAGATGTCGGAGTGTAGCCGTACCCGGAGCCAATCTGGAATCCAACTATGTGGATGTAAGGACCTTCAGGCATTGCTACTGAAGCAGCTGCCAGGCCTGCGTTGGTGATGAGAAATAGGGGTGTTGTTTCTGGAGTTACTGAAGACATTTAAACCTCTATGGGTAATCAGGACAGTCGCGTATTAAGGAAATTCAGCGGCAGACCGCTAGAGTTTGTGGTCAGATTCAGGATGTAGTTGATCAAACCATAGCTGGGTTGGAACGAAATGGGGAACGTTGCCAGTGTTACTTCACTACCGGTAACCGTCAAGGACTCTCCGTCTGACCACGAACATTGAATCATCCCTGAACCCGTCGAGGAATTGGTTGCCGTAGTCGACAACCAAAGGACGTTCTGGTTGTTAGTCGCATAGTCCTGGATGAACTTGATGAAGTACTGACGTTGTTGCAACTGGGTGGAGCTCGGACTATTTGCTGCCGACATTACAATCCCGTTGATCTGGAATTGCGTAGCGAGTTGACCGAGGTTCACAAATGAACGACTAAAGCATCCTAAGAATCCCCAGAAGGCAGTGACGTCAGTCATGTTTACCACAGTTCCCGAGGTATAGACTCCTACCTGTGTAGCACCAATGGCGGAACGAATGAAGTCGCAATAACCGCCGTAGTTTGTTATCCCGGGTGAAACAGGAGCAGCTGGTAGATTGATCTGCACGCCATTCAATGATACTGATCCACCCAGGATGTTGATACCATACATCTGATACTGACCAGATGTTCCAGTGTAGGTCGTGGGCGTAATTATAGGACGTTCAAGATTTGACATGAACCATCCGTGAGTCGTCCCATTAACCAGTGCTGAGTTGTAATCGCCGTAGGTTGGATCTCCATAGAACGTAAAATCAATCGACCCGCCGTAGAGGTTGAAGTCTGCGGTCCATGGATAACTGTGTCCACATGCCAGAGCAATCGTTGCTTGCCCTACAAATTGATTACTCAAGAACAGAGATTGCAAGTGCGTCAGTGCACCATTGATGGTAAGAAATGGTGAACCCTCAGTTCCTGCATTCGAGTCCGAACCCGTAGAGGAATTCACATACAATGCGGTTCCCTGATAGCTACCAACGTAAAGGCCGTCGCTAAGATTCTGGATAACGTTTCCCAATGCAGCGGAAACGGGAATCGCGGTGTTCGGTATCGTCGCTCCAGCATCCATGGGACGAATCACTGCGTTTGTTGCATCGTAAAATGCGGGCGTTTCAGTTGTCATGTTTCTCTCTTAAGCTAGCCAGTAAGGGATATAAACGCCTGGCACAATTGTCGAATCCCATCCAGCCGGATTAACCAACAGGTTTGCTCGCTGCTGACCAAGGATGGTCGTTGGAATCTGATTTAGTGTCAAAGTCTTCTGCGTAGGCTCTGCCGTGTATCCAGGCATCTTCGCATTGCCAATTGTCGACCCAGGAACATTCACCCACTCTGTCACAGGACCATAGATGATCGAGAAGCCTGAAGGATCACCGTTGGTCGATGGTCCACCACATAAAGTAGTTGGTAGAGAATTACCCGTGCTTATCGTCTGATCCGTCGGACTATACACAGGATAGATGCGACCATCCTGCAGGAACCACGAGGTCGGAGCAGCCATCAGATAAGCTCCGGTCATCCCTGCCGAAGTGACTAGAGCATTCATCGGCAACTCTGGTTCCGTGTTATACGTCGGAGGAGCAGCTGCACCGTATTGGCCAAAGTTCGATATCACAATCGAGTTAACTGCCCAGAGTCCTATGGCAACTATCTCTGCATCCGTTCGAACAAGATTTGGATCATCTGTAATCCACATATCGAACGAGATCACCAGTGCTTGCAGGACCAGGTTGTAGTTAGCGATCTCATAGAAGAACGTAATCAGATCTGTCGGATCGATCGAACCCAAACCACCTTGAGCAGTGATGGTAACCTGAGACGTCGGATACCAAGTTCCTCCATCCCAGATCGGTGTTCCAATCTCAGAGCTACCCGCAGGCCAGAATGTCGAATAGTCTTCGGTCCACAATGTCTGAACGGTCAATGAGGATGATAAGCAATAGTTGATAAAGTCAATAAACGATTGAGTTCCTTTACCGAACCAATACTGCCCAACCCAACGTGAAATTATCTGATACTGGTCATTTGTAATCAGACCCGCTGACTGCAACTTCATCCCCAGCGCATTCACCTGCTTGACCAGGATTGGACGTTCGAACTGGGGGAATGCATCGAAGGGAATCATCTGAACTACAGGGACATTGTTCTCCAGATAGTCGATTGGATTCGCGTAGATGTAGTTGGTCTCAACGTATGGATCCGTCGGCCACATGTCTCGTAAATAACCTAGGGTCTCTGTTGGTTCATCCACCGTAGTAGAGAACACAGCATCGATCGATTCAGCATATTCAATGTAGTATGGATTCTGTGAAAGGTATGGTGGCATCAACACGGTACGCGGTGTTCTGTACCCCAACCTCTTATTGATTTTGGGATCTATCGAAGGACCATCCAACGAATAGATCAGGTAACTTGTATCACTCATCAGGCGCCTCCGAGTAGACGCGTTGGGTCGGATCCAGGATTAACCTGTTGACGTGCGGAGTAGAATACATTAACTGTCAGAGAAGAGAGTGAATTGTACTGGATGGGAAATCCCGAACTATTGGGTAAAGGACCAACAGGAGTTATCGATCCCACGTCTTCGTAAGTGAGGGTAGGTGAAGTGACGGTGGCAATCAATCCCAAAGTCCCTTCAGCAGAGCGACCCCAGACAGAGTATGATGCTGCTTGATACACTGCTAGCCATGTCAGTGTGATAGCGTTATCTGATCCCGAGATGATCTGAGGGAATACCCAGTTCTGCGGGAACCCTACTGCACCAGTTGTCAACGTAGTCGAGATCGAATATGCATAAACGCTGGGACCCAGTACGCCTGCACCAGGAACGATCGTGTAGGTAATCTGTGGACTGGTCGGAGAAGTTACAATCATCGGTCCAGTTGGCTCGTTGATAGTCACGTAGTCGACCAGACCTGTATTCGAGTTAAAGATCACCTGCTCGATGTCCGAGGGGTAGAAGTTCGTCATCAGAATACCAGGACGTGGAGCAAACAGATTCGTTATAGCCGTAGTTGCATTCGCCTGCACCTGGGTAGGAATAGCAGAGTTGTAGATGTAGATATCAACATCCACCGCATTGGGAACTGCAATTGCATCCTGCCAAAGGAAATACGGTGCATACATCGTGACCTGCTGGCAGTACGTAAGGAAGCTCTGAATCTGTGCCTGCGTCCACGTCGAGGTCGTTAGAGCGGACACCCGAATAACATTCATCCACCTTAAGTCACCTGGATCAATCTCTCTTTGAGCCTGCGTCACTGCATCGACTATGCCGGGGAACGTAGCAACCAACGCCTGATACTGCGATTTGGTAACAGCAGAACTGTAGGTACCAAATGCTCCGCTGGCCACATTCTTGTAGGCAACGATGTTAGTCTGGTTCGCACCCCCGGAAGGATTCTCCGAAGACACACCAGTGATTGTCAGGAAGCCCGAACATGTTATCTGTGACCCAGCAGTTTGCAAACTGTTACCGTTTGCCCCCTGCGTCACTGGGTAACTAACAAGCACAGTATCATTGACCTGAGGGATCGTCCCGAACTGTCCATTCGTTCCGCCGAGGTTCCCCCACTGGATAAACATACGACCATCACTCAACGTCATGTCCGCATAAGCAGGTTGACCATCGTAGTTCCAGAGGTTGCCATACGACTTTGGAATATACGAACCATTCACTTGCACCCACACATCCTGGTCTGCGATAACGAAAGAGTCCTGTGAGGCAACCCAAAGTTGACGCTCTGTTCCCAGACCAGACATTGAGTAGAAGTAAATCTGACCTTCATACAACGTGGTGTCTAGAGGAACTCCCGACTCGATAGTCAATGCCACATTGTTGTAGAAGTATGAACCACCACATTGGAACTGGGTCAGAGGTGGCAAGGACACCGTTGTAGTCGAATTCAACACGACGTCCATCGATGCCGGGAGGAATCTCGAAAGTCTCAGGCCCTGCATCTGCGCGATGGAAAGAATGGCGTCATTCGACTGCGCCGTCTCTGCATAAGCATCTTCATATGCTCGGGTAATTCTACCCTGCGCAAACGTCCCGACAGTCGAGACGTATTCGATCAACGTCTCGGATGTCTGGGTTGTCAGGTTACCAATCCACGAAGGTTGAGCTTGCAGTTGTGTTTGGAACTGGGTTACGAATTGGTCGAAATCCTGTGATAGATCGCTTAGAGTAAAAATCGTTGTTACTGAGGACATTCGAACCTTCCTATCTTAAGGTTGAAGTTGAAACGTTACCTGTTGTTTCTGACTGGTAAGAAGCACCGTGAAGGCTATCCTGACATCATACCCGGGCAAGCCATAATCGGGGTTGATATACGAGTTCGAATTGTCTATGGAGATCCTGGGCTCCCATCTCTGCAACGCCTGGATCGTAGACAGGTTCATTTTGTTCGCTGTTACCTGATCTATCGGTTCCTGGAGGAACTGCCACCACAGGGAACCGTAGGTGGGTTGCATGATGCGACCACGTCCTCCTATGGGGCAATTAAGGATATTGTATATAGAGTTCGATATAGCGTAGGAATCTGGTAACAAATCCGGCGCACCATTGACCGTGAACTGTGAGTTAGCATCGACCCACGTGGCCCCATTTGTCGAATACTGCCAGTTAGTTATTGTCGGCATGATAATAATCCTTTATCTCTTAGTTCCCTATTACGCCTTCTTGTCTCTACGCTTTTAGCTATCGCTATGGGATCCATAGGTCCTCTCTTCTCACCCTTGCGACGCCTGTTAGATTCTGCGATTGCCAAAGAAACCGACAGAGGTTTCTTTTTGCCTTTATGAATGGCAGACAACCTTGCTCTGGTTTCTTTAGATCTTAGTGTCCTATGGGAGATGCCCTTGCGCCTACTATTTGATTCTGCTATAGCTTTAGAGTGTTCCGGCGAATTCTTCTTACCTCGTCTGGGCGAATTGGTACTAATCTTCGCTTTATGTGCCTCGCTTAACTTTCGCCCAGTTTGGCTAACTCTCAATTTTTCTCTAGTCATCTCACTGACGGGATGACCTCTGGTAGCACCGGCTCCGCCCTCACCACCAGGCGTTAGATTAGTCAGCGGACCATCCTTGGTTAATCTTCTACCTATCTTCTCTATAAGAAGCATCTCTTTAACCAAGGCTAGACATTCTTCCTCATGCATAGAGATCTTTTTCTCGATGGGCTCTAGTCCTAATCGGTGTAACTTACGGATTCGGTTAAGCTTATGTTGTCTCTTCTGAGGCTTTGGATGTGTCCTTGCCCACCTACCGTGGTCGGTTACCCGATCTCCTTTACCTTTACCTACGTAGAATACCTCGAACGGAAAGGTGTATTTCCTTCCAAAGAAGCTGTATGTGAATGGTCCAGGTTTCAGTGGATCCATAAGCACATAGACATAGAAGATTTTCTCTAGAGAATAGATGGTAGTACGCAGACCGGCATGATAGTCACTTTCGCACTTAACCTGCAAATTCCACGCTCGAGCATGTACGGTGCGATCAAACTTGATACTTTTGGATTTTAGAATCTTTGGACCCCAGGCATTAAGCATCTTCACCAACTGCTCACCGTGGGCAGACTCTTCTAAACATACAGACATCTTTGACAACTCCAACAAGTTGAGGAGGATGAGCACGTAGGATAGAGTTGTGTTGGCAACTCAGGACCCGTCGGTCTTTTCTCCTACGACTCATCGTTAAAATTGAAGCTCTTTATGGTACTTGCGGAATAGGAATAGAAGTGTCCTCTTCACTACCGTCTACTATTACGGTATGAATATGCTCATTATAGATCTGACGCATGTCTGCCATCGTCTGGCCATTGCCACTTGCTATGTCATCAGTGATATCGCCTTGAGCACCGATGGTCGAAGAGGCGTTCAAAGGTCCAACGAAGTTATGAGCTGACGCCGTGTATGTTGCCGTGCCTGTCGCAGTCATTGCAAAGTTTCCACTGGTATCCAAACTCATATTACCACCAGTCGCGTCTACACTTACGTTGCCGCTCGCAGTTATCCCAGCATTACCCGTTACATTAACTTGCCAAGCTCCGTCTGAGTTCGTTGTATCCCCGTTCACCGTAGTTGTTCTTTGCCCCGTTTGGGATATCGTTATGATTGCTCCACCGTAGGTAACAAATCTATAGGTGTGGTTTGTCGTGTCGTATTGAACGATGTTACCATCTGGATCCTGAAATCCCCAGATGGTGGACGGAAATGCTGAGTTAACATTTGGCAACGTATAAAGGCTGGTATACAAAGGCTTATGGACATCACCATTTTGCAACTCGATCTTTATCACAGATCCAACTGGAGGGACTCCATAAGTTCCATAAGGACCCTTGGCTGAAGTTCCGAATCCGAATGGTGAGTAAGGCAAGGGGGCAATCCACGGAACGGGACCCCGTGTTGGATCATAGATTCCTGGAACAGTTGCCTGAATTCGATTCAGTCCCAGTGGGTCTGAGTTCGAGTAAACTGTCCCGACGTAATAACCTTGCCCGTAATCTTCTGTCGCTCCGACAAAGTCTGAAGTCGATTGAAATGACATATCGCTCTCTTTATATCAGGTAGACGAGGAGTTGTTGGTCCCCATACGAACTCCGAGAATCTTCTCACAGAACCAACCTCCTTGGATATACCACGCCTTGGCTGCTACAGTGTAATCACCAGCGTATGGGACATCCGCCTTCTGTGCATCGCTGTCTACCGAGAACGTAAACTTATCAAACAAAGTGTAGGTCGTCGGCGTGTACATTTGAAATTCAACAGCCATGGAGAAGAACGAGGCGTATCTCTGATTCTGGTAATAAGCTAACTCATATGCTTCGTGGGTATTTCCAACGTCTATGCCTCCGAATGACCTGTAGCCTGAGGTGATTTGCTGAGCCACCTGAGGGTTATATAGAGGGGCCAAAACATCGGGTGTTAGTTGCAAGGTCGAGTACGAGGATGACAGGGTATCGGTTGTTAACGACTGGTTGTAGCGGGTGTGCTGATACCCCTGCATCTTATTCGTTAACCCCGAAACAGCGACGGGTCGATAGTCAGTTGCAACCCATGCTCCATCCTGAATCTGTCCGAGAATTATGGTAGAAGTAGACGCAGGCAGATTGTTCACGTCCTTGTATAACAGGGTTCCCGTGAAGTCTACTCCTGAGCACATGTAGGAAGTCGAGGATGCGTAACCACGTGATACCACGGACTTGACGAACTCGCAGTAAGTTCTGTTGCGAGGCATCCATATCTGGGAGTCTGCAGTTGCTACTCCACTGTACTTCAGACCACAGGTTGCCGCGATATCGGACAAAGCGGTAGATGATGTTCCCTGTATCCCCGCTATGGACGTCTGTGACCAATACAGAGGCGCATCGTAGTAGCCATCAATCTCGTATTCAAAACACTGACCGTTGAATGTTTTCTTGTGGTTGAACTTTCGGAAGTTGAAAGTCGTGGTGTCACCGGTGATCGGCTTGATAACGATCTGAATTGGAATTCCATCCTGCAGGTTGACAACATCGAAATAATGAGTTACGTCCTGAACAGCAAAGTGACATGTCGGCACATTCAACTTCGTGGTCATCCCTATGTGGAGGAATTGCAACTGGTTGAAACTTTCGAGGTAATATTCAGATCCGTTGATAAGGATCGTTACCTCGATACTATCTTGTAAGATGTATCCCACCGGATCCTCCTTAGACGGTCATGGTCGAAGACGACGACGAAGACTGTCTTGAGATGTAGGATTGAATCGTCGACTTGGCAGGCAGCAACAAAACAATTCCTGGTTGAATGTCTGTCAAGGGATCTGATAGTCCATTGTAAACCATGATAGCCCACCACAGCGATGTATCACCATAAGCCTGATATGCAATGCCTGGAAGATTGTAGGCATTCGAGTTATCGAGTTGAATCTGTTGCTGCTGTTGGATATTGAAACGGATATTCTTGTAACCAGATTGAAAGACATCGTACTGATCCAAGGTGTTGTCCAACGGCGTGTACTTCGAATAATCGAAATCCCCTGTATATCCTGCTACACTCATTATCTCACCTGTTTAGTAATTCTCGAATCATCCCAGCCAACTGAAGAACAGCTTCCTTGCTTAAAGGAGTTGTTTCCATGTCTGAAACCTGATCGACGTTAGCGGATAAGATGTTACCATAGTTGTCCATGACAAGCAGGAGGAAATGACGACCACTCCAGATAACACCCGTACATTTATCTCTTATCTCTTGCACCAGTCGTTCATTCTTAAGAGCTGAAGGACCCTTAGCCATTATCACAATCTTATTGTCTAGCACGAGATTAGGAACGTAGTTCTTCTGTTTGCCAATAGCCTTGTTGAAGTACGAGACTTCCTTCCTCGAAGTATCGAACAGATGCACCGGAATTCCCATCTCATAGAGGAGGACAGACAAAGCATTAGATTCCATACCTTGAAGTTCAAAAGTCCGATCTCCATGAATTTCGACCTTGTCATTCTTGATAGGCTCGATCTGTGGTTCGACTTTAAGTTCTTCCTTTCTAGCTTCTCTCTTAGCTTTACGATCCTGAAGTTCGGCCTCTGACCTGGCAACCAATTCCTCACTCTCTTTGATCCTGTCCCAATGTCCTTGTGTGATTCTTTTAGGCGGATTGGAACGACGAATCCCGAACTGTTTAAGATCGGCTAATAGCCTTACTCTGGGCTGCTCTAACTCAGGTGCAATAGTAGGTTTTTTAGGCGGATCGTACATAGTCCCACCAGAGTTCTTAAGGACGGTTTTCTCTATAGAAACAGGTGGTTTTTCGACTACGGCCGAAACTACCTTTTTATTGGGTTTTTCAACCTTCTCTTTGGGCACCACTGAGGGATCAACAATGTCATCGAACCCTTCGACCTTAACTTTTGGTTCAAGATTTAATTCTTCTTTGGGACCAAAGTTCCTCTCATTAGCACATTGGGTACTGCAGAACTTCTTGAAACCCGAAGAGAATGATCTGAACTTCGTTGGCTTACTACAGAGTTGACACAGACCTTCTTGAGGCTTCAGGAATTGATAGACTTCAATGGTGCCGAATTCATCTCCTAGATTAATCCTCAATGTCTTTAGAACATTAGGAAACTTTGAGAGAGCTCTCTCAATCCAGGCGCGGCCACTAGAATTCTCTTGCTGATAAGTTAGGAGGAAGGTGTATAGTTGTGACTTGGTCATTTGAATAACCTTTGAATTAGCCCAGCGTCTCGCCAGGACTCAGAGAACCTGAGGGGGCCAGTGAAGCATTACCAACACCAGACAACCCGGTCATCGAGAAGCCATAGTTGTTGTTACCAGGTGTGTAATTCTGGCCCGGGTTCAGGTAAACGTTATCGAGATCGGACTGGGTGAGCATGAACATTGGGCGAAAGGACAAGCCAACCTTTACGTGGTGTGGTAGTCCTGTGGTCGCGTCAAGATTCGACATAAAAGTCGAACTTAACCTCGTGATCACCACATTGTCGAATAACATGTAGTTGCCGATTTGAATTGAGATGCGATTCGATATCTGTGATTTCCAATATGCTGCTGTACCTTTCGAGGCGTTCTGGGTGGGTGATTGAAACACCGTACTATTCGTCCCATCCGCGGTTTGCAGATTTGAGTTAACCATTGTCGACTGCGTGATCTGCTGGGTTGATGTCGAAGTGGAACCCAGCCCGTTAAGGACAGTCGAGGAAGAATAACCTGAAGTCGAACCTACACCAGAACCAACTGAGGTGAATATTCCCTGTCCTTGCGATACGATATCTTTCGCGATTTGCAAAAGCTGTGCGAGATCCAGTTGAGGACCCGGCGCCTGAAGAATACCACCAGTTGAGGAGACACTAGGTGTTACCAACTTCATTAGATTAACGATTGGTGTTCTGACGTCAGCCACAGGATCAGTCTCGGTGTGAAACTCCAAAGCAATGGTCAGGTCACTAGTTGTTGAACCAGACCACAGTTGAGCGGTGAGGGCTTGAACAGTTAACTTCAGACCCAATGCAGCTAACGCAGTACCGGCTAAACCTTTGTCAGGACCTTGCGGCAGCTTCATCTCATAAGTCGATTCCATGTCAAACATAACGTCTTCAGGAATCGGAGCGGTAACAGAAACAAGAGGAGTCGTGGTACCTGGAGTACCGTAGCTCTGGACGTACACTAAATAATTTGGTGAGGATGCCATACTATTTTATTCCTTACTTACCCGTTAACTGCTAGAAGAACACCTTGATGCTTTATGATGTTTGGAGTCGTGTAACCTTGAGAGCCACCGATAACGGCTGCTGTAGGACCAGAACTTTGTGCCGGTGCTTGTTGTTGATTCACCTGCTGGGTAGCCACACCATCCTGAACGCTAGATTTCCCACCATTTGCCAGCTGGTAATTCTGTCTCTCCTGCTGGAGAGTTTGCGCCATTTGAATCGCACTGATAGAAGCCTTGTTGCCTTGCAAGCCCGAGTAGTAGGAAGTTAGACCATCGCTTACCCCACCTTTGTACAGCGGATAGCTGGGAGGTGCTGCCACCGAAGCCCATTCCTTACTTGCGGCATAAACTGCGCCCCACAAATCATCTGACTTACCTGAGATGTAGTCGCCTATTTCCTGCTGCTTCCTGGTGATAAGATAGGACTCGAAGATATAGTCTTGTGTATCCATATCAAACGTAGTTGATGGATCCAGATGTAGGAACTCCACCGCGGCATCCAAAGTAGTGGCGATCATCTGATAGCGACCAACCGCGTTGTAGTTATGCTGGCTTTGTTGACTTTGTACTTCCTGAATCGTCATCTGCGAAACAGGTTTTCCTGCATAACCGTGCTTGCTACCAATGGAGGAGAAGTTATAGTCATCATATCCTTTCTTACTCGACTCACCAGATTGAATCAGGGCTTCAAGTTGAGAGTAAGTCTTGCCAGCTATACCCGGACGCATGGGAGGAGGTGGAACGTATTGCGTATTTGCCTGAGCTGCACCCGCTGGCATCCGCGGTGCTGCCGATGCGGAAGGATCCATATAGCCTACGCGGGAATCGCCAGCAGGTTCCATACCAGACTGAAAGTACTTCTTAAATAACCATTCTCCGACAAAACCAAGACCCACTGCCACTGCACCAATGCCAGCTGCGATCAACAACTCAGGACTAACTATAGCACTAACTATGGTCTCTAGGATGGGGGCGACCAATTCTTCCATGGCATAACGAAAGATAGGCTTGATGGTTTCATCAACTATCCAACGAATGACCTTGAAGATCTGGTTTCGGATGAATCGGAAGACTGCCTTTTCCATCCTATGTTCAATCTTCTTGCCTAGCCAATGGAGAATCTTATGTAGTAAGGATTCATTCTTCTTTTTCTTGGTCGTCCCTTCCTCTCCGTCGTCCAGATTCTCAAGAAAGTCCCAGGCACCCATTGTCGCCATGATCCAGTCTTCAGCCTCCTCTCGACTCGAAGCCTGCTTAACTGCTGAAGCCATGGATGATGGAATGTAGTCATCTAGGCTTTGAACCTTTTCATCCGAGAGAACGGGTTGCCCCAGATCCTCTCGTGCATATTGGTTAGCGATGTCCACGAATTCCATTTCTAGCCCTTAAGAGCCCATGAAGCCAGGAACATTCATGAGCATTAACTGGTCATTGGTTGCTGAAGTGAACCCAAAACTATTCATGGAAATATTGGGTGTCCCTGCCGCTGACTGCCTACCTTGGGTACCCGATGCCTGCGCAGGAGTCTGGACATTATTGGTTGTAGTCGTGCCCGGGGTGACAGTCATCGATCCCTGACGTATTGCTGTCTGCGATGCGGTGATGTTTCCCACCTGTTGACTCAGGGATGAATTGCGATTCTGGTTAAGACTAATGGTCGGACTCGATGTCGTTTGATCCCCACCTTTGAACCAGTTCGATACAGCTCCTGAAGCTTGGGTGTATTTGTCTATGACCCATTGACGGGTTGCATCCCCGGCAGCATAACCCACAGAAACCGGACCTACACCCTGTGCATGTTTATCTGTAGCTGGCTTGTTCCAGTCCTTCTTGGCTACATCCACTCCCTTGTTGACTGTAGGGGACTTTCCATGGATTGCTTCCTGAATCCAGCTGTAGATATCAGTGCCAATCGTCTTGATCCAATCCCACGCGGTAGAAGCCACGGCTTTGACATTATCCCAGGTGAGATACTTGTCAGCAAGACTGGTTATTGAATCCCAGGCTGATAAGGCAGTGCTTTTGATATTGTCCCACGTCACGTATTCTTTGAACTTGTCGACGAGGGTAGTCCACAAGGTTGGATCAAGGATCATAGATAACAAACCAAGACCTAATCCCTTGAGCCAAGGATGATCGTCCAGGAATCCACCCACCGCCTTCTTAGTGTTCTTTAGGGGATGGCCTATCCAGTTCTTGAATGACTTCCACCATGAGTCAGCCTTCTTTGTTTCCTTCTCTTGGTCGTCCTCATTCTCTTCACCCTTCTTTGTTTTACCCTTGGAGGCAATGAGCTGATTGATCTTGCGTGTTATCTCATCGAGTTGTGCGTTCGATTGGTTGCCTGTTGAAGTAGTTGCACTTTCGGTGGTAGTAGCATCTACTGTGCCGTCGCCTTTAGGCATTGACACCTGCGCCAGAGGATCTGTCGTAGGTTCAACTTCAGTGATCCCACCTTCTATGGTGTTCTCATCCCCCGGACCCGTCAGAGCTGCTCCCTGTTCCGCCAGGTTACGCAGCTCATAGGGATTCATTACGTGCCGTTGACCCTTGGTATGCTTACTCCCGGATCCACCAATGACCGTCGGCACTTTAACTTTGAGATTAGATAGCTTCTCGCCGAACATTGAGTAGATACGATCGAGCAAATCGTCCGAACGTCTATCCCAGTCATTAGCTGAAGCTTCTTGCAACTTCTCAACCAATAACTCATTGGATGCCAGCAGGTCATTGACTGTCGGTAGATCCTTTGGAGGTAGCATCATCGCTATCTCATCGAATCTACCACCCATCGTGGTTTTGAGTTCTTCTGTTTGTCCCAGGAGGTCGAGCTCGAGAATGTCCTTGATCTGTTGAATGAGATTAGAGAAGGACGACTGCAGGGACATGTTCAACGCAGTCTCAAAAGCAGTCAGCCCTTCCTTGACCTTGATGTTCCCAGCCTTCTGGATCATCAATGCATTCTTCTCAGCGCTAGTCACAGCCTCCTCGAAAACCAACGAAGCGACGTTAGACAGTTGAGTCAGTGTGCCAGAGATAGCTTTGATATCACTAGACGAGGCAGTGCCCGATACGATCTTTTGAATCGATGCACCTGCCTTACTCTCAAGCGAATCCCACTTAGTCTTCGCCTGGTCAGAGTTGAATGTCGTTGGTTTCTTGGTTGCCATAAATCACCTATTTTATCCCACCCAGTTCTTGCCCTCTTCTGCTGCTTTTATGCGATCATTACGCCTCTTCTGCGCGAATCCCGCTAGCTGCTGGAAGCGGTAAACTGGCATTTCATCTGAGACGGCGATATGCAGTTCGGCCGCTATGAGGATGTGGCAGTCCATCTGTTCTTTCTGACTAGTCAACGGAAAGAAACGTCGACGCATCCAAGGACAAAGTGCTGTCCTTGGATGCGCCACACACCTTGCATTGAAGTTTAACTTTTTCTTGAACACCGTACGATTGCATAAGCTTCTCATATTTCTTGATAAGCATTACCGTATCCAGATCCAGTGTCTCACACAACGAAATACGCTGACCCAATGTCAGATGTTCAAACTTGCCATCAACGTGCGATGCTTGCTGTGCCAGGTACGAGAATTCCGTACGGGTATTCGCATCCTGCATTAGCGGATCATCCATGAACTCCAGGACATCTCGCATTCTCGGTGGATCGAACCGTAGTGGAGAGTCCTCGGGGAAGCAGAAGATTGCAGGATCAGGAATCTCTTCCAACTCGAGAGTACGCTTCGTCGTATTGCTAATGATCTGCGTCAGCTTCAAGCTATCCACTTCCAATTCACCAGTCTCTACCTGGTGCAGGTGCTTCGGATTAACACAGACATCGCGATGCACATACTGCGCTTTGGTAAACGAATTCTGCCGTAGCCAATAGAGGATGAAGTAGAAGTCTTGCATCGTCAACTCAGATGCAAGATTGTCGTAACCTGGGGTGGACGTGTAGATGACAGTAGACACTGTTTCCACAACCTGTTGCAGTGACCTCTCTGCATGCGCACGACTTAGCTTAGCCAGGTGTGCAGAGCGGAATGGTACTACGTACAGGTCTTCGAATTCATAGAATGCGAATCGGGAAGGAAGCATCACCGAAGTGCCTTCTGAGTCTGCTTTGGCTACAACGAATCCGGGTGTAGGATTCTTAACCGTCAAACCTTGAGTATCTATGGGAGCCGCCGCGGGCTTCGGTGGCTGATACCATTGTTGATTGGGATCTACTGATATCGATGCATGACCCGGAGGACGTCCTGACATCGCAGCAACTAGTGCCGGATCAATAGGAGGATTCGATCCACCCTGAAGAGTCGCATTCGTTTGATTCTGAATCGCTGGCTTTGCCACAGCTCGATTAGGTTGAGTCTGCTGCGGTTTATTTTGACCTGGCTGGGTCTGTACAGCACGAGGTCCTTGTGGTGAATGGGCAGCCCTACGCGCTTGAGCATTATGGATTCTCTGTTGTACTTCAGCAGGGAATTCCATATTAGTTGTTGAGTGTACTTTGGATTGAGACATTGAAACCTCTATGGGTTAAAAGATAGAGCTGATGGCGGAACCTATAGCGTTCTGTACGCTAGGTAAGGTAGTACCCGTTGCACTGGTGAAGAGTGATGTCAGTTCAGCGGAAAGGGATATCGTTGATACGAACATGTCACCTACGGAAAAATCCACGTGGTTGATTATTCGTTCTGAAGTATTACTTGTCAAACCATAGTCTGCAATATTGGTGGGCCAGCATTCTACGTACTCAAGAATAGCTAACTCATTCTTCATGGGATCCAACAGGTAGATGTAGATTGGGTATTTGTACTTCTGAGGTGTTCCGTATCCACCGGCAAGACTCAAGTTGGAAGCGTCGAACGGTTGAAGTATCGTGTTGTTCCAGTTCTGAAGATACGTGAGACTTGTACTCTGAACGTCTGCATAAAGACCAAGACGCAAGTTACCCATGGTGTACTTGCTTGGGTAATGACGTTCCCGACCATCTCTAAATATGGAGATTGTTTGAAACTGTCTGAATGGGCAGGTCGCTTCCTCGATGTAATACCAAGGTAGCTGGGCCGCATTCGATAACGGGAGAATACCACCCATGGATGAACCAAGAGCACCAACAATTCCCGTTAAAGCTGAAGTCAATGAGTTGGACAGATTGGAAACGCCGGGGGCTGCTCCACCGGTACCTGCCGCAGAACCTATAACAGGCAATTGACAGTACCAAAGGAATGAAAGCAAGGGATCAGGTCTTGATTGAGCTCCAAGTAATGCATCGCCCGGAGTTATGCCACCAGAAGATGAAACCGTTGAGGAGTATCCCGGTATATTTCCTGGACCAGTTAACGAAAGAGAACTCGAGGAGCCACCAATCTGGGCCAATGCTGCGGCAATACCTTGAGGTGTTGTCAGATTCGATACGGAGTTGGACAAAGTGTTCTTTATGTTATTCGTCTCAACGCCAATCTGATTCTGTACTGAGTTGGTTACGCCAGTGATATTATTGCTGATCTGGGAGGAAGACTGACCTACTATACTTTGGACGAAAGGCACACGGGAACTCCCTGCAGAGGGGAGCACAAAGGCCGTAAGATAAGAACCTCAACGGAGCAGTGCTCCCGGGTATATGAATAAAATAGGGTCGTCAAGGTGGGCGGACCTTATGGACTAAACCCTTAACAACTGAACAGCGCCCCTTCCTGTTGGCCGGGACCAACAACCGAATAGCCTTTGAATGCAGATGACCTAACACACCTGCAAACTATTCGGAACGCGTTCAGTATGCGCCCATGTAACTGATGCTATGAAATTAACTCTACAGTTGTACTGGACCTCTCTTTAGGAGTTCCTCACTAGTCCGGATTTCTTGACCATCTGGGATAGTTAACCATTCGTCATAGGATGGCCATCTTCCAAATTCAACGGGTTCCGCATATTTACATCTATCAAAGTGATGCTTTCTGACTACCCACTCAAAGTGAAAGACGGGGCAGTGTGGGCATTGGATATATTTAGCACGCTGGCCCTCTTTAGCTGATTTACATTGTTGCTTCCATTCTTTCTCTGAGAGATTTTTTATAAATCTATTTGAAGCTTCCGCCTTTCGTTGGCTCTCTTCCCATCGTTGCTGAGGTGTCATCATCTGCAACCGTCTTATTTGAGCTTCGGCTAGATTTTCTTGGTGATTAATCTTTTTGTCTAAAGGACGTTTCTTAAGAGATTGTCTTAAAGCTTCCCCAGTTTTCTTATTGAAATTTTTGTAGGAAGTTTTATTTTCTTTCAGTTCAGCCCACCATTTCTTTGAGCCTGAACCCAAAAGTTCTTTTCTAAGGAAATCTGGCATGTCTTCCAGAATTTTGAGATAGGCAGCACGACCTTTTTCCGTTCGCAACTTCTTTTCATCTATAGACATTTCTGCAAATTTCTTCTTAACCCTGTCTGACCACACCTTTTTCTGCTCATCTGACAGAGAGTTCCAATAAGCGAAGACGCCTTCCTTAATCTTGGAATCTCTCACTATACTATCTGCTAGCGATTCACCAGCTCTTATTTTCTTCTGTGTCCTACTTTTTCGCTGCCGAGTTATCTTCGAGGGATTAGCTAATCCCTCGCCCCCATCAGTCCAGTTGACTAAGGTACCTAACTTAAGATCTCTACGTCCTATTAGATTTATACATTCTTTTTCTAGGTCGAATGCAGCAACTTCGTCTAGATTTTTCTTTAATGCTTTTTCAATCGGCACCAAATCAGCTTCAAGAATTTTCTTTATCCTATTCACCTTGTGCTTGTTCTTATCCTTTATACCTTTCTTTACACTAGAAACATGTTGGTGCATCCGATTTCCTGTACCCTTACCTACGTAAAAGGGTTCGAATTCGAAGAAAAGTTTGGTACCATCCGATAGAATAAACATATACTTACCTGGCCTCATAGGGTCGAGTAAGACATACACATAAAATTTCTTCATTGGTAACTCCGTATAGTATCATAGAGATATAGAGGTAAGTACTAGACATGATACGGCATGTCAGGGCTGGCCGGCCTTTTCACACTTACCCCTATAACTTGCGACTTAGAACTCACCCAAAGTTGGGATTCCACACCGCGAACATGGCCGGATCCACAGGGATGTAACCATTTGGTGCAGGTCGTTCTAAACTTAAAGTATCCTTTTAATTCCCCAGATATCGTTAGTACCTGAGCGTTCTATTAAGAACCGCTGCAACTTTCATTGCAGAATAGACTATATCTTCACCCTCTAGCTTTCACTATTAGGGGCATCCCACTTCCACTCACTTGAGTGTACGCCTCACGGCTAGTCGTTGAACCTTACCCTGGACGGGTCTTGGCTGCTGATTGTCCAATCTCTACAATTTTCAAACCTTCACGCCTGTCGTTTCCAACTACGTTGTAGTTTGCAGAGCTCTAAGGAGTTTCCAGCAATTCAGGATGTTTCTTCAATCACCTTTCGGTGAAGGGTCCCTGTCTTTTAACAGTCGAGGACTTAATCTTCCTTGAGGCGGTAGGTAGTAACCATTCGCCTCAGCCTCATCCACCTGCAGCAGCTTCATCTCCTTTTTAGACTGCCAGAGGTCGCGTTGAATCTCTGTCTGCGCCCACTCCGGGGCCTCAGGCCACATCTCTTTCGTCTTGTAGATGATCCACGTCTTGGCTAACTTTAGCGTTGGTACTGAACGCATACCCAGCGCTTCGAGGACACGATCCGGCTTGTCAGAATCAGTGACCAGAACAACCTCTTCGTCCCGGTCCGTGATATGCTGCATCGCCATACAGTCTCGAAGGATCTGCGATTCAACCTGAGGAGTGTACTCATCGAAGAGAATCCCGATGTACGTCCTCCGTTTAGCGTCAGTACCTTTTGGGTAGGATACCGTAGGCATTAAACCCCCTTAGCTAATTGGTTGGCTTGCTCTTGGCTAAGAGTGATAACTCGAGTCTTGTCACCGGGGAAGATCAATCGAATGTTCTTACCGTTTGCGGACTTACGAACGCCGAACTTTGTGCCCTTCTCTATCTTAATGGGGTGGCCACGAAAGTCGACCGTCACTGGTTTGGACCCACGGTAGGTAAAGAAATCGTAGTTCTCTTCAGGCTTGATCGCTGCGTCCTCTTCAACAGAATTATGGACGGTGTGTTGAATCGGGTTCTTGTCAACAGTACCCGGCGTCAAGTAATCTAGTACATTCTTACTCTTGACCAAAAAGCTAAACATAGTGTTACCTTTTACTTTATTCGTGTCTTCCCCAACTTCTCTGCGTTCCTGCGTTTCAGAGATTCCCTGTAATGCGGATCCTTATCTGCTTTGCGTGCAATCTTCATAGTCATATCATCCATACGTTGACGACGACCTGCGGCTACGATAGATGGTACGTGGCGAATCTTACCCGTTTTGGTTAACTCAAAACTATCTGAAGTGTCACCAAATTCGCGCGCAAGAAGAGGAACCCTACGGCCCTGAATCATGTTCTTCATAGCTTGCGTAGTGATCGGACCATTGATTACACCAGCTTCCCTACGTTCGGGCTCGCCAGTTGTTCCACGATCCTCACTATAACTATCTTCATCATTAAATTCAGTGTCTTCTCCGCCACCTCCTGCTTCGCCACCAGCACCTTGCATACGCTCTTGGGCTTCCTGCTCTGCCTCATAGGACATATCCTTACCAGTGAATGCTTCCAGCTTTTCACGCAGACGCTTGTCTTCCTCCAGGTCACGCAGGAGCTCCTCAGGTTCAATGTGAGTAGCAGCGAGCCACATCTTTATTGGGATAGGGATGTTGTGATCCGAAGCCATCTGAAGGAGCTCAGCCATGTTCTCTTCACCCTTCGCTTCCAATGACTTACGCCAATGGAGAGTAGGCATCTTCAGGTTCGCCCGATTGTTACGGTTGAACAGGAAATCCACGATGTCATTGTGATTAGAACGCTTAGAGGCATCCTTATAGAGGTTGTTCGTCACTGCGACTAGTGGGAATATCTTCCAATCGAATACGCGTTCAGTCATGTCCTCGCGATCTGCATTACAGGTTTCAAGGAATGTCGAGTATGCAGATTCAGCTGAGGCGAAAGATGCATCACCGGAAAGCAGGGCTTCCGATACACCCAATGCCCGAAGTTTGTACGGAGTTAGGATATCGGACATGTCTGTCCACTTCCAGAAATCGCCACCCGGACGAAGGTCAACAGCTTGCACTGCATTACGGGTCGAGACCCAACCACCAAGAGGATCGTATTCGGCTGCCTGGAACTGTTCAACTAGGGCAAGCAATTCTTCCCCTGTAGGTGTCCACGTATCATCACCTGCTGTCAGGTGAGTCATGGCACGCTGACGACGCTGAGCCTCAACGAGTGTACCTCGGAACAATGTCTTCTCAATCAGGTAAGACGGGAGGATACGATGCAGATAAGATGTATAAGCACGATCTGTCGTCGACCTGCGAGGGACAAACATCGTCGTAACCGGATCGAGGGTGAACGCACCCGACCGCAACATATCGATAAACTGCGAAGGCATCGAGTTCAGGTAGCGACGTGCATATTCTGAAGTATCATGCATAAACTGCTGAGTCGCCTGGCCCACGCGAACATTGATGGTCGGATCAATGTTGTAGAACGGTGATGGGATAACTGCGCAAGACAATGCATCATGCAACAGAACATCCAGGAATCGCTTTGTCCTAGAGTCGAACACAAGTGAACCGCAGAAGAATCCATCGACCATATGTGCCGTGGCAATCAGCGGCATCATCTGTCCAAGGTTCAACTGTTCAATAGCATCGTGGAACGGTTGCATCTCCTTGTCTTCCAAGCCACGCAAGTCGAACTTGGAATAAGGGAAACGTGCCTTGATATCAACGCAGGCACCGGCCACGTTGTCAAAGAAATATATATCACGGTAAAATAATGCTAGTGTCGAAGTATCAATTAGATGTGGATCTGCTGGAATGATACCCGTCGTCCAATACTGGTAGGACGATGCCCAGAAACCTTGGACGGATGCACTAGCTGGTCCAATAGAACCCGAACCTAAGCCTGCAGTAACCTGGTGAGATTCACCCGCGTTGTATGCACGTGCCTTGGAGGCTATAAGACTTTGACCAGGATAATGAGATTGAACGTTGATTGACTTTCCGTTCACTCCTAGGATGCGACTTTTGGAAAACATTTTTGATTCCTTTTTAGAGCCTGTCTTTCCAGCAGGACCATATTTGTTCTACGTTGTTCTTAGGACATTCCGTCACTGCAACTCTGTAGTGTTGGAACTTGTGATAGGAAGCCCACCCAGGATCCGGAGCTTTAGGGTGGACACAAAACGTAGGAAGTTTTAAACCTGCAGCGGCGTGAGTGAAACCATTTTCGACGCCTGCATAAGCACCACCATTCTCTGAACTTGCCTTGGTGTATGCCAGAGCTTGACCAAGCGGTAGCCTTAGTACCTGGATGTCCAGTGGAGGATCCTCATCATTCGGTGCCATCAACATTACGCATTTGTCGACTCTACCCGATTGGATAAATCTGTCGATCAATCCCTGCCAACATTCCCAAGAGATCGATTTCTCTCCATCTGCTCCTGCATCTTTCGAAGTAATCTTACTGAAGGATAAAGGAGATACGACCAGTGTGTTCTTTGAAACTTCGTATCTAGAGTCGAGAGCAGGCACCGGTACTATCGGAAGTATTTGATCGTCTGGAATCTCTACGCCTATGACCGAACCAAAGGCCTGAGACATATGACCATTGTTCCGTCTATGTCTCCAAAGCTCTTCGACGTTCATCCTATGAACTCTGTCGTAGCCTTCATAATTCGTCTTAAGTAAGATATCCCAATCAATCTCAAACATTAATCTGTCCACTACACCCGCTTCAACCATGCCCGTGCAGACTTCTCTGGTATGTGGTTGATCCTGAACAAGCCAATGTATCTCTTCCTGAGGATGCTGTTGCTTGTATATTCGCAGTGCTGGTGTCTGAACCAGAGTGTCTCCCAAAAGGTTGACACTAGTGAACAAAGTACGAATCATGGCTTATAAACCTTACCGTTTACTATCTTCCTATACCCATTGAAATCAGATGTTCGATACACCATACGAAGTGCTAGGTCAAGTAGTACTTCGGGATCTATCTCTTGAGATTTAGCTCGACGAACAACTCTGATTGGGTATAACCTTTTGCCTTCAGGTTTGGGACGGACAACTATGATGCCCACGTCTTTTGGCAATTCCTTCTTAAGCTTTTGGTATACTGACTCTTCGAAAGCGAAGTAGAACTGCGAACAGAATGGAATGTACTTTCGCCACTTCTTGTCCGAACGAAAATCTGCCATACTACTTTTCACTTCTGCGATAACGACATTACGACGAAGGTTGACTCCAAAGACGTCCGCCCTAAGACTGCCACCTTTGACTACACCTACTTCGAAAGTGACTGCCATACGTCTCTTTCTCGTCAGATACTGTGCTACCGCTAGCTTGATCTCTTGTGCATCCAGGATCATTCGTAGCCTCGGCGTTTTCTATGGTTCGCCAGTAGATCGTACCACGTCTCACCTGGGGCACAGATCTCTATGAGCTCCATTGCCAGGTAGGAAAACATAATCAGGACAAATCCAAACTTTGCTATACAGAATAAACAAGGTTGCATTTCCATGTCAGGCTCGGAGGAATAAATCACGGCCTAGAGTTTCAGTGAACATAGAAGCAACTATGGTTAACTGAATTGAACCCGAGGGAGTGAGGATAACTGTCTGAGGAATCCTTAGCGTTATGTAATGCCTTGGATCGTCCACAAGTTTCCACGATCTGCACATATCGGATAGAGTGACACAGATGTCTTCAACCAATATTTCTGGATCTTGTGAGGCGTGTATTTGAGCGTTGAGAAAGAACTCAAACGGGGTATCAATAATCTTTGGTCTTTTGTCTACTTCCTTGGGTATTGCCATCCACGTAACTTCTCTTTTGGCTTCAACTAACTCTACGTGGACTTCGGGTCGTGTATCCATGAAGTATGCCTTCAAAAATCCAAGCATCTCAGGAGTTTTCAACCACTGTACTTTCCCATGTTCTTCGTCGTCCATTGCTAATTCCCCTTATTAGCTACTACCTATCCTACTACCTTTCGAACTTGCCATGCCTTGCGCATATTCTCAATATGTTCTGCTGACTTCTTCTTCCCCAAGAACGCCGCCCTCAATTTAGCTTTTGTTTCTTCTGACATTGGTCTATGGGGTCTATTTCCTGCGGCCTTAGCTATTCTAGCTTTAGCTTCTTCCGTATGTTTAAATCCTGTGACTGAAGCCCTAATCTTTGCTTTGGTTTCTTCCGAAGTCACATGAGTCCTACCGCGAGCCGCCATAGCCATCTTAGCTTTTGTTTCTTCTGTTCTTTTCTGACCAATAAGCTTTTCGACTCTTTTTGCTATGGTAAGGCTACTTTGGATGAGTCCAGTACTACCTTCTTTACCATCAGTCTCATTAGTCAATGGACCTCTGGATAGATTAGATCTTCCTATGACTTTTATCAACCAAATTTCTTTCGCATAGGCGATGCTTTCTATTTCCAACTTAGATAATTTCTTCTCCACTGGATTTAGTCCAAGACTATGTAACTTGCGGATGAGATTATGTTTATGCCTTTGAAATCTATGGGCATGATCTTTCTGAACCTCAAGATTATGAACATATATTCTGTCATTTTTCCCCTTGCCCACGTAGAAAGGTTCAAATGGTAGCACGAGTAATTTATCTTTGAATCGGTATTCATATAGGCCGGGCTTGCGAGGATCCATCAGTACGTAAACATAAAATATCTCCTCTAATGAATAGGGCTTTCGTCTTCTAATATTCCTAGCTCTTTCCTGACTCTCTACCTGAAGGTTCCAAGCTCTCTGCAATACAGTACTCTCAAATCTAGAGTTTTTAGATTTGAGAAGTGTAGGCGCTAGTTTTAAGAAGAATAGATCCTGAACTATTTGTTCGTACTCATCTTCATTTTTACATGGCGACCAAATAGAAATCTTCGTCATCGTCATCTTTGGAGGAAATTTACCGTCTGTTCCTTAATCGCTTCGAACTTTTGATTCATCATGGAACCCAACCGGTTACGGCTATCGATCTGTGCTTGACGGAATCTTGTATAGACTTCCGTAGGTATCAAATCTTTCACCTCAGACAACACCGTCGCCTGCTCTTCAACTATCTTCGTTGCAATGTCGAGAACGGTGGGACGAATAATCTGATCTACAATCGACATGCCTATCGCACCTCTATCCTGTGCAGATTGTAGATCGATCATTAACTCCCGTATGGTCTGGATCGTGTTGTTCAATGCATGCACAGAGTAACGCCCATTAGAGTTCCGTACTCCGGTCTCTAATGAAGGTATGATGTCGATACACATTTGGATAAGACGACGGTTCAACATCTGCGTCGCCTGGTCTGTCGAGCCATCTTCGAACAGATTTTGCATTTCCTCCGCATCGTCACCGATAATGGAGTTCATGTCCTTCTTAACTAGCTTCGAAATGCGCTTCCTGCCCATCACTACAAGATCAGTCGGAGGATGTTGGTGGGGAACCAACGAGGTCGACTTCTTTTTCTTCTTCACAACCGCTTCTACAATCTCTGCTTCTTCTACAGAGGAAGGAGCTCTAGGCGCCTTTTTGTTCTTGAACTGCTTCTTGCGCATCAACTTCTTTGCAGCGTCAACCGATTCCTGATCTTCACGCTGAGGTGAACTCAAGGACTCTCTAACTTTTTTCTTCTTGACTCTGACAGGATGATCTACAGGGTCGATAGTGAAAGACATCTCACTTCTTACTTTCTTCTTCAACATTTGTAACCTCCGGTGCGTCTGGGGTAGGAATGGCTATACGGTGTTCGAGACAAATCAAAACAGGAATGCCATTGGCGATCGATTGCTGCATAGGTTGACGGCATTCGGGACATAGTCCAGCTCCTGCAACTTCTGCACTCATATCAATTCGAGCGTGCACCTTAACTTCTTCTTTTGGTGCCGCTGGTTGGACCTTGGCCTGCACTTCACTAACTGTTGCAGAAGCTTCCAAAAATGCCTGTGGTAGTTTCAACTTCATATCCGACCTCTCAGAAAACACATACACTTACGCGTGTCGATAACTTCACCTTGTGCTGATCGTACTGAATATGCACCGGACGAAACGTTACATGCGAATCACCATTTGAGATAATCATTCGAATGGATGAGTTCAAGGCAGAGAGGGTGTTCCTCACCCAATCAGCAATCTCTTGCGCGTTCTGTTCAAGATCGAAAGGATAGCTCATCTCGTAGGTGACTGGAATCTCTGGCGGAGTAAAACTTCGTCCACCTCCTGCATCCCACTTAGCCGGACCATCTCCCAACTTGAGATATTTGATGTGATATCCCAACGCGGAAGGTACCTGGTACAAGAGCAGGTCGACGTACGTCTCCTGCTTAACAAACCCCGTGATCTTTACTTTCGGTCTCATGACTCTCACCATCCTTCCGGGAACAAGTCCCCTCGTTGGATCAAATTCACCAACTTCTGCTGCCTTTGTTTTGAAAATCCTTCATAAGGATTCTTGACCGGAAAAATACTCATACCAAGTAATGCTGCATCCAACCTATGGTACTGCTTTGGTTTCAGCTGTGAATACAGGTCGTCCAGTGTTATGACACGGTTCACCGCATTCTTCCATTGACTGGCTATAGGAGTCACTAGAGTAATATGTTTGCCAAGTAACTCACGCAAACTTGGTAACATACCAGCTATGAGACCTATCATAAATGACACAAGCTCACCGGTTGTGCCTCTAAGACCACGCGCTTGAAAACGTTCCATGACTATAAAATCAGGACTTGTCATAAGGCATAGGTCTTTGATTTCCTTTCTGAATTTTTCCTGAGCAACTTCACTATCTCGAAGATCCTTGATGGGGTTCCTTAGCATAGTGCTGACGCTTGCTTTGACCCTGTGCAAACTTTTAGCCCCATACAGTACGCCACCAAACACTCCGAAGTTTGACGTCCCAGGATCCATACTCAGAATATTTATGCCATCACTAACCTTATTACTTTTAAGATTCGAAAAATCCAAAGACCAGTACTCGGGAAATTCTACAATTCCATAGCACTTCTCAAACTGCTGAATTTTTCTTCGAAGTTGTAGTATGGTATGACCACTCTTCTTACTTTTACTACAATTTTTAGTCGCCGTTATAATTGCGAGATTAGCAGGATGGCAAAGTTCTCTGAGAGAGAGCGGCGCATCGAACTTCGAGTAACCGTCTGAGATGGATAGAATATGATCTAGGTGGTAACGAGTACCTCTCTTTCCTTTTGGATCTACAATATGCCTGTATCTATTGTAGATCTTGCTAGTCACTAGATGTGCGGATGATCCATATTCTTGGCGGGATACACTAGGTTGATTTTTCTTATATTCCAGTGCAGTACGCTTAGAGTTCAGCTCGTCGCCGTCTTGAACGAGTTCGACGCGACGAAGATATTTGACTATCCTATTCTGATCTATTCCAATCAGCTGAGCTATCTGTGCGGTAGTAAAGTTCAAATCCACATGAAGATATTCGATTATCTCTTCTTCCCAACAGGTGATGGGATCATTCTCGCGCCTCATAGCACAGAAGCATGGGAATTTCCTTTTCAAAAGATCCGCGGCTATCCTTAGTGTAGAAATCTTCTTGCAGCTTTTGCATCTATAGCGAAGCAGAGATTGAGAACCGTTGTACTCAAGAATTTCTAAACGGTGGTTACCAAACTTCTTGGACAGTTGTGATTCAAAGGTTCCTTGTGTTACAAAGCGATGATTATTGGAACCACTAGCATTAGGTCGTTTCATGCTGTTCTCATTCACTTAATACGATGAAATTTTCTGTTTAACGATGCAGCACGCGGGCTAAAGCCATGTTAACTGGTGATCCTCTGGACACAAAAATCGGATCAGGCATACGTGACCGCTCACCAGAATAGTTGAAATTTCGAGCTTCGACAAGACGTTCCATACACTTTGGTTTGTGGATAGCATTGACCAGGAGGACAGTCGCACGGAACAGGTCATCGGTATAGCCTTCACCTTTCTCCGGGCAGCGTGCAGCCCCTACATCCTTCACCGTCAACATCTGCAGCATCAAATGCTCTACAGGTTTGCCGATCATCTCTGTTCTATAGTTGGCGATATCCCCGTTCATGACGCGCTGTGCATCTTTTTCATTGGCACGTGGAAGTATGATGTTACCGGATTCCAACATACCTCGAAACGACTCAAAGTCTTTGCGCTTCGGTGAGTACTGTGTTGCCATGGTGCGAGGCTTCTGCAGAGGATTATTTCCCATGTCAGCTTTAGTACGATGCAACAAATCAATCGACTGCCATTGGTCGGCAGCAATCCATACCGCGTTGGTTGCCTTGACAAGCGGAAGAATGACGTGGGTGTACAGTGAGTTGAAGTCGATCCTTCGTCCCTGTTGAGGCATACACTCAAGTAATGTTGTGACTATCGTCTTACCCGAGTCGAAGTCGTAATAGCCTGCAGCGATTGAGAACGAGTTGTTAGTAGACCCAGCATCAAGAGCGACAACCGAAGGCATATACGGAAGAGGACGTGACTTGTCCAGCTTACCGTATATCATCTCAGGTTGATCGAATTGATAGATCAGGCTATGGCTATTTGCTTGACCTGAGAACACCGTTTCATTAACGGACTGCGCTGAGAGAAAACGTGAGTGAACAATAGGCGGGTTAGCACCAAAGTCACGTTCTGCCTTTTCAGGATTGGACGCGTACGCTGCTGCAATAACAGGAGAGTTGCGCGTCATATGTGGGTTGACTTCCCACGTAGGAAGATTCACTCCTAGGATATACTTGGATCCTTCTTCCGTCTTTGACTCACGATAGAGACGCATCACCTTGTCACGGATCGACATCGGGGATGACACTGACATGAGGATTGCCGGTGGTGCTGTGTTGTACCCCTTCATCAGCAACTCGTTATAGGCCATGTTGACCGTAGTCAAGCTGTTGTAGAGCGACTTATGTGCCTCGTCCGCGTTTGCAATTTCGGAGTTTTCATCCTCCTCTTCATTGCCCGAAGGAAGTTTGAACAACCCCAACTCGTCCAGCATTGCCAGGAAGCGCGTATCACCACGAAGCGTTGAACTCTTTGGACCTGAAGGATACATCTTGATGTTCTTCAGGCCGAAGTTCATGTACATGGTAGACGTTCTATACAGCTCTTTACCGTACATGCTCTTATAGTGATCCATCATCCGGAAGTACTCAGAGTACCATTCGGATTCTTCAGTCACCAACTTACGAAACGGAGTCCACATAACACCGATTGCCTTGGCGAAAGAAAGGCTAACCATGGTGCCTGTCAACTCCGTTGAGCTCTGCATCGAGTTCGTTAGAGTTGCATAGGTGGGGAACTTTAGCATCCGGTGTAAGTGATAGGACGCATACATTGCAGCGGAACTTGACTTACCCGAACGCTGACCCAACACTGATACGAGTTGGATGTAGTCGCGGAGACCGTGATCCTTAATCAGTTCCCACTTTGTCCTCTTACATTTGGGACATTTTCCATTCTCTAGGAACTGAAGGTACTGTGGCAGATCTTTGCTGGGAAAATCTTTGGGGACGTTGCTGATATCCAGCCACTCTTTCTTGGAGCAGCAGGGGCAGATCTCGCCATGAAGCATGGCACCGATCCATAACTGGCGAGACCAAGGTTTGTGTACCTTCCGTCCTGTCAGGTTAAAGCAATAGTCGTAGAAGTTTTTGGCTAGAGGAAGATCGCGAGTATCGATCTTAAGATCATGGAGAGTTCCCGTTTCAGGGTCTTCCATGTCCGCCATGTATTTTTCAATATTGAAGTCGTCGATTACTTGACCGAAGTCATCTAATCCACAACCCTTCAATACATATTCATCAGACTTGACGTCCAACTCGTAGGATCTAACCTTTATGCCCGTCTTTTTCTTTTTAATTTCTGCTTTCTTTTTACGGGCACGGTGGATCAGTTCTTTCTGGTCGTCTGTTAAGAGCGAAGGAAAGAGAGAGTCGGCGTTGAATTTCAGTAGTTTATCTATATCTTCCATGTTATCACCATGCAGAGTTCATCGGTGTTATACAACCTTCCGTTACTGCAGGGTGAAATTGGAGATCAAAAGATGGAAAAGCCACCCAAACTGCAGGTGGCTTTGTTTAGTCTAGATCGGGATCATCGATCCTCGACTTGGGTGGTTCAGGCTTCTCTTGACGAGAACGTCTGTTATCCATTTGCTGCGGTGGAGGAGCTCCATGATTTGGACCGAAAACCATAACCTCCTTTTTGGGTGTTATGGCATCGATCAATTCCGATACCTTGGTTTTAGGAATACCCAGATAGGTAACAAGATAGTTCGCCATCTTGATTGTCAGACCTTGCTCGAGCATCCTCTGGAACTTAAGGAAAGGATCCTGATCTATAGGAGCACCCAAGGTACGTTGAACAACATCTTTAGCTTGAGCGCTACCTGCCTGAGCGGCTAGTGTCAGTGGAGCAACATTCTTCAACCAAAACTCTCTCACCTTATCAATATTTCTATCTAACTTCGATGGCAATTCCCTAGAATACGACTCTGCGCGCTCTGCTACCTGAGAATCAACGAGATCCAACTCTTTAGGCTCAGCTATCTTTTTCCTGTGCTCTAGTTCTGAATCCAAAGAGATAGTCGGCCTGTAGAAGAAGCGTGACTGCCTACCTGTCTGGGTTTTCCATTGCTGATGGACAAGTATCTTTTCCTTCTTTGGAGTTTCCTTTAGTGGTCTACCTATGGTCATCACGGCAGCGAGCAGAGAGTCTGCCGCGTCCTCATCCTTCTTCGTCATAACGGTGCTTGCCATAGGTTCACCTTATTACTTTCGTCACTTTGATCTTTGTTTCTATAGGGCGTTCAACAAAAGCTTTGCACTTTTCCACAAATTCAGCGCTAGTACCTATGATAAGATCAACGCCAGACTTGAATAGCCCATTCTTTAAATCCATGAGGATAAGTGGTAGGTGTGTCTTGAATTGCTGTGCGTGACCCACCATACTTTCTATGTAATCCTGAACTCTTTGGATGAAAATCTGTTCATCTTCCTCAATTACTTTCCAGAAACATAGGGCATTATCCGAAACCCAAGGAACTCCGGCAGCAAAAGTTGGACCATCTTTTACTATCCTTAAAGTATTGGGTACATGTTCATTATGCATCGACTTCTCAACGTTAAGCGGTATCATTCTTTACTCTCCGATTCATCATCTGAAACTTTACCTTTGTTCTTCTGCATGTTGTAGAGATCTTCACCTCTACCCTTAGCCATCTGAGAGAAACAGAATCGGCGTAGATCAAATGCCTTCTCGAAACCTAATGTCTTGCAGATAGCCTTCTTCTCTTCTGTAGTACCAAGTACCCAGGTTTTGAGAGTCAACCAATCACATGTTTTCTTTGCCTTACCCATCTCATCTAGATTAAGGAGCATGACTTTGCGATTCTTGTTAGTTAGCTGCCCAGTCTCTTTGAGATAATGCACGGTATCGAAGAATGGATCGAAACCATTTGCGGATCCTGTGGCATCTGTTACCCATAAGCGTATCCACGCTTTGCGGCCAGGGTTCCAAAGTTTATTCTTTATCGCAGCAATACGGATATAACGATATCTGTCCTTACCCTCAGCAACAACTGAACGTTCCTGTTCCAGGTAATCTTCCGTGTCAAATTTAGGATTGAAAGGAACACCAGTCTTCATAGGAGTCCACTTTATTCGTACATCAGAATTAAATCTGAGTGCTACCCCGCCCGGTTCGGCCTCTTTAGGACCATACATAGCCATGGGTACTGCCCGTAGTTGATTGATACCAACTACAGCTACCATCTTTGATGCCATCCTACCTTTTACTCTAGGCAAATGTTTGCTAAACATTCTGGCCTGCAAAGCTAAAGAATTATTGGCGTCGTCTTCATCGTTAGATGAGGGATTCATTGCTGGATAAGAATCTACCAAAACCAAAGCTTGCATAGTTCCATCTTCAGCTTCTACCCATAATCCCTTTCCATATTTTTTAGCCATGGATGGATTAGCATGTGATCCTATCTTAGCTTTATTCTGTTTTGTATCATCAAACACCAGCCACCACTTTCCTGCTATGAATTTTTTATCTGGTAGGGTACGTAGCAGATCAGCTAGGTAGTCAAAGAATTTTTCCCCTATTGTTTCTGCTCTGTAGCGCACTAAGGGTGCTGTTTGCCACTTACCTGTGGTAGGATCTTTCTTACCAAAAATATCTTTCGCGGACAACTTGAGTCCAGAGTGTTTAAGAATACTTGATACATAAGGGCGAGAATTTCGAGTTGATCCCTCATAGTCGGCAAGAGCCACTATGGGCACTTTATTCTTAAGTGCAGCCGCCATGATGGTGATAGCACCCGTTGTCTTACAGCTCTGCTCCGGGCCAAACATGGTAAACCACGCTGGTCGTATCCCACCACCCATCAAAAGATCTAGTGCAAGAATACCAGTACTCATTGGTGGCATATCTTCCATAAGATCAGAATCAAAATCTTGACGACGAGCTACTTCATCCAAAGACTCCGCATAGAAGGATAGAGCATTAAAACTTTTACTAGATTTTGATTCTCCAACTTCGTCATCTATAGCTTTATCAACTTCTGCATTTCTTGCTTTGCGACTTGTTTTCTTAGCCGCTACTTTCTTAGTTGCCATTAAATTCCTCATCTTAAAGAAAAGATTCCCATTGATCCGGAGAAGTCAATCTATGCAAATCTTTATTCTTACCCAGGTAAAGCCACACTTCAAATGGAATATCTCTATCCAACCCCCAGTTGTATGCAGCTTGTAGTTTTTCTCTTGCCTTCTTAATCGTATACTCACTCTTAACTTCGATTAAACGCTTATCTGCATTTTTTCGTATCGCTAAAATCTGGGAATTCTTTCTTGACTGCAGGTTTATACTATACCTTATGGTGACCTGTAGAACCTTCAAGATATTTATCCCACCAAAGCCGAGCTTGGATAATCTTACTTGTGCCAAAATGGTTGGTAAGATCCTCAAGGTGCTCTCCAAGCAAACAACGATTCAGTCTTATGTTGGACATTCCGCTCACCAACGAGAAAAGCCAGCCAAGAGCATGGTGTCCGGGCTGGCTTAATTTAGATAGACTACATTGCTACTTGTGGATCAGAAGACTCAATCGTCCTCATCTTCTTCGTCCTCATCCCTCGAGCGACGAGCAGGCTTCTTCTTTGCAGTCTTCTTGGCTGCTACTTTCTTAGCCGGGGCTTTCTTCTTGGTACGTTTCGGAGGTTCATCTTCCTCTTCTTCGTCTTCCTCGAGATCATCCTCATCTTCTTCGTCCTCGTCCTCGTCCTCATCTTCGTCTTCTTCCTCGACGACCTTACGTTTGGACGTTTTCTTTGCGGCTACCTTCTTCGCAGCGGGTTTCTTTTTGGAACGTTTCGGGGGTTCATCTTCATCTTCATCCTCGTCTAGATCTTCATCCAGATCGTCCTCATCTTCGTCTTCTTCGTCCTCATCTTCCTCATCTTCCTCGTCTTCTTCGTCCTCATCACGGGACTTCCTGGAAGTCTTCTTGGCTACCTTCTTAGCTGGTGCTTTCTTTTTGGAACGTTTCGGGGGTTCATCTTCATCTTCATCCTCGTCTAGATCTTCATCCAGATCGTCCTCATCTTCGTCCTCATCTTCCTCGTCTTCTTCCTCGTCTTCTTCTACAACTTTACGCTTGGATGTCTTTTTCGCCGCTACCTTCTTTGCAGGCTTCTTCTTACCACGAGCAGGCTTCTCGTCTTCATCCTCATCTTCGTCCTCGTCTACTTCATCTTCTTCGAGTTCGTCATCGAGTTCTTCAACGTCGTGCTTGCGTTTCTTCGAAGTCTTGATACCCATTCTCTTTGCCCATCCTTCAAAATCGCTACGTACTTGTGCTTCGGTAGCTTCGTTTGCCAAATTAGACAGATCCCATTTGAGTTCTGTCTGTTCTTCCTCGGTAAGAGGCGACTTACGCTCCACGTATTGGACGTCGTATCGATTGCCTGCTGCAGTTTCCTTGGCGTTATCGAACTTGATCCTAACATCGTGGCCATACTTTTCATGCGAAACTGGATATGCCTTGGTGCTTCCAGACTTCGACTCCACCACATTCATACTTTTGAAACCCTGAATCTTCTTAACCGGAGTCGAAGGCAGACGCAAAGCAACTACTGGCGTGTATGAGTCTGAATTCTTTTCCTTGAACCCAGTCTTGAGTTCTTCCTTCGTAGGTTTCGGACGGTGCGCAGGTTCATCCTTCTGTTTCTTGCGAGAGATAGATAGTGTCCAATAACTAACACCTACCTGGATTAGACGCTTCTTCTCATCTACATCATTCTCTACTTCCCAAATGTGATAATCATACCATGGATCGTAGATGCTACGATCATATTCCTGTTTCACAGGGTCCCAAGAAGGACTATCAACTGGGAACTTCGTTGGGCTTCCATCCTTCTTCTTTCCAACAACCCAATACTGAGAATACGTATAGGTTGGACCGAAGATACGATGCTGCTCATAGACGTTTGGCTTCAACGTATGCACTTCGATCTTTTCATCGATTCGCGTTTTGTTTCCGCCCCGCGACGTCTTTACTTCGTCTAGGTCAGTGCCTTGCTGGCGTGCCATTCTGGCTCCTTTGTTTCAATTTCTCTTCTTTGATTAAAAGTTGATGCAGGTTCATTGTCGCAGTTGTCAATTCCTTTGCGACTGTATTTACTATTTGACGCATCTGATCGTAATCATCTGACTTTAGTGCGGATGTTAAAGCTGTGATAGTCGTCTGAATAAGATTCTGTTGATGGATGGCTCGTTCTTGTGCGCGCTCTTCAATGTGTTTGGCGAGAATCATCCCTACCTTATCATGATCCCAATTAGCCGATAAGAGTCCAACCATCTCTTCAGCTTGACGTGCCCTCTGTGCATATTCCGATAGATTGGATTGCAGGGAGGCTAACGTCATTGATAGCATCGCTACCTTCTGTTTGTCTTCATCAAGTCTAGGCATATGCTGACTCTAGTTTAGATTCAAGGACAAAAGTATTAAGAATCTTCTTTTGTGCGTCGGTCAAAAATTCTGGAATTCCCAACGAAGCTCGGATGTATCCCTTCTTATCCATCTTCTTAGCCACATATGCAATGTGCTCGATAGTCTCAGTGGAAGTATCCGGCATTGAGAATCCTACAATATCTGATATCGAATCTCCATTCTCATCCGTCATAGAATCAAAGGATTGATCCTGCTGACCTGAAGCCATCTTAGCTACTTCCGAACGCGCGGACTTGAACCAATTCGTAATGAACGTAGTGAGAACGCCCTGACGCGCATCAGCTCTATCGATTGCTCGAGAGACAGTCAAGAGATACGTCTGTGCGATATCGTCTAGGGATACAAAATGGTTGTAATCCTTATAAGTAGACCTAGCGTGATTCAATGCTAGTCGAATGTACTTCTGCATCACCAACTCTTTGAACCATCTTGCTTTGTCGTACCAATATCGTACCTGTTGAATTACTGCGTAGAGACTTGATCCTGTGCGTAGTCCAACAGACTGCTCTATCTGAAACAGTTTGGAACGTCGGACAATAGGATTGAGATTATGCAGAGGTTGATGCAACTGCTCATAGGGTTTAAGGTAATTCAGGAACAAAGACAGGAAACCGAAAAGTAGTCCACGGTTTATAAACATACCACGAACGTACTCATGAGCTTTGCGAGGTTCATTAGATGTCAAGGCATTGAAGAGAAGGACTGGTAGCTTTGGCCTTTCTTCTGACATCAGGGACGTGAACTTCGTGCTTGGTTTTAAGGTCTGCATGGCAACTATCTTAGCTAGATAGTTGTTGAATAGGGAAGGGCACTCTGCATGAATAGGCTCGAGAGCGCGCCAAAGAAAAAGGTCAAGCGTCTGCAAGTACTGAAGACTGGTCAGGTTGTCAGAGATGACTTCATCGGTAGCCTTCAGTACTTCAAAAACTTTAGAGTGGGTGTACGTTTTCAATTGCAATACCTATACAACATGTTTCGATAACCTATATTTACTAGGTCACTTTTTCTTCTTGGACTTCTGTTCAACTTCCTTCTTCTTGTTAGGCGTCACAGCTACTGGTGCGGGGATCTTAGATTTTATTTTTTCGTATAGGGCGAAAAAATGTTTACACCCTGCCGGTTTGTAGGTAGGATTTCTAACGTCTGGAGAATCACCATTAGAGTATTCAATCTGAGCTGCACCACGATTCCACAATGCCCATTCCCACCTATAAGTAAAGTCCGAGCAAGAGCAGCTAATATTGACATGCAGCTCAGAGTCAATAAACTCGATAAGTGTCACGTATTTACTGGGATCTTCATTTTTGTGAACTTTACCCGAAGAATCTATGACATGAGTTGAATAGGAAGCACCCGCGATGTAACCGTTACCATTGGTGAGGTATCCCTTCTTAAGATCGGTAAAGCGTACGAACTTAGAACCCGATCGTCTAAAACCATTTACGCGTTTAGCGATTTGATGGACATTAAGCATGATAATAAACTCCACACAGTGGCTATGAAATTATCCACTATCCTTCAAAAGCCTGGCAGCTTTACGCACCCCGTTAGCGAATTTGCCTTCCCCTAGCTTGAGGAAAACTGCATACGTGTCAGCATCCAGGCGTACCGCATATGACTTTTGTTTCTGATCCGGATTTAATCTTGGACGTCCGATGTTTGTACTATTGCCTTCCTCGTCCTTGTTAGTCCAATGACTATCAGATTGGTCCATCGTTGCTCATCTTCGCTGTTAGTTGCGCAAGCTCATAAATGAAATCATCCCAAGAACTTTCTGTATTAGCCTGAGCACTTTCCTCGTCACCGTAAGAAAAGAAGTGTTCGCCTGATCTATGGAACTGTTTCCAATAAGCATCCTTGATTACTTCGAGAGAATAGTATTTGATTGTCATACACTTTCCTCCTCACACCAACGACACCGGCCACCATCTTCGGCTTTGCCATTCACCATTAGACGGGGTGGACCATCATGGTAAGTATGGCCGCACCCATAACACTTTGGCCAAGCCCAACCTTCGGGACAGGTCCATCCCTTTTCTCTACTCCAAACAGGAGTGCCCATCACTGAATTTCCACAAACATCTGTTGAAGATTATCTAAAGAGCCAGCTTGCTCGAGCATTAAACGATGTTGGACAAAACCACCCTTCAAGTTAGCGAAGGCCAAGTCATTCTGAACCACACTGGCTTGATGCTCAAGAGGAGATGCATGCAATGGCTTAGACTCAACAAGACGTTGATACAGGACGTAGTCATCTTCGAGTTTAGGATTCTCTTTGTTGTGCGTCAGGTAAGAGACTCGTGCGCAGCGCGCAGCGGACATTGCAAGTAGATCCTTCATAGGATGATTCTTGCGCTCTTCCATCGTTACATAAGGCAAATGCCAACCACGTGCATCGGATAGAGCACACTCACGAACTTTACGAGGCGTTGAGGCATCTACAGCTTTGCGCATGGTCATTGCCAGATCACGAATCTCTGGCTGCGCGTCTTCATGATCCCGTAGTTCAAAGAAGTTAGTCCACTCCGTAGCGGTAACGACCACAGAGATGTAAAGGAATGGTTCCAGTACCCGATTCACATTCTGCTTATGAATGTTGTACTTGGTCGACCAACGTTCTACGTAATCTGCACAGAGGCCTGCAAGTTCCTTCCACTCTGTGTAGAATGCAAGTTTGGTCGCATCATCCACTTCTTCATTGGCTTGCATGCCTGATTGGTTCTTGCCGACCCAGACGAAGAAAGCAGGTTCATCCCGTACCTGCTCAATTAATTTATTGGCGGGGATAGCACGGGATGAACCTGCATTTCGAGAAAATACCCGGTGGGTCATGAACTCAGAGTGAATGAAGCGTGGGTATTTCAATTGATACGTAACAATTTCCTTACCAGTGTGTTGGTTCAACGTATGCTCTACGACGGCGACTTCACATTGGCCGCCTTGGAAGGTATGTAGGTTCATTTGCTTTTATCAGTTAAACGGTTGTACGGATTTCATCAACAAGGTTGTAGGCCTTGGCTTCTTCTGCAGTTAGCCACACGTCCGAGGCAGGAAGTAATTCTTCCTTGATTACCTTGATCGGTAGCTTCGTGCACTTTCGATAGTGTTCGATTATTCTCTTGCTGGTGTTATCCATCTCTTTCGTTGTCGCCAAAAGTTCGTGATGTTTACCAGCCGATCCCCATGCATACTGATGACTCAGGATAGAAGTGTTGGGAGTCAGGATACGATGCTTGCCCGCCATGAATAACAACAGGCCACAACTTGCGATCGTACCCAACCCCAACGTATGTACGGGAATCTTTGACCCTCGTAGAATATCAATCATTGAGAATGCGGCACCTGTATCTCCACCATTGCTATTGATTATCAACGTCAGGTGTTTGTATTCTGGGTCTTTCCTGAAGTTGGATTCCAAAATCCAGGTGACTACATCTTTCGCGGAATCCTCATCAAAGTCTTTCGACATGAAATAGATACCACGATCTCGTAGAGAGATTTCTTTGCTATCAGAATCAGAAGCCATAGGAGAGACCCCGCACGTCATAAAGAATGAAATTACTTCGACGCGAGCCCCTTCGATAGATCTATAAACTCTGCACGGACTGTACCATCCTTGAAGCTTCCACCAAGCTTACTGGTAATGGTATCTGAGCAGGCATCCATAACACCTCTAGTTTTTACACAGAGATGCTCCGCTTCGATCATGACGGCAACGTTATCCGTCTCAAGAAGTTTTGACAGTGCATAGTAGATTTGCAAGGTCAAACGTTCTTGGATTTGAGGGCGGCGAGAGAAGAAATCCACTATACGGTTAAGCTTCGACAACCCGAGTACCTTGCGGGAAGGGATGTAGGCAACATATGCCTTGCCTACTATCGGAAGTAGGTGGTGTTCACAAAGAGAATTGACAATGATATTGCGTTCGACAACCATCTCATCAACATTCATCTTGTTCTCAACTACCGTGGCCTTTGGCCAGTTGGCGTAGTTAAGCCCATAGAAGTATTCATCGACATAGAGTTTCGCAATCCGACGCGGTGTCTCCATGAGAGAGTCGTCCTCAAGATTAAGTCCGAATTCCTGCATAAACTCTTTCGTCAACTCTTCGATTCTGGCATGACTAGCTGCCTTGAATTTGTAGGGGGTCTCCACACCCTTGTCAACCAGGTATTGCCTAATGTTATTGCCTTCACTGATATCTTTGCTATACGACATATGCTTATTCCTCGTTATTTAGTACACCACAAACGAACTAAATCTTTGGCTTTTATTTCTAACTCTTGTGGAAAGTAATCTTCAAATACCGCACGGTTGTATGCACGCCAGGATTGATTCTCTTCGTCAAAGTCAAGAAGCATATCCTCAACATATTCTCTATGGGGTTCGAACAGGTTGACTAGTTCTTGGAACTGTACGGGCTTGGCGTGGCGCAGCCACTGACCGGGCCAGATGCCTATGGCACACTCGTCGTCTAGAACCGTAAGCCAGTACTCTTTCTCAAGCCAATCTTCCAAGGTGTAGCCTGGAATTGAACTCATATTATCCTCTTGGAATTACGTCAGCCCAAAATAAATCTTCTTCCATGTCTTCTTTCATGGAATAGTCATTAAAGAAATCGAGGATCGTCTTTGGAGTAGCTTCAAAATTGTTATCCAAATCTTCTAGGTACTTTAGGAGGGTGCGATCATCTTTCTGAGACACCTTGGCAATATTCTTAAGGTTTGCAGCGAGGTATCTATCAACCAAGTCCTTGCTGATCGTCCCGTGAGGTACTCTCTGACTGGACTTCGGACAATAGTAGAACATCCCGAACTTTCCAGTCCTGAGCTTCATCGTTGTACTGCAGCTCGCGCATTGGATCATTCATCCTCTCCTTCTCTTTACACCTTTCTATGTGTCTCTCGATGTCCTGGACGCATAATCCTAGATAGATTACACAATTTCTATCGTCCTTTGGTCTGTGCGCTAACCTAGACTTCTGTCTGTTAAGCCTCTTGTTTATCGAAGCCATCGTTACCTTTTCTGAAGTTCTGAGCCATTTGTGCGTTGAAGGCCATACGAATGAAGCTGTATGATTCGCTACACAGAACAGGGACACGTTCCTCATGGCACATCTTAACGTACTCAGAGTAATCGAAGTCCTTGGACACCGCTACTGCCTCTGTAGTTTTCCAAAACGAGTTGTACATTAGTCCTCCACATCTATGTAGGATAACATCTGCAAGGCATCGTCAAGAAGTTGTGTTCGCCTTTTCTCTATCAGATCTCGAGCAAAACTCATCCTTCCATCAGCTGCGTGGACATCTAGATATTTATGATCCTCAGGTGTGAGATCATCATAGCTATAGTCACGTGCTTCCCTTATGAGTTGCCTCGCGTGGTTGAGTAGAGAAAGGTTCATGGCAGTGCGCAAAAGAGGTGAGTTTGCAAACTAAGATAGAAGTTGTTATCCATCGCGTACTTCGCTGCGTATGAATAATTCGCCGCCGTCGCTTCTCTATTAATCAAACCATCTTCCCAGATACTGGATACTTCACCCTCGTAGGCGCGGGAATAGTGACACATAGGGGAAACATAGACTCTTCCTCCGTTTTCGCGATAGGCTTGTGCCCACTCTGGTACAGTGTGGTGTGGGTCACTCTCATCTGCGGTAACTACAAACTTCAGACACGACGCATACCGAAGAACTAAAGGCGAAGGTTCTGGGATACGGCTAGCAACTGTTGACCCTTTTGGGCTTACGACAATCGAAGGACGAACCCAACTAGCAGCTATTTCTTCCATCCCTTCCTCTAGGAGGTTATCCTCATGGTCCTCTAGCTGTTTAAAGAATGCGGCTTGTGTTCCATTAGTTTCAATCTGCACTCGACGGAATGATTCATCATCTATACACTGGATGAACCCCAAAAGGTTATCCTGAAGCGTTGGCTCACCACCAGTGATCACCAGGATATCACTCTCGCTGTACCCAGGTAGGGACATAAGTTCAAAAAGAAGTTCGGTGAATTCGAATGCACGACCTTTATCGAACTGGAAGGAAGTATCACACCAGGAACAAAGATCCTGTTTGGAACCCAGGTTACATCCCGCTAGACGGAGGAACACTGCAGGCTGTCCGCTATACATTCCTTCGCCTTGTAGTGTCCTAAAGTACGAAGTGACTAGCAATTTATCTTCGAACTGGTCGTAGTCGTGACGACGAACATTTCTATCTACGTTTTGAACTACGATTGGAATTGTTTTCATTTAAATCTCCTGACTCAACTAGATGGAAAAGGGGTCGGGTTTAGCCGACCCAATCTCTTACTCTGTAACCAGAGGGTTCTTTACGCCTTCATAGTTAGGAGTTGTCGGGAGATCCATCAACCCTTCACGCCATGCACGAACAACCAGAGGATCAGGAAGACCAGCTACTTCGAAGCCATGAGCACGCAGGACATTCGAATGGTTATTATCCGTCGGAGGGTACTTGCCATCATAGCTTGTATGCGAATACGCTAGGGCGTCCCAGCAGCCCGGCAGGTCATGGCTGAGCTTAACTGTCTCTGCCTTGCTGAGGTTCATAAGCGGTGCGAGGATCTTGAATCGTGCACCATGACTATTGCTCCAGGTACCAAGCGACAGGTTAGCCATCATCTCAAATGCTTGACGATAGTACTCTGTGCAATCCGGATAGTTTGCATTGTCTTCCTGGCAAATTCCAGTGACCAGGTTGTCACATCCAAGATCAACTGCGCGGTTCATTGCCAACGTGAAGAACAGTGTGTTACGCATCGGTACGAACGTGAGCTCTACCCGATCCTGAATGATCGAATCCATCTGTTCGTAGTTGTCATATTTCTCCAACTCTGCAGATGAAGTCAACGGGGATGTAGAACGCAGGATGCCGGGAACTTCCACAATCTCATGTGTCGGGCATCCAGCCATGTTCGCCACTATCTTTGCGGCTTCGATCTCTAGACGGTGACGTTGTCCATAGTCGAAAGTCACTGCATGCACTTCATCGAAGTTCTTCTTGGCCCAGAAAAGACATGTCGTCGAATCCTGACCACCTGACAAAATTACCAGTGCTTTACTCATGTTTACTCTCCTTGAGTGTTGATGAGTTGATTAATCATTTGAGGTACGTACTGCTGTTGATGAAATGTCGTCCGACTCGTGTATGGTTACATTTACTACAATGTTGGTGACAGACTTACGACCTTCTACTTTGTCGAAAATCTTCTTGCAAAGCTTCTGTGCCATGTTCTCGGTGGTTGCCCGGACTCCTGTAACCAGAAAATCTGGGTGAACACTGAGATTGATACCAGCCCACTCATTTATAACACTTACGATTACTTCGTCTGCTAGGATGTAGGATGAGTAACTATCGTCCACTTCCGCCAGCAACACGACTTCAGCTTTGAAGTTGTGCCCATGGATATCACGTAACAAACCAATGAGGAGTTCTGCACTCAAGTAGTATTCTACGGAGTTGTCATAAGTCCAGGCTACGCGTTTTTCAACATTGATGTTTTGAAAATTTACGGTATCTTCAAAACGACCATAGTTTGTTTCGTTGAAATGCGACGCTTGGAATTCGTGAGTTCGTTTGTACTGGATATACATGGTCAGTTCTTGAATGCTTGCTCTAGTTGGTGGAGGCGATACGGATCGAGGAGGTCCAGGTAGTCTGCATAAAATTCTACAGGGTTAACCCAAGTCACCATATCAAGATCGACACCCGCCTTTTCGAACGCTGTCTTAAGTGGAATCGAATAGAAGTCAAGGTACACAATGATCTTCGTATGACGGTGCTTCTTGAAATACTCTGTAGCTACATTCACCAGACGCCATTCATTCGGGATGCCCGAATCATACATGGGCATCTCTGACCACAGATCTTGTGGAACTACACCGATCACTCCGGTAATATTGGCTAGATAAAAATCCGAAGGCATGCGTTCGAGAACTGCCTTGTGCAGCGGAGCCGGATAAGGCTTATCTGCGGCGCACGGTACCAGTACTACCTTATCCTTCTGTGGGACGTAGTCATCAAGCTTGGGGAAGTACTCAAGAATCTCTCGGCGGTGATACGAACCATTGTTCGAGATAATGATTTCCTCACCTGCCGGTACTCTCGGTTGTTCCAGAAGAATGTGATCGGGAACTTCCCATTGCATGTCAAATTTCCACAGAGCATCAACTAGCTCTGGCCGGAACGTAGATACTACTTCGATGAAATGACGTTGGTCAGGGAACTCATGATAGTGCGGATACATTGCTTCGATTACTTTGCAGGAATCAAAGTGATGAATGACCGATGTAACCATGTGACCCATGTACTCTGCGAACGGCTTCCATGAAGCAGGACAGAACGCCAGATGCTCTTTGAAATTAGCTTCAGCCAACCGTTGGAAGAACTTCAAGTAGTGGCCATACTGGTCTTCATAACGCCCTTCGACCTTCAGATACTCTTGCTCTACATTGATAGTCATTGTGTTCTCACTTTATTCCATGTTCGTTATGGTAGGCATCGTATGCGTCCAGTATATTTACGAATCGCTGCCCACTCTTCGTCTTGGGTACGACATCTTTCTTCGTATGTGCCTTTATCTGGAACAACGATTTAGTCTTAACCCAAGGCCTCAACATCCTCTGCCGCTCTTTAGGTCCTGCCTGCATCAATGAGTCTGCGAAACGTAGTGCGCGATTTATCTCGTCTGCTTTAACGGGGTTAATGAACTTGATAATGTTTGCCAGACCTGCTGCATCATTAGCATCTACCATATCATTTACTGAACGAACTCGACGTGTCGCCTCAAGCATGTTGTGGTGAGCTACGCAAATAGTCAACCCCTTTGGACCATCAACAATAGGCTTAAGATATTCGAGATCTCGACAATGCCTGCAGGTACAGGGGAGACGGGTCGAGGGTGTCAGAATGACCTTGCGTGACGACACATCCAGTGAACCTGAATAACGTAATGGGTCGAAGAAAAGAACATTCTTCGAATGCATCAGATACGTTGTTGAATCTGAGCTAATCGTTACTTCAGGACCCAATAGCTTAGCCAGGTACGACAAGGTGAAGAAGATTCCGTACCCGGAGATACCAAGGAAATGGTAGTGCTTGATCTTACCGCCTTTACCATATTTGTCGTGCATCCAGATAAGGTGTGCTACGATGTCAATTGGTGGGTGACCAATCAAACCAGCAACGGCCATGCGCTCAAAGTGTGGGTCAAACACTTGCTCGATGTATCTTTGACGATTGATAAGGTCGAACCCGTGACTGACATTCATCCCTGAGATCGTCAACTCTTTCTTGAAGACCTCATTATTACGGCGCTGCATCTGAGCCAGACGATCAAGAAGAATCGTCTGCTCACCGGGTGTCACCGGGAGGTCCAATGAAATTCCTATAGAACCCATCTTGTTATGCTTCTGTGCAACTTCAGCTGGATCGAGGAACTTCTTCACCCCGGTCTTTAGCTGATACCCACCGGAGTCCGTCAGGACATCCACTCCGAAATCTTGAGGACGCATCCTTGGACTTGCGGTTGCTGAATTGAACATGACCAACTTCAGGTTATGTTCCTCGATCAACTCTGGAGTCCATAGACCATACTTCAGAACCTTGTCGCACTTCTTTAATTGCGCCTTGTCCGTCGTTATGATTCTGTCCTCTACCTGAACGGTCAGCCCATTCTTACTCATCTGGAACCGACCATTTTTCCTTGGGACTTTCTTGATGCCTACTTTCTTCAACTGCCCCATGGTATCAAACCCGGCAGGAACCCAGATGTAAGCGGGCATGTACTATCCTTGTTATGGTTGTGTCATTGCGTCTTTATACTCACGCCGAGGAGTATAGATTGCAGAATTAGCACCATGCTCCGCTACTTCACATGAAATAATTCGGATGCGGTGATCTAGCTTTTCCTGGATCAGGTGTTTATAGGCCAGATTATATGCGTGCTCTGCAAACTTCTCACATCCTACTGCAGGAAGAACCGTAAGCTCAAGAATCCCTGCAGCAGCCGCTTCTTCGAACCAATGAAACTCCGGATCGTCGTGAGCCACTACTGTCTTGTGGTCAAAGTCATACTGCAGTTCTTCCTTGATGCGCTTCATGGAACCAAAATCCTGGACCCAATTCTTATCGTCCAGTGTATCAGCTTCGAATGTAAACTTGAAGCTTAGTGCGTACCCATGGAGGAAGCGACAATGAGAATGAGTGGCTCTCCATTGTCGGAAGGCACATGAGATGCCAAGCTCATGCCCGAAAGTTTTTGTTGATTGCCAAGGCATAAATCCTCCTTTATGTAACTCTTATTTACTGCATTGAGACTTGTGCATTATCAAGAGATAGGATAGTTCCGTCTGGCATGTAGACTTTCAGTACGGTAACGTTAGGCCACAGGGATGCGGGGAACGTGATGGTGAACTTTTCTGTTGCACCGGGATACATCCCAAGAATGTCCATTGGATTTGTTTTGATACTACTTGTTACCTTAACTTTAGCTCGCATTTCAATTCCCTTTGTTCTTGTCCCAAAATTTCCACCAAGGTTGTGAACCCAGTAGAGCGTCAATCTTCTGTGTGAGATCCGTCACCTTCTTGTTCTGATCCTGGATGATAGGACGCAGATCAAGTAGCGCCTTCTCATAGTAATCGATCCGTTCGCGCATCTTGACATGCAAATCTGCCTGACGTTTCAGGACGATATGGAGTATCCCAATGTAGCCAGGATTTTCCTGAGCTAGTTGTCGCACCATAGAGTTGATGAACAATCCACCATACGTCTCATGCCTTTCAGCACCTGCAGTTACTGTGTTGCCGTATGCATCAGTTGATGCACGACGGTGATGATAGTAAGCTAACTTCTTCGGGATAACTCCGATATCGCCTTCCAATAAAATTCTCAGGTGATAGTCCCAGTCTCCAAGTACAGGCAGGGATGCATTGAACATCCCTATCTTTTTGGCAACGGAAGAACGAAATAGCAAACAGATAGGTGGGAACTGATTAGCCTCACACAGATTGGCGAAGGTGATACGAGGTGGGACGAATCCTGGTTCCTGTCCTTCTTCGATGACGTATTCGCCTTCTATACGTTCCCTAATGATCACCTTCTCTGTCACCACAGCAGCCATCGTCGGATCATCTTCGAGGAACTTCACCGTCTCGAAAAGGAAGTCAGGGTCCCAGGCATCGTCGTCATCATGTACGCAAATGTATTGACACTGACTATCAAAAGCTTTCTGCAGCCCTGCGTTGCTTGCCGCTTCCATTCCCTTAGCCGTTCCGTGATGAATCACCGTCAAACGATTGGTCAAGGAAGAACGTACGGGATCGACTACGGCTTCCAGATCACCTATAGAGCCACCATCGTTGATGAGGAAGAGATTCCAGTTGGTGTACTTCTGATGCAACACTGAAGCCAGTGCGCGAGATAACAGGATAGGGCGATTCTGCGTTCGCATTATGATGCCAACCTTTCCACCATCCATGCCATCTGGCGAGACCTTCCTCATTGAGGTCGGATAAAGTTCCATTGTCATTTCCAAAATGGTCGTAGTCGTCTTTCGTTAAGGTTGCCAAGCCTCTCATTGACCATGCGACGAATCCATCCCTTCTGCGGAATCGGAGCCATCGCATACCAGTTAAGGAGAACTCCAAACACCCATCCCTTTGTTGCCAATACTGCGTTTGCTTGATCGTCTGTTACTGGCCACTGTTGATCTATTAGAGTCTGAGTGTTATCGTGATCTGAGAGGAACGCATGATTCAGACCTCCTATCAACTGTAGCTGATCCCAGGTTGGTCCCATGCAAACATAACTCAATGCCGATCGTCCTGCCTCGATGGTGCAGTCTTCAAGTGAGAGTGTAGCATACTTCCTCCCATTGAAAATCTCACTAACGACATCCATCACACCCTGCTGGAACCACTTTACCTTCGTACAGTATTGTTGATACTCAAGATCGTTCGTTCTCGTTACTGCTATCCATCGGGAACGGGTGTCAAGCTTGTAGTCAAATGTCGAACCTTCACATGAGGTGAACAATGATTCGATAATGTTGACTGACATCATTAGCTCTGACACTTCTTCCTTTCCTTGGTGCGCAAAAGGAGATGAGTACGCACCCTCTGCGAATCCTGCTTTAGGAATTGCACCCAAAGCTTTACGCCACAGTCCAAGGTACAGGCCGGAGATCTGGCGATCAACAATCGTACTTATGCAGCGTTGTTGATTGGCATGCCATCCGGTATCAACGATAGCACTCTTGATATCTTCTCCGAGTCCTTCCTGGAGAAGATAAGATTTTGTTCGTTCAGCCAGGGGTCTTATAGCCTCGTAAATCCATTCAGAGTAACGACTTAGGATTACCCTCAAGGCTGCCATCGCCTCACCATAAGGTCTATCCATTATAATGGTCGGGAATTCCTTTCGAAGATCCTGATCGAGATATGAATTCGTCTCCGATGAAATTCTTCGTTGGATAGTCTCCACCGTAGTTTTCTCATCCACCATGATGAGGAAGTCAATCAACTGCGGACACAACCAATTCGGATTCGATTCAAGGTACCCGCGCGCTATTTGCAGTGGAGCCCGGGAGATATCTAGGTAACGGGCTTCTATACCTGGGAACCTTATAGCCGATCCAGGTAAATTCCACACCCGGTGCAACAGGTGACCGTCTCGTGCGCAAAAGTATAGACGCTTTATCCCAGTAGCCTTAGCCCTCTCGACGATCCACTTGATAAATGCACTGATGAAGATCGCGCCCATCGTACGCCCGAGGTGTTGCCATTGGTCATCCTCAGTCGCGTCCTCTATCATGTTCAACTCTAGATCACGGTTGAGATAAGAGTAAGGAAGAAGATGGGGATCTAACTGTGCTCCAGTTCGGGTAACTGTCCTCAACCGATTATACGGAAGAACTGCGATACCTAAGCTCAATGGGATATTCAGATCAGAGTGTGCATTATCTCCGACATGAAGAATAGTATTTAACGGATAGGACCATCCAATATGCAACTTCCAAATCGATCCTGAATTCTTAGTAGCTCCTAGGTCTCCAGATACATAAATCTTTTTCCATCCGGAGAACCCACACTTGGTCAGCGCCTTGGCTAGGAATTCGCCAGGCAGATACATATCTGACACGACTATCCATGGCTTATCGAGGGCGTTGAGTTGTCGAGTGAACTTAAGAAGATCTTTCGAGGCAACAAGGACATCCAACTCGGCATCCATCTCAACCTGCTTAGCCTCTAAAGGGTAAGAGGTAAGTCTAGAATAGATCATGTCAAGCGTGACGTCTTCATGGCCAGTATCCCCACGTTCAGAGTAGAGTTGGCGTTCAACAGTCTCACGCTCTTTGGCAAACCCTTCTACCTTGGAACCATACTTTAGACCTAGGCGCTTCTCCACCTCAGCGAATACATCTACCGGACTAGTCACTCGGCGAGTCACCAAGGTATCGAACATGTCTATCGACACTACGCCCTTGGTATCAGCCATTATCATCAAAGCATTCAGGAATGAATCTTCAACGAGGCGAGGTACTGCTTCGATATTAAGATCAATCGTCATCTCTAAGGAACTCAAAAGATTCAATGTCCTGGACGTCATGCCCCTCCAAGTTGAAGAGGAGTCGCCACGTTCCATCTGGCAATTCGTCAAAGTGAATGAACTGCTTTTCAACCGCGGGTGTGGCAAACTTGGTCAGCTCTAGGGTGGTCGACGTACCAACCAACTTAACTTTCAATGCGCGTCGAATCTCTTTACTCATTTTTCACCAGTAATGCGGTGCTTCGGTTTCGGGTTCATTGGAAAGAAAACAAGGACTTATCCCGAGCAATCTAAGTTTCCGTGCTGTGAGATCTAGATCAGCCATTTTCCAAAAACTTTTCGACTCCGCTGTAGGGAAGAATGCTAGCTCATCTATATGTGCAAAATACCTTGTTTCACCTCGAAGTGCAGTGTGGACAAAGGAGGTAGTAGCAATCTGATTCTTTGGGTGACCGTGACTTGTTACTCTAACTGTGGGGCGCATGGTTTATCCGTTGTACTGTGTTGCGAAGAAGGAAAGGTCTTCTTTCGTTGCTACGTCCTTAATATTCTTTTCCTGCAGAAGAGAATGTTCAAGGTATTGAAAATCTATGCCACCGGCTGCCATATACAGCTTTAGTGGGATTGGAATGTGAGCCTTCCTGAAATTCTCGATGATTGCATCGAAATCTAATTCTTTGATAACGTTATCTTTATTGCTTGATACTTTGACATTGGCTCTCATGATTCATCCCATTTGACTACATCGTATTTAGCAGTGAATACACCCCACGCTAACTTCAGGCGATACCAAAGTTTCCAACCCTGCCACCCTAGTGGACGTGCTTGGACCCACCTGTTATTTGCATTCTTCCGAGAAGTATTCCATTCGCGTAGATCTTCAGCGGTAAAGATATTGGGTGCACCTTGTTTAGTCATCAATTCCTCTCCCTATTTGCTTTGGCATAGCTAATGGATTTATCTAGAAGAGCATCTACTGCCTTTGGCAGCTTCTTTCCTGACATACGGAACGCGAAGGATTCAGCGAATAACTCTCTATAGTTCTTGCAGGCGTAGTCCGAAACAACAGGTGCAAGATCCTTCTTAGAGAATCCACGAACTGGCCACACGCCTTTGATCTCATCCTTGTAGTCTGCTTCGAACAGGATATCCAATTCCTTGACGGTCACTGAGTGTTGCGTTGTTATAGTCTTCAGGATAGTCTTATAGACCAACGTATCCTCTTCGCTCAAATTGGACTTGAAGGTAGACGGTAGATCGTCCTGCTGCGCTAGAAGGGCATCAAGAAGTTCCTGACTTTTCTCTTTCTTTATCGAAGTGACTGCAATGGTAGTGTTGAACAATTCAATCCATTGCGCATTCAATTTCTTACCAGTGACATGTTCATAGTGAAGATGATGCCCAAGCTCATGGTAGATAACATAGGGGAACTCGGTTGAGGGAAGGACCTCCGGGCGAATCTGCAAACGATGCGGGCTCTTCTCCGGGTTCTTCATGCGCTTATACATTCCCGCATAAAGCTCACCGTTGTTCGGTTGGATTTCCCAGATGCATGTATTGGGATTCACGACGAACTCTAGCTGATGGGTCTTCAATACCTTCGCCGCCCTATCCATCGCTTTGAACAACTCGGTTTTAATCTCGTTGCTAGGAGAGTACATCCAATAGGTTGGGCCAAAGAAATCATGAGTCTTCCGTCCACGATAGATTGTGGATAGGTCATGTCCATATGCTTTTCCCGGATAAGGATCCGCACCCAGGTTGACTATCACATTCTTGACTGGTGCCTCTATTGTGAATCTCCGCGACTTGATATGTGAATCCTTCTCTA
>Ga0302307_10000123_pt1 | contig 67870 bp, 62 predicted proteins | sample III_Palsa_E3_2_FD_200530 | JGI IMG/M metagenome (GOLD analysis project Ga0302307, IMG submission 200530) | Peat permafrost microbial communities from Stordalen Mire near Abisko, Sweden - III_Palsa_E3_2 | ecosystem: Environmental > Terrestrial > Soil > Palsa > Peat permafrost | place: Sweden... | reverse complement strand
AAAAGAAATAAGCTATTTTACATAGCTTATGAACCTGCCTAAATACGGCAGGTTATTTTATTTTAGTTTGTGTTTTTTACCTCTTATAACCAAACGGCTATATATTTTTAGCCGTTGTTAAGAAATGGAGTAGCATTGATAAAAGAATTAATTATCGATTCAACCCCCAACGGGGCTACTATTGCATTATTACAGGACAAACAACTTGTAGAACTACACAAAGAGCAAATCAGCAACAATTATACGGTTGGTGATATTTATTTGGGCCGTATTAAAAAAATAATGCCCAGTTTAAATGCTGCTTTTGTTGATGTAGGTTACGAGAAGGATGCCTTTTTGCATTATCTTGACCTTGGCCCGCAGGTGCAAAGCCTGCTTAAGTTAGCCAAACAAGTGCGTAGCGGGGGTTATCAATCAAAGCTTTTAGACAACTTTAAGCTCGAGGCTGATATCAATAAGGGAGGCAAAATCTCCGAGGTTTTAACAAAAAACCAGCTTATACCTGTACAAATTGCTAAAGAGCCTATTTCAACCAAGGGCCCGCGTTTAAGCGCCGACTTATCCATAGCCGGGCGTTACGTGGTATTGGTGCCTTTTTCTGAAGTTATCTCTATCTCAAAAAAGATAAAGAGCAATACGGAGCGAACCCGCTTGCGTAAAATTATTGAGAGCATAAAACCCAAGCATTTTGGCGTTATTATACGCACCGTATCTGAAGGTAAGGGCGTAACCGAAATGCAAAAGGATTTGCTCGACCTGGTTTCGAAATGGGAAACATTTGTTACCCGCTTACCATCGGTTGAGCCTGCAAAGAAAATTTTAGGCGAGATCGGCCGCACTTCAACTATCCTGCGTGATCTGCTTAATGCCGATTTCCAGAGCATTACTGTTAACGATAACAGTATGTTTGAAGAAGTACGCTCGTATATCCATGAAATTTCACCCGATCTGGAGAATATTGTGCGCCTGCATAAACATAAGGAGCCTTTATTTGAGCATTTTGGTGTCGACAAACAGATAAAAGGTGCTTTTGGTAAAACGGTAAATTTAGCCGGTGGTGCCTATTTAGTAATTGAGCATACCGAGGCTTTGCACGTTATTGACGTAAACAGCGGTAACCGCACCGCCAACAAAGAGAATCAGGAAGAAAACGCCTTCCAGGTAAATAAGGAAGCGGCTAAAGAAATTGCCCGCCAGCTGCGCCTGCGCGATATGGGCGGTATTGTGGTGATCGACTTTATCGATATGCATAAGCCAACCAACCGTAAAGATCTTTTTGATTACTTGCGTACCGAAATGGCGCACGATAGGGCCAAGCATACTATTTTACCGCCAAGTAAATTTGGCTTGGTACAAATAACCCGTCAAAGGGTAAGGCCCGAAATGAATATTGTTACCAGTGAGGTTTGCCCTGCATGCGGCGGCACCGGTACTATTCGCCCAACTATTTTGCTGATAGATGATATTGAAAACAATTTCAATTACATACTTGATGAGCAAAACGAAAAAAACATTACACTTTGTGTTCACCCATATATTGAGGCCTACATTAAAAAAGGCTTAGTAACGCTGCAAATGAAGTGGTACTTTAAATATAGCAAATGGATCAAGGTTAAAAGCAATCCCGCTTACCAAATAGCGGAGTTCCACTTCTTCAACGCCAAAGACGAAGAAATCAAGTTATAGATTATTGATGTGCGAATATGCAGATTACAGATGTGCAGATGTTGATGAAACGTCTGCACATTTTTTGTTTAGCGCCAATTTAAGCGCCCTTGCCGAACCCCGCCCATTCAAGCGTCCACGCGTACATTAATGAATAATAGTAAGCATGGACGCTTACCAAACCTGCTCATTCAAGTGTGGACACTTGAACAGGCAGAGGTTTTTACTATCTTAGATTCTTAAATCAATCACATTGAAAAAAGCATTTATTGTCATCATGCTATTTATTTCGGCATGTCATAAAATTGATCCAAAGCAGGAACGAGCAAATAAATTGGTAAGAGCTTATATCAATAGTAATCATTTAAATAGTCAAAATAAATACGAGACGCTTAATTTCGGTAAGTTAATAAGCATGCGAGCTAGCTATTTAAAAACTAAAGATGGTGTTAGATTAAGCACAAAAATGAATTTAGAGAATGATACCATGATGAAATTAGACAGTCAGTAAAGGATTTTATTGAAAAATGCTAAAGTAAACCGAGATAAAATAGAAATTCTAGGAACAAAAGGACATCCTATAGAAAAAGAGTGGGTTGATGATGCAATTAGACTGGCAAAGCTAATCGGAAAATTTAAAGGGCCGTTGCAAGGATATAAACTATACTACACCTGCAAAATAGAAAATAATTTTTGCGAACCCATTTATCATAAAATGACCTTTAAAATTGATACTTTACTGCTAAAAATCACTTCAGTTAAGGATACTATTATCGATCATAATGATATTACCTGGAGATAATGTAACCCCCACAATCATATACTAATAATATTAGTATATGATTTAAATAATCTGCACATTTGCACATCCGCATATCTGCACATTCAACACACATGGCTAAATCCAAGATTGCTTATTTCTGTCAAAGCTGTGGCTTTGAGTCGCCCAAATGGTTGGGTAAATGCCCGTCGTGCCAGCAATGGAATACTTTTGTTGAAGAAATAATTGAGAAAGCCAATACTTCTGTCCCTGATTGGAAAGTAAGTTCAAGCACTCAGCAGCGCGCCAATAAGCCTGTTGAGATTCCCGATATTGTTTTTAGCGAAGAACAACGCATGCTTACCCCCGATAAGGAATTTAACCGGGTATTAGGCGGTGGTATTGTTGCAGGGTCATTAGTATTAATAGGCGGCGAGCCCGGAATAGGTAAATCAACCCTGATGCTGCAACTGGCTTTAAGCATGCCGAACCTGAAGATCTTATATATCTCGGGCGAGGAAAGCGACCGACAGATCAAAATGAGAGCGGAGAGGCTGGCTCCGGAGGAAAGTCAAAAGTTAAAAGTCGAAAGTCAAAAGTCAGGGGATGAAAATATAAAATCCGAATTTGGCAAAGGTTGCTATATCCTAACTGAAACATCAACCCAAAACATATTTAAACAAATAGAACAACTGGAGCCTGACCTGGTGGTGGTGGATTCTATCCAAACCCTACATTCCTCGCATATTGAGTCGACACCGGGCAGTGTATCGCAGGTACGTGAGTGTACGGCCGAATTATTGCGATTTGCAAAGGAAAGCTCGACCCCGGTATTCCTGATCGGCCATATAACCAAAGACGGCATGATTGCAGGGCCTAAAATACTGGAGCACATGGTTGACACTGTTCTGCAGTTTGAGGGCGACAGGCATCACGTTTACCGCATTTTACGGGCGGTTAAAAATCGTTTCGGCTCGGCTTCTGAACTCGGTATTTATGAAATGCTGGGCGAGGGATTGAGAGAGGTATCAAACCCATCTGAAATATTATTATCACAGCGCGATGAGCCTTTAAGCGGCATCACCATATCTGCAACTTTAGAAGGCATGCGCCCGATGCTTATAGAAACCCAGGCTTTGGTAAGTACCTCGGCTTATGGCACACCACAACGTACTGCAACTGGCTTTGATACCCGCCGCATGAGCATGTTATTAGCCGTACTTGAAAAACGCTGCGGTTTTAAATTAGGCGCTAAAGATGTTTTCCTGAATATTACTGGCGGCATCCGCGTTGAGGATCCGGCGATTGACCTTGGTTTGGCAGCAGCCATTATCTCATCGCACGAAGACATTCCTATTCCCTTCAAAACCTGCTTTGCCGGAGAGATCGGCTTATCAGGCGAGATAAGAGCTGTAAACAGGGTAGAGCAACGCATTGCCGAAGCTCAAAAATTAGGCTTTGAACAGATATTCATTTCCAAATATAATCTTCCGCAAGGCGGCAAGGATAAAAAGCGTATTGACCTGTCGCGCTATGCTATTGAAGTACGAACCGTAGCTAATATTGAGGAAGTATTCGGCCTGTTATTTGGCTAAACGAAAAAAGGCAGTACACAAAATGCATACTGCCTTTTCAATTATCTTTAATAGCTATTGTTATTGAATAGCTCCTGTTATTTTACGTATAACATTATTGCCATAATCGGCTACATAAACATTTCCGCTGGCATCAACGGCTATTCCTTGCGGGTTGTTGAACCTTGCAGCGGTACCTGCACCATCAACATACCCACTGGTATTAAAGCTGCCGGCCAAAACGTATAATATATTTGTTGTAGTTATTTCAAGTATTCGGCCTGTTTGGTCTGATACATAAATATTGCCTTTAGCATCACTTGCAATACTTGTAGGGCTGCCTAACAATGTGCTTTGAACAGGGCCACCGGCAAATGTTGTAACAACACTGGCCTGTGTCATTTCTCTTATAGCATGATTGCCTAAATCAGCTACATATATATTCCCGCTAGGATCACTGGTAACATCATTAGGTGTATTAAATTCTGCCGCTGTACCGGTTGCATTATAAAAACCTTGCACACCCGGAGTACCTGCAAAGGTGGTCACAAGCTTAGCTGTATTCATCTTACGTATAACTACAGTACCACGGTCAGCTACAAACATATAACCATTTTTGTCAATAGTTACCCCTTGTGGGCTATTAAATTCTGCAACTGTATCAGCGCCGTTTACATAGCCTTGCAGCCCATTACCTGCAAAGGTACTTACCACACCCGCAGGTGTAATTTTACGTATTACGTTATTACCGAAATCACATACATATATATTTCCACTGGGATCAGACGCAACGGCTTGTGGCGCATAAAATTCAGCTGTTGCACCCGGGCCACCAGAGAATCCTGCATATCCGTTTCCGGCAAATGTACTAACCAAACCACCAGGTGTTATTTTCCTTATACGGTTGTTAAAACCATCGGCTACATACACATTTCCACTAGGGTCAGTTGTCACTCCTTGCGGGTTATAGAACATTGCCCCGGTACCCTGGCCTTCTGCATACCCTGCAACTCCGCTTCCTGCCAATGTAGTTACTGTAGTATTTATTGCTGTTAATGTTGTGCTGGTAGTAAATTTAATTACGTCACCATAGGCAGTGCCTGCGCTATTGGTGGCATAAGCTCTTAAATAATAGGTAGTGCCTGGGGTTAATCCTGTAATTTTACTATAGAAGGCTTCTGTTCCTGCTGGGTCATATGAAATTGAATCAACTGTTTTGCTGTTTGCAACAGTAGGAGTTTGGCTTGATGAACTATAACAAACACCTGATGCTAATATAACAACACCGCCATTATAAGTTAATATACCGCCACTTTGCGCACCGGTTGTAGTTACGTTAGCTATTAATCCATTGGTTGTTATAGTAGCCAGTGTTCCCGGCGTAGTTCCGCTCGATGCTTTACCGCAACCATTTATGATCAATAAAGCTGATAAACCGAATGCTGATAAAAGTACTTTTCTTAGTAAGGGGCTTTTCATGTATATATAAAGTGACAAATATGAATATTATTATATTTAAAAATTAAATTAATTATAAAGCTGATTTAAAAATAATTAGCATACAGCCTGATTATGCCCATTTCGACAAAACTATTGCTAAGGTATTGCATTGTACCAATAAGTATGTAATTTTTTAGATACTTTCACATTTTTTAACGTTTCGCCACCCCTTGATTTTGTTGTACCGAAATGTAACAACACTTAAGAGCGAGAAAGGTAAGCGGAAAAGGTAAAAGGCGAAAGATCTATTACCTTTCGCCTTTTACCTTTTATGCTTTCACCTAAAAATACTACTTACTCAGGTACATTGATTTCTCTTTATACAGGTGCCTGAAGTATGGATCTTCCAGATTCGGTATAAAGCGAATGGCCTCACCGGTTGATTTCATTTCGGGGCCAAGCTCCTTATTTACTTCAGGGAATTTATCAAATGAGAAGACCGGCTCTTTAATAGCATAGCCTTTTAGCTTGCGCACAATGGTAAAGTCCTTCAGTTTATTAACCTCAAGCATTATTTTAGCGGCAATGTTAATGTAAGGCACATCGTACGCCTTAGCTATAAATGGTACCGTACGTGATGCACGGGGGTTAGCCTCTATCACATACACTTTATCGCCTTTAATGGCAAATTGTATATTCAGCAAGCCCCGTACATTTAATGCATGCGCTATTTTAATTGTATAATCTTCCATCTGCTGGATAACGTTTGCCGATAGATCAAACGGTGGCAATACTGCAAATGAGTCGCCTGAGTGAATACCGGCAGGTTCAATATGCTCCATCATACCTATAATGTGTACATCATCGCCATCACATATTGAATCCGACTCTGCTTCTGACGCACGGTCAAGGAAATGATCGATCAGTACACGGTTGCCGGGCAGGTTCTTTAATAAACTAACCACTGCCTTTTCAAGGTCCTCGTCATTAATTACAATGCTCATACCTTGGCCGCCTAATACGTAGCTTGGGCGAACCAATACCGGGTAGCCAACATGGTGTGCAACTTCCAGTGCTTCTTCAGCGCTTTCAGCGACACCGTATTTTGGGTATGGAATATCAAGCTCTTTCAGCAGATCAGAGAAACGACCACGGTCTTCAGCAATATCCATGTTATCGAATGAGGTACCGATGATCTTTATGCCATGCTCGTGCATTTTTTCAGCCATTTTCAAAGCTGTCTGTCCGCCAAGCTGAACAATTACACCATAAGGTTTCTCCAGTTCGATGATCTCACGTACATGCTCCCAGTAAACAGGCTCAAAGTACAGCTTATCAGCCATATTGAAATCTGTAGATACCGTTTCAGGGTTACAGTTGATCATGATAGCTTCAAAACCTGATTCCTTTGCAGCAAGCAGGCCGTGTACGCAGCTATAATCAAACTCAATACCCTGGCCAATACGGTTAGGGCCTGAACCTAATACAATTATTTTCTTTTTGTCAGATGCTACCGACTCATTTTCTCCTTCGTAGGTTGAATAGTAGTAAGGGGTTTTAGCTGAGAATTCTGCTGCGCAGGTATCAACCATTTTATAAACCCTTTTAATACCCAAGGCTTTGCGGCGCTGGTAAACATCCTCTTCGGTAACGTTACCTAATATATAAGCTATCTGTGTATCTGAAAAACCTTTTTGTTTAAGGGTGAAGAAGAAATCTTCAGGAATATTATTCAACGAATAGCGGCGCAGTTCTGTTTCCAGATTTACTACATCAACTATCTGGTTCAGGAACCAGCGATCAATTTTAGTAGCTTTTCTTACCGATTCAACAGGCACACCTAAACTTAACGCATCATATATATGGAACAGCCTGTCCCAGCTTGGATGCTCAAGGCTGTGCATAATTTCATCAAGGTTGCGGCTCTGGCGTCCGTCCGCTCCTAATCCAGCGCGACCGATCTCCAAACTCTGACAAGCTTTTTGTAAAGCCTCAATAAAGCTGCGGCCTATACCCATTACTTCACCTACTGATTTCATTTGCAGGCCCAGCTCGCGGTTGGCACCTTTAAATTTATCAAAGTTCCAGCGAGGGATCTTTACGATCACATAATCCAGTGTCGGTTCAAAATAAGCCGATGTAGTTTTAGTGATCTGATTTTCTATTTCATCAAGGTTATAACCGATTGCCAGTTTAGCGGCAATTTTAGCGATAGGATACCCTGTTGCTTTTGATGCCAGTGCTGATGAACGCGAAACACGTGGGTTGATCTCGATGGCGATGATCGCTTCATCAGCCGGGTTAACCGAGAACTGTACATTACAGCCCCCTGCAAAATTACCAATGGCACGCATCATTTTTATAGCCTGGTTACGCATATCCTGGTAGCAGCGGTCGCTCAGCGTCATGGCCGGGGCCACGGTGATCGAGTCGCCGGTATGGATACCCATCGGGTCAAAATTCTCAATAGAGCAAATGATGATCACATTGTCATTACTATCGCGCAGCAGCTCCAACTCATATTCTTTCCAGCCTAAAACTGCTTGCTCTACCAGTACCTCGTGGGTTGGCGATGCTTGTAAGCCTCGGCTTAATGCTGCATCAAATTCCTCTTTTTTATGTACAAAACCTGCTCCTTTACCTCCCAATGTATAGCTTGGGCGGATAACCAGCGGGAAACCAATTTGTTGTGCGGCTTCTTTACCTTCTAAAAATGAGTTGGCGATCTTCGAGGTAGCTACTCCTACACCTATATCCACCATCAACTGGCGAAAGGCTTCACGGTTTTCGGTTTTTTCTATAGCTGCTAAATCAACACCAACAATCTTAACACCGTATTTTTCCCATATGCCGCGCTCGGCAACACTAATACAAAGGTTAAGTGCGGTTTGGCCGCCCATAGTAGGCAGTACCGCATCAATCTGTTGTTCTTGTAGTATCTTCTCAATACTTTCAGGTTCAAGTGGCAGCAGGTACACATGATCGGCAATAACCTTATCCGTCATGATGGTAGCCGGATTACTGTTGATAATGGTTACTGAAATTCCTTCCTCTTTTAATGAAAGGGCAGCTTGCGAACCGGCATAGTCAAACTCACAAGCCTGGCCAATAATAATGGGGCCTGAACCAATAATTAGTACGGATTTGATGGAGGTGTCTTTGGGCATAGTTTTTTTGTCTTGAATCTTGAGTCCTGGGTATTAAGCCAGCCCAAACTTTGGACTTTTAACTTTATACTTTGAACTTGAAATACTATGCGCTGAAAGCGAAGAAATCCCGACTTCAGCGTCGGGGTGCAAAGATACACGGTTTGTAAGAACAATTTAAGTTTTTTTTATAATTAAATAGTAAATTCTTTGGTACTACTGTAACTGCCAAATAACATATCCCGTGAAACAATATCGCCATAATTATTGCCCTGTTTATCCGTCCGTTCCCGGAGCCGGGTACACTGCGGACAAGATGGAATTTAATAGTCGTCATCCTTTAACTGGCGCAAGGTACTGTCATACTTCGAGTACCTTAGCATGCCCCCTTTTTATAAACCCCGCCTCACGAACCTCAGCACCCGAACCACCTTACACACCACACGCTCCCCGTCACCGAACAACTATTTAAAATAAAGTCCTTTTCTAAAGAAAATCTATTGTTAAAAAAATGTAAATTACGTTTTAAAACCATAAACTTGTATTCCAAGGGTTTCTATCCATTAACCAATTATGATAAAAAAGCTATTATTCCTTCCGATTGCTTTGCTATTAATTTGTACTGGGTGTGCTACTATGCAATCAATCGTTAAGTCAACCTTTCCGTATACTACCGATTTAACTATACTGGCATCATCAGTACCCGGAAAAGAATATGAAACTGTGAGTGAGGCTACCAGCTTTGATCAGGAGTTTACTAAAAGCGGCGACAATGGCGATAAAGTGAGCGAGGTGCGGATAGTATCGGCAAAGCTGCGATCAATTAAGCCTACTTATTTTAATATAGGTGATATGATTTCGGCTAAGATATATATGTGCGGGGCTGATAGCACCGATGAGGTATTGGTGGCATCGCGTACCAATATTACGGCCGATGTTGGCAACAACATTGTGCTTGATATTGATAACTCCAGTTTTTTGGATGAATTTATCCGCCAGCCTAATATAAGGATCAAGATGGTTTATGTATTGCGCAATAATACAGCCGTTAATACCAATTTAAGGTTAGTATTAGGGCTGGCCGCTGAGCCTAATAACTGATTTATTTTATCAGCTTATTATCAATGTCGGGGAATATGGCGATAGGCTCATAAGTACGCGCCTCATCCATTTCCATGTATCCGTATGACATGATGATAACAATATCACCAACCTGGGCCAGCCTTGCAGTAGCGCCGTTTAAGCAGATGGTTCCGCTGCCGCGTTCACCTTTTATTACATAGGTTTCAAACCGGGCACCGTTATTATTATTTACAATTTGTACCTTCTCATTGGCAATAATATTTGCCGCATCCATCAAATCTTCATCAATCGTAATGCTGCCTACATAATTCAGTTCAGCCTGAGTTACCCGGGCACGATGGATCTTTGATTTTAATACCTCAATAATCATGGCGCAAAGTTAGATATTTTTAGTTCATAGTTCATAGCTGATGGTTCATGGTAATGTAAATGTTCGTTAGTGGTTTTTGGTTGTTTGTTGATGGTTCATAGTTGATGGTTCATGGCTGGTAGCATCGCGTATCAATTATTCCATTTTTTGCCATGATCTATGAACCATCAACTACGAACTAACCAATAATCATATTATCAATCAGCCTGGTTTTACCAACCCGGGCAGCCACTAATGCAACAACGTTACGGGTATTTTGATTTGCAGTGTGCAGGTTATCACCATCGGTAATTTCAAAATATTCCAGCTCCACACCCGGTTCACTGCTGATCATTTGTGAGGCTTCGGCTTTTAGTTCAGGAATTTTATTGCGGTCGAAATTATCCTTTACCCAGGCCAGTGTTTTTGATAAAACTAAGGCGTGCTTATGATCTTCTGCCGTTAAATGAATATTCCTTGAACTCATGGCCAGGCCATCTGCCTCGCGTAATATAGGGCACATTACCAGCTTAACCGGTACATTTAAAAGCTGTACCATTTTACTGATCACCATAAACTGCTGGTAATCTTTTTGCCCAAAGTAGGCGGTATCAGGCTTTACAATATTAAACAGTTTATAAACCACTTGCGTAACCCCCTGGTAATGCCCTGGCCTGAACTCTCCTTCGAGCAAATGCTCCAGTTCGCCTATGTTTAAATGCCATTGCTCATTATCAGCATAAATTTCATTAACTCCCGGATTAAATAAAATATCGCAGCCAGCTTGCTCAAGTTTGCGCATATCATCGGCTATCGGGCGGGGGTATTTTTCAAGGTCGGCAGGGTCATTAAACTGTGTAGGGTTAACAAAAATGCTGCATATCACCACATCATTACCCTGCTGCGCCTGCTTTATAAGCGAAAGATGGCCCTGGTGCAATGCGCCCATAGTAGGTACAAAACCTGTTGTTTTGCCCTCATTGCGCAGTTGAAGCAAATATTCTGCAATTTCTTTCGTTTTAGTGAACGTTCTCAAAGCCGGTTAATTTAGAAAATTGGGCGAAGTTGAGCATTTGATTAAATAAAACCAAAAGTTACTTGCATAATACGTTGATAGTTGATATAATAATGATTATATTTGCAAACTCAAATTTTTTTGACTGCTTACATATTTAATACTGATTTAGAAATGGGTAAATCTAAGCTTTTGTTTATAACTCATGAAATGTCGCCTTTCCTAGAACTCACTAAAATTTCTGAAATCACACGTCAGCTCCCGCAAGCAATGCAGGAGAAGGGTTACGAAATTCGTATCCTTATGCCGCGTTTTGGAAATATTAATGAGCGCAGGAACCGCCTACATGAAGTTATACGTTTATCGGGGATGAATATCATTATTAATGATAATGACAATCCATTAATTATTAAGGTCGCATCGATTCCGGCGGCCCGTATGCAAGTATATTTTTTAGATAATGAAGAATATTTTCAGCGTAAATATGTGTTTGGGGATAAAGACGGGAAGTTTTATGCCGACAATGATGAAAGGATGATCTTCTTTTGCAAGGGTGCATTAGAAACAGTTAAAAAATTAGGCTGGGCGCCTGATGTTATTCACTGCCACGGGTGGATGAGTGCATTGGTTCCTGCTTATTTAAAAACTACGTACAAGGATGATCCAACATTTAAAAACTCAAAAGTAGTTTACTCTATTTATGAGAATGATTTCAAAGAAAGTTTAAGCGCTGATTTTGCACACAAAGCTGTTATGAACGATATGAATGAAACGCATGTTGAAGCATACAAACCAGGCACTAACTCAGCACTTTATGCAGGTGCTATTCAATACTCCGATGCCTTGGTTTTAGGCAGCGAGAATATTGACGAGGAAGTGTTAAATAATGTTAAAAACAGCAATAAATCTGTTTTGGAATTTAATTCCACCGCAGATTTGGAAAATTATTACAATTTTTACGACGAAATTGCTAATGAGGAATTAGCGCATGTTGTATAAGCTTTGAGATCATATATGAAATTTTTCCGATTAGACTTATTGACCCTGTTGATAAGTCTTTTTATTTTGAATAGCTGTAAAAACCAGGACACTATTGGCCTGCCACAAGGTACAGAGGGTTTAGTAGGCAGCTCACTAATAGATACTGCTACGGTTTTCACTAATACGACTACCGACGATTCAATAGTAACATCCGGTATAACAAAGTCGCCAATGGGTTATTTAAACGACCCAATTTTAGGTACAACATCAGCAACGTTGATAACCGACATAAATTTACCGGGCGCTATATCAGGAGTTGCCGGAGGCGCTTATGCAATACCAAGCGGTACCATAGTTATTGATTCGGCTATCATGGTATTAAAATATGCCGATGGTTTTTACGGAGATTCGCTTACATCAAAGTTTACAGCTAACGTTTACCAGTTGAATGAACCTATACTTGCGGTAAACGGCCCATATTATGGCAACAGACAATGGAATTATGGCAGTACCGTAATTGGCACCAAATCGTTTTATTCCAGAACACATACCAAAGTAAGGATTGACACCGTATTGGCAGGGCAAAAAGACACACTTGTAACAGATGCTCCGCAGCTAAGGATCCCTTTGGATGTAAATTTCATACATCAAATACTGTTTAATGCCCCGACAAATCAATTAAACTCAAATCCGTTATTCAGGAGCGCTGTTAAAGGGTTTGCGGTTAGCATTAACTCAAGCCAAACTACCGGAGCCGGTGGCATATTTATGCTTCAGGCACCTTCTGATTCGTCAATAGCTATATACATACGCTCAACTGTAGGTACAACGGTTGATACCTCGGTAGTTTATTTGAATTCACAAACCTACGCTTCATCAATACGCCATGTATATACGCCGCAAGTTTTAAAGGCATTGAACCATACTACGCCTTCTGACACGGTAATTTATTTACAGGGCTTAGCGGGGTTAAGATCAAAGATCAGCTTTCCATATATTCAACAACTGATTGCCAAACTGGGAGGCCCTGATAGTGTTATTATAAACCGCGCCGAAATAGTACTCACGGCTGCGCCGGCATCTGATATTCCAGCATTTTTGGCCCCGGTGCCTAAGCTCAGTTTATATCGTTTGGATATAGCCGGTCAGCGTACCGAAATTGAAGATGCTGCAATAGGCAGCGATCCGCGTGCTTATACGGTGGGTATATTTGGTGGTTTCTACAATCAAAATACACGAACTTACAACTTTTTAGTAACTTCTTATTTACAGGATCTGATCAGAAACAAAACCGTTGATTATGGTACTTATATAGCGCCAATTGATGATACGAATACCCAATCTGTTGATGTGGCGGCAACGCCCGAAGTGGCCTCACGTACCGTTGCTGTTGGCGGCAGTAAAACATCACCTTATCGTATAAGGTTAAATATTATTTATACTAAAATACCTAAAAAATAAATTTCTTAGAGTGTTGTAAAACATACTTGTTATTTTTGTTAAGCGTTTAACAAGAATAACAAAGTATGTTTTTCTTTGTTATAGCTAAATATTTTACCCCCTTTATATATAAATCAAAATTATTTTTATGTGTGGAATCGTAGGTTACATTGGTTACAGGGATGCTTACCCTATTGTGATAAAGGGCTTGCACCGTTTGGAATATCGCGGATATGATAGCGCGGGTGTTGCCTTGTTAGATACCGATCTTAAAGTTTATAAAAAAGCCGGTAAAGTAAGCGATCTTGAAAACTTCGTTAAAGATATACCAACACCGGGTACAATTGGCATGGGCCATACCCGCTGGGCAACTCACGGTGCGCCAAGCGACCGTAACTCGCACCCACATTCATCCGGCGACCGTAAGCTTACCATTATACATAACGGCATAATTGAGAACTACGGGGTAATTAAAGAAGCCTTATTAGCCAAGGGCCATATTTTTAAAAGCGATACCGATACCGAGGTGTTGATACATTTGGTTGAAGATATAATACTGGAAACAGGCCTTGATTTGCGTGAGGCTGTACGTGTTGCCTTGAATAAAGTGATTGGTGCCTACGCAATTGTGATTATGAGTGCCGATGAGCCCGATTTGCTGATCGCTGCACGCAAAGGCAGCCCTATGGTAATTGGCGTAGGCAAAGGTGAATACTTTATTGCCTCGGATGCTACTCCAATTGTGGAGTATACCAAAAATGTGATCTATCTTAATGATAACGAGATAGCCTATATACAACGCGAAAACCTACTGATCAAAAATATTGACAATACTGTTCAAACCCCATACATTCAGGAGCTCGACCTTAAACTGGAAATGCTTGAAAAAGGCGGGTATGACCATTTTATGCTGAAGGAGATCTATGAGCAACCGCGTTCCATTCGTGATTGTATGCGAGGAAGGATCTATCCGCAGTTGGGTAAAGTGCAATTAGGCGGCATAAAGGAATATACTGAGAAACTAAAGAATGTTGATCGTATTATTATAGTTGCCTGCGGTACCTCATGGCATGCCGGCTTGGTAGGCGAATATTTGATAGAAGAATATGCACGCGTACCTGTTGAGGTGGAGTATGCATCTGAATTCAGATATCGCAACCCTATAATTAGCGAAAAGGATCTGGTAATAGCTATATCACAATCAGGTGAAACGGCCGATACCATGGCAGCTATTGAGCTGGCTAAAGAAAAAGGCGCAACCATTTTTGGTATCTGTAATGTGGTTGGCGCATCCATTCCACGTACTACGCATGCCGGGGTTTATACCCATGCAGGCCCTGAAATTGGTGTGGCATCAACCAAAGCATTTACGGCACAGGTTACTGTTTTAACGCTAATGGCATTTTATATTGCACAGCAACGCGGCACTATAACCCAGGGCAAACTGGTTGAATACCTGACAGAACTAAACCAAATACCTGAATTGGTTGAACGGACATTATTGGTAAACGATCATGTTAAAGAGATAGCAGAACGTTTTAAAGATTCAAATAACTGCATTTTCTTAGGTAGGGGAAGCTCATTCCCTGTAGCGCTTGAGGGTGCTTTAAAGCTTAAGGAAATATCATACATACACGCCGAAGGCTATCCTGCTGCCGAAATGAAACACGGCCCTATAGCGTTGATCGACGATGCTATGCCTGTTATATTCATTGCCACAAAAAATTCATCGTATGAAAAAGTGGTTAGCAACATACAGGAAGTAAAAGCACGTGGCGGCCATGTTATAGCCATTGTGTCTGAAGGTGATGTTGATGTAAAGGAAATGGCCGAATACACCATTGAAATACCATTAACCAGCGAAGTATTTGTGCCTTTACTCGCAACTATACCGTTGCAATTGCTGGCTTACCATATTGCTGTAATGCGTGGCTGTAATGTTGACCAGCCAAGGAATTTGGCCAAGTCTGTTACGGTAGAATAAAACAGAGTTAATGGTTCATGGCTGATAGTTCATAGCTTTTGCTATATTTATAATGCTATCATCCATGAACCATCAACTATCACCCAAAGATGTTCTTCCAGTTCAGAGATAAATTTCCTCATCTACAGCAATACTGGGATACCTATATAGGTATGCACAAGCGAGTGGAGGTACCCGCCCGAACTATACTTTTAAAAGAAGGCGACATATCTAAAAGATCATTCCTGATTGAAAAAGGCTGCTTAAGGGTTTGGTTCAATAATAATGGTAAGGATACCACTTTTCAATTCTTTTTTGAAGGAGAAGGACTGGCATCATTGGAAAGTTTCAGGAAAAATATTCCGGGCATGTTTACTATTGAAACAATCGAACCTTGCGTAATTTATATTCTGGATAAAAAGGATTATGAAACCATTATGGTGGATTTAAATAAGGAGGCCGATTTTCTGAATGAAATGATAAACGTTTTGTTTGAAAGGCAGCTTCATTATATGAAAGAGTTTTTATCCTTCATAAGAGATACTCCGCAGCAACGTTATTTAAATTTACTTAAACACAAACCTCAGATAATACAGCGAGTGCCTCAGCATTACATTGCTTCCTATCTTGGCATTACTACTGTGCATTTAAGCCGCATAAAAAATAAACTGCTGAAAGTGAAGCATGCTGGATAATTGTATTTGATAACAAATGTTATCGTTTGCTATTCATACAATATCCCATCTTTGTAAAAAAGAAAATGAAAGCAGCAATATACATACCAGGTGAAACACCAAAATATGGTGATTTTGCCGAGCCTGTGGTTCAAAATGATAATCAATTATTAATTACCGTTAAAGCCGCAGCCGTTAAAAATTTAGATAAAGGCATAGTTAGCGGCAGGCATTATTCAAGCGATACCAATGCCCAGCCGAAAGTAGCGGGCATTGATGGCGCAGGTGAGTTAGCCGATGGCACCCGAGTATATGGATTTGGCATTATAGGCATGATTGCCGAAAAAGCGCTAATTGACAAAAGCAGAATGGTAAAACTACCGGCTAATCTTAATTATGTTACCGCAGCTGCATTACCAAATGCAGTTATGGGTGCCGGGGCTGCTATATGCTACCGGGCAATTTTAAAGCAAAATGAAGTAGTTCTTATTAACGGCGCTACCGGTGTTACGGGTATGGTTGCGGTACAAATTGCAAAACACTATGGCGCTAAAAAAGTGATTGTCACTGGTAGAAATCAAGAATCACTTAATAAATTGTTGCATTTAGGTGCAGATGAAATCATATCCTTAAAACAGGAGGATGAAGAAATTCTGAAACAGTTAAAAGAGATACACAGCAGCACACCTATTGATGTGGTTATTGATTATTTATGGGGCCACCCTGCCGAACTTATCCTTGCTGCCTTACAAGGCACCGGTGGTTTAACCCACAAAGTTCGTTTTGTTACCGTAGGTGGTATGGCAGGCGATAAGATACAGTTATCATCGGGTACGTTACGGAGTTCAGATATTGAAATATCAGGCTCCGGACTGGGCAGTTTGCCCGGCGATGCCATGCAAAAATTGTTTACTGAAATGGTGCCCGAAATGCTGCAGCTTGCTGCAGATGGCAAACTTAAAATAGATACTGAAACTGCAGATCTTAAAGACGTTGAAACCGCCTGGAATAAAGAATTATCTTCGGGGAAAAGGTTGGTGATAGTTATGTAAAATAGATTATGGTTAATGGTTCATAGTTCATGGTTTTCTACCATTCCTTACTATGAACCATTAACCATGATCTATGAACTACAAACTAATTATACCGTTTGCGGCATTTGTTTCATGGTTTCGCTCAGATCCAGATCAAGGCCCTTGGCAATAGCCATACCCAAACCCATATCAGCCCTGAACCAGTGGCAAAGCTGCCTGTTTATTATAATATCACGCTTTGGCCCATCAATACCACTCATGGAGTTGGTTATATTCTTGATCAGGTCATGCTTGGCTTCATCACTCATTAAGCGGTACAAATTGCCCGGTTGTGTGTAGTGGTCGTTTTCACCTTCAGCATTACGATCATACCAATCAGCGGTTACATTTCCCAGATCCCATGCCGGTTCTTTATAGCTTGGATCAGCTTGAATATCATCAAAACTGTTAGGGAAATAGTTAGGCTTACTGCCATGATTGCCATCAACACGCATTTGCCCGTCGCGCTGGTAATTGTTAGCCTCAAATGGGCACCTGTTAACCGGGATCTGTTCGTAATTGCCGCCTAAACGATGTCTGTGTGCGTCAGGATAAGATAAAATACGGCCCTGTAACATTTTATCAGGCGAGTAACCAATACCATCAACCACATGTGCCGGTGCAAAAGCAGCCTGTTCAACATGGGCAAAGTAGTTATCAGGGTTTTCATTTAGTTCAAGTACGCCAACATCAATCAAAGGATAATCGCTATGCGGCCATACTTTAGTCAAATCAAATGGATTGATATGATAAGTTTTAGCATCAGCTTCAGGCATTACCTGTATTTTCAGGCTCCATTTCGGGAAATCGCCATTATCAATTGAAGTTAGCAGATCGTGCTGTGCAAAATCAGGTGCTTTACCACGCATCATACCAGCCTCTTCGTCGGTAAAGTTTTTTATGCCCTGTTGGGTTTTAAAGTGAAATTTCACCCAGAAACGTTCATTATCGGCATTGATCAATGAAAAAGTGTGGCTTCCGAAACCATCCATGTGGCGGTATCCATAAGGTGTGCCACGGTCCGACATCAGGATAGTAACCTGGTGCAAGCTTTCAGGGTTTAATGACCAGAAATCCCACATCATCGTAGCACTTTTGCAATTGGTATACGGGTCGCGTTTTTGTGTATGGATAAAGTCACCAAACTTTTTAGGGTCTTTAATAAAAAATACCGGGGTATTGTTACCAACCAAATCCCAGTTGCCTTCTTCGGTATAAAATTTTATGGCAAAACCACGTGGATCCCGTTCGGTATCGGCAGAACCCTTTTCGCCGCCAACAGTTGAAAAACGAAGAAATACTTTGGTTTCTTTCCCAATGGCATTAAAAACTTTCGCCCTGGTATATTTTGAAATATTGTGTGTAACGGTAAATGTTCCGTACGCGCCCGAACCTTTGGCATGTACTACCCTTTCAGGGATGCGCTCACGGTTAAAATGAGCCATCTTCTCATGCAAAATGAAATCCTGCAATAAGATCGGCCCGCGTGGACCAAGCGTCATGGAGTTCTCATTTTCTACGTACGGAATGCCCGATGCCGTAGTAAGTTTCTTTTTATTGGTTTCCATAATGTATCGGTTTTGTATATATCAAACTTCATCAAAAAAAATCAATAGACAAAATCAATAATTACTATATTTGAATAGATAAAATCTATATGACCATTGTTCAGTTTGAATATATAGTAGCAGTTGACACCTACCGAAGCTTTGTTGTTGCTGCTGAAAGATGTTTTGTAACCCAGCCTACCCTAAGCATGCAGGTTCAAAAGCTGGAAAATACCCTGGGGATCAAAATATTTGACCGCAGCAAACAACCCGTTACCCCTACAGAAATAGGCATAGAAATTATTGCCCAGGCGCGCACCCTGCTTGCCGAAAGTGAAAAAATAAAAGAGATAATCACCGACAGGCAAAAAGAATTGTCGGGAGAATTAAAGGTAGCTATCATTCCTACTGTCTCTCCTTATATATTACCCAAGATATTGCACGGTTTTGTTGAAAAATATCCGCAGGTAAAACTCATTGTATGGGAGCAAACCACCGAACAGATCATCCAGCAATTAAAAAACGGCACTATTGATTGCGGGATACTTTCAACCCCATTACATGAAAGTACCTTAAAAGAGATACCCGTATTTTATGAAAACTTTGTGGCCTACGTATCCAAAAACAGCAAGCTGTTTAAAAAGAAGAATATCAGCCCAGATGATATTGATATGGAAGAAATTTGGGTACTGAACGAGGGCCACTGTATGCGTGAGCAAGTGTTAAATATTTGCCAGCGGCGTAAGTCGACCAAAGGGTTTCAGCATTTTGAGTACAATACCGGCAGTGTTGAAACCTTAAAGCGTATGGTTGATCAAAACAACGGCGCTACTATACTTCCTGAACTTGCTTTAGCAGATCTGAATGATAAACAACTGGATAAGGTGCGTTACTTTAAATCGCCGGAACCTGCCCGCGAAGTAAGCATAGTTGTGCAAAACAATTTCCTAAAAAAACGCATGATAGATGCCCTTAAAAATGAAATATTGGAGCTTGTACCTAAACGAATGCGCACCAAAAAGAAAAAGGAAGTTATTGATATATAGATATTTATATCATTATTTATAATTATTCTAAATAGTTTGCGGCGGAACATATATCTTTGCCTAGTTTTTAATTAGTCTAAATAAGATATGTACGCCAAAAAACATTACACAACAATTCGCACTTTCCTTCTCTTACTCATCGCTATTTTATATACCAACGTGTCATTTGCCAATATTGATGATAGTGGCAAGGGGATAATTTCAGGCATTGTTTTAACAGATAGTAATAAGCCTGTTGAAAATGCATCTGTAGGTTTAAAAGGAACTTCCTACGGGACCATAACCAACGAAGATGGCCATTTCAAATTAAAAGTACCTGCCGGTAATTACACCTTAGTAGTTAGCCATGTGGGTGCAAAATCTCAGGAATTTCCGGTTGCTGTGAAAGCTTCACAAACAACACAGGTACCTACAATTAAGCTCTCTATTTCAGCAAAAGCATTAGAGGGAGTAACTGTAAGTGCCAATAAAACCAACAAATTCAGCACGAAAAAGAGCGTAGATGTTGCAAAAATACCTTTAGATAACCTGGAGAACCCGCAGGTGTATACTACGATCAATAAAGACCTGATAACAGATCAGCTTGATTTTTCTGAAGATGATGCAATTAGAAATGCACCGGGCTTACAGCAAATGTGGCAAGCTACCGGTCGCGGCGGCGACGGCGGCAGTTATTACAATTCACGTGGCTTTATTTTACAAAGCCAGTTAAGAAACGGTTTAGCAGGCAACATAACCAATACTGTTGATGCCGCTAACCTGGAAAGCATTGAAGTAATAAAAGGCCCGTCTGCTACATTATTTGGCAGCACATTAACTTCCTACGGTGGTTTGATAAACCGTATCACCAAAAAACCATATGATACTGTAGGCGGCGAGGTAACTTACAGTGCCGGAAATTATCATCTTAACCGGGTAAGTGCAGATGTGAATACCCCGCTTGATGCGCAAAAAAACCTGTTATTACGTGTAAATACAGCATTCAACTACCAGGGAAGCTTTCTTACTAACGGATATAACAGAAACTTCGTTTTTGATCCAAGCTTATTATATAAGGTAAATAGCAGGTTAACCATACAATTAGATGCTGAATTATCATCAGGTTCAAATACAGCTAACACCACCTACTTTTTCCCTTATGGGCAAAGTATCGCCAGTTTAGGCGCAAACACACCAACCGGATTGGACTTAAATTACAAAAATTCATATAACAATGGCGATCTGTCGCAACATTCACGAAACGACAATTATTATGCAGAGGTTAAATATAAGATCTCTGATAATTGGACATCGCAAACCAATTTTTCATCAACCAACAGTTTTTCAAATGGCTTTGATCCTTATTATTATATAACATCCAAAGATTCTATATCACGTAATGATCAATCAACAAGAAACAGTAAGGACGATTTTATTGAAGTACAGCAAAACTTTAACGGTGACTTTAAAATCGGAGGTTTAAGAAACCGTTTTGTTGGTGGATTGGATTATATAAGAGATAACTCAAACCAATTCTTCTTTGGCAGCACGTTTGATAATGTTTCAACTCAGCAATCAGCAGCCAGCTATGATAACTTTAACAAAACCAGTCTTGATGCTGTATATGCCGCAGGTGCTCCTGGTTTTACTTATCCTATTATATTCAAATCAAACACTTACAGTACCTATCTGTCTGATGTATTAAATATAACTGACCGCTTGTTGGCCTCTGCTGCAATACGTTTTGATCGTTTTGATAATGAAGGTAACTATAGTCCTTCAACAAATCTAACCACCGGCGCTTATGGCCAGAATGCATTTTCTCCTAAATTTGGTTTAGTGTATCAGTTGGTGAAGAACCAGGTATCGCTTTTCGCAAATTATCAGAATGGCTTTACCAATGAGCAGGGTACAGATTATGCGGGCAAACCTTTCAAGCCTGAACAAGCAAACCAGATTGAAGGCGGTGTTAAATTTGATTTATTTAATGGTAAATTAAGTGCTACATTAAGTTACTACGACATAAAAGTAAAAAATATTATCCGTGCTGATGTTGCGGATTCGGTACCCAATATGTCTATCCAAAACGGAACACAGTTAAGTAAAGGTTTTGAAGCTGAAATTATTGCTAATCCGTTTACAGGCTTTAACATAGTATCAGGTTTTGCTTACAATGATTCAAAATATGAAAACACCACTGCAGATGTTGATGGCTTAAGGCCGGGTACAGCTGCATCACCTTATTCAGCAAATTTATGGCTTAGCTATCGCTTGCCTGCAAGCCTTATAAAAGGTTTAGGAGTTGGGTTTGGCGGCAACTATGCAAGCGATAATGAAGTAGTAAACAGCAGAAGCCAGGGCACGTTTACATTACCCGCTTACACTGTTTTTAATGCATCAGCATTTTATGAATTTTCAAAGTTTAGAGTGGGTGTAAAAGTAAATAACCTTGGCAATGAAAAATATTGGATAGGTTATTCAACTTTCAACCCACAGCAATTACGAAGCGTTGCGGCAAGTTTAACGTATAAATTCTAAACATGACTTTTAAAAAAGTTATACTCTTTATACATCGCTGGCTCGGATTTATATCCGGGCTGGTGGTTTTTATAGTGAGTATTACTGGCTGCATTTTTTGCTTTCAGGATGAAATTCAGGATGCGCTTTGCCCTTATCGCACTGTTGCCGTGCAAAATAAGCCTTATGCTGACCCTTCTGTTTTAAAGCAGATCGCCCTAAAACAACATCCGGGCGCAACTGCTGATTACATTTATTACTATGGCAAAAGCCGCCCGGCTAATGTATTGGTAAATGTGCCAAAACAAGGCTTTTTATCTGTTTATTTAAACCCCTACACTGGCCAGGTCACCCATAGCGAAGTAACTACCAAAAACTTTTTTGTAGTTGTAGAATACCTGCACCTTTATTTATTGCTGCCAGCCAAAATAGGCGCAATGATAGTTGGGGTATCGGTTATTGTGTTTGTTATTATAATGATAACCGGGATAGTTTTATGGTGGCCCAAAAGAAAATCAGAGCGCAAGCGCAGCTTTACCATTAAATGGAACGGCCGCTGGCGCAGGGTTAATTATGACCTGCACAATGTACTGGGCTTTTATGCTACCAGTATAGCGCTTATATTAGCTTTTACGGGCTTGTCAATATCTTATGATTGGGTTAGGGATGGTATTTACAAAACGGCCAACCTGGGCAAGACTTATACCGCCGAAAAAGTTTTCCCAAAATCTGATTCATTAAATAAACAGTTATTGGCATCAAAGCCTGCTGTCGACAAAGCTTTTGTAACTGCTCAAAGTAAAGCGCCAAATGCCCAAATGTTTTTGGTTTATGCCGATCCTGCAGCATCAGGCACTATCAGTATTACTGCTTATGCGCACAGCCTGCATTTCGGCAATAGCGATTATTTCTTTTTTGATAACTACACCGCAAAGCTGCTGCAATATTTACCCGATTCAAAAAAGAGCGCAGGCTTAAAGTTAAATGACCTGAATTACGATATCCACGTAGGGCAGGTATTGGGATTAACAGGAAAAATAATTGCCTTTTTGGCAAGCCTTATTTGCGCAACATTGCCTGTAACCGGCTTTATAGTGTGGATGGGCAAGCGAAAGAAGAAAAAAGGCACCCCGGTTAAAAAGGCAGTTCACCGTAGGCTGCATAAGCAACTGGCAACGCATTAGCCTCAACTAAACGGCGAAGCCCTCATGAATGCCTTTTAAAAACAATTTATACTGAATAATCCTCTCCAAAGGAGAGGACTTTGACTGTCCTGATATTATATTGTATTCATTTTAAGCCCCTCTCCTTTGGAGAGGGGTTGGGGGTGAGGCTCCTAAAACACAAAAGCCAGTTGTACAGCAAATGCTGCACAACTGGCTTTTATATATAAATGATATAAGATCTTTTAAGCTTCTTCGCGGCCTTTAACAAGCACGTTCAGGTAAAAAGCTGCACTTAGTAAGCCTAATACACCGCCAACTAACGCCCATATTAAACCTACATCTAAAATTGCACCTGTAAAAACACCGGTACCTAATCCTAAAACATAGTAAATGAAATCGTAGCTTTTTTCTTCCTCTTCTTTATGATGTGCCATAATTCTTAATTATTATGTTGCAAATTTATATTATTAATGCATTGATGCCTAATGCAATTGTTATTTTTTTGGATTACTCAATAAATTTACAAACAAACGGTAAGCTCCCGGCACCCCAGCAGGCAATTGCCTGAAGAAAGCCAGCGATGTATAAACAAATCTGCCCTTACCATAATCAGTTACAATTAACGATCCATCATTAGGTTTTTCATTCGGATCATTCATCTCCAATATCGTTTTATACTTAGGGTCGATGTCTGTCACAAAGTATAACCCGCGCTCCTGTATCCAGCCATCAAAATCGGCATCGGTTATTTTATTCGGATAATTCAACACCGGGTTTTGCGCATCCAATACCGTAACCTTAGCAGTTTCATCGGTAACCCGCTGGTTAACCGGGCGGAACGGATACGGGCCGATCTGACTCATCACCAGGCCATTGTTATTATTGTATTGTACCACTAAATTACCACCATTTTTAACATACTCTATCAGTTTGGGTTGCTCAAAAGGCAGGCGGTCATCAACATTATAGGCACGTACCCCGGTAATAATGGCATCATAAACAGATAGATCACCATTCATGATGTCATTTTCGGTAAGCATATGTACATCATAACCAACTTGTCGCAAGGCATCAGGCACCAGGTCGGCAGCGCCTGCTATATAGCCTATGTTTTTACCCGCAGTTTTCAGATCAAGATCTATCAATTTAGTTTCCGACGGCGGGAATAGCGTGATAGTTGGGATATGGTTATATTTTATCTGTCTTATCCCCATTGAGTATGGTTTTCCGTTTGCTATAACTACAGCTTCAAAAACATTAGTTTTAGGCGCGTTATCGGCAGGGACTACATTAAAACTTACCATCCATTCATCACCTTTATTTTTATCGGTAAAATCTATTTTATCAGGGGTAATCTTCCAGCCCGGTATAGGTTTTATGCTGATACTACCGCTTGCTTTGGTGAAACTTTTGAGTTTTAATTCAACACTTTGCGATTGTTTTGAGTTGAAGATATAATCCTGACTCTCAATATTAGCGGTTACAGGTGGTGCAATTACTAAAGGCTCGTATAGTTCGCCGCGGGCGGGATCTGTGTGTTTGTACTGAAGCTCTCGGTCAAAAGAAATGTATTTATCATCTATCTTAAAAACAAATCGAATCTTCAGCTTATCTGGGTTTTCAGGATTGCCTGCTAAAGTATCATTTGCCAAAATATAAGTGCCTACTCCATGTGGAGCTGCCAACCAATAAGGTTGAGTGATTTTATCTGCCAACGCACTGCCACTTATAGTTTGCATTTGATTATAGGACAATACTTTCCCACCCTCAAAATGCGTGTTATTTTGTTTTATACCGATATTAACCAGTTTTATATCGGTAGTATATCTATTTAAAATTTGAGATCTGACTGCTATACTATCCCCTAAAGCATATACAGGCTCAATAGCATAACTCTCAAACCATAACCCTGCACAAGCAGCGATCAAATCATCCAGTCCTTTTGTTTTTTGCGCGCGCCAGTAAGTATCCGGCACCTGTTCAACTTTATTTAGTAATTTCACCAATGCAGGTACCGATTTATCCGGGTGACTTGGGTCAAAGTCTTTATATATTCCACTTAATTCTTCGCCAATAGCCTCACCGCCTTTCACGCGGCTCCAGGTAGTATTAACGCCATCCATCAAATCAGTTTGCGGGGCATCGCCCAAAATCGTTTTAAAATGCTCGATAGTTTCACCGCGATACTTAGCGGTACCAAAGCCCTGTGTTTTATGGTTAGAGCGGCTCTCGGCAGCTATTTCTCCATATCCTTTGCCCAATATTGGGTTGTACATACCCGTTTCTACTTTAAACTGATCGGGTGCAGTAGTATTTATACTGCCAAAGCTGAAGGTATTCCAAAGCAAGCGTTTTGCCTGCCAAACTTGTACGTATTTTAATTGCTCCGGAAAGCGGTTTGGATCGGCAGCAGCGGCAAATGCTTCTTGTGCTATAATTGCCGAAGCCGTATGATGCCCGTGGCCACCTTCGCCGGTTGTCGGGAAACGGCAGATAATAATATCAGGCCTGAACTTACGGATCACCCAAACGGCATCACCTAATACCTTTTCATGATCCCATATTTTCAGCGTTTCCCCCGGCCCTTTTGAAAAGCCAAAATCATTAGCCCTGCTAAAAAACTGCTCAGCGCCATCAACTCTGCGTGCTGCAAGCAATTCCTGTGTGCGTATCAAACCTAAAAGTTCGCCTTGCTCATTACCTATCAGGTTTTGGCCGCCGTCGCCGCGGGTTAATGATAAATAGCCGGTGCGGTAATGTTTTTCCTGCGCCAAATAAGCCAGCAGGCTGGTGTTTTCATCGTCGGGATGCGCGGCTACATATAAAACGCTGCCTAAAACATTTAATTTTTTAAAGCTTTGTTCAATGGTTGCAATATCTGACGGCGGCGCTGTTTGCGCAAACACTGATACTGAGATAAATAGAAGTAATGCGAGGATTTTAATAGGCTTCATAACAACAAATATATTGAAACATAAACGGGCATGTTTATTGTGGCAATAAAAAACATTTAAAATGGCTAAAATATGATAATATCTTAATCGCTTGATTAATTTTTTATCACTGATTATCAGTTATTTATAAAATAATTATACTAAATATTTTTAACTAATCAATCGTTTGATTAACTTTGTGCTGTTAAATAAAATGGACAAAGATAAAATAGACAAGAAAGACCATATACTGGATGTAGCCGAAAGGGTATTTTCAGCCATGGGATTCGACGGCGCATCTACCCGGATGATCTCGGGTGAGGCCGGGGTTAATATGGCGATGCTTAATTATTATTTCGGATCGAAAGAAGGATTATTCGTGGCTGTTTTTGACCGCAAAATATCATCGTTTCAAGATATTTTACAAAATATTGGCAGCGATGAAACGATCAGTTCGTGGACAAAAATTGAAAATTATATTGAACTATATAGCGATCGGGTTGTTACTAATAACTGTTTCCAAAAATTATTATACCAGGAGATGAGTATAAACAGGAGGTCAGACCTCTCTGATAAGATACGTGATATATTAATGAAAAGTGTATCAGAACTCTTCAAAATATTACAAGAAGGGATTGATAAAGGGGAGTTCAATAAAGATATTGACTCGCAGATGGTGATCGCTACCCTTTATGGAGCTAAAAATTTCATTATAAATACGCCGCTCATGACATCGGCCATGTTGGGGTATGACATCCAGGATGAAAAGGTAATTGAGCAGAATCTGAAACCACGTTTAAAAAATTATTTCAAAAACCTATTAAAATCTTACTTACTAAATGACAATGAACACACAAATTAATATATCTCATAAACAATTGTTTAAAATGTCGGTGGTTGCATTACTCGTTGCTTTAGCTATAATGCTATTCAGCAAAAATGCATCAGCACAGGACAGAACAATCACCTTGCAGGATGCCATTAAACTTGGCCTCGACAACAGCAAAACGTTAAAGTATTCACAGGCTAAAATTGATGAGGCTGTTTCTCAGTACAACCAGGCAAAAGACAAAGCACTGCCAACAGGATCAGTAAGCGCTACTTATGACCGTGCGCAGATCCCGGCTAATGTACTGGATTTTGGAGGAGAAAGCATCCATCTGCCAACAGGCGCTAATGCATACTTAGGTATCGCATCAATAAACGAAACCATTTTTGGTGGCAACAAAGTAAAATACGCCCGCCAGTCAACCGACCTGTTGACCCAGGTTGCCCGTTTAGATGCTGATAAGGATAAAGATCAGATCACTTATGATATTATCAATTCTTATTACAACCTATATAAAGTATTACAAAGCATAAAGGTTGTTAACCAAAATGTCACCACTGTTGATGAGCAGATCCACCAGTCACAACGGTTCTTTGACCAGGGTTTAGTAACTAAGAATGACGTTTTACGTTTTCAATTGCAGAAAGCCAATATCCAGTTAAATGGCCTTGATCTGGAAAATAACAGGAAAGTGATCAACTATAACCTTGATGTATTGCTTGGCCTGCCTGAAACTACTCAGCTTAATATTGACGAGATAACCGATGCTGACAGAACAATAGCACCATTAACTGATTACGTTGATACGGCAATGTTAAACCGCCAGGAACTAAGATCATTAGACTTGCAAAACCGCGTTGCTGAAACTAACATCAAAACGGTACATGCTAACCAGTTGCCTACACTTTCGGCATCAGCTCAGGGTTATTATGTTGGTGTTGCGGCAGATCCGCTTCCCAAAACAGGCAATTATATTACGCCATTAGTAGTTGGTGTAACTGTAGCGTGGGATTTCTCATCGTTATGGACCAATAAAAACAAGGTATCGCAGGCAAAAATACAGCGCGAAGAAGTTTATATCAGCAAAGGCATTACCTCTGATAATGTAAAAGACGAGGTTAATCAAAACTATCAGAGTTATTTAACGGCTGTAAACAAGATAAAGCTATTACAAACATCAATAGAGCAAGCCGGAGAGAACAATGATATATTGGAATCAAAATACAAAAGCAATATAGCATCAGCTACTGATCGTGCAGATGCACAAACTTTGCTTTTCCAGGCACAAATAAACCTTGAACTGGCTAAAGCCGATGCAGGCCTTGCTTATTATACCTTATTAAAATCAACCGGAAAACTTAACAAATAAATGTGCAGATGAGTAAATGTGCAAATGTGCAGATCACTCATTCAATACAATAAATCACTCATTCACTAAATCAGAAATTCAATAATTAAATAAAATGGCACAAAAACACACCACCGAAGAGGAACCTAAAAAGAAACCGAACAAAGTACTTCCGATTATATTAGGAATTGTGCTTTTAGGCGGTATCATTTTCGGGATAAAAGAATATATATACTATAGCAAACACGTAGATACGGATGATGCCCAGATTGATGGTGACATTAGCCCTGTTGTTGCCCGCGTAGGCGGATATGTTGACAGTATGTATTTCCAGGAAAACGAACACGTTAACAAAGATCAGCTTTTAGTAAAGCTTGATGACCGCGATTACAAAGTAAAATTAGAGCAGGCACAAACAGCACAAAAAGGTGCAGGTGCTGATGTAGGCGTAAGCCAATCACAGATCTTCACTGTTGCATCAAATGCAGCGGTTGCTAAAGCAGGTGTTGCATCGTCAGCAGCGCGTTTAGATCAGGTTACTAAGGATTATGCACGTTATGCTAACCTTGTTAAAGATGGTTCAATAACTCAACAACAATTTGACCAGGCAAAATCAGATCTTGAAGTAGCACAGGCAAATTACAGAGCTGCTCAAGATCAGTACAAAGCCGCTCAACAACAAATAGGTACCAGCAAAAGCCAATTAACTGTAACCAATAGCGGTGTTACACAACGCCAGGCCGATGTTGATTATGCAAAACTGCAATTATCATATACCAATATACTTTCACCGGCAAGCGGTATTGTTTCTAAAAAGAACATACAGATAGGTCAGTTGATACAAGCGGGACAAACTTTATTTTCAGTAGTTGATGACAACAGCTTATATATTACTGCAAACTTTAAAGAAACACAATTAGATAAAATACGCACGAATCAGAAAGTTGATATTGAGGTTGATGCTTATCCTGAATTAAAGTTAGAAGGTGTAGTATATAATTTTTCGCCCGCTACAGGTGCAAAATTCTCTTTATTGCCTCCTGATAATGCAACCGGTAACTATGTTAAAGTTGTACAACGCGTACCAGTTAAGATCCTGATCAAAGCTGATAAGGATGTAATGGAAAAACTGCGTCCGGGTATGAGCGTAAATGTTTCTGTTATATATAAAGACTAATTAATAAATAATGGCTGAACAGGGTTTTAGAAAGTGGATCATTACTATAACGGTGATCATGGCTTCGCTATTGGAGCTTATTGATACCACCATAGTAAACGTATCCCTGCCCCAAATACAGGGAAACCTTGGGGCAACGCTTGAAGACGTAGCCTGGGTAACTACCGGCTATGCAGTTGCAAACGTAATAGTACTCCCAATGTCGGGCTGGTTAGGCAGCTTCTTCGGGCGTAAGAACTATTACATGGCATCAATATTATTATTTACAATAGCTTCATTTTTATGCGGTAACGCACATAGTTTAGATGAGTTAATTGCCTTCAGAATTATACAGGGTGTTGCGGGTGGTGGTTTAATATCAACCTCACAAGCTATCCTAATCGAAACCTGGCCGCGTGAAGAAATCGGTACAGCTACGGCTCTGTTTGGTTTGGGTGCGGTTGTTGGGCCTACTGTTGGGCCTACAATTGGTGGCTGGATCACTGATAATTACTCATGGCCATGGATATTTTATGTAAATATCCCGGTTGGTGCGCTGGCTTTATTCCTGACCTATACATTTGTACGAAAAACGCCGAAAGATGCAAAAGGGAAACCTATTGACTGGTGGGGAATTGGACTACTTGCTGTTGCAGTAGGTAGCTTACAAACCATTCTTGAAAAAGGTGAATCTGAAGACTGGTTTGCAAAACCATATATATTGGTGCTTACCATAGCCGCCATATTAGGCACGCTATTATTCATCTGGAGAGAGTTAAGCACCGACCACCCAATAGTAAACTTTGCCATTATGCGGCATCGAAGTTTCGCGGTGGGTATGTTTACCTCCTTTGTACTCGGATTTGGTTTATATGGTTCGGTATTCGTATTCCCTATATTTTGTCAGAGTTTGCTTGGCTTCTCGGCACAGCAAACGGGTGAAATATTATTCCCGGGTGGGGTGTGTACCATTATATTGATGCCGTTTATAGGCAAGATGCTTAATAGAGGAATACCGGCTCAATTTATGGCAACAGTGGGTATGTTCCTGTTTTTTGTGTTTACTACTATGCTAAGTAAATCAACCCTTAATTCGGGTACAAGTGATTTCTTTTGGCCACTGGTAATAAGAGGTGTAGGTATGGCTTTATTATTCGTACCATTAACAACCTTAGCTATAGCCGACCTAAAAGGGCCGGAAATTGGGCAAGGAACAGGCTTAAACAACATGATGCGGCAATTAGGCGGTGCCTTTGGTATTGCTACGTTAACAACTATTATACACATACGCCAGGGCGTACACCGTGATAACTTATTAGTTAACATCAACCCTTACAACAATGCGTTTACGCAGCGTTTTAATATGCTGGTGCAAAACTTTCAGGCAAAGGGATCTTCATTGAGTGATGCTACACGCATGGCATATCAGGCAATTGAAGGCGCTGTTATTAAACAAACCCTGCTGTTGACTTATGCTGATGCTTATTGGATCTCAGGATTAGTAATGTTATTCTCCATTCCGTTGCTATATCTGCAACCTTTCAAAAGGTTAAAGGCTGCTACAGATACTCACTAAAAAAAGAAGCCGCCCGGACTGGTCCGGGCGGTCTCTAAAAAAATCAACAATTAATTCTAGTATAACCCCGCAAAAAAAAACACAACTATATAAAGGTTTGGTATTGAGAAGAGGGGTTGCTTAATCTTGCTATAAAATTAAAAGTTTTTAATTAGAAAACATAAACTTTATTGCTCAATAAGTCTTCATTATGAAAAAATGATGAAAATTTAAATTATAATGTAATTTTTACACAAAAAATTGCGCTAAAATAAAATTTTACCTGTAGCAGTTACTAATGATGCAATACGTATAGCATCGAAAATACGCTCTTCGGTTGTTCCAAGCTTTATAAGCGAATCCTCATGAGCATTTACACATAGTTCGCAGCCATTAACTGCCGAAATTGTTAAACTCATCAATTCAAAAAACTCTTTCCCGGTTACCGGTTTCATCATTATCTGCATCCTGATACGGGCGGGGATCTGGTTATACTTATCCTTTTTTGTAAAATGCCTGAAGCGGTAAAATATGTTGTTTGATGCCAGTAATGATGCACAGGCTGCAGCTTCTGCAATATCAGCAGGCGTTGCTCCTTGCTCTTCAGCATATTTAGTATAATACCGTGTAAGCGGATTGTTATTGTTGTTTATAGCAACGCTCAGGCCCAATAAGGCACACTCCTTAGTGCTTAAATGCTCTGAGGTTAAGGTGCTGGCGAAATTCAATTTAAAATCGCGCAGGTAGCGTGATTCGCCTTTTTCAAGCAAGGTAAGGCTCTCGGTACGGTAATCTGCATCCAGGCCAACGGTTTGTAATAGTTCAGTTATTGTTTCTGTTACTTCACTCATATTTTTTGTAATAGATGGTCATAAAAAATCCCCGCGCCAATAAGCACGGGGACCAATTCAAATCAAATTTATTAAACGGTGATAGTTTCCTGGCCTTTTTCCCAGTTGCAAGGGCAAAGCTCGTCAGTTTGTAAACCATCAAGTACACGCAATACTTCTTTAACGTTACGGCCTACGCTCAGGTCATTAACTGATACCCAACGGATGATACCGGTAGGGTCAACAATGAAAGTAGCACGATAAGCAATTTTTTCAGTTGGCTCTAAAATACCCAGATCTTCAGCTAATGATTTTGACGTATCAGCAAGCATTGGGAATTTCAGATCACGCAAATCGTCATGATCTCTTCTCCATGCAGCATGTACAAATTCAGAATCAGTTGAAGCGCCAATTAAACGGGCATCGCGATCACGGAACTCGCCATAGCTTCTGTTGAATTCAGCAATTTCAGTAGGGCAAACAAAAGTAAAATCCTTTGGCCACCAGAACATTACAGTCCATACATTATCATCATTAATAAGGTAATCAGAAGTAAGTGTTTCAAACTCTTTTCCTTTTTCAATACTAACAACCGCTGTTTTAGAAAATTGCGGGAATTTTTGTCCTATAGTTAACATATTTATCTTTTTTTGTACCCAAAGATACGAAATATGAAATAAAATATTTATATATAGTTTCTATATAATATAGATAAAAACTATATTGATGATTTGGTAAATAACAATTCATAAATAACACCCTCATTACAACCATTATAAAAAATTGATTAATATTTAAAATAAATTTATATTGGTGGTATGAAAACCAAACCTATCCTAATAATTACAGCCTGTATTCTGGTTGTAATCTGTGTGTTTTTTATTGTTAGAGCCAGGCATTCCAGCAAATCCAAAGGCGGGGATCTTACGCAGTTCCTAAATGATTTCGATAAAAAGTTAAAAAAGGGAAATGCCGATTCGCTTATATCCCTTTTCCAGGTTGAAGGAGGGAATAAGCAATTAACACCACTATTGGAAACTTTAACGGGCACAAGTACCATGCTTGATATTAAAGTGAATATGGATGTAAAGGGCGCAAAAGTTATTTTCATTAACTCCGAGCAAGCTACTGTTGATATGCCGGTTACGTTTTCATTAGATAGTTTAAACACAAAAAGTTCCATCATTAGCTTTATCGTTCATAAAATAAATGGGCAATACAAGATCGTAACAGTAAAAGCTAATGTATTTTTTACAGATTATATCGCTTACCAAAATTTTGTAAGAAGCAAAACTCTTTCTGATAAAGATATTTTTAGCCCTATAACTCTTGCCTCTTTTAAAACGGCCGATAGTTTAAAAACGAAATATGATAGCGTGATTTGGTTTGCCCACATTCATCAAAGAACCTTTTACTATGTGGTTAAGGGTAAATGGGACATGCCATTTTATTGGACAGGCTTAGCTAAAGATACTGCCAAAACCTATCAAATGGGGCTTATAGGCCCTGACCTGAAAGAGATTGTTCCGCCACAGTATGACATGATACATAATATTGGCGCAACATTTCCAGGTCTGGTAGAAGTTGACAAGGACCACAAACATGGGTTTTATGATCTGCGAGGGAAACTAATTGTTCCAGTGGAATACGACCAGATATTCCCTGTTAATGACGGCCAAAACCTTGCCGCATTGCGAAAAGGAGATGATTATTACTGGTTAAAAAACGATACCACTTTATCTGCTAAGGTCGACTTGAAAATAAGTGATATTTTAGCTAATCTAAAACAAACAGGACCTAATGTGTATAAAAATAGTGAGGCAGATGACATATTGGAGTTTAACTCACGTGAAGAGCACGGGAGTATATATGTGCCACCATCGTACCTGGCCGACCTCGGTATTCTGCCCGCAGTTAAACTGTTTAAAAATCCACTACGGAAAAACGTGGAGTATGATGATGTTAGCACATCATACCATGTTAAATTAGATAAAAACGTGTCACCCGATAACAATTGGTTTGCAGCTACTTTTTATTCTATAAGAGATTATTTCTTAGGTGGTCGCAGTGAATTTTACGACACCAAAAATGTAGTAATAGTTGATAAAAAGAATAACCGGGCATATGGCTATGGGGTAAATACTGATTTAAGTGAGGATGATGGTAGCGTGGATATTAGTTCATGTAATGAATATAATGTAGTGGCTTTGAGCGATTCGCTGTTTGAATTAAAAATAAGCAGTATTCCCGGCATTGAACTATATAATGGCGATGTACTTGAAGATGCCCCGGTTTATCATTACTTAGCCTTAAATAATGGTAAATTAACTGAGTTAAAAACAAACAGAGTATTTGCGTTCACTAAATTCACGAAGATGAATGAATCGTATTTAAACGGCTGCTTCCTTTATTTGATCAAACCGGCTGTTGGCGAAAAATATGCCAACAAACCAAGCGATCACCTAACCCCTGCTGTATTAGAATACATGAAGAATGAAATATTTGCCGATTATAAATATAAATTTAAAGACACAACGTGGGCAAATACTTTTAAATATCGTTTTGATCAGGATAAATCCAATGCATCTGTCGACGATTCATTGACCACAATTGATAGGTACAATATTAACTGGATAAACCAAAAACTGAACGCTTTGAGATCAAAGAAACTGGCAGCTAATTAATGGCAAAGGCACTAAGGTATATAGCGTTATTGTGGATATTGATATTGTGCCTGGGTACATTCTATCAATATATCGACTTCAAGCATCAGTCTGTTTTTCTGCAATTCAAACAAGCCGCTATTAAAACCGGCTGGTACTTGCCAGCCTTTTATTGCCATATTTTTGGCAGCAGTATAATTTTAATTGCCGGCTTTTTTCAATTTTCTAAAAAAGTGTATAATAACCGACCATTACATAAAGCCCTAGGCAAATTGTATGTATTTGGGGTACTGTTTTTTGCTGCCCCGGGCGCATATGTCATGACGCTTTTTATCAATCGAGGTACAGGCGTATTTGTCTCATTCCTGCTGCAAAACACCCTTTGGATAATATTTACTACCTCGGCGTGGTGGTTAGTTATGAATGGCCGTATAGATGACCACATCCGCATGATGCGCAGGAGCTACGGATTGGCGTTTGCTGCAGTAACATTACGGTTTTATATATGGCTGTTTACCATTTTTGGCAATGGTGTTAACTTCCCGAACAACTACATTATTATCGCCTTCTTAAGTTGGATACCCAATCTTTTATTGGTCGAGATGATCAATTATTACGACAGGAAGAATTTATTTAAGGCAGCAGAAGAACCTTTATAAACAAAAATAGCGATGGATTTTAAACCCATCGCTATTAAAAAATTAAGTGATCGTGAACTTGTTTCAGGAACCCACATGCTAAGTTTCTATTGTTTCAAATTCGCTGCGGCAGCGGTATCTAAAAACCATTGTACATCGCCATTAATCGGGGCTATCAATTGCGCCGGATAATTTTCAATATCCCTGCTGTCTTCCAACACATGATGCACTGCAATAGCTTTTCCTTCACCATAAACCAAAAACGCAATGTGGTGCGCCTGGTTAATTAATGGGGCAGTAAAGGTAATACGGTAGATCTGCTGATCTTCCAGAAAAACCTCTTTTACCGAGGCTGTATCATCATGCAGAACTGTTGTATATGGGAATAAAGATGCCGTATGCGAGTTATCACCCAAGCCTAAAAGAACCAGATCAAACTCAATTGGCTCATCATCAAAAAACAATGTGATGGCTTTGGTATATTCCTCCGCAGCTTCAGCAGGAGTAAGGCTGGTATCCACCGCAAAAATATTGGAATCATCAATCTCCAGCGGGTCAAACAAGGCAGTTTTAACCATCAGGTAATTGCTGTCTTTATCATCCTGCGGAACATTGCGTTCATCGCCAAAAAAGAAATACACGTTATCCCAATCCACCTTGTTTTTGTAAGTTGCTGAAGCCAGCAGTTCATACAGTTTTTTAGGTGAGCTGCCGCCCGATAGCGCAACCGTAAACTTATCGTTACTGGCTATGCACTGCTCAGCCAGCGTTACAAAATAAGTTGCCAGGTTAACCAGCGTTTCATCAGCAGACTTAAAGATATTCAATTTCATAATTATTTCTTTTTGTCATTAAGCGGTAATGAGAACCAGTTAAAGCCATCGCGGGCGATCAATGCCTCAGCGCTTTCCGGGCCCCATGAATCAGCAGAATAATTAGGGAAATTAAGGCTCTTTTTATTGGTCCATGTGCTTAAAACAGGCATGATCAGTTCCCATGCCGCTTCAACCTGATCGCCACGCATAAACAGGGTTTGATCGCCCAGCATCGTGTCCAGCAATAGCGTTTCATAAGCCTCAGGCGCTTGTGTAGTATAAGTGCCTTTGTAATCAAATACCATATCAACGGTATTTAATATCATATCCAGTCCCGGGCGTTTTGCCTGTACTTGTAAGCGGATGCTCATTTCAGGTTGTATGCTAATGATCAGCCTGTTTTGCTGCCAGCTTTCAGCAGCTTCAGTAGGGAATACTTTATGTGGTACATCCTTAAACTGTATGCTGATTACCGATGCTGTTTGATGCATTCTTTTACCTGTACGTAAGTAAAACGGAATGCCTTGCCAGCGCCAGTTATCAACAAAAAACTTAATGGCGGCAAATGTTTCCGTATTTGAGTCCGGATTAACCTTTGGCTCATCACGGTAACCCGCTACTTCTTTACCTTCCATCCATCCTTTGCCGTATTGACCTCTTACTGCCGACATACGTACATCATCAGGTGAGAATTTACGCATGGCATGCAATACATCAACCTTACGGTTACGCACCTCATCAGCACTAAAATTAACCGGGGTTTCCATTGCCACCAAGCAAAGCAATTGCAGCAAATGGTTTTGTATCATATCTCGTAACGCACCTGCGCCATCGTAATAATCGCCACGCTCTTCAACACCTAGCTGCTCTGTTACCGAGATCTGTACGTGTTCAATATAATTACGGTTCCAGATAGGCTCCAGTATAGAGTTGGCAAAGCGGAAAGCCATGATATTTTGTACCGTTTCCTTACCTAAGTAATGGTCGATACGGTAGATCTGCTTTTCGTCGAATATACCGGCTAATAGCTGGTTAAGTTCCTTTGCAGTTTCCAGATCGTGGCCGAAAGGTTTTTCGATCACTATCCTTGTTCTTTCAGGATCAACTGCAAGGCCAGCTTTGGAAATATTGGTAGCTATGATAGGGAAGAAATTAGGAGATACGGCCATGTAATAAATTACAGTAGCCTTGGCATTCCATTCCGCGTTATGCGCTTCTACCCTTTTGCCAAACTCTTTATAAGTTTCAGAATCGTTAATATCTGATACCTGATAAAAAAGGTTTTTGGAAAACTCGTCCCATTTTTTCTTTTCGGCTTTACCACTACGCGAAAACTGGTTAATATCGTCCAGTAATTTCGCTCTGAAATCTTCATCAGATAATTTAGTACGGCCGGTACCTATTATTGAAAATTGTTTTGGCAGCCAGTTGTCCAAAAATAGGTTATAGAGCGCTGGTGCCAATTTACGGGCGTTCAGATCGCCTGTACCTCCAAATATGACAAATACTGTAGGCTGATTTTTTGTTGAGTCCATGATATATTTACTATGGCTAAATTTTTTTATTAATTAATCGGTGCTTTTAGCAACCCATTGTGTATGGAAAACGCCTTCTTTGCCTACCAGTTCATAGGTATGTGCACCAAAATAATCGCGCTGTGCCTGTGTAAGGTTTGATGGCATTCTTCCGGTGCGGAAGTTATCAAAGTAGCTTAATGAAGCAGCATAAGATGGTACAGCAATACCTGCAGCAATAGCTGATGATATTACTTTGCGAGCGCCCGGTAAAGCAGCACTAACTAGTTTCTCAACACCTGTATCCAATAATAAATGCGATAGTTTTGCATTGCCTTTGTAAGCATTGTATATATCGTTCAAAAAGCCTGAACGGATAATACAGCCACCACGCCATATTTTAGCTATCTCATCTAAATGCAGATCATATTGATATTCTTTAGATGCATTTGATAACATAAACATGCCCTGTGCATAAGTAATAACCATGCTGAAATAATAGGCTTGCTCTAATGCTTCTAAAAACTCATCGGCATTAACATCAAGTTTAGGGGCTGTTTTGCTATATACGGTTGCCGCTTCAAGGCGCATTTCTTTATATTTCGAAAGGTCGCGCATGGATACTGCGGTATCAATACTTGGGATAGGCGCCTGCAAGTCCATTGCTACCTGCGATGTCCATTTACCGGTACCTTTTGCTTTGGCTTCGTCCTTAATATCATCTAATAACAAATGATCAGTTCCCGGAGCTTTGTAGGCAAAAATATCTTTGGTTATCTCTAACAAAAATGAGTTTAAACGACCATCGTTCCATTTAACGAATACCTTGCGGATAGCTTCATTATCCAGTTTTAAACCGGTTTTAAGTACCTCATAGGTTTCAGCAATTAACTGCATAATACCGTACTCAATACCGTTATGCACCATTTTCACAAAGTGACCTGATGCACCCGGGCCAATGTAAGTTACGCATGGCGCACCATCAACCTTAGCAGCAATTGATTCCAGGATAGGTTTCATCACGTTGTAGGCATCTTTATCACCACCCGGCATCATGCTCGGGCCGCGGCGTGCACCTTCTTCACCACCTGAAATGCCCATACCGAAGAAATGAAAACCTTTTTCTTCCAGTTCGGCAACACGGCGATTGGTATCAGTAAAATGCGAGTTACCGCCATCTATTAAAATATCACCTTTATCAAGCAAAGGCAATAGTTCGGCTATTACATCATCAACAATTTTGCCGGCAGGCACCAGCATCATAATTGCTTTAGGGCTTTTAAGGCTGGCTACAAATGGCTCAACTTCGCTAAAGCCTTTCAGGTTACCGTGCTTGCTTTCCTGCTCCAATAGTTGCCCTTTTGAGGCATCTTTATCAAAACCGGCGCCTTTAACACCGTGGTCACCCATATTTAACAGCAGATTACGGCCCATAGTACCCAGGCCAATCATGCCAAAATCGTATTTATCAGTTGTATCGCTCATTTTATTTGAGATTTTCTTTTTTTAGGTCTTCCAGTATTTTTTTTGTGATCTCGAAATTGGTATGCTGATAGGCACGCATGCCTAATTTCTTGGCGGCAAGCGCAAACATTTTGCGGTCGTCGAAATACACGCATTCCTGTGGCTGCGCCATAGCTATGCCCATTGCCAGTTTAAATATAGCCGGATCAGGTTTGCGGATGCCTACTTCGCATGAAGAAACAAACGCGTCAAATACATCGTGTAGTTTGAATTTTTTAACACGATAGTCGTTCAGTTCCTTGCCCTCGTTATTAATGGCAATTATCCTGAAACCACAATCCTTTTTCCATTCCTTTAACCAGGCAAGCATATCTGGCAGCTCAAGTGATTGCGCAAACATAAATTCCTTAAAATCCTCGCGGTCAAAATCTCTCGGGCGATTAAAGATTACGGTATCAAGATATTCGTCAAGGTCAACCCCATGTGCTTCATATACATTAAATATGAAAGTATGCAGCTCTTTAACCTCGCTATAATCAAGCCCGAATTTACGGGCCGCTTCCTCGCGCGATTCATGGCCCCAGCCGTTAGTAAGCAATATGCCCCCGATGTCAAAAAACAGGAATTTTATGGTTAAAGTCTCCAATGGATTATTTTTTATTTTTTTGATCTTCAATTGCCTGCAATAATTTTTCGAAAGGTTTATTGAATTTATCAATACCCTCATCTTCTAATTGCTGGGTGATCTGATCAATATCTATGCCTGCTTTTTTCAACCTGTCTAATGTTTCGGTTGCTTTATCCAAACCTTGCTCTAAAGTATCTTCAGCAATGCCATGATCGGCAAAAGCCTCAATAGTTTCTAACGGAACGGTATCAACTGTTTCATCGCCTATCAGGGCTTCAACATATTTGGTGTCTTTAAATGCAGGGTTTTTGCTGCTGGTACTAGCCCATAATAAACGCTGTTTTTGGGCACCTTTTGCAGCCAGTTTTTCCCAACGCTCGCCGCTGAATACTCTTTTATAAATTTCGTATGCTTTTTTAGCTGACGCGATAGCAACTTCACCTTTCAGATCGCCTAAGCCTTTTTCATCCAGCATTGGGTCAACCAAAACATCAATACGGCTTAAAAAGAAGCTGGCTACTGATGAGATATGGCCGATAGAGTGGCCTGCTGCCAAATGATCTTCCAAACCTGATATATAAGCCTCAGTTACTTCTTCGTAACGTGGTAAACCAAAAAGCAGGGTAACATTAATGTTGATACCTTTTGCTATCGATTGGCGAATTGCTGCCAAACCCGGTTTAGTGCCCGGAATTTTGATCATCACGTTCTTACGGTCAACTTGTTTCCATAGTTTTTCAGCCTGGGCAGCAGTTTCAGCTGTTTTAAGTGCCAAAAATGGAGATACCTCTAAACTTACATAACCATCTTCAGCTTTTGACTCATTATATACACCTTCAAATAAGGCGGTTGCATTCTGGATATCTTTTACGGCAAGGCCAAAAAATATTTCCTCGTTATCAGTATATGTTTTTGATAGCGTAACAATATCACTATCATAATCTGTACCGCTGGTAATGGCTTTTTCAAAAATTGCCGGGTTTGAGGTTACGCCTCTAATGCCTTCTTCGTCAATCAGTTTTTGCAATTTTCCTGATGCGATGATCTCACGGTCTATAAAATCCAGCCAGATACTTTGACCAAAGCTGTGTATTTGTTTTACTTTATTGGTTGCCATTATTTTAATATTTAATTATTCTTTTTAGGTTGGGTGTTATACAAATCTACGGTTGTATTAAATCTGCTATATCATTAAACCGTAATTATTATGCCATTAGTACATTTACATTATATTTTATAAAAAGGCCGCTTTCAATTACTCCGGTTATTGATTTTATTTTAATCTCCATATTATCATCAATATCATCAAAATGCGCGTCGAGCACCAAATTACCGTTCTCGGTAATAATCGGGCCGTCCTTGCCTTTCGCGGGCCTGATCTGCAAACTGTTCGCACCTATTTTTCTCAGTTCATCCTCAACGTGCAATAAAGCAGATGGGAAAACCTCTATAGGTACCGGGAAATTAGTGCCCAGCTTTTTTACCAGTTTACTTTCATCCACAATAATATAAGTAATAGGGCTTGAGCTTATCAGCAATTTCTCTTTGAACATAGCGCCACCTCTGCCTTTTATTAAACTGTGGTTTGGATCAACTTCGTCGGCACCATCAAACAGCCAGTCGGGTTTGTTTTCATACAAGGTAGTTAAAGGTATGCCCAGCTTACTGCAAAATAGCGAAATTTCAATAGAGGTTGGGATAGCCTTTATAGTTAGCTTCTCTTCCTTTATGCGTTTCGCAATAGCTAATAGAGCCACATAAACTGTTGAACCGGAACCTACCCCCAATATATCGCCATCCTTAACCTTTGCGGCTATTTCATCAGCAACCCTTTGTTTTCCTTCAAGATTGATGATGGTGTCAGACCATTCAAGAGTTTTTATGATGTTACTTTGCCAATTCATTTTTTGAATAGTATCAAGTAATTAGTATCTAGTATCAAGATCTTTGTTTTAAGATAGCTAGCATTAAGTAATAAAAAATATTGCTACTAGTAGCTACTAAATACTCAATTAAATGTAAGACTTACGAAGTTTTAAAAACTTCGTAAGTCTGTGTTTTAACTCTATAAAAGTGCTTTTGCCTTTTTAACTACGTTATCTACCGTAAAGCCGAAGTGTTTGTAAAGGTCTTCTGCAGGGGCTGATTCACCAAAGGTGGTCATACCTAACATATCGCCTTCATCGGTGGTGTATTTATGCCATCCCATTGGCGATGCCATTTCAACTGCCAAACGTTTTCTGTATGCTTTCGGGAATACTTTTTCTTTATAAGCCGCATCCTGTTTCTCAAACAATTCCCATGATGGCATACTTACCACACGTGTTGAGATACCTTCAGATTCCAGCTTAGCCTGTGCTTCCATAATTAAAGAAACTTCGGAGCCGGTTGCCATCAGTATCAGGTCAGGGTTTTTGCTGGCTTCAGATAATATGTAAGCGCCTTTTACCAATTCAGTAGCTTTACCATATTTATCCTGATCGATGATAGGTAAGCCCTGGCGGGTAAATACCAATACAACCGGGCCGCCCTTATGCTCAAGAGCTACTTTCCATGCCTGTACTGTTTCATTCGCATCAGCAGGGCGAATAACTGTAATGCGTGGTATAGAACGCAGTGAAGCTAACTGCTCAACCGGTTGGTGAGTGGTTCCGTCTTCACCTAAGCCAATACTATCGTGTGTGTAAACAAATATTGGAGCTATTTGCATAATGGATGCCAAGCGGATCGGCGGGCGCATGTATTCAGAGAACATCAGGAATGTTGCACCGAAAGGAATAACACCTGCAGTTAAAGCCATACCATTCATTGCTGAACCCATAGCATGCTCGCGGATACCAAAGTGGAAGTTACGTCCGCCCCTGTTTTCTGATGTAAATGAATCGAATGATTTTAAGTTAGTTTCAGTTGATGGTGATAGATCAGCAGCACCACCTATTAAATAAGGCACTTTTGCAGCAATTGCATTTAATGCCTTGCCTGATGCTACACGGGTAGCCATTTTAGGGTCAGATGCTTTAAACGTTGGCAGATCAGCAGCCCATCCTTTAGGAAGCTCGCCTTTAACCGCAGTTTCATATTCTTCTGCAAGTTCAGGGAATTGCAATTTGTAATCTGCAAATAATTTATTCCATTTAGCCTCAGTATCCTCGCCCCTTGAGCCTACTTTGTGGTAGTACTCTAATACTTCAGCAGGCACGTTGAATGATTTATCCGGATCGAATCCAAAAAACTCCTTTACTAATTTTATTTCATCGGCACCTAGTGGTGCACCGTGTGAACCTGCAGTACCTGATTTATTCGGGCTACCGTAAGCAATTAATGAACGTACGCGGATCAACGATGGTTTTTGTGTCTCAGCTTTAGCATTGGTTAATGCTAATTCTAACGCGTGAACATCATTAACATCGGGTAAATCCTGTACATGCCAGCCATAAGCTCTGAAACGCTCGCTTACATCCTCATTAAAAGTAATATCAGTTGCACCTTCTATCGAGATGTGGTTGTCATCGTATAAATAAATAATATTACCCAATTCAAGGTGGCCGGCAAGCGATGCAGCTTCTGATGTTACACCTTCCATCATATCGCCATCACTGGTGATAGCATATATATGGTAATTGAAAAGATCGAAACCTGGTTTGTTGTAACGGGCTGCCAAATGCTTTTGAGCAATAGCAAAGCCTACACCATTTGCAAAACCCTGACCAAGCGGACCAGTGGTTACATCAATCCCCGGACACAGGCCATATTCAGGGTGACCGGCAGTTTTACTATTTAACTGGCGGAAGTCTTTTATATCATCTAAACTAACATCATATCCGGTAAGGTACAAAAAGCTGTATTGCAATATACAAGCATGGCCGCATGATAGGATAAACCTGTCGCGGTTTGCCCAATGTGGGTTCTTGGGATTATAGTTCAAAAATTCTTTCCAAAGTACGTGGCCCATTGGCGCAAGTGCCATAGCAGTACCCGGGTGTCCTGAATTTGCTTTTTGTACAGCATCTGCTGATAAAATGCGAACTGTATTTATGCCCAGTTCCTCAATGCTTGGTATTGTAATTGTATCCATCTTTTGTAATATATAGTATATCGATTAGGTGATTAGTGATTATGCTGAAGGATTTGCCGTTTCAGGATCATGTTCAACTGTCCATAATCTTGATCCGCCTTTTATTCCATCTTCATTAGTAACAATCTTCATATTGTCATCCAGCTTAAAAGTAAGTTTATCAGCATTCCCGCCACCTATATACAAAGTGTCATAATTGAATACTGTTTTTAAAACTTCAAAAACTTTTACCATACGCTCATTCCACTTCTTTTTCCCTTCCTTTTCCAACGCCTTTTCACCAACGAACTCGTCGTATATATATTTTTTACTGATTGGATGATGAGAGATTTCCAGATGTGGCAATAAATGCCCGTTCATTAATAAAGCAGTTCCAAACCCGGTACCCAAAGTAAGCACCATTTCAAAACCTTTGCCGCTAACAACACCTAAGCCCTGCATATCGGCATCATTAACAACTTTTGTTGGGCTGCCCAGTTCTTTGGTAAGTTTTTCAGCAAAATCAACATCTTTCCAATCGGCTGTACCCAGGTTAGGGGCCGTTTTAACCACGCCATCACGCACATATCCCGGAAAACCTACAGATATATGATTATAACCGGGAAATTTTTCAACCAATTTTTTAATGGCGATAAGTACATTTTCAGGATTTGCGGGTATCGGGGTTACCACTTTCTCGTAATTCTTTTGCAGTTCGCCTTTGCTATTTAAAATAGTTGCTTTAATATGTGAGCCCCCGATATCAATTGAAAGGATTTTGAGCTGGGCTGAAGAGTTTTCCATTAGATTGAATTGAAGGTATATTAACAGGTTTGAACCCGTTGGTATGCAAATATCATATTTTTAATAATAAATAATTGTTATTATTTATGTTATTTATCGCATAGCAAATAAACAGCATAAGAATAACATTCACAGCGCATTTGTTTTTTAAATACAGTTCTGTGATCTGTTTTTTACAATGATATTGCAAAATCAAAATCAACCCTTCATAAAACAAATTAAACTTTTATACTTCGGTCAGAAATAAAATTTATTTGGGGCGGCAATATGGCAATAAACCTGATTTTTTTTTAATTTTATTTAGGATAATTTACTGGAACGTTTTCGTAACTTGTTCTTCTAATTAAGTTTAAACGCAGCCATTTAAATAAAGTGGCAATCAAAGCCTTACAAAGTTGCAGATTTTAAGCTGAAACAGTTATTGTAAATATTACACTGTATTTGAACCTGTAGCTATAATAAAAAGATAAAATATCCTTTTTAGTGTTTCAAATTTTGATGTGTTCATTTTTGCTTTTTTGAAACAAAGATCTTATTTGTTAAATGAAACGATGTTCAGGTTTTGATTTGCAACACGTTCATTTTTGTCCTATTACAAGAATTGGGGTTGATCCATGCTCTCCTTTACTTCGGGTAACCGGGTATATTAAAATTTATTTGTAAATATTTTTTACAATTCTTAAAACATAATAATGCCTTTGTTGTTTATACAATGCATATACATAATACAACTTAATTAAACTAAAGTGACAAAAACACTTAGTTAGATTAAAAAACACCTAGCCGCACTTGCCTTAGATATGAAAAATGAAAGAAAGCTTTGGCAGCCATTAATCCCTGTAGTTGAGCGCATTGCTAACGGCAAAAAACAACGTATGCATACGCCAAGGGAAGCGCAAAGCAGTTCTGCCTATGCAAGTAATGATCGTTTAGACCCTGTTCAGCTTATTATAGATTCAAACAGTGACAGAGTACAGGAGCTTGTACCCATCAGGCATTCCCGAATGCTCCAATCACCATTCGCGTTTTTCAGGGGCACGGCTAATATAATGGCCGAAGACCTTTCCCATACTCCTTCTTCAGGCATATTTGTTCAATCTTGCGGCGACTGTCATTTATTCAATTTTGGCGGCTATGCAACACCTGAACGAAACCAGGTATTTGATATTAATGATTTTGATGAAACCCTACCCGCTCCTTTTGAATGGGATTTAAAAAGATTGACCGCAAGTATTGTACTTGCAGGCCGTTATAAAGGGTTTACAGAAAAAATAATAGGTAAAGCGGTGCTGGATACTGTGGAAATGTATGCCAATAAAATGCGGAAATACTCAACCATGCATCAGCTTGATATATGGTATAGTCGCCTTGACAAAAAAACTATTCTTAAATTATTCAAAAAAGAACCGGATTTTATTAAGCGGGTACAAACTGCCGCTGATAAAGCAAAATACAGAACACATGAACACGTCTTCCCGAAGATCTCCATTTTAAAGGATGGAAAAAGAAGAATAGTTGATGAACCACCACTAATTTATCATCCGCCGGAAGTAGACCAGCTTATTGAGAGCGCCAAGGCTTTTTTTGATAAATATTATAAAACACTAACTGAAGACAAAAAGATATTATTAAATAGATTTAGGCTGGTAGATGCCGCTATTAAAGTAGTTGGAGTAGGTAGTGTAGGAACGAGGTGCTTTATAGCATTATTTGTTGCCGAAGATGATGATGCACTCATTTTACAAGTTAAAGAAGCAAATAGTTCGGTATTAGAAGCCTATACCGAAAAGGCGATATATAAAAATCATGGCGAGCGGATAGTAAACGGCCAACGGCTTATGCAAACTGTGAGCGACATATTTTTAGGGTGGACAAGTGATAAAAGTGGCCGTGATTTTTATGTAAGGCAATTGCGCGACATGAAAGCAGGTGCCAATATTGAAAATTTTACACCTGGTATTTTTTCTAACTATGCGTTATTATGCGGTTGGTCATTAGCAAAGTCGCATGCTAAAAGTGGCTTTTCGCCCGAGATCACCGGTTATATTGGCAATAGCAATGTGTTTGCCAAAGCGATAACTGATTTCGCTATTGGCTACGCAGGCCAAGCTGTAAAGGATTATTTAAAATTTCAAGAGGCGGTAAAGAAGCAACTAATACCCGTGCTTTCCGAGGTTGTATAATTTATTGTACCAGATCGTGGTCAATACTGTTGCAAATTAAAATTTGAAACAAAACAGGGAAATATAGCAACTGTTTAAACACCCATTTTTAAAAATGTATCTATCTGATATACAGTGTTAAATAAATTTGAATATTCCGTAGCGTTGTTTCATATTATAATTGATCGTTGAATTTAAAATATGAAACGTGCAAACCGTGTTTATACGCAACAAATAAAAATAGGTTACGTAACAAAACATTATGTAACAAAAAAAATACTCATTAAAATAAAAAAGACAGTCTATGGATTCTAAACTTTTACCATTTTTCTTCTTTTCAACAGGGTTGGCAGGATTGGGGTATCAATCATATTACTCTCTTCGAAAAAATATCTATCCCAAAACTTCTATTTGAGTTTGTGTGTATTTAGCTTGTCTATTATCTCTATCTACAACTTTTGTTACATGGTTGGGGCTCTGCCTGATGTGCCATTCCTTTTCATTTTCGCTAAAGCCATAATTTACCTGGTTGCCCCAAGCGCCTATTTATACATACGTAATATATTTGACCCTTATAGGGCCAATCAGAAATTTGACTGGTTAAACTTTGTACCTTTTATTGCAGTTATTTTAGTTCTGATCAATACCAGCCTGAAGAATCCCGCGGCTATTCATAGAGCATTGGCAGATAGTTCTATCAATTGGTTTATCAATGTTTCGCATGCCGATCTGTATTATAATCTTTCTATTGCAAAATCGCTTTTATGGTTGTTTTATACCGTTTTACAAAGTATTTGTATTATAAAATTTGAACGCAGGAGGCATTTGATCCCTAATCATTACAATTACAGGCTTATTAATTGGGTAAAAATATTTAACATCACCCTGATCGTGTTATTTACTTCGTTGCTTATACAGCGCATCATTAACCTCAGCTTTATCAGCCTTGATTTTGTTAGCGACACCACTATGTCGTTCATCTTATTGCTCATACTGGTTTTCTTAATATCCAACCCGCATATCCTTTACAGTTTGGAGCATGTAGGGCTCAGCACATCTGAATACACTCCTTATGTTCCCCTAAAAACAACCAGCAAAATTGATAAGGACCTGGTAGTGAAGCAACTTTTTAGTTCTAAGAAGAAAGACGAATACCTCCTTATTCTGGATAGCGTTATCACCCAAACAAAACCTTATCTGCATAAAGGGATAACGGTAAAAGACCTGTCGGAACAAACGGGTATTCCGGCTCATCATTTATCTAACCTGATAAGTAGTGAGTTTAACCTGCATTTTCAGGATTTTATAAATTTAAGGAGAATTGAATATCTGAAAAATAATATTGATGACCTGGGATGGAAACAACTAACCCTTGAAGGCATTTGCTGGGAAATAGGGTTTACTTCAAGAACTACTTTTTTCAGAGCCTTCATAAAATTTACAGGGCTGTCGCCTTCGGAGTATTTTAATTCATTAAAGAAAAACAATCATAGCGCATAAAGCTGCTTTATAGTTTCAAATTTTAATGCGCTACATTAACAAGCTGTAATTGCTTTCTAATCTAAATAAATCTGGCAAAATTTGTTTGTGCTGGAACCACAAGTGTTCGGAAGATTATTTTTATTCCCTCCCATGGGAGGGGTGCGGCTGGATGAGCAGTGGCAGGGAGGGGTCTATGCGCTATGATCAGCACATTTTGTGAACCCCTTCCTTCCCTTCCCCGGGGAAGGAATCGCACATGGCCGGGCTCTTTTCACATCTTCCGAACACTTGTGGTGCTGAAACAAAGGGTGAATCAGCATAGCTTTCATAGAAGTGGGCCAGGCCTAACAGCCTGGCTTTTTTATTTGGCATCCTATCGGGTTAAGGTTATTGTCCGTAATAGCAAATGTAGGCAACATCAGTATCACATATAATATCAAAAACAGCATTTGCAGCAACATCAAAACTCTCATTCTGATTGTATTTCTTCCATTCTTGCCCTTCTAATTTTATGTTCATTTCTCCTGAAATAACTACCATCTTTTCGGTCGATGATGTCGAGAACTGATACGATCCTTTTTTCATAACGCCTACTGTAGCGCGCCCTCTTTCGGTTTCAATCCCAAGGCTTTGTACCTTGCCTTCAAAATATACATTGTGTGGTATTTGCGCGTTTGCTTCAGCCTCGTTGTTTGATGTACTCATAATCTTTGTTGATAATTTAATTAGCTTGCCGCGAAACTCATTCGCAGTTAACAAATATAATGACTACCAATTATAAAAAGGCCCTCATCCTTTCGAATAAAAGCTTTCTATAATCAGGTAATGTTACCGCACTAAAACCTGCTGTTAAGCTGCTCAAACACCTCTTCGCGTTTTGAGCGTAAGCCAGCTGACATTCCTATAGCAGCTTCATACTCATCATTTTTAATGGCTGCCATAGCGCCTTCAATAAATTCACTAACGGGGATACCACCGTGCGACTGGTTTTTATCTTCACGCCTGTCGTGCCCAAGTTCGGTATCAACCGAAGGTGGGGCAATTTCAAATACTTTTATCCCGGTTTCTTTAAGCTGATAACGCAACGATAGGGTTAAAGAGTGCATAGCGGCTTTGGTGGCGCAATAAATTGCCATCATTGCAATAGGTACAAAGGCAAGGCCCGATGTAATATTAATGATAGCTGCATTTGGCTTGCCTTTTAATATCGGCACAAACAATGAAGCCAGATGAACGGGTGCAATAAAATTAGTATCAACCTCTGATTGTACTTTGTTTAGGTTAACTCCATTTTTAAAATCTGTTATAAATTGAACCCCGGCATTATTGATCACAATATTTGTATCAGGATGATTTTCATTGATCCAGGCTGCCAGTTCAACCCTTTGAGTTGTATCGGCAATATCCGACACTTTGGCGATAATTTGGGGTAGACGATCTTTAATAGCATTAAGCCTATCTTCCCTACGACCGGTTATGATCACTTTATTGCCTTCTTTTATAAATTCCTCGGCAAAAGCAAGGCCAATGCCCGATGTTCCGCCGGTTATTAAGATCGTATTTCCTGTTAAATTCATATTGCTGTGTTTAATAATATTGTTAAAACAAAGATGGGCAGAAAGCGGGCTAAAAAGATTGCAAACATCAATCCATTATTTGCAAATTTCAAATACCGGCACTGCATACGCAGCCGGGCAACTTAGGTATAAAACATTTAGCGCATCTGTTGGTTAAATATGTAACATTATTAATACAACTTATTTATTTGAAATCAAATATTTATACCCTAGCAGTGAAGTTCAACCAAGCCTTTAGCGCACGCTTTTTATTAAGATCGATATTATTACTCTTGTTTATCAGCATGCGGTACGGTGCTTTTGGCCAGGTAGGTGCCCCGGCTGATTCGCTAAAGGCTGATTCATTACGGATTAAGAATCTGAGACTCGAAAGCCCATCGTATGACATCAACAAGCAATATGATTTTGGTGATTTAGTACGCGACGTTTTTCACCCTAAAAAACAAGCCGATACACTTCATAAAGGGTCGGGTATTACTATTGTACCTAACGTTGCCGCCAACCCAACCATTGGTGCCCAAATAGGTATTAAGGCTGTAGCAGGTAAAAGATTAGGTAACGACCCTAACACGCTCCTTTCCGTTGGTGCAACATCAGCTTCTATCACTAGCAAAGGCATCATTTATTTTTACCTAAACCATAATATATTTACTCCAGGCAATAAGTGGAACTTTCAGGGTAGCCTGGTAGTTGCAAAAACGGTAACACCCGATTATGGTTTGGGCATAGGCCGCGACTTGCCTGCAACAGGCACAGATGAAATACTGGAAGACCCTACCCATAAGGTTTATCCCATCCATTCCTACTTTTTCCAGGTAAGAGAAAAGGCTTATAAAGAAGTATCTAAAGGACTTTTTTTAGGTGCCGGGATGTCATTTGATATTCGGCGTGATATTCAAAACAAGGATACCGTTAATAATGCAACGCCATCCAGCGTTTACAACAATCAGCATGGATTACCACAGGACCATTACTCGGCAGATGGTTTCCTTTTTAATGTAGAATACACTACGCGTGACAATCCGAATCGCGCCTATAAAGGCATTTATTTTGATGCCGGCTTCCGCATCAATCAAACATGGATAGGCAGTACAAAAAATGCCGTACAATTTACTACCGATTTCAGAAAATACATTAGCTTATCAGAAGAGAACCCCGAAACCGTACTTGCCCTTTGGAACTGGGGGTCATACTTATTGAGCGGCACCATACCTTATCTTGAACTACCCGGTACCGCCCGCGATGGCACCTTTAGAAGCGGCAGGGGTTATACCTCTCAATACTTTAAAGGCACTGAATTCAATGATACTGAAGCCGAATTCCGCTTCCCGATACTGGCCAACAAATTTATCAGCGGTGTTGCCTTCGGAAACTTGCAAAGCGGCAATGACGAACAAGGTACTAAACTATTCCAGGTGTTTCAACCCGGCTATGGCGCTGGTTTGCGTGTGCTGTTCAACAAAGCAACCCGTACCAACCTGGCACTGGATTACGCCTTCGGCAGGTTTGGCAACAAAGGGTTTTTCCTGAATTTGAATGAAGCGTTTTAAGGGTATAGTTTGTGAACTATAGCTTCATTATCTTTAATAAAAATTATTGCCATGAAAATAGTCAGGGTTCAATACACCACAACGCAGGAATATGCTGCCACTAACCAGGAAAACATAAAACAGGTAGTCGCTGAGTTGAAAATAATCAACCATCCGGGTATTAAATACAGCGCTTATTTGCTGGCCGATGGAAAAACATTCATGCACTTTGATCAGTTTGAAAACGAAGAAGCGCATGAAGCTTTAATCGCACTTGAATCATTCAAAAAATTCTCGACTGAACTATGGGCAAGCAATCTGGAAGTGGAACCTGTATTGGAACTGCCATCTTTGGTTGCATCGTCGGAAAGTTTTTGGGATTGAATAGAATAAATTGCATAGGCACAAGTGCGCTGCCCGCAACAGAACGTCACATAATTGCGCCAGAGTTGGGGTGCTTTATGTTTAATTGGCGGTTCGATTTACATTATCCTGATTTTAATAGCGCAGTAGGCAAACCATCCAAACTTTCAAGGTTCTTTTCTGCCTTATATGCTTCCAATCCTTCGGCACCTTTGTTGCTGGCCCATTTTTCAGCATGATCTCTTTCGCCTTCGTAACTGTAATAAGGAACACTGAAACCGCAGGATGTTTGCACCATATTAATATCGGCCACTATAATTTGCCGGGTGGCAAGAACGAGTTTGAAATTTGCCGATAATTCCTGCCAGTCTTCGTCACCGGGTATTATTGTGTAACCTTTGCCATACAATCGCAAAATATTAGGTGGCCCCTCATAAGCGCAAAACATAAAAGTGATGCGGCCGTTCTCTAAAATGTGCGCCGATGTTTCATTGCCGCTGCCAATAATATCCATATAAGCAACACGATTTGGCGAAAATACCTTGAAACAGTCCATTCCTTTTGGCGAAAGATTAACGTGCCCATCTGCACTCAATGGAGCTGAAGCAACGCAGAACACCCGCTGCTTTTCTATAAATTCCTTATGATGCGGCTGAATTTCGTTAAAAAACTTTGCCATGATCAATTTTAATATCTATATCAAAGTTAAGAACATTTTCCCGCCCATTCAAGTGTCGATAAATGAATGTATTCTAAATTAAGCGTCGACGCTTAATTTGGCGATGCCAGCCTAAATTTTTATTAAAAATCTGCAAATAATTAAAACAAATGAATCCGATCGATAATTCTACTACTAACCAATATTAACTTTTAAATTAAATCATCATGTGGGTATTACAACTTTTGTTTATCGCACTCGTGTTTAGCATCATTAATTGTTTTCAGTCGGTAGCGGGTATTATAGCTAATCAATCCGGTCGAAGTTTCTGGCGCTGGTATATAGCCGCTCTATTTTTACCGGTTATTTCCATCATTATCTTGCTCTGCCTTTGGGATACCAATAATAACATTCAAAAAAGTGTAGTTACTGATTAAGGCCATCATGTATTTTTTGGCAAATGGGAAACTAACCGGGTAAATTGTCTAAGGCACCATCAATATCTTGCCTGTGCTATGTCTTCCTTCCATAAAATCATGTGCTTTTTTGCCCTCTGATAATTTAAAAATTGTTGGCGTAGAGACTTTTATTTCCCCCGCAATAACCCAATCAAAAAATTCCTTTGATCTTCTTAGCCTTTCTTCTCTTGAAGTAAGATAGTTCCACAGATCACCGCCCGTAATAGTTTTTGAATGCGCTATGATCCATAATGGATTGCCCAATTCTAATTTGCCACCGGCAAGGCCAAATAAAACTACCTTTCCCAGTATTTTTGTTACTGCAAGGCTGCCCTCCATAGTAGTCCCCACACTTTCATAAACTACATCAATACCAGCGGGGCATATCTCTAAAACCTTTGTTACCCAGTCCTGGCCATACAAAAACACCACATCAGCGCCAAGTGAAAGAGCCACTTCTTTTTTGTTTTCTGAAGATGTTAAGCCAATCACTTTTGCCCCCAATATTTTACAAACCTGGATGAGCAGTTGCCCGACACCACCCGCTGCAGCATGAATAAGCACAGTTTCTCCGGGTTTAATTTTATGACTGTCGGCTGTTAAGTAATGCGCCGTAAGACCTTGCAGCATTATTGATGCAGCAGTTTCAAAACTGATCTCATCGGGCAGAGGGATCGCATGTTCAAACGGAACCGCAACTAATTCGGCATTCGCAAATGGCACATCTGCAAATGCAACCCGGTCACCCACTTTAAATTCAGGATGATTGTTGCTGCCTTTAACTATTCCTGCGCCTTCAAATCCATTAATATAGGGAGCATTACCCCTCATTGGATAAACTCCGTTTCTCCTCATCAGGTCGGCAAAGTTTAAACCTGCGGCTCTCATTTCTATTAATATCTCTCCGTCTTTTAAAACGGGGTTATCTATTTCTTTGTACTCCAATACATCTGAACTACCGAACGTTGATAATGTTAATGCTTTCACTATTTTATGTTTTAGAACTTTCAACCCACAATATAGCAAACTTCGTTAAACGGGCTATTCCTTTAGGCTCATTCAAAAGTCAAATCTTAACTTGGCGAAATAGAATTATATTACTCTTTTCTACTTGGATTGGATAAAATTATCGTTAATTTTATTATTTAACTCTAATACAATTACTTACATACGTAAATAAACTATTACTAAAGCTCCAAAAAGACAGCTATTTGATTGGTGAATTAATTGTCACATAATAAAAGGGTAACAAGATTTATTACAAACAATGAGCTTATTCAAGATCATTTCATGTTGTATTCTATTAGTAATTATAACTGTTTTATTAGCAGATTATATTAAAACAGCTTATTCTGCAAAAAAGAATAAAAACACAACTGATACCGACAATAAAAATGAGCCGGAAAAAGCGGAAGAAGATATAGTTACAGACACCCCTTTGAAAATACCTGTTGTTGAGGAAAGTAAAATAGATTCGCCAGTTTCAACAAGCCGTGTCAATAATGAGAACGACATATCTAATCAAGATATTTTTTTGCCCGCAACTGACCCTGAAAAATTAAAGGATACGCCAACTACACAAGCATTGGTTAAAAGAGCATCTAGTTTATATGCAACCGCAGCAGTAACGTTTTTTGTCTTCTTTGTGATTTGTGTTATCTGGTGTAACAATTCAGTAGATGAGAAATATACTTTGGGCAATCCCTTGGCCTTATTTTTAGCATTTTTCATGTTCTCATTGTTTATTATTCAAATCAAACAGCTTATTTACCTTTCGAGCAGGTTTAACAATCCCTATAATTATTTAATAGACTGGTCATATCCAAATGGAGATAAAATAATTCTAACCCGTTGGGGGCTGATCAAATATAATGCTGTTGTTCCTAAACTTTCGACCTCACTTAATTTTGATGGTTTTAAGTGGGGCTTTGACAATGTAAAAGACCTGACGGAATCGTTAGTAAAGAGTGAGGGAAATCCATTAACTGCGCTATTGCCATCAATTGAGTTTTCTACAAAAAGTAATCGTATTGATGATTATATACCTTTTAGCTTTTTTAACACAGTTAATGTAACTTTTGTAGAGAAAGACCGGGGATATATGATCATACAAATTAAAAAGAAAAGCGACGAGTATTCATTGACCTATCCATTACCACCGCAAAAAAAATCACTCAGAGCTGAAGCTGAAAATTTTGAAAACAAAAATCGCAATAAAACGAGTCCTGTAGAAGGATTATATATGCCAAGATCCGTTGTTAATGAGATCATGAGTGAAAAGGAAGAAGTTTAGCGTAGCACAACTTAGACTCACAATATAGCAGCATTAAAGCCTCTTGTTGATGCATTTTGGAATATGGAACCCGTATCGTTTTCCCCGGTTATTTTTAAGCGCTTAAACATCATAAATTTAAACATCTTTTATTAGAACTATAGTCTGTGTAAACCAATAACATGAATTCCATTCGGCAATATTTTAATGGGTTGAGGACTATTATGACAGCAATGGCCACTATAATTGTGATCGGAAGTAATTGTTATGCCCAGGAGAAAAAGGCAAACACTGACTCCACAATTTCAATTCCTGAGATCGATATTTTTGATGTGCTGCGAAAGTTGACCAAGAAGCCCGCAAAACCAATTGACACTTCACACATGGGCAAAAGTAACTTCTCATTTCTACCCGTTATTGGTTACAGCCCGGCAAATGGTGTGGTGCTAGGCGCGGCGGTAAGCGTTACCAAATATATGGGCGATCCAAAGACGACTAACCTTACTACCGCCTTGCTGAATACTTCTGTAACCACAAAAGACCAGGTTATATTAAGCTTAAGGTATGATCTTTACACCGCACAAAATAAATGGTATATATCAGGCGATAATCGTTTATTATTTTTCACTCAGCCTACCTATGGCCTTGGCATATATGGCCTCCATAGTGAACCTTACACTTTTAACTTTAACGGCCTGAGTGCAACAACCAAGGGCGATTTGTCACAACCATTAAAGTACGACTACCTAAGGTTGTATGAAACTTTTTTGAGAAAGATAAATGATAATCATTGGTATGCAGGTATGGCAGTAATGATCGATCGTAATTTTAAAATACAGGATGAATCTTTAAAGCTGGACTCACCTATACATCTTACTTCGCATTATATCTATTCGCAAGCTTATGGTTTTAATACTACACAATACGGTACGGATGGTTTAGCTGCTGAAATTATGCATGATAGTCGCGACAACCCGATAAACCCTTATAGCGGATATTATTTAAATGTGAGCTACCGTGTAAATCCAACATTTTTTGGCAGTTCGAAAAATAGCACCATACTGTATTATGAATATCGCACCTATATCAATGTAAATAAGGACATTCCGCGAAACTTAATAGCATTTTGGTTTTGGGGAACGAACGTAATATCAGGGCATGTGCCTTATTTAGAACTGCCATCTATTACCTGGGATACGTATAACAGATCGGGCAGAGGGTATATACAGGGCAGGTTTAGAGGCACTAATATGCTATATGGTGAATCTGAGTTTCGTTTTAGGATCACAAGGGATGGACTATTAGGCGGTGTTACTTTTATTGATTGTACCACAGCAAGTAATCCGCTGCCCTATGCCAGCCAAAATCTTTTTAATACCGTAGCGCCGGGAGGCGGTGCGGGGCTTCGCATTAAGATGAATAAAACCGACCGCACCAACATTACTGTCGACTATGGTATGGGGTATGGCTTTTCCGGAATTTATTTAAACATAAGGGAGGCTTTTTAATAAGATGGCTGGTTTAATAATTTAATAGTCATCATCACAATGCGAAACCTTCAATCAAGATCATCTTTTCAACCGAGTTGTTTTTCAGTTCCATAAAATCCAACCGATTCGGATCAATTTTATAGTCTTCAAAATCAGCTTTGCTGCCAAAAGTTACTAAATGGATCTCGTAAGGCAGTTCGCTACTGCTCTCAACAAACGCACTTTTATCGGGCCTGATGCGATAAACAAGTTCCCCATTATGCTCCTTCAAAAGCGGCAGTACTTTTTCTTCAAAAGCATGGAACTTCTGTTCGCACCCGGGCTTAATGAAAATAAGTTGTGTATAATAGATCATTTCAGAAATAATAATTCGTTGGGGATAATTATTTGTTTGCATAAATTTAGGCAAACTTATTATCACCTAAAACCCGATATGCATGTTCCCTCATAGTAAAGTTAAAGAAACTATTCGCATCGATTTATTTGATTTATACAAAAAATGGATTGATTGACACAAACAAGCATCCTGTTTTGCTCTTTATCTTTATAAAAAATTGCACTATGGAAAATAAGAATAAAATTGCACTAGTAACTGGGGGCAGCCGCGGATTAGGGAAAGACATGGCTTTACGCCTGGCAGAAAAAGGATTAGACATTATACTAACCTACAACAGCAAACAAGAAGATGCACAAAATGTAGTAGCACAGATTGAAAAGCAAGGGCGAAAAGCTGTCGCACTGCAATTAAATATGGGCGATCTTAAAACTTTTGCTTCTTTCGCTGATAAGTTAAATAATGTTTTAACTAACACTTTCAATTCCAGCAATATTGATTTCTTGATCAACAATGCCGGTGTCGGCGGTTATTTACCGATTGCCGAAGTAACTGAAGAGTTTTTTGATGAGCTATTAAATATCCACTTTAAGGGTGTTTATTTTCTTACTCAAAGGCTTTTGCCGATAATGAATGATGGAGGAGGCATTGTAAATATCTCAAGCGGACTTACCCGCGTTACAGTGCCGGCATCGTCAGTTTATGCTTCAATGAAAGGTGCAATAGAAACCTATACTAAATACCTCGCTAAGGAGTTAGGCGGGCGAAAGATCAGGGCTAATGTTGTTGCGCCAGGAGCCATCATGACAGACTTCGGTAACGGTCACCTGCGCGAAAGTGAGCAATTACAACAGTTCATCAGCAGCATAACTGCATTAGGCAGGCCAGGTGTAGCGGAGGACGTTGGCGGCGTTGTAGCCTTTTTGTGTAGCGATGATGCCAGATGGGTAAACGGCCAGCGTATTGAAGTTTCCGGCGGTATGCAATTGTAAATTTATAGCAGGTATAATCTATTGAAACCAATGCCTGAAATACCCCAGGCCCGCAATTGAAATGTGATACATGAGGAACAATGCCAATACCGTAGCGAATGAGCGATAATTCAATCCCTTCTTTTTTAAATAAAACAGCAGGAATATGGTTATAAGGTCGATAAGTAGGACTGTGCAGAGAAGCGATATATAAAAAGGCAGGTTTAGCCAATAACTCCCCATGCGCGCCACGCTTGGGTTAATAAATATCAAACCAGTGGCTATCATATAACTGCTGTGTTTCTGGATATTCTTTTTATTGATAATGGCCAGTGTATAAAAGGTAACGAACAAAATTCCATCTATCACAGGTAGATAAATATCGTTCAGTATCATTTCGGTGCTTACCGGCTTAGGCAAATGCGATACCGACCTGATGGTCATGCCTGCTACCGAACAAAGTATGAGCGGAACCAATACATAGGTGAACTTCCCCAATGTACGGTGTATTTTTAGTTTCTTATAACGTACGAGCAGCGGTTGAACAATGAGCAACAATACCCAGCAGGATAAACACAGCGCGTGGAAGTGTACTATAATAGTCGTCTTTTTTTCGAAGTTCGGGAACTGTACGAAGTACGACTTGAAAAACCCTAATAAAATGAGCGGAATAAGAATAATAAAGTAATAACCGGAGTTGTAAAATACTTTTTTCATGGCTGTATTGGCAGGATAATCAATTGTTTAAAAGGCTGTTATAAATATATGAAAATATTTTATTTACAATGTGCCTAAAAATATTGCATCTGCTGATCACACCCAATAAGGCGATAAAATGGCTCTTATTATTCAGCTTGCTGTTTCATCATTTTCCTGGCTCCCAGCAAAGCCAATAAGGTAATAGTTGCGGCTAATGTTAAGTAATAACCCACATATGCAAGCCCGTAATTGTGTGCCAATGTGGTTGCTAAATAAGGAGTGAATGATGCACCTAAAATACCAGCCAGCGTAAAGGCCAGCGACGCACCGGTATACCGCACCGCTGCCGGAAAAATTCCTGCCAGCGTAGTACCTATCGGCCCATAGGTAAGGCCCATCAGGAACATGCCTAACGACAGGAATATAGCGGTTATAGCCAGGCTGCCACTAATAAACAAAGTGCCGAAAATAAGCCCGAATGCCATAATCAAAATAGTAGCTATAATAAGTATTTTGTTGCGCCCGTACCTATCAGCCAGTTTGGCCGACAGCGGAATGCCTAAACCAAAGAAAAGCATGGATAACATTTGTATGATCAGGAAATTGCTTTTAGAGTAATGCAGAGCCGTAGTGCCCCAACTGAGGGTAAACACCGTCATTAAATAAAACAGCAGAAAGGTAGTGATGGTAGCCAGCGTGCCTAAGGTGATGGCTGCGGTATGCTTCACAAAAACATCAGCCACGGGCACTTTTGAGCGTTTATCATTATTGATGATCTTCATAAACTCAGGTGTTTCAGATATTTTTAATCGCACATACAGGCCCACCCAAACCAATATGGCACTGGCAATAAACGGGATGCGCCAGCCATAACCTATAAAATCGCTTTCGCTCATGGTTTTGCTGAGAATAAAAAAGGTACTGCTTGATATAAGAAAACCTATGGGGGCACCTAATTGAGGGAACATGCCATACCAGGCTTTTTTGTGCGCCGGGGCATTTTCCGTAGCGAGCAACACAGCGCCGCCCCATTCGCCGCCCAAACCCAAACCCTGCCCAAACCGAAACAGGGCCAGTAAAATTGGAGCCGCAATGCCTATAGAGGCATAACCCGGCAACAACCCGATAGCAACCGTTGATGGGCCCATAGTCATTAACGCGGCAACCAGCGTGGCCTTACGGCCTTTACGATCGCCGAAATGCCCGAATAATGCCGCACCCACTGGCCGTGCAACAAAAGCCAGCGCAAAAGTAGCTAACGACTCCAGCATAGCCGAAGTTGGATCAGCTGCCGAGAAAAACAACTTAGGAAATACCAGGACCGCGGCAGTGGCATAAATATAAAAGTCGAAAAACTCGATAGTGGTACCAATGAGGCTTGCGGTAAGTATACGGCTTACAGAATTTGCGGGGACAGGTTGCTGGTTCATAACTCAAACATATTAAATTTGAGTGAATGTGCAAACTGGAGCCATGCATAGCCACGAGCTGCAAACTCGCGGGAACGGGAAATAATATAGGCTTTGGGTTGAAGTTAGCATTTTAATATTCTAAATTAAAGCATATGTAATCCGGAAGTCTCTTATTAAATTAGGCGAAAGAATTTTCATGAAATCACTCAAAAACCAGGTTATATGGATCACGGGCGCATCCTCGGGTATTGGCGAAGCGCTGGCCTACGGGTTGTCGCGCCAAGGTGCTAAACTTATTTTGTCGAGCCGACGAATAACTGAATTAGAACGGGTAAAGAATAATTGCGCTCACCTTAACATTGTACAGATCCTCCCACTCGACCTTACCGACAGTACCAATCTGGAAGCGAAAGTACCCATCGCTATAGCGCTATTCGGGCATATCGACATTATGGTGCATAATGGCGGCATTTCACAACGTGCGCTTGTTGCAGAAACAGGGATTGCCGTTCATCGCGAAGTGATGGAGCTTAACTATTTCAGTTATATCATATTAACCAAAGCGCTTTTGCCTCATTTTATTGAGCGTGGTTCAGGTTATTTTGTGGTGACCAGCAGCGTAATGGGCAAAATAGGAACGCCGATGCGCGCGGCTTACGCTGCCGCCAAACATGCATTGCACGGTTATTTCGATTGCCTCCGCGCCGAGGTGGACAAGTACGGCATCAGGGTAACTATACTTACGCCCGGCTATATTCATACGCCGATATCGGTAATATCCGGCGACGGAAGTTTTCTCAGCAATAAATCTGAACAGATCAATGGCGGCCTGTCAGCCGATAAAGCTGCCGAACAAATTATTAAGGCTATACAAAATGAAACGTACGAGCCTTATATCGGCAAATTTATAGGCGAAGAAAAACTGGCGCTTTTTGTTAAACGCTTTCTACCGGGATTGTTTACCAGGCTGATCTCCCGTTTCGGGACACCGAAATAGTTGATTCGCTTTGCAATATAAATGGGTCAAAACCCAATGCTGGCGCACATGATTCAAATCTGTTATATGGTTATGATCGCTATCTTACCTGTTACAAATCATGTGAGCAACACGCAGCACGCGTACGCCAGCAATGGGGGCTATCTCGGCCAAGCACGGACGCTTAGCCGGGCGGGAGACTTGGACAGCTGGTAAATGAGTCTATTCCTTAATTTCTTTGTTTTTTTTAAAACCTATATACATTAAAATTATACCCGACAATGTTAGTATGTAGAAATATACACCATGATAATTTTTTAAATAATTAAGATACTCACCCCCAATAAAAAGAATGAACCCAATCCATAAAAAAGTTTTATTATAAATTTTCATTGCATTATTAAAAATTCAGCCCGTGGTCGGTGTTTTCACCGCACCACTAATCTACAAAATTACACCAAACGCAAAAAAGCCTCTAACTTTCGTTAAAGGCTTTCTTAGTTCTCGGGAGCAGGACAAATATTGAATCCAGACCCGTGAATTATAGTCCTTTTACAATCGCCAGTGATTTTTCGACATGGTCGGTAGGCGAAATGTGATCGGTTTCTGATGAAAAAACCGCTATAATTTTACCGTCTTTACCGATGACGTAGGTAGTCCGCGGGATGAAACCATGGTTAAGCTCCATGCCACGCATGTCTTTCATTCCAAGCTTCGGTGGATTTATTAGCAAGCCGTATGTCGCTGCAATTTTGCCTTCAGGGTCCGAAGCGACCGCGAACTTGCCCGCACAGTAATTTGGATCGGCAGAAAATGCATTCAGTCGCTGAATATCGTCTCCGGATATACCGATAATAGTGGCTCCTGCCGCTGTAAATTTATCCTTCATTTCAGCGAAGGCATGAGCTTCCGCATCACAGCCGCCGGTATAGGCAGAAGGATAGAAGTAGACTACAACCGGCCCTTTAGCAAGAGCTTTTTTTAATGAAAAATTAAATTCACTACCGGCCAGGCTGGCCTGAGCTGTAAATACAGGCGCTGCATCTCCTTTTCCCAACATCTTCGATTGGACAAAACCAGAAAGGGTTGTTAGGAGTGAAAAGCCTAAAATTAAAAAAGACAGGCGATAATATTTTTTGATCATGATTGATTGTTTTTATTTGTCAATGGTGTTATTATCAAATCTACGATAGTCTGCGCAATAAGGTTGCTTGTCATCAAAATTTTACTGTGGCTGCCGCATTGGCCCCATGCTGGCTCACTCCAGGTTTGGTGCGATAAAGCAAGGAAGGAAACGGAATAAATGGCCCTCGTAAAAAGACAAGCGGGTTTATGCCGTAGTCTTTCATGCGCTTCAGAAGCACCCTACCTAACTTTGCTTGCTATTAGTTACTCACACTACCCTCAGACCTTATCTTTACGCAAGTTCTAACTTAAGTTGATCGTGTTCACATAACGTGATAGCTCGCCAGTCTGTTAGTACTTGTAGCACTGCATCCCTACTTGTAGAAGCAAAACCAAAGAGTCTTTCACTGCTAGGTTCACCTTGTAAATCATGATCATGACTTTCATGAGGTGTTCCCTCGCTACATTTCTTACATAGGATTCTTATTGTCGACCAATCTTCAAATTCAACCTTTGCGGAGTTGCATAAGTCATTTAGCTTGTCTATATCTTCCTGTAGATTGGTGTAGGCTTGAACTGAGTAAGTGCTATACGAAGACCGTGTTAATAGTTGCAGTTCATTAAACACTGGTACATCCTCTCCATTACTACCTTTGCGGTATCCCACTGCTGCGCCATCATTAAGCACCATATCACCAAACCTACGGTCGCTTTCAGCTAGGGGAACATTGTAGATAATAGCTCTAGCAGGGTCAATACGTTTGCACCATACTACTTCAGCTTCGCCATCAGGGTTCAGTCTGACTGGCACATTGCCCAGGTCTAAGTCAAGCTCGTTATCGTTAATCTCCAGGTTCAGATCAAAGTGATTCCACGCCTCTCTGGCTGTTTTCCAATCAAATAGTGCAGTAGCAGCAATACCAAGGTTCCACCATGTAGCTTCATCCTCTGGAGCTAGGGTAACAGCTATTTTATTGTGGTTGTACGACAGTTGCCATTCACCCTGATACTTATATAGCAATCCTAAGTTGTAATGTGGAACCGACCATTGCTTATCGGCCTCTATAGCTTGATGATAAACAGTAATGGCTTCTTCTGTCTTTCCTTCCTCTTTAAGCTCTATAGCTTGTTCTAAAAGGTCTTGTGCTACGGAATTAATCATATATGTCTAGGTCAATGTTAGTGTGGCTAAGATAGTGTTCAACTAACTTCTATCCAAAGAAAACTCAATTATCCCTTCAGCCTGTGGTCGGTGTTTTCACCGCGCCACTAATCTAAATTACACCAAACGCAAAAAAGCCTCTAACTTTCGTTAAAGGCTTTCTCTTCTTACTGGGTAGCCCCAATCGGACTAAACTCGAACCGCTTTGCGGAAGAAATGCGGGTTTTGTCTTCGTTATCTGGCTGATTTCTACTGCGTTTGCATATTTATTTTTGAGAACATATTATGTTTGTTTAAAATTACTTTTGATGATCCGTCCGGATTTATCAAAAGCATATCAGCTATGGCGTTCCCTGTCTTTGTCAATTATTAGTTATAATACTTATCATTTTTTGTCCGTTCTCAGGATCAGTAACGATATTCACACTATCTATGTCTGACTTAACACCTACAATAGTTTCTGAAGGTATGATTTGCATTTTATCTACAAAAACAGGAAGGGATTTATAGCTTTTAGGAAGATGATATAAAGCTATAATTTGTTCAAGGTTAAGCAATTCGATGCCTGGTTTAAGCTTTATTAATATGATATGTTCTTTGCCGTATAGCCTTAGCGCCTCGGATGTCGGTTTATATAGTCCCATATAAGTAAAATCTTGTTTGCCCACAATTGAAAAACGGACCAACAGAGGTTTATACCCATCTCTTTCAATTACAGAAGGGACATAGTTATTATTTACCGTTGTATCTATATGCTTAAAGCCTAACGGGTCAAAATGAATGTATTCCTTCTTCTTCTGTCCCATACATGTGTAGGCCATCATTATTAAAACCGAAAAAATAAACAACTCCCTTTTCATATTATGTTTGTTTTAAATTGCTTTTATCATAATAAACTCCAGCCTTTGCTTTTTTTAACACAGGTGAGTATGGCTTAATATGCTGGTAAGGTAAATTCTGTTAGAATCTTCCATTCACAGGGTCTCTTCGAGAGCTCCTGCGGAACTAAAGAATCTATACCTCATAGCTTGATTTTCGAGCAAATTCTTCAGTTATTAGTTACAATACTTATCATCTTTTGATTATTCTCAGGATTGGTTACAATTTTTACACTATCTATATCTGATTTGACACCTATAATAGTTTCAGAAGGTATTATTTGTACTTTTTCTACAAAAACAGGAAGATCTTTGTAGCTTTTAGGTAGGTGATATAAAGCTAAGATTTGCTCAATATTTAGTAATTCAATACCGGATTTAAGCTTTATTAAGGCAAGGTGTTCCCTGCCATATAATTTTAATGCTTCAGACGTAGGTTTATACGGGCCATCGTAAATACAATCCCATTTCCCTACAATAATAAAACGAACTAGTAAAGGTTTATAACCATCCCTTTCTATTACACACGGCATGTAATGGTTATTTACTGTTGTATCTATATGTTGAAACCCTAATGGATCAATATGTATATACTCTTTTTTTTTCTGCCCCATACATGTATAGACCATCATTGTTAAAATCGAAAAAATAAACAACTCCCTTTTCATATTATGTTTTTTTAAAATTACTTTTATACCTATTCTTTTTTGAAGATTTTATCATCGTGTGGTTTTTGTAGTATCACAAAGAACGAAAAAATACACGTTTTTTTATTTCTGTTAGATCTTTTTCAAAACAGCTTATCTCTAGGAACTATTCCCTTGGGGTAACCTCTATTACGTGATCGAAATCATCAAGGGTTGTTTGTGAATAGGTACCATCATCGGGATCAAAATACTCAACATTTTCATCATCGTCCATAGAAACAATTATAACAGCATGATTACTCCCGTCTGAATTCTGCCAAATACCCATTGCCATATTCAGCCTGTGGTCGGTGTTTTCACCGCGCCACTAATCTAATTACACCAAACGCAAAAAAGCCTCTAACTTTCGTTAAAGGCTTTCTCTTCTTACTGGGTAGCGGGAGCAGGACTAAATTTTTCTTTTTAGTAAAATATTCTTATGTTTGTTTTTGATTATAAATCACTAATAATCAGAGAGTAAAGTCGGTTAAAACTTTCACCTATTTTCTCTTAAATAAACTTAAAAGAAAGTTATTGCACCGCAACGGGTATCAATCGATGGGGATCAGAAGAAGATTTGGAAGGTTTTATTTAGATGCAAAACCTGACCTTTTAGGGCAGCTGCCGCTAATGTATGAATTTACTTACGGGGGCTATTATGATGAGAATAGCCGGCATATCCGGTATAGGGTACGCCATTCGACCGGTTTTAAAATACCGGGCAAGAAAACGAACACAAAGAAAGGCCCGAAGTTCGTTTATTGGGATGACCTGCAACAATACGCCAGGGGGTTTATGGATGCCGAAGAAATCAACGGTTATGTTATAGCCCTAATCAACCGGGTGTCCAAATATGTCCGTCATCAAAAAGAAAGTTTTGAGCCGATAGACCTATCGGAAATTAAACGGCTAATTACAGTCAATCATTCGGTCAGTCATGAAAACATTGTGAGTTATTGCGAAGCCTACCTGAACCGGTATGATAAACCGGGCCAGGAAAGCACTAAACGAAACCTAAGCACAATGGTTTCCTCATTGAAAGAATATACGGAAAACCGCCCCCCATTGCTGGCCAATATCAGCAAGGCGTTCCTGGAAGCATTTATCTCATGGCTGATCAACACAAAAAAGAATAACAATACAACGGTAGAGAAGAAATTATCAATGTTGCAGCAAATGCTACGCGAAGCGCATAAACAGGGGTTGCTTACTGACAAAAGCGCGTTAGAGGAAGTGAAAATTTCACGCGGTGCTACGGATATTATTTTCTTGAAACAGGAAGAATTACAGGCGCTTGAAAAATATAAACCAAAGAGCGAACGACTGGAAAAATTAAAAGAAGCTTTTTTGTTCGGCTGCTATACCGGGCTACGGTACAGTGACCTGGAGCAACTGAACCAGGCGCATTATCACAAAAAGACCTCAAAAGGCGAACAGTACCACGTTTTGAGCTTTGTAATCAAAAAGACCCGCAGGATGCACGAAATCGCATTGCCGCCAAAGGCAGTGGCCATCGTTAAAAAATATTGGGATCAGCAAGAAGAAAAACGATTGCTGCCAATGCCCTCAAACCAAAAATTCAATGATTATCTAAAGGAACTTTGCGAAGATGCGGACATTGACACCGAAATTGAAATTGCGGCACAGTTTGGCAGCGAGGTGAGAACCGAGATCAAAAAGAAGTTTGAGATTATTTCCTGTCACTCGTCACGGCATACGTATGCAATTTTAAGTTTGGAAAACGGTATGCGGCCTGAAGTATTACAACGTAACTTAGGCCACTCTAAATTGTCGCAGACGATGGAATATGTAACTATTCTTGATAATGTAAGACATTTTGAAACTTTACGAGCATTTTCAGCGTGAATATTTGACTAAAATAACATATAAGAATGCATATAGATCATTATCCTTATTCCCCAAGCAAAAATTTTAAGAATTATTACTTTTTTAGCGAAGGGCCTAACGGTAGAATAAAAAAAACAGTTATTTATTCAGTTTTATCGGATGCCCCGCTTGTCTACAATTTGGCTTTTGGAGATGAGGACCCCATAACAGGAATTATCAGTGATACTGCTAAAAGTAATAATCAAGATAGGGACAAAGTTTTGGCGACAGTAGCCTCTACTGTTATTGATTTTATAAAAACTTATGGCAGCTTCCCTATTTATGCCCAGGGGAGTACACCGCCCAGAACAAGATTATACCAACTAAGCATATCTTATTTGTTAGACGAAATAAACAGGGATTTTACCGTGAGGGGGTTTAGAAATAATAATTGGGAGCTTTTTCAAAGGAATGTCAATTACGAAGCTTTTTTGGTAGAAAAAAAATAAAATAGTATATTTGAATGTAAAGATGAAAGGATATAACATGCCAACATTAAAGAAAGAAACTATCGGAAAGGGTTATGGAAAGGCAACTATCAATGATGCTGATAGGGATCATTCTAACGATCCTTTTGTAGTAAAAAAGGTAGAAGCAGCTAAAGCTTTTTTACGTAAAAATGGCTTACCGGATCACTTGACAAAAATGGCCTCGAAATAAAACAGTGATGCCGGGGATCAAGAGAGCTACAAATAAAGGCTATGGCCAGGCTATAGTAGTAGGAAAAATGAAAAGCCACGTCAATGATCCATACGTGGTAGAAAAGGTGAAAAAGGCTAAAGCAATGGTCAGTAAAATAGATTTTACTGATTACTTGGCGAACAAGTAATACAACATCATATTGATTCAGTAAGAAAAAACTTCGATAAATTATATCAAGCCGGTTAATTCCGGCTTTTTTATTTTCAGTATTTTTGATTATTCATAACACACCAATTAGTACAATGGAAAAAGATGATGACGAAAAGGCAAAGCGGCGCGCGGAGTTCCTTGAACAGAAAAGAATACGGAGAGAAGCAGAAGCAATGACGACGGAACAAATTATTGCACATGCAAGAGAAATCCTCAGTACCCCTGCCTCGAAAGAGTTTTTTAGAAAG
>Ga0302307_10000111_pt1 | contig 71072 bp, 73 predicted proteins | sample III_Palsa_E3_2_FD_200530 | JGI IMG/M metagenome (GOLD analysis project Ga0302307, IMG submission 200530) | Peat permafrost microbial communities from Stordalen Mire near Abisko, Sweden - III_Palsa_E3_2 | ecosystem: Environmental > Terrestrial > Soil > Palsa > Peat permafrost | place: Sweden... | reverse complement strand
GCACTTATGCTTACCAGCTAATTAACAATGTGGTTAATACCTCCATAGGAGCCACAGGCAGTCCGTCGGTTTGTCTTCAGGGCGGGGGTGCTTCACTAACCTATAATATTGATGTTTCATCGCCTACCGGCATTCAATATAATTATCCCGGCAATACTTATACATTTAAGTGGGGAGATGGAACCACTAGCACTTATACTTTGTGCCAGATAATCGCGGCTAACGGACAAATAACTCATGTATTCAAAAGCCCATCATGCGGTATAACGTCAAACAATCATGCAAACTCTTTTGAAATAGATTTCCAGGCAAAAAATAACTATTGCGGAAATATTGGTTCAGCACCTAGCAATTATGCGAAAGTTTATGCTGAACCTATAAATGCATTTTCCATGCCCTCTACCGCGTGTACTGGGAGTAGCGTAAACATTGTTAATACCTCTTCACCCGGTCCAGATCCAAATTCAGTTACTAGTACTTGTGATAATAATTCAAATGCACTATATAGCTGGTCTGTTGATGGTGTGGTGGTTGCATCCAGCTATCCGCTTTCTAAAAATTTTATTTATAATGCTACCCACGGTGTACATACCATAACTATACATTTCCAAAACAATACAGGCCCGTGCACGCCGGCCGATGTTTCACAAAATATTTGTGTTCAGGATCCGCCACAGCCAAGTTTCAATATACCTCAAAAAACAATTTGTATTGGCAGTGGTCCATTAGCACTTAATAATACATCGGTCATTGACGCTACTTGTAATACTAACAATACTTATAAATGGACAGTTACACCGGGTACGGGTGTAAGCTTTAATGCAACCAGTGCCCAACCACAATTTGTATTTAGTAATACCGGGTCGTATATTATTGGCTTAACTGTCACAACAGCCAGTTGCGGCCCTGTTACAGCACCAAATGTTGACACCGTAATTGTAAATTCACCACCAACAGCTGTGTTATCACCTGATTTTTCTACATGTGGCGATAATCAAACACTGCGCTTTAATGCTACCCAAGCAAATAATCCAACTTATACCCAATTAACCGGAACTTCAGTTAAACAACCGACCACTTATACGTGGAATGTCATAGGCCCAAATGCGGGCGATTACAGCTTCGTCGCGCCATCTACTGTACATAGCAGGTATCCTAGAATTTTATTTAAGGATTTTGGCACTTACACCATTAGTGTGACACAGCAAAATACCTGCGGTATGGTTACTTCAAACCTACAGCATATTACTTTTGAGCAAGCCCCCACAGTAATAGCTGGTGATGACACCACTATATGTGCTAATACGCAAGCTACTTTAAATGGTACCATAACGGGTACTGGTGTTTTAAGTTATATGTGGACGGGGGGTACCGGTACCTATACGCCTAGTGCAGATTCATTACACACACAATACCAGCCTTCAACTGCAGAAGTTAATGCGGGGCAGGTTACCTTAACATTGTTGGCGAATACCTCTGTTGCTGCTCCATGTAATACAATTACCAGTAATGTAACTATTACAATAACTCCCACTGATGTTATAAAAAGTTCCTTGGATACCACAATCTGTAGTAACAAACGGTTAAATTATACTATTACTGCAGCAGACTCAAGTACCTTTACATGGACAGCCCAGGTTGCATCAGGAAACGCCACAGGGTTTTCACCTACTGGCACTGGTAGTATGATAACTGATTCGCTAATTAACACTAGTGCCAGCACAAACGCAGTAATCGCTTATACTATTACACCAATTAGCAGCGATGGCTGTCCGGGAACGCCTTCAACATTAAATGTAACTGTAACTCCACTACCTATTATAACGGCAACACCTGCCAACCCGGTAATTTGCAGTAATCAGGCAGCCAATATTGTTTTAGCATCTAGTTTTAACGGTACAAGTTATACTTGGATCAGCACAGCTACGGGTGGTGTTACCGGCAATACCGATCAAAACGCTGCTGCTACAACACCAAGTATACAGGACATACTGGTTAACAATGGAACATCAGCTGCAAGCGTTACTTATACTATAACCCCTTACAATAGTAACAGCTGCCCCGGAACGCCGGTAGTTACTACAATTAATGTACAACCGCTTCCGGTAACCTCCAATGCAGGGAAAGATACTTCTTTATGTAATACTTTAACCTATACCCTACAAGGGAATGCTCCTGCACCCGGTAGTGGCAAATGGACCGTAGTTACAGGCTCAGGTGTTACTTTTGCCAATGATACCATACCCAATACTACAGTAAGCGGGCTGGTTGGCGGTAATATTTACCAATTCAAATGGACAATTACATCTGCCCCGGGTTGTCAGTCACAAAGCACAGTAACAGTTAATGTTAACGTTCCAACCGTACCTGGAACAACATCAGCCACCGGGCCAACTACTATTTGCGCAGGCACTAACAACGGACAAATAAATTTAACTGGGCAAACAGGGAAAGTTTTACGATGGGAACAATCTGTCGATAGTGTTAATTGGACAACCGTAATACCAATTGATACGCTTACAGATCTCATCTACACCAACTTATCGCAAACCACCTATTATCGTGCCGTAGTACAAAATGGTGCCTGTAGTTTTCTGCCATCAACAGCAACTAAGATAACCGTTAATCAACCGCCAATTGTTGCCAATGCCGGGCGTGACACTACGCTTTGTAATGGTACCATTTATGTGTTACAAGGTAATAATCCGGGGGCATTTTCGGGTGTATGGAGGCAGGTTTCAGGGCCTGCAATTACATTTGCCGACTCAACACAATACAATACCACTATAAGTAATTTACAAGAAGGTAATATTTATTCATTTACCTGGACAATATTTGCAGTTTCGCCATGTACCAACTCACAGGCAGAAGTAACAATTAATGATGCTGCTGATGTGATTGCCAGTTTTAACGCTGATAAAACTGATGTATGCGGTACACAAACTATTACCTTTACCAATACATCTAATAATCAAACCGGCGCTACATTTTTGTGGGATTTTGGTGATGGTTCAACATCAAATGTGGTGAGTCCGCAGCATCAATTTCAGCAAACCACTAATGGGCATGACACCACGTACATTGTATCGCTTACCGTATTAAGCAATTGTCATCAGCACCCTCCTGTTTTTGATACCATAACCGTAAGGCCTGCAACACCAATTGCTTCTATTCAACCGCAAACAACAAGCGGATGTTCACCATTTACAATTACAGTTAACAACACTTCGCCCGGAAACAATGTCTCGTACAAGTTTTACCTGTATGATGGATCAACACTTGTGCAGGAAATTGACAAAACCGACAAAAGCAGCGCTTCATTTAATCCTGTTAACGTTACCAACCCCCAAATATATGATCTGTTTATGGTGGCAACAGGCTATTGCGGAGCAGTGGACACCAGCGATATTATTCCTGTAAAAGTTGCCCCGCCTACAATTATTGTACAAACTTATGCACTAAATGGTGATACGGCAGGTTGCGCTCCTTTTACGCCGGTATTTGTCAATAATTCAACAGGCGGCAGCAGTTTTCATTATAATATATATGATAGCAATGGCAATTTAATAGCACAGCCTATTGCAGGCACAGCTAATTTCCCTTATACTTTTAATACAATAGGCACGTATTTTGTGACACTTACCGCAAGCAATTCCTGTACAACAGGTGCTGAATCAAAACCCAGAATTGAGATTGATGTATACCCTGAACCTGCTCCTTCTTTTACAACCAGTACAGATTGTGCCAATAACGTAACGTTCACTAATACAACACCCGATAATGGCACAACACAAGCCAGTTCATTAATTTATGTATGGGATTTTGGCGATGGAAGCGCAGGCTCAAATCTACCCAGTCCGCAACATCAATATGATTATACAAAATCACCATTCACTGTTACCTTAACAGCGACAAACTCAATCACGGGGTGTGCTTCTATAATTAAACAAACCCTTAATGTATCAGCGCCGCTTGTTGCAGAGTTTACCGAGCTGCCAGACAGTATAATTACCATCCCCAATTATCACTTTACTTTTGAAGATGAAACAACAGGCGCACCAACAACATGGAGCTGGACATTTGGCGATGGAAATACATCAACAAGCAGAAATCCTGAACATACTTATTTAGATACCGGCTATTATACCGTAACACTTACAACAACCAGCGCGGCGGGTTGTACAAGTACTATAACACACATAGTACGCATAACCGGCACTCCGGGGCAGCTTTTTATGCCCAACGCATTTATGCCGACCAGCGGCACCCTTGAATTACGCACTTTTTTGGCTAAAGGATCGGGCATTAAAGCCTGGAAAATGCAAATATTTAATAATTATGGACAATTAATGTGGGAAACCACCAGGCTCGATGATAAAGGTGCGCCTGTTGATGGCTGGGATGGCACCTACAAAGGTACACTTATGCCACAGGGCGCTTATATTTGGCAGGCTTCGGCAACATTTATAAATGGCACATCGTGGAAAGGGATGTCATACAATAACTCATTACCAAAAAGAACAGGTACTGTAAACTTAATCAGATAAGTGATGATAAATTTGATCAGAGGTTGTATTTTATCGTTTACCTTAATATTGCTCAATAGCTTATATGCTTTTGGTCAGGATCACCTTTATTCTCAATTCTATAATGCTCCTGTTTATCTGAACCCTGCATTAAACGGTCAATTTGAAGGTGATTTCAGGGTAAATATGATATATCGTAATCAATATACATCATCGGGTGACAATTCAAATTACTTAACAGCTTCAGTAGACTATAATATACCAAAATTTGGCGGAGGTGTGGGTTTAATTGTTTCACGTAGTGTAGAGGGCAATGCTTACCTTACTACCAATAATATTGCAGGTATATATTCATATAGTGTAGGGTCTGACACCTATGTGTTATCATTTGGCCTGCAAGCTGGGGTTAGCAATAGTAAAATTGATTATAGCAAACTGGTATTTGATGATCAGATCGATTCACAATTTGGTATTATCCCGGGTGCCACATCAGCTGCAGATGCCCTGCCCTTTAATAATAAATATTACTTTGATGCCGGAGCAGGAATAAACCTGGTAGTCGGCAATTTTATGGTTGGCACTTCTTTGCAGCATCTTAACGGGCCGAATGAATCATTTACAGGCACACCATTTAAATTACCGATACGCGGCACTGGTTATTTAAGCTATATGCTTGATTTAAATGCAGATGATAATGTTGATGATAATCAAAAATCATATATTATCCCTTCAGCTGTTTTTTACAAGCAAGCCGCTTCTCAATCGGCATCGATAGGTATGGAATATAAACACAAGAGTGTCAGCGCAGGCTTGTGGTATCGCACGGGTGGTGCAGATGGCCCGAGTGCCGTTGTTATTTCACTTATATTTGACATATTTGTAAACAAAGAAACCGGTGAAAAATTCCGCATGGGTGTAAGTCATGATGTTCCGGTATCAGGATTAAACTACGGAAACACAAGCGGAAGTACAGAAGGTAGTATAAATTACCAAACGGTAAATCCGTACCGGGATGATGATTCTTACAAATTTCAGGGTTCTAATCGCTGCTATAATTTTTATTAATCTGGAATTACATATATTTACCTGATGGATAAAAACTATTTAGCTGAGAAAAAGAAGAAAAAGAAATCGGCTGTAAGCGCTGCATGGGTATTAGTTGCTTTGGCTATCGTTTTTGTTATCATTATTGCAAAATTTGCTTTTTCAGGTTCTGTTGATGAAATTATAAGCGGCACGCCATCAAGCGATGATGTTTATGCTATTGCTAAAGCTTTTGTGAAGCCTACACTAAAATCTGGAGGAGCTGATTTTTCAGATTCAGAATATCAGTTTGGCAAAAAAGAAGATTCGGTATATGTTATTAAATCATATGTTAAGACCAAAGATAATGCCGGTGATGAACAAAAAACTAATTTTGAGATCACTTTAAAATATAAAGGTGGTGCCAAACAAGATCAAAAAAGCTGGGAATTGCTTAATCTGAACGAAGATTAGCAATTAATTACAACCTTATAAAAATGCTTGTGGAATTAAAAGAAGAGCCCATTGCAACTGCCCAGGCGCAAACAGGGCGCACAAAATACCAAACTATTGTTAAAAGTGGAGGCCATCAGCTCTTAGTTGATGAACCCGAAGAAGTTGGAGGAGCAAATGCGGGGATGGACCCACAGGGTTTATTACTGGCCAGCTTGGGTAGCTGCACTGCCATTACCCTGCGTATGTATGTCGACAGGAAAATTTGGCCGGTTGATGAAATAACTGTCAATCTTGAACTTTATAAAACAGAAACCGGAACATTAATAAAAAGGCTGTTAAATTTTAAAGGAGAAATATCAGCCATACAAAAAGACCGCCTTATTCAAATAGCCAATGCCTGCCCCATTCACAAAATACTTATCGGAAATATAGATATTGAAACTGTGCTGGAATAAGCCACAAAAAAAACAGACCGGGAAGAAAATCTTTCCGGTCTGTATCAATCACTCTAAAAAAACAAACCTCTAAAAAAGAAGCAACATAATAATTAGCTATAGAAACAAAAAACTATTGACTAATTATTTTCGATGGTCAAATTTACCAATTAATACCTCTGTAATATTGCAGGCCTGCCTTTTTTACAAACGGATGATTGAGGTTCAATACTTTAAGCCTTTTATAAAAATGTCTATGAGCAGTAAACGTTTGGCATGAATTTCATCCAGATGCTCAATACGTGGGAATCTTGCTTTTTTGTGGATTAAAGCCCCTACTCTAACACCATGCAGGGCATCAAGCAATAGGTCAACAACTTCATCGGGATTATTGAGTGGTCTTATTTCTCCTTTTTCTGCCGCTTCCTTTATAGCATTGCTTAACAAACTCGCTTCAGCCTGCCGTATTTGTTCAATAATATCCCATATGGTATCAGGTAAATTTTGTTCATTAATCCTGAAATAATCAAAGAAATTATAATTCTTTAAAATGAAATCATGATGGGTATTAACATGGAAAATGAAGACATCTTTTAGGTTCTCCAGCCTATTATTTGCCAATATTTTCAAATAATCATTGGTAAGCTTGCGCATAACCGCAATATAAAGTTCGCTTTTATCAGGAAAATAGTAATAAAGCAAAGCTTTTGACATGGCTATATCTCCGGCTATTTCATTCATGGTTGTTTTTGAGTAACCATAATGTAAAAACCGGTGATGCGCTGCTTCTAAAATCTTCTCTCTCTTAATATCCTGCTGATCAGTAGTAGCTACGCCCATTTGGAAATATATTATATAATGTTTAGATAAGTTTAAATAAATCTAATGTTAGAGTATCAAATTTATATAATTTAAACCATCCGCAAAGCTTAAAAATTGTTTATAGAAGTAAACTACAAATTAAATCTGTAAATATTCTGTAGTGTCCCTAATAATCAGTTTACGTAAATCAGGTTAATTGGGTTAAGCCTACCCCTGCTCCTATTACTAATGCATCTTCAATAGCGCCTATGATCGGATCAATAATGCCAGTCTCTTTAACAGTTGTTTTACGCAATATATAACTTATGTACGTTGATGCTAACGCAGAAGTTGCCCCTATTAATGCACCAGCAACAACTTTACCGCCTGTAGCTTTACTTATACTTGCCCCCGCCAATGCACCTGAAAGGCAACGAAATGCTATACCAGCCGGTTTAATCCGATTTGGAGTAGATGGTAGCTTATCAACTACTATTTCACTCAAGGCTAACAGCTTTAAAGTATTAGCAACCGTTTTTGATTGCATAAAATTCAATGGTGAATTTTCAAGTCGTTTTGAATGGTGATGGCTTAATATATGGCTGGTTATTGCCGGTGCTGATGCCGTACGCATACCTGCCAGGGCACCAACACCTAATACTTGCCAAAACGGATGTGATATTGTTAGCTTCCTCATAATTAATTGTCTTTTACTAATTTCTCTTTTTCCTTAAATATCATCCATGAATCAGGTATTTCTGGCTTAAGTGGGAAACCATAAGTTGGATTACCTTCAACACGTACATCATTTGAATCAAAATGTTTTATTTCACCTTTGGCAAGGCGCACTACCCAGCATGAATTTACACTCATACCATAGTCCATAATAAAGTAGGCTAAACCAGCCCCTAGCGGAGTATACACCACAATTTGTGGGTTAAGTTGTAAAATATTCATAACGGTATTTTTTTAGGTAGATGTTTTTACTATTAATGTAAAACGCAATAATCATTCCTAAATGGAACTTCACCTGAAAACCTGCTTAAAAAAGTTAGCTGATAAAAAAAGAGCCATCCTGATTTTCAGGATGGCTCTCAAATTATAGACTGTTAAGATTAAACAGCAGTTATTTTTGCCTGTTGTCTTTTTTCTCTTTTTTTCCTAATGTTTTCTTTCATATTATAACGTATCAGGTACATACAAGGCACTAATATTAAGGTAATAAGTGTCGCAAATCCTAACCCAAATATCATTGTCCATGATAATGGCCCCCAAAAGGCAACGTTATCACCGCCAAAATAAATATGTGGTTTAAAGGAGTTGAACAATCCTGCAAAATCAATATTAAAGCCTACTGCCAATGGTATTAAACCTAATATAGCAGCACTTGCGGTTAGTAATACCGGTGTCATACGTGTACGTGCAGCTTCTACTACGGCATCATGTATGCTAAGGCCCTGCTCAAGTAACATATCCGAGAATTCAACCAGTAATATACCATTTCGTACTACCACACCGGCAAGGGCAATGATACCTACACCCGACATAACGATTGAGAACGTCATGTGAAACAGACTTAATCCCAGGAATACACCAATAATACTGAAGAATATTTCGCTCAAAATGATTAAGGTTTTACCTATTGAGTTAAATAATGCCATTAAAATAACTAATATTAACCCAAATGATATTAACAAAGCTTTACCCAAAAAGGCTCCGGTTTCTGCCTGATCTTCCTGTGAACCGCCCATCCTGATAGATACATTCTCGGGCAATTTAAAGTTTTTAATAGCCCGTTCTATCTGAGCATTTACGTCAGCAGGGGTATACGGTTTTATAACGTTTGAACCCAGGGTTATTACACGCCTTTGTTGCTTATGCTTAATATTAGCATAAGTGTTAGTATACCTTATATCGGTAAATGCTGAGATAGGTACCTGCCTTATTGAACCGCTCATGGCAATGTCACGGAAGGTTATCTTAAAGTTTTTTAAAGCATCAATATCATTTCGCTGATCCTCTGCTGCACGCACATCTATCTCATAATTATCCTCAGTAGTATTGCGATAATCAGATGCCTTCCAGCCATATATGGAAGTAAGTAAAGCCTGATTAATTTGCGAGGTGCTTATACCTTCGCGGTTAGCACGCTCACGGTCCACATCAAAAATTATTTCGGGCTTGTCAGCTTGTACGTCCGGCACCAACTGTTCAATCCCACTTATGCCTTGTTGGTCAAGATATTTTTTTAACCGGGCGCTGGTGTGTACTAAAGTATCCAGGTTATCACCCGCCATTTCAATACTGATATCCTTTTGTACCGGCGGTCCACTGGCTTCCTGAGCCACCGCTATCTGTGCTCCCGGTACACCCTGTACCGAACTACGGATCCTTTTTAATATCTCTTTCGTATCTTTTCCGTTCCTTTTGCCGAATTCAACAAAAGCAACAGTGATCTTACCTTTATTATAATAGGTTCCCTGATCTTCATCAGATGGATCGGTAACACCTACAGAAACATTCGATATAATAGATGATACAATATCTTTATCAGGCTCAACTACCTGTGCAACGCGCTTTTCAAGTTTCTCTACCACCTGGTTTGTATAGGCTTGATCGGTACCTATAGGCATAGTCACATATACATACACAAAGTTAGGATCAGATGAAGGGAATAACTCAACGTTAAGTTTACTGACCACCGAAAATCCTATGGTAAAAAAGAAAAGCACAATAACACCCATAAGTACTTTCCATGGGTTATGGACAGCACGTTCAAGCCATTTAGCATACCAGGTTTGGAACCGTGGCCACGCACTTTTCTGGAACCTGTCAATTACTTTCAATAAAACAAAGTGATTGAATAGGAATAGAATGATAAGTAATACCACAAAATTACCAATACCTACGCTTATTATATGACCGGCAGCAAGCAGATAACAAACTAAAGCTATAACTCCTAATATAATAGTTGTACGTGTTGTTTTACGGTCAAACCTCTGATGATCGTGTTCGCCTTCATGGTGCGGTTTCATAAAGTCAACAGCAAAAACCGGGTTCATAATATAAGCTACTACCAACGATGCAAGTAACGTTATTATAAGGGTTATAGGCAGGAAGAACATGAAGCTACCAATTAAGCTATGCCAAAAAGCTAGTGGAATAAACGGTGCTAAAGTTGTCATAGTGCCTGAGAATACAGGCATGAACACCTCTCCTGCTGCTATTTTTGCTGCTTTAGTAATAGGTACTTTTCCATTATTAAAAATACGGTGTGTGTTTTCAATTACTACAATGGCATCATCTACAACTATGCCCAATGCCAGCAGGAAGGAGAACAACACGATCATATTAAGTGTAAAGCCTATCACAGGCATAAACATGAACGCTATAAAACAAGACAGCGGAACCGACAGCGCCACAAATATGGCATTGGTGCTTCCCATAAAGAACATAAGGATAATCGTTACCAGTATAAAACCAATAATAATGGTATTGATCAGATCGTTCAATGTTGAACGTGTTTTATCTGATTGATCGCCTGTAACTGTAATATTTAAGCCTTTAGGGAAAATAGTACTTTGCTTTTGTTTGATGAGTTTATATATCTCATCCGAAGCTTCTATCAGATTTTCTCCTGATCGCTTGCTTACATTCAGCGTAATTACGTTCTTAAAATTCGGGTCATTTGGTGTTTTAAGACGCGCGTAACTTTCCTGATCCTGGAAACCATCCTTTATATCAGCAATATCACGCAAGTAAACAGCTTTTCCCTGCGGATTTCTGATCACCATTGCAGCTATTTCATCGGCACTTTTAAAATCTTCTTTAATATCAACAGCACGCTGTTCGCCATCATTGGTTATAGTACCAGCTGTCGACAGAATATTTTCATTACCTATCGCCTGTATAATATCGTTATAACTAATTTGTGCAGCCGACATTTTATTAATATCTACATTGATCTGGATATTTGGCTTTAACGCACCTACCTCAACCACCTGTGATATTTCCTTCATGCCTTCAATATCATCTTTCAGATTATCGGCGTATTCCTTTAGTTTTTTAAGGTCATAATCACCTGATAAATTGATGTATAATATGGGCTGATCAGCAACATTTATATCAGAAACAGTAGATTCCTTTAAATTATTATCATTTTGCGGAAGATCCTGTTTAGCTTTATCAACTGCATCCTTAACATCCTGTTTGGCATCTCTTATTTTAACATCGGTATTAAATTCTGCTGTAATAATAGAAATATTTTGTTGTGTGTTTGAGGTCACCTTTTTTAAACCCTTAAGCGATTTTAATTGCTTTTCGAGTTGCCTGGTAACCAGTGTTTCAATATTTTCAGGAGATTGTCCATTATATACAGTTTGTACATAAATTTTAGGTATAGTAATATCCGGAAAATTCTCTTTTGGCAGGGAGTTATAGGATGAAAATCCCAGCAGTGTAATTAAAAATATAAGTACATATACTGCCCTTTTATTATCGATGGCCCAACTTGATGGCCCGAATTCTTTTTCCTGGTCTTTCATTTTTTTAAATCAGTTTATATGATTAATTACCAGATAATATGTTTACTTTATCACCGTCACCAATTTCACTTGCCCCTTCAGTTATTAACTGATCACCATTAGCTAAGCCTGATGTGATCTCGGTTAAACCACCTGAAGTAGCACCCTCGGTAATGTTTTTACGTTTGGCATATCCATTTACATTTACATAAACATAATCGCCTTCGTCAGACTTTTGAATACTTTTTAATGGAATTACGATTGCATTGCGTTTAGAATAATCGGCAATTTTTAAAACTGCGGTCATATTCGGGCGATACTCTTTGTTATGCGGCAATTTTATTTCAATACCAAAACTGCGTGAACCCGGATCAATAACTTTAGCAGCAAAGGTTACACGGGTTGATAATGAGTCATTAACATCGGGGAATAATACTTTAACACTATCGCCCTGGTTTACTGAACTTGAGTATGATTCTGGCACATCGGCTTTAACTTTTAATACATCAGCATTAACAACACGTATACCCGAACCCTGCGCACCTGGTGCGGCAACAGCTCCTAATCTAAGATCCATTTGGTCAACTATACCATTTATTGGTGATACAATACGGTACAGATCCGCTTGTTGTTTTAATGACGCAACTTGTTTTTGGTAACCCTGCAAATTAGCCTGTGCTTGTAAATACTGCACTTCAGTACCTATTTTCTGATCCCAAAGATTTTTTTGGCGCTGATACAAAACATTTGCAAGATTAAGTTGAGTTTGCGCCTGAGCAACATTTTGCTGCAGAACACTATTATCAAGTTGAGCTAATGTTTGCCCTTTACTTACGTGATCACCTACCTTAACATAAATGGCAGTAATTGTTGCAGTTGCCTGCGGATATGCGGTAACGTTATCCTGCGCATCTATTCTACCTTGTATTTGTACGTAATTAGTGAACATACCCGGTTTAATAATTATTGCACTCACGTCTGCACCTTTTGTTGAATCCTGGTTGCCCACCTGCGCTTGCAATGCAGTTATTTTCGAACTGATCTCGGCCTGTTGCTTTTTCAGATCTGCTAACTGGGCTTTAGGGTCTTTTGGTTTTTGCGAGCAAGCCGCTAAAAACAATATTGCTGATATGTATAATAGTTTTTTCATTGTCTCTTTTTAATATTGTGGTTTAGTTTTATTTGATTCTACCGTATGCCTGGTCAAGGTCAACCTTGCTAACTAAAGCATTATATAAACCTTGTATATATTGATTATCTGCATCCTGTAATGCCGCTTGCGCCTGGGTAACTTCGATACTTGAACCTACGCCTTGTTCATACTTGATTTTGGAAACACGCAATACTTCCTGAGCCAGATCCTGATTCTTTTTTTGATTATTAAGAGTTTGCAGGCCATTTATATATGCTGTACGAGCCTCATTGATTTGCAAAAGCACAGTATTTTTCATGTTATCTAAATCATTTTGTGCTTTATAAACTGTTATTTGCGATTGCCTTACTTGATTAAGGTGTTGCCCGCCAGTAAATATTGGTACCGTTAAAGAAAGCCCAATGTAAGCCGATGGAAAGTTGGTGCTGTAAAGATCACTAAAGCTATTGCTTTGATAAGATGGCGAATAACTTCCGTTTGCTAATAACTTAGGTAAAAATTGCGCCTTTTTACTTTTCAGATCATACTCATTCAATCTTTTTTGAGTTTCTAACAAACTATACTCTATGCGGTTACGATATGCAATTGTATCTGTTGTAGTATCTGCGACACCACCATCAAGTTGTACGTTTTCAAGTTTATCTTTAAGTAGCAATGGGGCATTAATTGGCATACCCATTTGAAATTTTAATAACTGATAATTTAAAATTAATAAGCGGTTGGTATTTTCTCTGTTGGTAACTAAGGTATTATACTGCAATGTAATCCTATCAACATCAACCATTTCAACAAACCCTTGTTTATTACGAGCGATTGTTTCATCCTTTTGCTGCTTAAGTTGAGCTAAATCAGCTTCTAATACTCTTAAATTCTCTACGCTTACCAGTACCTGATAATATGCTTTTGTTACGCTTACATTCGTTTCAATTTGTGAGCGGATATAGCTGCGTTCATAAAGCTGTTTATAGGTTTTACGCGCCTGTAAACCAACAATATAATTAGGGTCAAAAAGTATTTGCGAAACCGTTACACCCAGGCTTGAATTATATTTTTGTGTAAAATTAACAGGCTGTAAACCCGAGCTAGTTGGTATTTGTATTAAATTTCCACTACCATCCTTAACACCTTCATTATGCAATACACCGTAAACCAAAGGTGTAACAAAATCAGGGAATAAAACTGTTGGCGATTTAACATAATCCTGAAATGATGCAGAACCACTTATCTGTGGCAAACCCTGTCCTACAGTTTCTTTAACCTTATACTCGGCGCTTTTAACATCCAGTGCCGCGTTTGCCACATCGTGCTGATGCTGATAGGCATAATTCACACAATCCTGTATAGTGAAGTTGTATGTAGTATCATGCGGGGCCTGTTGTGCATAGCTGTTTGCTGCTAGCGTACAGATTACGGCTCCTATAAAAATTATTTTTCTCATTGTTTATTAATTGTGAAAGGGTATTAAATTACCTGTTTGCTTGTAAAGATCTTGCTCATTCTGACAACCCTATGTCAGCAGCATAATTATTCATCGTTAATATTTTTATATTTATCCAATAGCTTATAACCTTTAAGTGTACAAATCCCATAGTTAAAATGCTCTAAAAATTGATACTGCACTTTCCATGGACTAAATTCAGATAAAGGAAATAATACTGTATTAAACCCCATCTCAACCTGTGTTACACGCATCCGTGCCATTATCTTAACATCAATATCCGGCCTTATGTATCCTTGTTTTATCCCTTTGTTTAAAAGCTCTTCTAATGTGCGTATCAAAACATCTGCTTTGAAATTCTGAAACTCCTTCCAGGCATCAGGATGGTACTTTTGCATATCATGTATCACAATAGGATTAATCTTTGAAAATATCTCTTCAGAACATTTCATCATATTTATCATCTCCTCAATCACATCGCCCGAAGTACTCATAATGGCACACATCTGGTCTTCATCTTCCTGTAATTTCTTTTTTGTAAGCGCAACTACCAATTCATTCTTATCCTTAAAAAAGTGGTAGATGGTTTTTTTTGATATACCCAAATGCTTGGCGATATCATCCATCGTTACGCTTTTTATACCCGCTGTTAAAAACAGGTCCTCGCCGCCTTGTATTATTCTTTCTACAGGTATCATTTTAATCTCCGCTCAAAACTATGGAAACATTTTTAGATTTCAAAGTTTCCATTTCAAATTACTTTTTACAGACAATAGGCATAATTGTTACCTTTGCAAAAAACTTAATCAAATGACACTTTCTCCTCTTTCAGCAATATCACCAATAGACGGCCGCTACCATAATGCAACTGCTGAATTGGCTGAGTATTTTTCAGAATATGCCCTGATAAAATACCGGGTATTTGTTGAAATTGAATATTTCATAGCCCTGTGCGAGCATCCATTACCGCAATTACAAAACTTTGATAAAAATATAACAGAAAAGTTACGGAACATTTACAGGAATTTTTCTGAAGAGGATGCTGAAAACATTAAACAGATTGAAAAAACAACTAATCATGATGTTAAGGCTGTTGAATATTTCATAAAACATGAGTTTGATACACTTAATATCGCTGCATATAAAGAATTCATACACTTTGGATTAACATCGCAGGATATAAACAATACCGCTATACCCTACTCTTTTAAACTCGCTTTAAAAGATGTTTACTATCCTTTGCTGGATGAATTGATCGCCCTATTAAAGAAATATGCCGCCGATTGGGACAAAATACCTATGCTGGCACATACACATGGTCAGCCGGCCTCACCTACACGCTTGGGTAAAGAGATTCAAGTGTTTATTGAGCGCCTGGAAAACCAGTTGTATTTGTTAAAACAAGTGCCTTATTCAGCAAAATTTGGCGGAGCGACGGGTAACTTCAACGCGCATAATATTGCCTATGGTGATATCGACTGGAAAACATTTGGCAATCATTTTGTAAATGATATTCTGGGTTTAAGTCGTTCACAATTTACCACCCAGATAGAACATTACGATAATTTTGCTGCCCAATGCGATGCATTGAAAAGGATCAACAATATTTTGGTGGATCTGGACAGAGATATGTGGGCATACATCTCCATGAATTATTTTAAGCAAAAGATAAAGGCAGGTGAAGTAGGCTCATCGGCAATGCCGCATAAAGTAAACCCTATTGATTTTGAAAACTCTGAGGGCAATTTAGGTATAGCCAATGCTTTATTTGAGCATTTAGCTGCCAAACTTCCAGTATCAAGATTGCAACGCGATCTAACTGATTCGACCGTATTACGCAATATCGGAGTACCAGTTGGGCACACGCTAATCGCTATGAAATCAACAATTAAAGGCTTAAATAAACTATTGCTGAATGAAGCAGCTATAGGCGCGGGATTAGAAGCTAACTGGCCGGTAGTTGCCGAAGCTATCCAAACCATTTTACGCCGTGAAGGTTATCCAAACCCATATGAAGCTTTAAAAGAACTTACACGTACTAATCAACAAATTAATGCTCAAAGTATAGCCGAGTTTGTGGATGCGCTGGAAATAAGTGATACTATTAAAGAAGAAATTAAACAGATAACACCTGGAAATTATACAGGGATTTGATGTGCAAATATGCGGATGTGCAAATGTGCACATTAAACACTTAGAGTATTTGCATATTCGCACATCTGCACATCGTCATACACAGGTCATAACAATTCAATAGCACTGTTTAAATCAAAAAGCTATCTAAATTTGTTAAAGAATTATTGAGGAAAATAAAATGAATATCAACGTATATACTGAATCAACCCCGAATCCGGCAACAATGAAGTTCATTGTGAACAAGTTGCTGATTAACGGCAGCACCGACTTTGCTACAAAGGAAAGCGCTGAAAAATCACCATTTGCCAAAGAGTTATACAAGTTTTCATTTGTTAACGGAGTTTTCTTTGCCAGTAACTTTGTTACAGTAACTAAAACAGAAGGAAGCGACTGGGATGATCTGTTGCCCATACTTAAAGAATTTGTAAAAGGTGCGGTTGAAGCAGAATTAGCTGTACAACTTGAAGAACAACCCGAAGCCGGAAACTTTGAAGGCAGCGATATAGAAATTAAGATCCAACAAATATTACATGATTATGTACGCCCCGCTGTTGAATCAGATGGTGGCGCTATTACCTACAAATCATTTGGCGAAGGTGTAGTTACTGTTGAGCTACGTGGTTCATGCAGTGGTTGCCCATCATCAACTGTAACACTTAAAGCTGGGATCGAAAGTTTACTAAAACGCATGGTTCCCGAAGTTACCGAGGTGGTTTCTGAAGCATTATAATTAAAATATTATTAAACATGTGCGATGGGTGTCACCCTGAGGCACTCGAATGGTGAGCGTAAAGCCTCCCACATACTTCGAGACCCTTAGTATGACACCCTTTTCTTATTTAAAATACTTCTCGATATAATCTAAAAGTTCGTCTGTTATCTTACCATTAGTGGCTAGCAATTCGCGGGTATCGATCACTTTATCGCCACCGCTAAAATTAACCACATTACCCCCGGCCTGTTTTACAATTAATATACCTGCGGCAACGTCCCAGGCATTTAAATTATACTCGTAAAAAGCATCGAAACGGCCGCATGCAGTATAGGCCAGATCAACAGCGGCAGACCCAAGTCTTCGCAGGCCATGTGAGTTTTTCATCAACTCAGTAAAAAGGTTGATATAAGCCGCTTGTTTCGTAAAATCATAATAAGGAAAACCCGTTGCCAGTAAACTGGTAGCTACTGTTGGATTATTGCTTACTTTTATCTCGGTTCCATTTAAATAAGCTGGTGAACCTTTGCTGGCATAAAAACATTCATCCTGATTCACTTCATATACTACGCCAACAACCAGTTCATCATATTCCTTAAGTGCAATACTTACAGAGAATACAGGTAGGCCGTGTATAAAATTGGTAGTACCATCAAGCGGATCAATTATCCAGTTAAATCTTTCGGCAGTTTTGTTGCGGGTTTTTTCTTCGGTAACAAATCCTGCTTCGGGCAATATTTTTTCCAGCCCAGCTACTATAATTTCCTCGGCGGTTTTATCAACGTATGACACCATGTCATTTAATCCTTTATATTCAATTTTGGCTGGATCAAAAGTTTTGCGCTGCTGCCTGATGAATTCACCGGCCTGTTTTGCTACTTCTACTACTCTATTTGTGATCTGATTGTACGGCATGATGTCTTAATGACAGGCTGAATGAAAAAACCCGGTGTACAAAATAGCTTGCAAAAAACAGACTTAATGCAGCTGCAGGACGTGCATATGTTGGATATACTCCTAATTTCTTTACCAAAAACTCTATCACCATTAAATTAGCAAAATAACCTATAAAGGCTACAGAAACAAAGCGGACAAATTGTTTATATGGTGCCAATTTTGATTCCGAAAACACCAGGTAACGTGTTATCAGAAAATTCACAACCACACCCATAATGTATGATATAGAAAATGAAATAGCATAATTACTTATTGTAGCATTAAATATTCGGTACGTTTTGTTGATAAACAGGTAATGAAAGAATATGTTAAAAGCCAACATATCAATCAAAAAACCTGCTCCTGCTGAAAATACAAACCTGGCTACCTGGTTTTTAGATATTTTTTGTAGTAATGTATTAGCCATGTTTAACAATGGCTTTTTTATGCATTAACCCTGATACTATTAAAGCCACGCCAAATATGAAAAGAAAAATAGCGATCAGTTGTGCTTGCGGAAATGAGATATTACCGATATGATAACGTGTATTAACCCTTATAAATTCTATCAGGAAACGCTCTATTGCATTTAATACCAGATAGATGCCGAACATAATTCCCGGTGTTTTTATACGATCGCGGATGCTCCATAAAAACAAAAATAACAGTATACAAGTAACCGATTCATAAAACGAAGTAGGATAAACAGGTGCCGGCAACACATGGCAAAATTTACCGACACAGCCCGCTATCTGTACTCCCTGATCGTTTACATTATGCGGGAAATTGAATGACCACATCCAATCAGGTGCCCAATGCAACCATCCGGGTTTAGGTGTTAAATTATCCTTACCCCAGTCTCCATCTCCCGACATCTGGCAACCAATTCGGCCTAATCCATAAGCTAACATCATTCCCGGGCCGCCAATGTCAAGCATGGTTAAAGGCTTTATACCATGTTTCCAGGCAATATATAATACGGCTGCACCACCGCATATTAAACCACCATAAAATGTTAATCCGCTAAAACCGATCAGCATTCCTACAGGATCTTTTAGAAAATCTCCCCAATTTTCTAGTGCGTTAAATACTTTAGCACCTGCAAACCCGCATATAGCTGCCCACAACAAAATGCTTCCCATTAGTTCATAAGGATGAACCTGTATTTTTTGAGTTTTAGGCTGCGGCAATACCTGTTTTTTGTTTTCGGCATATGCCCAGTAGATCATAATTGCAGCTAAAGCAATACCTCCGAACCAATTGCCTCTTAATGATAACAGAAAATCCTGCGGATCATCGATCAATGCATGATAATTAAGTGCTGCGTCAATTAATTTATAACCTATTAAAAACCCAAAGATTCCGTTACCGGCTAATTCGGTTGTTGTAATAGCTTGGCCTACTGTTACAGTTTTCTCAAACGAATGAATGTATCCTAACTTTTCCTTTCGTTTAAACTCTTCAGTAAAAGCCCAATATGCGCCTATAAAGGCAAAAGCTACAAAAAACCCAAAAGTTTGTATAGGCAGGGGAATATCTATACCAAAAAGATATTGTATAAGTGAACTAATGGTTGGAAACATAGGTTGTTATTTGCTGCGAATATAGCGGTTAATGCACTAATATTTCTTCTGATTCTGTTATTTCAACATCACCATCATGTGAAATATTTGTTAGGTACACTGTTTTTAGTTCATTTACAAGTACTGGGTCGTATTTGGTTTTCACTTTTACATAATTACGGGTAAACCCATGCATGAATCCGTCTTTAATATCACCCTCAAATAATACTTCCTCTATTTTATTCAGCTGAGTTTCATAAAAAGCCCTGCGCTTTTTATCAGACAATATATGCAGCATCTTGCTTCGTTCTGCACGTGTTGAACCAGGAACAGTACCGCTCATTTCACTAGCTGGTGTATTTTCCCTTTCAGAATAAGTAAATACGTGCAGGTATGAAACGTTTAATTCATTTAAAAAATCATAGGTGTCGATAAAATCTTCGCGTGTTTCTCCCGGGAAGCCTACGATCACATCCACACCAATACAGCAATCAGGCATTAACTCCTTTATTTTTGCTACTCGATCGGCATATAGATCTCTTTTATACCTGCGGCGCATTAAACCCAATATTTTATCAGAACCGGATTGCAATGGGATATGAAAATGCGGTACAAAACGTTTTGAAACTGCTACAAACTCGATGATCTCGTTAGTCAGTAAATTTGGTTCGATGGATGATATGCGTATCCTGTCAATTCCTTCTACCTCATCCAATGCTTTAACCAGATCGAAGAATTTATCTTCGCGTTTGCCATCCCGTATCCCAAAATCGCCCAGGTTAACACCGGTTAATACAATTTCTTTTACACCCGAAGCTGCTATTTCTGCTGCTTGCTTAATAACATTCTCAATAGTGTCACTGCGGCTGCTGCCGCGTGCTAAAGGTATGGTGCAAAATGAACATGAATAATCACAACCATCCTGAACCTTTAAAAAAGTGCGGGTGCGATCACCAAATGACCATGAAGGAACAAATTGATTGGCCTCAGAAACCGGTTGATTATAAATAACAGCTTTGGGCTTTTTAGTAAGGTCTGTTATATGGTCAATTATCTGGAATTTTTCGGCTGCACCTAAAACCATATCAACGCCCGGTATTTCAGCAATCTCTTTGGGTTTCAACTGTGCATAACAGCCTACAATAGTAACATACGCATTAGGAGATATCTTCAATGCTTCTTTTACTACCCTTTTACACTTCTTATCAGCGTTGTCAGTAACAGAGCAGGTATTAATTACAAATACATCAGGTGTATCAGTAAATTCAACCGTACTATAACCCGCCTGGTTAAACAAACGACCAATAGATGAGGTCTCTGAATAATTCAGCTTACAGCCAAGTGTATAAAAAGCTACTTTCTTGTTCATTTTAAGGCTGCAAAGATAGGGGTTTGATTTCTTATAAATAAACGCAACATTGTAAAATAAAAAAGTCAATAAGATTTAAATATCTTACTGACTTTTAATGCTATGAATAAGCTACAAATTATACTAATACAGGGTTTTGTACCATTGTTAGCGAACCTTCAATAGCATTGTTAATTTGTTTTTTGAATTCATATGGATTAGCTATTGGTGAAAATCGCTCTCTAACACCTCCAGATGTAACTATAATAGTACCATAGTTTAGAATTCTACCTAAAATTCCCTGATCTACACTTAAACCTTCAGCACGGTTTAGTTGTAATTCAACAAGTTTTCTTCTTAATACTCCGGTTTTAAGAATAACTTTTCTGTTAGTCACAACAAATTCAGATGATTTAGAACGCATAAAGGCTGAAATTAGTCCTAATATGCCGATAAATGCAATAAATCCACCTATTCCAGACCCGGAAGTATTCCGATTGGAGGCCTGTACAATAAGTACTCCAAGAACGAATAATATTATACCCCTTAAATAAATCCACCAATGAAGTTTTGCAGTGTAAACGATTTTTTCATTGTTTGCCAAATTTTTTTCAATAAAGCTCATTTTTTGTTTGTTTTTAATTGTGATAAAATTTAAATTGATTGCTAATATATTTAGTTTTTTAACAACCGCAAATTTTATTTTTAAATAAACAAACTATTTTGAGCTCTGAATTTATTCGTTCCACCTATAACTTTCATTCTCAAATCCGGCAAGGTCAATTACACGATTTACAACGGTCATTGCCACCTCTTCTACAGTGTTAGGTTTGCTGTAATATGATGGTACCGCCGGGCAAATAATACCACCCGCTTCGGTAACAGTACACATATTGCGGATATGTATCAGATTCAAAGGAGTATCTCTTGCAACTAAGATCAGTTTACGTCGCTCTTTTAATATAACATCGGCGGCGCGGCTTATCAGATCGTCCGATATTCCTCCGGCTATTCTACCTAAAGTCCCCATTGAGCAGGGAATAATGATCATAGTATCAAATTTTGCAGATCCTGAGGCAAATGGTGCCATAAAATCATGCTTTTGATAAAATTTAAACGGGTAGTTATTGTAATCTTTATTATCAAGCTCAAACTCCCACACTTGCTTGGCATTATCAGACATCACCACGCCAACCTCGGCTATTTGCTCATTTAGCTGCTGTAATTTTTCCAGTAATAATTTGGCGTATATGGCACCGCTAGCTCCGGTTATGGCAACAATTATCTTCTTTTTAGTCATGATATTTAATTAACAAGCCAATACCATTAAAGTTAGGGGCAAAAAAAAGGGTCGAATACAAGTACTCGACCCTACATCTACCTATGAAAAACATGCCCATAATGGGCACTGCAAATTTAATAACAGTTTTTCAATTATTTAACATTTAATAAAAAAAAATTAATTCGTGCGCTGAAAGTGCTTATCAATAAGTGTTTGGATAATACCATCAACCATACCAACGGTAGGTACATATATATTTTTTATACCGGCCCACTTCATTACGGTTATATAAATTTCAGATGCAGGAATGATAACATCTGCCCTATCCTGGTTCAATCCAAGTACATTTATACGATCTTTTAATGAGAAGGAATTAAGATAATTATAAAGCGTCTTTAGCTTATTGAACGTTAAAGGCGCATTGTTTTTTTCTTCGGACAGCTTATATAACTTATTGATATTACCACCCGTACCTATGCCTGATAGTCCTTTAAAGGCTTTTGTATTTTCGCGTATAAAGTCGTGCATTTCGTTCCAGGTTTCTTCTTTATCCTGGTTATCCAACATACGAATGGTACCTATATTGAACGAGCGAGAGGCAAAAAGATCGCCTTCTGAAAACAATGATAACTCTGTACTGCCACCACCAACATCAATATAAAGATAGTTTTTTGTTTTGTCGATATTCTGTTCGGCATGGCTGGCGTAAATTATTTTAGCCTCCTTTTGACCGGCAATAATTTCAAGATCGATCCGTGCTTCTTCTTTTACCCTGGCAACAACGTCATCCCCATTTTTAGCTTCCCGCATGGCAGATGTAGCAAAAGCCAGATATTCCTGTACTTTATACACATCCATTAAATTACGGAATGCCTGCATTGATTTTATCAGGTCGGTCGCTTTCTTATCAGAAATATGCTGATTCAAAAAAGCATCATCGCCCAGCCTGAGCGGAACTCTTATCAACGTATTTTTTTTAAAGGAAATCGATCCGTTATTCTCTATAATATCAGCTATAAGCAGCCTTACAGCATTAGAACCTATATCAATTGCAGCGTATCTCAATTTGGATTGTTTTTATTTTTTAGGTAAGTGTAAATATCTATTTGTGCGCGGCACAAAAGTTCAGACTTAGTTTTATGGTACTTATTGTTATTCTGGCTATTTATTTCGCGGGCTTTGGTATTATCGCTTAGTTGGAGGTTTATAATATCTCTTATCTCTTTACGTAGCTGCTCGTCATAAACCGGGAAGCCCACTTCAACCCGGTTATCAATATTCCTGGTCATAAAATCAGCTGAGGTTAAATAGATCAATTCATTCCCACCATTGCAGTAAATATGAACCCGTGCATGTTCAAGGTATTTGTCAACTATGCTTATTACATCAATATTTTCGCTATAACCTTTTATCCCTGCTACAAGGCAGCACATTCCCCTTACTATCAATTGTATTTTTACACCTGCATTGTTTGCCTGATATAATTTTGCGATCAATTGTTCATCGGCCAAACTATTCATTTTTAATACCATATATGCCTTTTTACCGGCTTTGGCATTTTTAATTTCATTATCTATCAGCTTGTAGATCGCTGGCCTTGAATCTATTGGCGAAACTATCAAATGGCTCAAATCTTTCGCCAAAGTTCCTTTTTCCAGCGCTTTAAACACCTTTACCAAATCGCCAGTCAATCTTTTATCGGCAGTAAATATGGTATGGTCTGCATATATTTTTGCAGTTTTTTCATTAAAGTTTCCGGTAGATAAACAGGCATAATAAGCCGATTTTTCCTTCTCTGTACGTTTAACCAAACAGATTTTCGAATGTACTTTATAACCCTCAACTCCATAAAGCACATTTACACCCTCCTCTTCAAGCCTGCGGCTCCAGGTTATATTGTTTTGCTCATCAAAACGGGCCCTTAACTCAACCAGGCAGTTTACTTTTTTGCCGTTTTTAGCGGCATTTATTAGGGCATGAATTATTCTTGAATTTGATGCCAACCTGTATACAGCAATACTGATCTCCTGTACTTTTGGATCAATAGCAGCCTCACGTAAAAAATGGATCACGTAATCGTATGACTGGTAAGGCGTGCTAATGAGATAATCCTTTTTAGCGATCATACCCATCAGGCTTTTGCCAAATGACAGGCCATCAACAGGGAGAGCAGGATATTTTGGATATTCCAGTTCAGGACGGCCCACGTTAGGAAACGCTATAAAATCTCCGAATTTATGGTAACGATTACCTGGTATTAAACTTTCACCATGTAAACCCATTTTGCTCACCAAATATTTAAGCATATCAAGCGGCATTTCTGTATCATACATTAAGCGCATGGGCTTGCCCTTGCGCCTTTTCTGTAAACTTTTGGATAATGAATCGATAAACTTTTCACTTACCTCTTTGTCCAGGTCAAGCTCAGCATCACGGGTAAGCTGTATGGAGTAAGCTTCAATGGTATCATGTTCAAAAATGAAGAAGATATCCTCTAAACTATATCTAATAATATCATCGAGTAAAATGATGAATTTTAGATTATTTGTCTCCGGCAAAACCACGAAACGCGAAAGATTGTCAGGGATCTCGATCAAAGCCAGCCTCGTTTTTTTATTGCGGGTGAGCTTAACAAAAAAGTATACAGCCCGGTCACGTAACTCGGGTAATTGAAGGGCTTCATCAAGCATTATGGGCACCAGCATGGCCAACAATTTTTCCCTGAAATAACTCTTAACAAATTCGCCGCGGGTTACGTTAAGCTGGGTGTCATTTAATATAAATATCTTTTCTTCAGCAAGCTGTTTAACAATAATGTTTTCATATAAATTATTAAACTTACGTTCCTGCTTTACTACAAGGGTTTTTATCTGATTTAATACCTTTTTGGGATTATACCCTAATATCTCTTTTGCCTTTACATTCAAATTGGCCAGGCGGCTTAGCGTTGCTACCCGTACACGGTAAAATTCATCAAGATTTGAGGAGAATATGGCTAAAAACCTTACACGTTCAATTAAGGGTACAGTTGGATCGGCAGCTTCCTGCAACACGCGCTCATTAAAATATAACCAGCTTATTTCTCTATTAATTAGTGGTATGTGTTTAATATCCATATATATACCTTCCCTTTCAGGCGGATTCTACAAATCTGCTTATTTATTTGTTAAGTTAATATTAACTCATCACTATATTAAGTGTTTTGAGATAAATTTACGAATCGCAGAATCAGCTAAAAAATTAACATTTATAAATCTTAAAATTCTGATTCAGACAATTACAATGCTTAGTTTTGCACTAAATAAAACCTCAATTATGCCAACCTTCGATATTGTAAGCAAGATAGACGGACAAACGCTCGACAACGCTATAAACACCGCTAAAAAGGAAATACTGAACCGCTATGATTTTAACGATTCAAAAAGCACTGTCGACCTTGATAAAAAAACCAACGAAATAACCATAGTTACTGAAAATGATATGCGTTTAAAAGCTATACAGGATTCTATTATCAGCCGTATGGTTAAACAGCAGCTTGATCCTAATGCACTTGACTTTGGCAAGGAAGAATATGCATCGGGTAATATGATACGTAAGGAAATTAAAGTAAAGGAAGGTATCGATAAGGAAGTTGCCAAAAAGATAGTTAAAAAAATAAAAGACAGCGGCTTGAAAGTGCAAGCCTCAATTATGGATGACCAGGTGCGTGTTCAGGCTAAAAAAATTGATGACCTGCAGGCCGTGATCAGTCTGTGCCGGAGTGAAAGCTTTGATCAACCTTTGCAGTATATTAATATGAGGAATTAAGTGATTTCGAATTTCGGATGTTCAATTTCGAATTGGCTTATCAGATAATACTAAATGCGATAGTCTAAATTGAACATCCGAAATCCGAAATAAAAAAAGACCGTCTCTTGCGAGAACGGTCTTTCTATCAAACTAAACCACTTATTATGAAAACAATCTTTAATATTATTTAACAGCTATTTCCCTGCTTTGGAATTTAGCTTCTTCTCTTTTAGCTACCTTTAATTTTAATACACCATCTGTGTATTCAGCATCAATTTTTGAATGATCTACAGTTTCAGGCAAAGTGAATGACCTTGCAAATGAGGTGTAATTATATTCGCGTTTGGTAAATTTCTTTCCCTCTTCAACATTTTCTGCCTTCTTTTCAGTCGAAATGCTTAATATGTTTTTATCAAGGCTGATCTTAAAATCTTCCTTCTTTAAGCCCGGTGCGGCTAATTCAATATGGAATTCATTTTCATTTTCTGCAATGTTAACTGCAGGTACACGTGCTACTAATTTATCTCCTAAAAATGTATCATTTAAAATAGTATCAAACACATCATTAAAAAATGGATTAACACCATAGTTTTTTTGTCCGTTGTTAAATTTTACTAAAGTCATTATTATATCCTCCTAAGTTTTTTTCTTTTATTAACTTCGTGAGTGATTGTTCAACTGTTGTACCAACGCTATAAATGGGCTTTAAATAAGCCATTATGACGGGTCGCAGTAATTTCTTACAGACTTTTTGACACTCTATGGCTGAAAATATCAAAAATTATAAGTACAGAACACCAATTCCTATCCGCTTTTCTGATATGGATTCATACGGGCACGTAAATAATGCCGTTTACCTAACCTATTTTGAGATTGCCCGCTCTAACTACTGGAAAGACATAATTCAATGGAATTGGGGAGAAAATGGTATTATTTTAGGCCGATCAGAGATCAATTATCTAAAACCTATAACCCTGAACGATGAAATTGCTTGTTATGTACGCACTACCCGCATTGGCAACAGCAGTTTTGATGTAATGCACGTTTTGGTAAAGATAACAGCACATGGCGAAGAAATTTGCACTACCGGTAAAACAGTTTGTATCAGCTATGATTATAATGCTAATAAATCAGTTTCTATACCATCAACAGAGCGGCATCGTATGATTGAATATGATGAACCAGGATTGATATTGAACACCAATTAATTTTTTAAAAGGCTTTAATATGAGGAATTAATAACAGCTCCCTGGTAAGTTTGTTAATATTTTTTCGGTGGCCGGTTACCGTAATTGCAGCCAGTAAGCAATCGTTTTGCTTGCTAAGTTTTACAACCCTTAATTTAAGATGATGCATCTTAATAGTTTCCTCGAGAGAAACCAGATGCGTATAATCTGTATCAGTAAAAACCACTGAGTATAGTTTATCGTGATGTAACTTATCCAGATAGTTTTCCAGGACATGAAATACAGTTAATACCACTATGGTTACAACTGATGAAATGATACCAAGCAAATAATCGCCGGCACCTACAGCCATGCCTATTGCAGCCGATGTCCATATTACCGCAGCAGTGGTTAGTCCGCTTACTGCAATATCATCCTTAAAAATAACTCCGGCTCCAATAAAACCTACACCTGTTATTACATTAATATTTACCCCTAAACCAGCGCGTTGTGCTATCAACGTAAATATTGCCGAGCCAAGGCATATCAGAATAATGGTACGAAATCCTGCCGTTTTATTTTTGTATTGACGCTCAATACCCAAAATACCACCGCATAAAATAGCTATTGCTATTTTAACCAGATCATCATTATGTATATGGAATTCGAGCGGCATATTTAAAATATCTTTCCGGGGTTTAATATATTATTTTTATCGAACACTTTTTTAATACCACGCCATAATTCAAAATGAATATCGGTATATTTTATGGGCATAAACTCCTTTTGTACTATCCCTATACCATGTTCGCCTGATATAGTCCCACCTAAAGATACGGTTAACTCAAAAATTTCGGCTATGCCTTCATTTAATTTATTATCCCAATCCTCATCACTCATTTTACCCTTAACGATGTTTAGGTGCAGGTTGCCATCACCCGCATGCCCAAAACAAACTGAATCGAAGCCATATTTATTTCCGATACCTTTTATACCCTTAACTAATTGTGGCAATGTAGCCCTGGGTATAACCATATCTTCTTTTTTATAAACCGAATTTAATTTTACCGACTCGCCTATCGTCCTCCGTATGCGCCATAGCTCCGCTTTCTTAGCTGCGGAATCAGCAAATAACACATCCTTGCAACCAAATTCTTCTAAAACGTGGTTTATCTTTTCGCATTCAGTAAATATCACATCATTATCTGTCCCATCAACCTCGATCAATAAAAAAGCTGCATCATCATCTTTCAAATCAAACTGAATTCCACTATATTCCTTTACCCATTCGATACATTTTCGCTCCATAAACTCAACAGCTGATGGCACTATACCAGCACGGAATATAGCTGATACAGCTGCGCAGGCATCTTCATTTGATGCAAATGAAGCTAACATCAATGCATCATTTGTTGGATGAGGGATAAGCTTAGTTACAATTTTGGTAATGATACCTAATGTACCTTCCGCTCCTATCATCAACTGTGTTAAGTTGTAGCCCGATGCATATTTTAAGGTATTTGCCCCTGTCCAGATAATCTCACCTGATGGTAATACTACCTCAAGATTCAAAATATATTCCCTAATTGTTCCGTATTTCACTACCCTTGGCCCGCCGGAAGCATGCGCTACATTACCGCCAATAAAACAGCTCCCCTTGCTGGCCGGGTCAACCGGGTATAGCAAGCCTTTGGCGGCTACCTGGTTCATAAATTCTTCGGTAATTACGCCTGGCTCAACGGTGGCTTGCAAGTTTTGTTCGTCAATAGCCAGGATCTTGTTGAATCGTTCCATCGAGAGCAGCAGACCACCTTCAGCGGCTAAAGCACCACCGCTTAACCCCGTCCCTGCTCCTCTCGGTGTTACCGGGATCATGTGCTGATTACAGAGTTTTAATAATTCAGATATTTCATTAGCCGATATTGGCTTTACAACCACTTCAGGATAATAACTCAGATCCTCAGTTTCATCATGACTATATTTTTCCAGATCATCATGCTGGGTTATAACCGCGTCACTGCCTACAATAGCTGTAATCGCGTTAAGTATATCCGCAGTTATTTTATTGTAAACCATGTTTTATTTATTGAGTGAATGAGTGATTTAGCGAATGATTGAATTTTATATTACTCACTAAATCACTCATTCACTAACTCACTAATTGCTTATAACCACGCTTGAATGCCCAACTTTGCCTTTAAGCGGCGGATCCATTTTTTTTAATGATACACTTATCCTTTTAGCGAAAGAATATTTATGCTGTATCCTGTCAAAAATTGATTGAGCTACCGTTTCAATTAACTTGCGGGTGTGCCGCATTTCTTCGCAGGCAATTATGTACAGGCTCTCATAGTTTATTGTATTGGCTAATTCATCTTCGGACAAATTATTATCAGGCATAAAACTAACTGATATATCAACTAAAAACCGACAACCTAACAATTGCTCTTCCGGATAAAATCCGTGATAGGCAAAAAATTCTGCATCATTTAAATTTATCTCAACCATACATCAAATGTAATTAAGAATAACAAATTGCCCAATCTAAATAGCTTTCATTAGATTTGCTAGACCAAATATAATGCTATGCCAAAAACTGATCTTTATGAATCGCCGGATTATTACTTGTTGGATGAATTGCTTACCGATGAACATAAGCTGATACGTTCGACTGTGAGGGATTGGGTAAAAAGAGAATTAAGCCCTATAATAGAAGGCTATGCGCAAAAGGCAGAATTTCCTAAACATTTAATTAATGGCCTGGCAGAAATAGGTGCTTTTGGCCCTACTATCCCAGTTGAATATGGCGGCGCAGGACTTGATTATTTGGCTTATGGCATTATAATGCAGGAAATTGAGCGTGGTGATTCAGGCATCCGGTCAACTTCTTCGGTACAGGGTTCTTTAGTGATGTATCCTATTTATGCTTATGGCTCCGAGGAACAACGGAAAAAATATTTGCCAAAATTGGCATCAGGCGAAATGATAGGCTGCTTTGGGCTTACTGAACCTGATCATGGATCAGACCCGGGCGGTATGATTACAAATTTTAAAGATGCAGGCGATCATTATATATTGAACGGTGCCAAAATGTGGATCTCTAATGCCCCATTTGCTGATATTGCTGTAGTTTGGGCAAAGGATGAAACCGGGAAAATTAAAGGATTAATTGTGGAGCGTGGAATGGAAGGATTTACAACACCTGAAACGCATGGCAAATGGTCGCTAAGAGCATCTGCAACCGGCGAGTTAGTTTTTGACAATGTAAAAGTGCCCAAAGAAAATCTTTTGCCAAATGCGTCAGGTTTAAAAGGGCCGCTTGGCTGCCTTAACCAGGCCCGTTACGGCATTGCATGGGGCGCATTAGGCGCAGCTATGGATTGCTATGACACAGCGCTTAGATACGCCAAAGAACGTAAACAGTTTGGCAAACCCATAGCGGCGTTTCAGTTGCAGCAAAAGAAACTGGCAGAGATGATCACAGAAATAACTAAAGGACAATTATTAGTTTGGAGGTTAGCTACTTTAAAAAATGAGAACAGGGCTACTGCCGCACAAATTTCAATGGCTAAACGTAATAGTGTTGAAATAGCCATAAATATTGCTCGCGAAGCACGGCAAATACTCGGCGGCATGGGCATTACAGGCGAATACTCCATAATGCGGCACATGATGAACCTGGAATCGGTAATTACTTATGAAGGCACACATGATATTCACTTATTAATAACCGGAATGGACATTACAGGCGAAGAGGCTTTTAAGTAAGCTCTTGACCCTAATCACTTACTTTATAAAATCAGCATACCATTGGCCGGATGATTTAATAGTACGCTGCTGGGTATCAAAATCAACATGGATCAATCCAAAACGCGGATGGTAACCTTCCGCCCATTCAAAATTATCAGTAAGTGTCCAAACAAAGTACCCGTGCACTTTACAACCTTCATTTTTGGCCTTTAAAACCTGTTGCAAATAGGTTTGCAGGTATTCCGCACGTTTCGGGTCATGCACATTTCCTTCTTTTACTTCATCAGGAAACGCAGCGCCATTTTCTGTGATGTAAATCTTTCGGATAGCAGAATATTGATTATACTTTTTCAATATCTCATAAATTGCAGGCGGATACACCTCCCAACCCATATCTGTAAGCTGTACATTCCTGTCCTTAGCCTTTACCAAACTGGCATGGATATAAGGCGTAAAAAACGAATATTCAACAATCTCACGTGTATAAAGCTGTATCCCGATGAAATCGAAATCAAATTTTGCCAGCTCCATATCACCCGGCTGAATGTATTTATCCATTTTCTTTAAAATGGGCAAATCATTAACCGGGTAACCTAACCCAAGTACAGGCTCAATGTACAATCGGTTTAATAAAGCATCCACCCGTTTAGCGGCGCTTATATCACGTGGTTTGCTGCTAGATGGCTCAACATAAGAGCAGGAAAATGTAGTGCCTATATAAGCGTCGGGCAAAGCTTTTCGCAAAGCTTTAGCACCCGCGGACATACACAAAACTGCATGATGTACTGCTGGTAAAAAATTACTCAGGCCCTTTTTACCCGGTGCATGAATGCCAAAAAAATAACCTGCACCCGTAAACACGGATGGTTCATTCATTATCATCCAATTCTTTACCCTATCACCAAAATTTTGGGCGCATACGGTAACATATTCTGTAAACCAGTTGATCACTTCCCTATTTGTCCATCCGCCTTTTACTTCTAATGCCTGCGGTAGATCCCAATGATAAAGAGTTATCCAGGGCTCAATTCCCTGTTCAATACAATGATCAATAACACGATTATAATAGTTGACCCCAGCCTGATTAATGGTACCTGTGCCTTCCGGAAAAATTCGTGACCACGAGATAGAAAATCTGAAGTTAGGGATATTTAACTGTTTGATAATAGCGATATCGCTTTCATAACGGTTATAAAAGTCACAAGCCATATTGGGCTTATCACCGTTTAGAATGTTTCCTTTTTTGGCAGAAAAGACATCCCAAATAGATTCGCCTTTACCATCCTGATCACAGGCACCCTCAATCTGGAAAGCAGCTGTTGCCACACCCCAAATAAAATCATCGCCAAAAAGTTGCTTGTTAAAATCTGTAGTTTGCGTAGTAAGTTCCATTAAATTGAGCCAATACAAGGCCCAAATTGTACATTATTATTGTATAAAAAAAGTTTTGCAAATAACAGTTAATGGATGAAAGGAGATTTCATGCTTTTTAACATTATCCACTCAGGTAAATTACCAATAAATCTTAAGAAATTTAATACGTATTTCATAACCTGTTTTTTTTTATTTAAAGATAGGCTGTAGTTATAACCACAAACTATTTATAATGTTATATTATTGTTAACAATCTCATATATAGAATATTGCTGATTATTGTTTTAAATGGCTAATGATAATTATTTTTGAACTATGAAAAACTACTTTTTGAAACTTTTCGACTATGATCAATTTGCTAATGAGATAATTTTAAAAACTATTTTTGAAGCTCATCAACCCGAACCTGCGGTACAGGTAATGGCGCATTTATTAGCTGCACACCAAATATGGTTCAACCGCTGCAAGGGCTTACCCCCAGCTAATAGCGTTTTATGGCCCGATTGGAAAGCAGATACTTTTGAAAAAACAATGAACAATAATCATGATGCCTGGGTAGAATTTATAAATGGGGTAAATCCAGAAGATTTCGATAAGATCATCTCCTACAAAACCACCAGGGGCGACAGCTATGAAAATAAACTGACTGATATATTAACGCACGTTATCAATCATGGTACACACCATAGGGCACAGGCCGGGCAGCATCTAAAAGCAGCAGGAATTGAAAGTTTACCTTTAACTGACTATATTTTGTATTTAAGATAAACTAATTAGAGCTTACAAACACTTTATTTTTGATATTTGCCATTATCAATCTAACTCAATTATGTTAAAAAAAATATTGCTTATAGCAACTGCTGCTTTAATTATTACCGGTTGCTCAGATAATAAAGCCCAGGAAAAAACGCTATTGAATGAAGTGATCAAAATTCATGATAAAGTTATGGTTGATGATGGAGTGGTAATGCAAAATAAAACGAAGCTAAAAGCCTTGACTACTAATAACCCAACTCCGGGTGTAAAAGATTCAGTTGAAATGTATTCCAAACTTTTGAACAATGCTGATGATACCATGATGACCTGGATGAATAAATTCAACCCGGATTTTACTGGTAAATCTCATGATGAAGTAATGGATTATTTAACCAAGCAAAAAGCACAAATAATAAAAATTAATGCCCAGCTTGACACTGCAATTTCGGCATCAAACGTTTACATTTCAAAAAACAAAACAAAATGAGGAAACTGACGGGTGCGATTGTATTAATTTTATTATTGGGCGCATGCAAATCAAATAGTAGTAAAACTGCATTGCCTATATATGGTAACAGACAGGCAGTTACAACAACGGTTAACGGGCAATCTGTAACCGACACCGTGTATCAAACCATACCTGCATTTAAGTACGTTAATCAATATGGTGATAGCACAGGCAGTAAAAATCTGGATGGTAAAATATATGTTGCCGATTTCTTTTTCACCTCCTGCCCTTCTATTTGCCCTATAATGCAGCGGAATATGCTGAATATTTATAATGCATATAAGGATAATGCTGATTTTAAAATAATATCGTTCACCATCGACCCAAAACACGATAGCGTACCCGTGCTAAAAAATTATGCTGATAAATTAGGCGTAACCGGTAACAGTTGGTGGTTTTTACGTGGTAACAGAGACAGTGTATACCGGATCGCTTCGAATAGCTATTTAGTTGGCGTTAGTCAGGACAGCACTGCTGCCGGAGGCTATGTTCACCAGGGATACTTTGTGTTGATAGACAAACAAAAACGTGTTCGCGGATCATATGACGGCACCGATATGAAGCAGGTAAGCCAATTGATAGACGATATAAAAACATTGCAGGCAGAACCTGTAAACGCTAAATAGTTGTAATGAAACTAAAAGTAATAGGAAGTATTTGTGTATTGCTATTAGTACTGATCGTTTTCTCTTGCCAGAGCGATGATTCAATTGAATTTAAACGTTATTATAGCGATGGCAGCATCGTTTACCAAAATCATTGCCAAAACTGCCATGGCGAGAAGGGTGAAGGCTTATCATCATTAATCCCTCCTTTTACTGATACTGCTTATCTTAAAACTAATTTAGCCTCTCTTTCCTGCAAAATAAATTATGGCTTTACCGGAAAACTAGTTGTATCTGGTAAAGATTTTGATGGCAACATGCCTGCGTCTGGTCTCACTCCTATAGAAATTGCACAGGCACTAACTTATGTAACTAATTCGTTCGGAAACAAGTTAGGGGTTATTACGGTAGATGAGGTTAACAATGATCTGAATAAATGCGAGAATTAATTTCGCTATTTCCTGATCATTTTATAGTGCCATATCCCCGCTTCTTCAAATTCGGGCCCTATTTTTTCAAAACCGAATCTTTCATATAATGATACGGCAGGTGTTTGTGCATGCAGGTAAACATAATCAGCATCGGTAGGTAAATCATTTAGTACAGCTTTTACAAGCTCCTGCCCTACGCCTGCACCTCTAAAATCTTTAAGTACAGCAAAGCGTTCCAGTTTGTATCCCTTGTCTGTTTTACGCCAGCGCGATGCTCCTGCGGGGATGCCATCTACTGTAGCTAAAAAGTGAATAGACTTATCTTCATTCTCCCATTCCAATTCGGGCGGGCAATTTTGTTCGCCAACAAAAACTTCACGCCTTATGGCAAATACCTTTTCCAGATCGGCAGGCTCACTTACTTTGTTTACTTGTACCTTTTTTTGTCCGAGCATTTACGTAATGTGGTTTTGACCTGTAAGAAGTTAATTTTTGACGATGGTTTTCCTCGGCAGCATCAATTGAATGCGTGCAGGTAATGTCATCCTCTTTCTCAGCCAGGTTCGACAATTTTACATAAAATTTATGTAATTGATCAAGTTCAATTTCACTCAGATCTTCCAGATTTACCATCCTGTTGCTGGCACCCTGGTGCGAAGCTAATATTTCATTCAGTTTTAAATGAATAGCTTTTGAATCCTTATTTTGCGATTTCTGGATCAAAAACACCATCAGAAAGGTAACTATGGTAGTACCAGTATTTATGATCAATTGCCAGGTATCTGAGTATTTAAATACCGGCCCGGTTACTCCCCAAACCAATATAACAACTATGGCAGTAATAAATGCTGCGGAACTACCGGTTGCAATTGTGGCCCAATTTGCAAACCGTTCAAACAAATTCTTTTTTTTCTTGATCATGACATTGATAATGTTAAATACCAAAGTCAATAACCAAAAAAAAGCGCCAATGTTCTTAACATCGGCGCTTTTTAATTAATAGGATAATTTATTATAATTTGCTTGTTGCATCAAGGCAATTCAAATCAGTAAATGCTTCTGTAAGTCTTTTAACAAAATTTTCTTCGCCTTTACGTAACCATACGCGTGGATCGTAGTATTTTTTGTTTGGAGAATCTTCACCTGATGGGTTACCAATCTGAGACTGTAAGAAACCTTCGTTAGCTTTATAGTAATCTTTTATACCTTCCCAGTATGCCCATTGCATATCGGTATCAATATTCATTTTGATCGCACCATAAGAGATCGCTTCACGAATTTCTTCCTGAGTTGAACCTGACCCACCGTGGAATACAAAGTTGATCGGTTTTTCAGCAGCAAGGTTAAATTTCTTTTTTACATACTCTTGTGAGTTATGTAATATAACCGGTTGTAATTTAACATTACCTGGTTTGTAAACACCATGCACATTACCAAAAGCTGCTGCTACAGTAAAGCGCGGGCTAACTTCTAATAAATGCTCGTAAGAGTATGCCACATCTTCTGGTTGCGTATATAAGCGAGAGCTGTCAACATCAGAGTTATCAACGCCGTCTTCTTCACCGCCTGTAACACCTAATTCAATTTCAAGTGTCATACCTAATTTAGCCATGCGAGCTAAATATTTAGCTGAGATCTCGATGTTTTCTTCGATAGGTTCTTCAGAAAGATCAAGCATATGTGATGAGAATAAAGGTTTGCCTGTTTCAGCAAAAAACTTCTCGCCATAATCTAATAACCCATCAATCCATGGCAATAATTTTTTTGCAGCATGGTCGGTATGTAAAATTACAGCAACACCGTAATGCTCAGCCAATAAATGTACATGCCTTGCTGCAGATACAGCACCTAAAATACATGCTTGTAATTTAGAGTTATCTAAAGATTTGCCTGCGTAAAATTGTGCACCGCCATGTGATAACTGTATAATAACCGGTGAATTAACCGCCTTTGCGGTTTCCAATACGGCATTTACGGTGTTTGTACCAATAACATTTACCGCTGGTAAAGCAAATTGATGCTTTTTTGCTGCTTCAAATAGTTCCTGCACCTGATCTCCGTGCAAAACTCCTTTATAATTTTTCAATTCCATTAACTTCAGTTTGGGGCTCGAAGTTATAAAATTTCCTGATTTAAGCTATGGATTTGATATAATTTAATGCTTTTTATGCCAAAATATCAACTTTTTATATTTTATCATCCGATATCTAAAATCTAACATCATATATCTCAAAAAAAAATTCGTTTCTTTGCAGGACTTGAAAGAGCTAGATATAGATATGGCCTGGTTTAAACGCGAAATTAAAGGGATAATTACGACCACTGAGGAAAAGAAAGAAGCACCTGATGGTATCTGGAATAAATGCCCCGAATGTAAAAAACCTTTACACTACTCGGAGCAAGTTGAAAATCAATATGTTTGTCATTATTGTGGTTTCCATTTACGTATAGGATCAAAGGAATATTTCTCGATCTTGTTTGATAATAACGAGTTTACAGAGATGTTTTCAAACCTTCGATCGGGTGATCCGCTTCAGTTCGAGGATACCAAAAAATATGCGGACAGGTTAAAAGAAACCATGAAAAAGACCGGGTTAAAGGACGCTATTCGTTCGGCACACGGCAAAATTGATGGGCAGGATATTGTAATTGCCTGTATGGATTTTAACTTTATTGGCGGTTCAATGGGATCGGTTGTAGGCGAAAAGATCGCCCGCTCTATTGATTACAGCATTGAGCATAAAGTTCCTTTCATGATGATTTCCAAATCAGGCGGTGCACGTATGATGGAAGCTGCGTTCTCATTAATGCAAATGGCTAAAACATCGGCTAAACTGGCCCTTTTAGCACAAGCTAAAGTACCTTACATATCATTATTAACCGACCCTACCACTGGTGGTGTAACGGCATCATATGCCATGTTGGGCGATATTAATATATCTGAACCGGGTGCGCTTATTGGCTTTGCAGGTCCGCGTGTTATTAAAGAAACTATTAAGAAAGACCTTCCTAAAGGATTTCAAACTGCTGAATTTGTGCAGGAACATGGTTTCCTTGATTTTATAGTTGACCGCCGTGAGATGAAAGAGAAATTAGCATCATTTTTAAAAATGATGAAGAACTAATAAATATATTATCAAACAAAATAGGCTCCAGTAAATTACCGGAGCCTATTTTGTTTAGTGAAATTTTATTCCACCTATAACATTGGTTTTTTAGATACGATTGATTCTTTAGCAACAGTAGCGTTATGTTTTTTACGCAATAACCTTAATGTGCTCGCGCCGTTATCACCGCCGCCTTCAATTCCTACGGATCCAACACTTATTGAATTATCGTAATCATTAGTTCCGTGTACACCCTCAGTTTGATTTATGCCTTCAACAGGCATTCTTTTATCACTTTTCATAATATTTTATAATTAAGTATAAGCATAACCTTAGAATTACAGATTATTTTCTGTCCCCGGTTCATGTCCTACCATACGGCCTGTTCTACGACCATTTGGGCGACTTACAAAATCTGTTTCAGCAAGGCCAACAGATGGAAATTCTCTTTGATTGGGAGGCGTTACATCATTTTGTTCGCTAAATGAAGCATCATTTCCTTCCGGCTGATGGGTAAGTTCAGTTTCATCAGGGTACCCTGTTTTTTCTTTTTCCGGTTGATTCCTTTCAGGAACCTGGTTTGGATTCTTATCTTTTTCGTTTTTCATGGCTGATTTTTTTACTTTAATAAAATATTTTTACATTTTATTAACTGCTATTTAAATAAATACCATAATCATGCCAGTATTTTAACTGGTATGATAAACATTTATTTTAAATCAGAATAAATACGATAAGAGTATGATTATTATGTGATTACCGTTAAGCGCTAACCAAGCAAAGTTCACGCACTTTTGCTACCGTGTAATCAATTTCTTCTTTTGTGGTGTATTTAGAAAAGGAGAAACGTACAGATGGACGCGAAGGATTTACGCCTATAGCCGTTAACACATGCGAACCTATATCAGTACCAGAGCTGCAAGCACTGCCACCTGAAGCAGATATACCTGCAATATCCAGATTAAATAACAACATATCAGCCATTTCCATTTCTGGGAATGAAACATTCAGTACGGTATATAAACTATTTTCGGGCTCAGTTTCACCATTAAACTCAATTCCTGATATATTTTCCAGCAATTGGGCTTTCATATAAGTTTTTAACACTTGTATATGCTGCTGGTGGTGCTCCATTTCGGCATAAGCTATTTCTAGTGCTTTGGCCAAGCCTACAATACCATAAATATTTTCTGTTCCACCACGCATATTACGTTCTTGTGCGCCTCCATAAATAAAAGGCTTAATTTTTATACGATGACTGATATGGAGAAACCCCACACCTTTAGGCCCGTGAATTTTATGTGCTGAACAAACTACAAAATGAGCTTTTAATTTACTCAGATCGTGTTTGTAATGCCCCATAGTTTGTACCGTATCACAATGATAAATGGCATCGTATGTTTCGCACAGATCGCCTATTCGTTCCATATCTGACAATGTTCCGATTTCATTATTGGCCTGCATTATTGATACAAAACTACGTTCATTATCTTTTAAAAGGCTTTCTAAATGGTCATAATCAATATTGCCCTTGGCATCAACATTAACAAAGCTTAACTTAATAATGCCAGCTTTTTCAAGTGCTTCAAATGTATGGATCACCGCATGGTGCTCAATACGACTGGTAATAGCGTGTTTAATATTATGGTCAACAATACCGCACCTGATGGCCATATTATCAGCCTCGGTTCCGCTTGAAGTAAAAAATATCTCTGATGGTGAGGTACCTAGTAAATTAGCTACGGTTTTGCGTGATTTTTCAACCAAAGTTCTTGCCTCACGGCCATGCGCATGAATAGATGACGGATTACCAAAAGTGGTTTCCATTACCTTATACATTTCTTTCATTACCTCAGGATCAAGAGGCGTAGTAGCGGCATTATCTAAATAAACACGCATTATTATTAATTATTGAATGAATGATTTGGTGATTGATTGAATTCCAATTTTATACGGAAACAATTCACTAAATGCTTAATATTTCTTTTATGTCGGCAATTATTTTGCTGGCTAAATTATTAGCCACAGTTTCTGAATTACCTTCTGAATAAATACGAATGATAGGTTCCGTATTTGAACGGCGCAAATGTACCCATTCTTTATCAAATTCTATTTTAAGTCCGTCGATTGTAGAATGCGGTTGGTTTTTGTATTTATCTTCTACCTTCAACAACAACGCATCAATGTCCATTTCAGGTGTAAGTGTTATCTTATTCTTAGAGATAAAATAATTGGGGTACGATGCTCTTAAAGCCGAGATCGTCTTGCCATACTTTGCTAAATGAGTTAAGAATAAAGCAATACCAACCAAAGCATCACGGCCATAATGCAACTCAGGATAAATGATACCGCCGTTGCCTTCACCACCTATTACTGCATTAGTTTCCTTCATTTTATTTACCACATTAACCTCTCCTACCGCCGCTGCATTGTATTCACCACCTGCTTTTTCAGTTACATCACGCAAAGCACGTGTTGACGACAGGTTAGAAACCGTATTGCCTTTTTTATGCTGTAAAATATAATCAGCAACAGCAACTAAAGTGTATTCCTCACCAAACATACTGCCATCTTCATTTACAAAACACAAGCGGTCAACATCCGGATCAACAGCTATGCCCAAATCAGCTTTTTTACTTAATACTTCTTGCGAAAGAGCTGTTAAATTCTCGGGCAAGGGCTCCGGATTGTGAGGAAATTTTCCATCAGGCTCACAAAATAGCTGATGAACAGTTTTTACGCCCAGCGCACTCAACAATGCCGGCACAAATATGCCACCTGTTGAATTAACGCAATCAATTACTATTTTAAAGTTGGCTTTAGCAATAGCATCAACATCAACCAATGGCAAGGCCAATATTGCATCAATATGTTTCTGTAAATAGCTATCGTCGTTAGTTATTTTACCTAAATGATCAACATCGGCATAACTAAAGTTGCTGCTTTCAGCAATTTCTAATACTTCTTTACCATTATTGTCATTAATGAATTCTCCTTTGCTATTAAGCAGTTTAAGCGCATTCCATTGTTTAGGGTTATGGCTGGCAGTAAGTATTATTCCGCCTGCTGCTTGTTCGGCAGTAACGGCCACCTCGACTGTTGGAGTTGTTGAAAGCCCAAGATCGACTACGTCAATTCCCAAGCCCTGTAATGTACCAATTACCAGGTTATTAACCATGCTGCCTGATATACGTGCATCTCTGCCTATTACTATCCTTTTTATCCCTGAATTATTGATGGCCCATGTACCAAACGCCGAAGTGAATTTTACAATATCCATTGGGGTCAAACCATCGCCTGCTGCCCCACCTATGGTGCCTCTTATACCTGAAATCGATTTTATTAGTGTCAAAATCTTAAAATTATTTAAAGCAAAATTAAAATATTTACCCGATAGCCACCTCATTTATTGGTTATATTTGCCATAACCCTAAAAAGAATCATGTTTGACCATCTTTTACAATTAGACCGGCATTTATTCTATTGGATTAATCATGACCTGGCAAACCCTTTTTTCGATAGCGTAATGCCCTGGCTGCGTGCTCCTAAAAATTGGATTCCGCTTTATATACTCATTATAGGTTTTTGCTTGTGGAAGTTTAAAAAGCAAGGCATTATCATAATTATATTTATTGCGCTATCTGCCGGGTTTGCCGACTTTACCAGCGCCAGCATCATTAAACCACTGGTAAAACGTAACCGCCCTTGCCGAGATATTATCTCAGCCAAAACTGATATTGACCGTGTCCCATGCGGAACTGGTTATAGCTTTCCATCCACACATGCAACTGATCATTTTGCAATGGCATTTTTCATGATCCTTATTTACTACAAAAAGTGGCACTGGATATGGTTCTGGGGGATATTATGGGCCGGACTTATCAGCTTTGCACAAGTTTATGTGGGTGTGCACTACCCCATTGATGTTACCTGCGGAGCTATTTATGGCGCTTTAGTTGGGTGGCTTTTTAGCTGGATATTTCGAAAGTTACAGTTAAGATTCCCTGATTGGGTACCTTCACTTTAACACTTTTATAGTTGCTTTGCTGTATCGGTAATATTTTTAATTCAACCTGAAATCGAACATCCGAAATTAGAAATCAAAAACTATCCTCTAAGTTTATCCAACAAATCGCTCAACTTACCGGCCTCGTCTTCAGTCAGGTTATTTTTCAGAAAATCTCTTGATTTAAATTCAATATCGATCTTTGATAAAACGTCCAGCCCCTGATCGCTAATTCGAATATCAACTGCGCGGCGGTCGCTGGTATTGGTACATCGCGATACCAGACCTTTTTGAACCAGGCGATCAACAATACGCGATGCATCAGACATTTTATCGATCATCCGTTCTTTTAGCAGGTTTACGGTAGCCGGTTTAGGATATTGGCCTCTAAGTATCCTCAGAATATTGAATTGCTGCTGGGTAAGATTAAATTTTTCAAACTCTCCACGTAACAGGTTACTGAGCCAGCCAGATGTATAAGAAATATTGATAACAGCTTTTTGATAGTTGTCTTCAAATTTAGTGCTTTGTATTTCTTCATCTATCCGCATAATCTTTAACCTTATTAATGCCTGTTAGTACAAATATGTTTATTTATTTTCAATTTGCCCGTCTTCTGTGGGTTTTCCATAGTTCCAGGGGCAATGCAGACACTTGTTTTTACAGCAATATCCCCGTTTAAGATGATAAGCCTCCGTAAAAACAAAATTACCGTCCTCGTTTATATAGTAGTCTATATTCTCCTCAAGCATTAATTAAGAATTTTTACAAATATATCATCCCCAAAGTGTTTCTTTAAATGTGTGCCATTACCATGCAGCGTCCATATCTGTGTGGGTTGTGTATGCTCAATTGCCTGTAGAATATCGTTCCAATCCACATGGTCTGAAATAAACAGTGTGTCGTTATTATTTACCTGTAAGTTCTTCCAGCCCGAAGCAAACAGCCGCTTCACTCCTTTGGCATTAATATAACTATCAAACGTAAAAGGCGGTACTATGTATACATATTCCTCCTGATTTTTCATCAGCCGCCGACTATAAATTTCATATTTACCGGGTGAATAGCCCAGTTTTTCATAAATACCATTAATAGGCATTATGCGGTGATGGATCAATATCTTTTTGTTGGGCGCATGCTCATTGATCATCTTTATTAACCGCTGGCTTTTACCCAAACCGTACGCACCCAGCAAAATATTCATCTTTATATCATTCAACTTTTGTATCTCAGCAACCGGATCAGGATGAATAATATTAGGATCGGCAAAAGTGCTTTCTGTTATCAACACATCGGCCTTTACCCATTCTATCGGCTCGCAGGTAGCATCATGTTGTATCTTATAATCACCCGTGTATAAATACCGTATTCCATTATACTCCATCAATACTTGTGCTGATCCAAGCATGTGTCCTGCTGATATAAAGGTTATTTTAACATCACCAATATTGAAGGAATTATTATAGGCCGCTATATTAAAAATCTTAGCTGCATTTTTACCATAACGTAATTGCATAAATGCCGCGGTAGCTTCGGTACAATAAACATTTGTGTTACCGCTTATAGCATGATCTGCATGTGCATGTGATATTACTGCAACAGCTACAGGTTGTTTTGGGTCGATATAAAAATCACCGTACTTACAATACAACCCGTTAATATTGAAGGAAAGAAAATCGTCTTTTATTTGATTATTAGTCATTAGTCAATGCCATTGTAGTATGATGGATCGATTGTTTTTTACCGAATGTTTTAGCTTGATTATCAATAGCAAATAACTCAATAACTCAATGACAAAAACACTTCATGTAATTTTAAAACCTGTGGAATTACCAATTGCTGATTATCGTTTTCAATCACATAATCTGATAATCGTGTCTTTTTTTCTTCTGAAAACTGGCGTGCATCACGGCTTAAAACTTCGGCTTTGGTAAAGCCATCCCGCTGCATTACCCGTTGTACCCGTAAATCAAGCGGAGCACTAACAATAATTGTTTTATTACACATTTGATACGAGCTGCTTTCAAACAATAAAGCGGCCTCTTTTAAAACATAAGGCACATTCTTAAATTGCAGCACCCAATTATCAAATGCCCTGAAAACGGCGGGATGTGTTATAGCATTTAATTTTTGTAGTTCAACTTCATTATTAAAAACTATATCAGCAATGTGTTTGCGGTTTAAGCTTCCGTCTTCAAAGTAAGACTCCTGGCCAAAGGTTTGTTTAATAGCATCAATCAATATTTCGTCAGCAATCATAACCTTTTTAGCCTCGTCATCAGCATAAAAAACAGGTATGCCCAATACTTCAAATATTTTGCTTACAGTGGTTTTGCCGCTGCCTATGTTACCGGTTATCCCTATTTTAAGCATTACTTATTTATAATAAAATCAATATTTGGCGGGTCGATATTTACTATTTTACAAAAAGGCGGAAAACGTGTAAGCTTTACAGGCAAAGTACTATACCCCTGTAATCGCCATAGGTCAAGGTCTGATTCCGCTTCAAAAAAGTCCTCATCTGTTTCCGCATATTTTTTTAGCGAGGTTATAAAAGTAACCTTAACTTTTTGCGGAAATATCTTTACGTTATAATAATCGTGGTTGTTGATCAGCTTGACCGGTATCTGCAAAGTTTTTTCTGTAAACTCATCTACCGGTAACATCACGTAAACACTTTTCGGGTAAACACTCATGTTTCCTTCACCAACCGATTGCAGATCTACTTTCGTTCTTATGGTTTCATTTACGTTGTTCACTATCAATGAATCAGTATCCCACTCGGTTATTTTACTTATTTTACTAACAGGCCCTGTAAGTGTAACGTAAGCCGGATTGATGAAAGTATTATTTGACTGTGCAAATTGCTGCTGATATTTAATAGAAGTAAGCAAACGTACCGGGACTCTTTTTACCATTCGGTTTGAAAAGTCGAAATATAAGGTGTCAGGGTTAATAGCAGTTATTGCGTGATTAACATCCTTATCATTGATCTGCTTTAATTGCGAGCTAAGTACCACATAGTTTGCATTATCAAGCGAACGCAGATCAACGGTGATGGGTATATTATTATCCCCCATTTTCGAAAACAGCATTTGCCATCCGTTACCCTGAACAGTAACATCAACTGTATCAGACTGTAACGAGTGAAATGCGCGTTTTTGGGGGGCATTTTTATAGTTTAATACCCTTTTTACAGTATAGTTATACGGGTTAGACAATGTTGTAAATAACCACGCAACCGCAGCCAGTACCAGGCATGTAAAAAATGCTGATAATCGCCTGCGTTCAGTTGTTGATAATTTTACTATTGCCATTTTTTGAAGTTAAAGGTTAAAAGTCAAAAATCAAAAGTTTAACAAAAGCCAAAAGCTGAAGGCGAAAAGTCTAATTATGCTTTTTGCTTTCAGCTTTTGAACATAGAATTTAAATTTCTATCTTAATTTAAAATCAATTTTGACTTTAAACTTTTGACTTTGTACTTAAACTTTAGGCGGTGTGTTTAAAGCTTTTGATGCTTCTAAAGAAACCGATGATTTATCATAACGGGTTTTGTGGCCGCTTTCGTGTTCAATTAAAAAAGTATTGTCGGCTACTTCGGCTACTTTGCCGTGAGCGCCTGATGTTAAAACTACTTTATCGCCCTTTTTAAGTTCGTTAACATAGTTTTTTTGATCTTTTTGTTTTTTAACCTGCGGGCGTATCATAAAAAAGTAAAATACTATAACGATAAGTACCAAGGGTAAAAATGACCCTAAGCTTCCGAACATACCGCCTACGCCTGCCGCTTGTAATAAAATAGTTGCTATCATGTTTAAATTAATTATTATTTTTTCTCTAATACTTCGCCAACCAAATGCACTGCATTTTGTGCAGGGTTGGTATTGGCTGTAATGGTGATCATTTTGTCCTGCAAACCTACTTTGCCCGTACTGTTAAAAGTAACAGATATTTGGCCGCTATCACCTGGTTTAATAGGGCCGGCCGGCCACATAGGTGTGGTACAGCCACAACTAGCAACTGCACTCGTAATTATAAGTGGTGATTTACCTGTATTGACAAAATTAAACTTATAATTCACCTTGTCACCCTGGGTAATTTTACCAAAATCATGTGTGTCATATTCAAACTTCATCACAGGTAAGTTGGTGGCAGTGGTATTAGCTGCGGTAGCAGTTCCTGATGAATCGGCTGTTTTAGATGAGTTTGTTGATTGGTTACAAGCCGACAGTAACATACCTGCGGCTAAAATGCTTAAAAAAAGTTTTTTCATGGCTTGTTATTCTATTAAACCTCTTCCAATTTTCTTTATTTTATTCTGAGCTTTTAACTCGATCAAAATTTTGTCCAAGATACCGTTTAAAAACGAATTACTTTTAGGTGTACTGAACTCTTTTGATATTTCAAGATACTCATTAATGGTTACCTTAACCGGCACTGAATTGAAGTTAATAAATTCGGTAATAGCCATTTTCATCAGTAAGGTATCCATCATGGCAATACGTTCTGGTTCCCAGTTTTGTGTTTTGGCACCTATCATTTCCTGGTATTCCTTATCGTGGCGTATATTTTGCGCAAAAAGGTTAACTATAAACTCACGATCTTCATCCCAGTTACCGGTAACCTCAGCAAGCTTGTTTTTCTCTGGCTCATCGTAAGCAAAGTTTTTAAATGTTTTAGCAATTAATGCTTGTAAAACATCCTTATCTACCGGCCAAACAATAAACTTATCCTCAAAAACCTGCTCGGCTAATGATGATTTTAGAATTACTTTTTTGAATATGAATTTTATAATATCCTTATCGGTTTGGATGGTATCACCGGTTTTTTGAAGGTATTCGGTATACTCAGGGGCATTTTTAAGGATAGTGAAAAGCGTTTTTGTAAGTTCAGGCTCGAAACTCCACTCTATTTTGTATCTTTTTAAAGCAGCTAAATAATCTTTGTTTTGTTGTAACGAGATGATGAACCTGTTACCTAATATTTTAAGATCAGGATTCAGATCTTCTTTGGTAGGCAAATGTTTGTTTGCTCTATCGGTAGCATCGGTTTGGGCATAATCAACCACCTCTGAAATTAATGATAACATCCAGATATACATTTCATATACCTTATCAATGCTTTGCAGCAGGTTTTTCTCATGTATCTTGGTGTCGCCGCCGTTAGTTTGATGATACGCGTACAACGCCTGTAATACTTTTACTCTTAAGTGCCTTCTGTTTAACATTTTGTAAGAACGATTTTAGCCCGGCAAAAGTTGACGGGGTATTGTTATATAATTAATTTACTAGTACGATGATTTAACTTTTTTAATATCTGCGATCCGCTTTTCTGCAATTTTATTTGCGGCCTCTATTGATGAAATATTTTCGGCCTTAGAAAGTTTTAAAACATTCAGTGTTGCTTCATATATATTTTCTGTTAACTGCAAAGTGCGCTTTTTACCAAAGCCCATTAGTTCAGAATAACAATTTATTAGCCCGCCAGCGTTAATTACGTAATCAGGCGCAAACAAGATCCCCCTATCAAGTAACATTCGCCCGTGTATATGCTCATCTTCCAGCTGGTTATTAGCAGATCCGGCTATGATGGCACATTTAAGCTTATTTATAGTCTGTGTATTTACAGTAGCACCTAATCCGCATGGTGCATAAATATCGGCATCAATATCAAAAATACTATTGTTCGATATGGCCTGTGCACCATATTTTTTAGCTACCTGCCCCAAACGTTCATCATTAATATCGCTTGCGTAAACTTTAGCGTTCTCGTCGCGTAATAGTCTTACCAGGTTCTCGCCCACGTGCCCTATGCCTTGCACTATTACGGATTTTCCGGCTAAACTATCATTACCATACAATTCCTTAACAGCAGCTTTTATACCCATAAAAACCCCTTGCGCGGCTATTGGAGCGGGATCACCGCTACCGCCTACACTTTCAGGCAAACCTGCAACATGCTGAGTCTCCATCCTGATGTATTCCATATCTTTGGGATTGGTACCTACATCTTCAGCAGTAATAAATTCTCCGTTCAGGTTTTTAATAAAACGCCCAAATTTACGCAGCAGAGCTTCAGTTTTATCTTTATGTGAATCGCCAATGATAACCGCTTTACCGCCGCCCAGGTTTAAACCTGCAATAGAGGCTTTATAGGTCATGCTTTTTGATAGGCGAAGCACATCGTTTAAAGCGTCAGCTTCTGTTTTATAGGCCCACATACGTGTGCCACCCAAAGCCGGGCCCAATGTAGTATCATGAATTGCTATTATTGCTTTAAGCCCTGTATCGGGGTCGCTGCAAAACACAATCTTTTTATGGCCGAATACCTCAAGCTGGTTAAATATGGATTCGGTTGTATTTTGAAACGGCATTATTGATGACAAGCAAAAAGTTTTTTAGGCCCGTGACAAAAGTATGTGTTTTTTTTGTTGTGACAAAATTGTTAATGGCTGATAGTTCATAGTTAATAGTAAAATCAACAATATAAGGAAAAAATGATGCCACCATCAACCATGAACTATCAACCATTAACTAAATAAACTACTTTTGTATTATAACATGAAAGACCTCGCTTACCTTAATAAATTTCTCTATAAATACCGCTGGCGGCTTATTCCAGGTATTTTGTTTGTTATTATATCAAATATTTTTCGCGTAATGCCGGCATATATAATCCGTGTAGCGTTTGATATGGTAACCGAGAATATTAGCGTTTACCAGCTTTTTGCAGGTTTTCACAGGCAGGATATGATCTATCAGATATTCGGATCAAGCTTATTTCTTTTCGGTACATTAGTACTAGCCGTATCCTTATTAATGGGTTTGTTTCTATTTTTTATGCGACAGACCATTATTTTAATGTCGCGCCATATTGAGTACGATCTTAAAAACGAAATGTATAACCACTATCAGATGCTTTCACTTGCATTTTACCGCCGCAACAATACCGGCGACCTGATGAACCGGGTAACCGAGGACGTTAGTAGAGTGCGTACGTACCTGGGGCCGGGTATTATGTATACCATAAATACCATAGTACTTTTTATAATAGTAATATACCTAATGCTTACCGTAAATGTTCGGCTCGCTGTATTTTCAATATTACCCCTGCCAATTTTAGTGGTGATCATATTTTATGTGAACAATGTCATTAACTATCGCAGCGAAAAAATACAGCAGCGCCTCTCTATCCTCTCCAGTTTTGTGCAGGAGAACTTTTCGGGTATAAGGGTTATCAAATCATACGTGCGCGAAAACTTTGTACGCAAAAACTTTGCAGCCGAGAGTGAAAATTACAAAATGCACTCTATGGAGCTGGTAAAAGTGCAGGCATTATTTTACCCCATAATGCTCTTACTAATTGGCATAAGTAATGTGATCATTATGTATGTAGGCGGTGTTGAAGTAATGAAAGGCAATATTACCTCGGGAAATGTTGCTGAATTTATTGTTTTGTTAAATCAACTTATGATCCCGGTAATATCATTGGGTTGGGTAACCTCATTAATTCAGCGTGCCGCTGCTTCGCAAAAACGGATTAATGAGTTTTTGCACGAACAGCCTGAGATAATATCGCCCAATGTACCCAAACTACCAGTTGAAGGGCAAATAACTTTTAATAATGTTTCTTTTGTTTACCCGGACACGGGTATTCAGGCGTTATCCTCTGTATCTTTTACCGTTAACCCCGGCGAGCTGGTGGCTATTATTGGCCGCACTGGTTCAGGAAAATCAACTATAGCCAATTTGTTGATGCGTATGTATGATTGCACGGACGGCGAAATAATGATCGACCAGCATCCTTTAAAACAACTTAATCTGGAAGGTTACCGCTCACAGGTTGGTTTTGTACCACAGGATGTTTTCCTGTTTTCAGATACGATTGCTAATAACATAGCCTTTAGCGCCGATACACTTGATATGCCACGGGTTGAACAAGCTGCCAAAGATGCGGCTGTTTATAATAATATTATGGAGCTTGAAAAGGGTTTCGGAACGCTGATAGGCGAACGCGGTGTTACGCTATCCGGTGGGCAAAAGCAACGTGTTTCCATTGCCCGGGCTATTGTTAAACAACCACAGATCATTGTTTTTGACGATTGCCTCTCTGCTGTTGATACCCGTACCGAAGAAGAAATACTGAACAACCTGGGCAGCGTAATGCAGGGTAAAACCAGCATTATTATAGCACACCGCATATCAACCATAAAAAGTGCTGATAAAATCTTAGTAATGGACAGAGGACAGATAATTGAGCAGGGTAACCACGAATACCTGATGCAACAAAAAGGAACCTATTTTGAGCTGTATGAAAAGCAATTGCTTGAAGAAGAAGAAAACGCATAATGGAATAACAACTTTATTACAAACGCCTCCTTTAATTACAATAATATTTATTTAAATACTTGTAAATTGAAATTTTATTTATATTTATGCCAATCAAAACTAAATTACAATTAATTTCATATGGGAGATTTTGACAACAGAGAGCGTGAAGAGGTATTTTCAAAGAAGGTAAGAGCCGGTAAAAGAACTTATTTTTTTGATGTAAAGGCAACACGATCAAACGATTACTATGTTACTATTACCGAAAGCAAAAAACGTTTAGAAGACGGAGTTTTTATCAAACACAAGATTTTTTTGTATAAAGAGGATTTTGAAAAATTTGCCGAAGGCCTAAAAGAAACCATTGATTATATAAAAGATAATCAGGAAGTTGTTGAAAAACGTTACGAATTTAATGAAACTCCTGAAGTAGCTAAAGCTTCTGCTGATGACGACTTCTCATTTGATATTTAAAATTTGCCCAAACTAAAAGCTTTATTATAATTATAACCCCGCTTAAGCGGGGTATTTGTTTTCTATCATTTAGTGCAACACGCCGTGTAAAACTATAAGTGCAACGTTAAAATAAATAATCAATCCAGTAACATCAACCAAAGTAGCCACAAATGGTGCCGATGATGTTGCCGGGTCAACTTTAAGCCTTTTCATAAGCAGGGGAAGCATTGAGCCCGCCAACGATCCCCATAACACCACTCCTATTAGTGAAAAGCCGACTGTGAATGCTATTAACAGCCAGTGCGGCCCGTAGATATTGCTAAAGGTACTCCATAAGGTTATACGTAAAAAGCCTATTATACCCAACGTTATTCCCAGCATCAGACCTGAAAGTATTTCGCGGCGCATTACTCGCCACCAATCAATCACAGTAACTTCGCCCAAAGCCATTGCCTGTATAATAAGTGTGGAAGCTTGTGACCCACTATTACCACCACTCGACATGATCAATGGAATAAAAAAGGTAAGGGATATTACCTGTGCAATTTCATCATTAAAATATTGCATGGCTGTACTGGTAAGCATCTCACTTAAAAAAAGGATGATGAGCCAGCCAACACGCTTTTTCACCAACCTAAACAGATTAATATCCAAATAAGGTTCATTTAATGCTTCGGTACCCCCTATTTTCTGTATATCCTCTGTATACTCCTCGTTGGCTATCCATAATATGTCATCAACGGTAACAATGCCTAACAATACATTATCATTATCAGTAACCGGGAGTGCAGTGCGATTATTCATCCTGAATATGGTGATAGCTTCTTCCTGAGGGTCGGTAACATTCAGGGCTATCATCCTGCCATCCATCAGGTCATCGATCTTTGTTTCAGGTTTAACTAATAGAATTTCGCGAATACGGATATCATCCAGCAATACTCCTTTTTCATCAATTACATAAATAACATCTATAGTTTCCGAGTTTTTACCGTAGCGGCGGATATGGGATAGCACCCGGGTAACGTCCCAGTGTTTTTTAACGGCTATATAATCAGGCGTCATTAAACGGCCAACACTGTCTTCTTTATAACCAAGTAAAGAGAGTGCCTCTTTTCTATCGTCCGGCGACAAATGCAGTATAAGGGAAGCTACTGCATCACCATGCAGTTCACTGAATAGTGAGGTACGGTCATCAGGTGGTAGCCCGTTAATAATTTCGGCTACCCTATCCCCTTTAATGCCTTTTATTATGCGCTCCTGCGTAGGAAAATCAAGTATGCGAAATACATTTACCGCACGCTTAACAGAAAGTGTTTCAATAAATCTGGGGCCATGTTCAGGAAGTTCATCTATCAGTCCTTCAACATCAGATATATTAAGGTTGTTAAGATATTCCCGGAGCTTCCGTTCATTATTTTGCTCCAGCAACAGGGTTATTTGTTCAACCATTTCTTCCATAAAAAACCTCCTTTTACATATTTTTATTATTGATTAACCTGACAATTAGCGCAGGCAAAAGTCGGTTTAATTTTTCAAATTATTAGGCGGTTTTTTCTGTTATCTTTGCAGCTTTGAGAAAAGAAACAAGAATAAAGAATCAGGAATTACGCTAATTTTATTAAGCCCTGATTATAAATTTTAGTTCTTGATTCCCGACTCTTAACTCTTGATTCTAAATAAATATGGGACTACAATGTGGTATAGTAGGTTTACCAAATGTGGGTAAATCAACGCTTTTTAACAGCTTATCAAATGCCAAAGCACAGGCAGCTAACTTTCCGTTTTGCACAATAGAGCCAAACGTTGGGGTAATTACTGTGCCTGATGAGCGCCTTACAAAATTAACAGAACTGGTAAACCCTAAAAACGTATTGCCAAATGTTATTGAAATAGTAGATATAGCCGGCCTGGTAAAAGGTGCCAGCAAAGGTGAGGGGCTGGGCAACCAGTTTTTGGCTAACATACGATCAACTAATGCCATTATACACGTTTTACGTTGTTTTGATAACGACAATGTAATACACGTTGACGGTTCTGTTGACCCAATACGCGACAAAGAGATCATTGACACTGAATTACAGTTAAAAGATCTTGATTCTATAGAAAAGAAAATACAAAAGGTTGAAAAAGCCGCCAAGGTTGGTAATGACAAAGAAGCGAAAAAAGCTTATGATGTTTTAAACATCTATAAAACCCATCTGTTATCGGGCAAATCGGCTCGCACAGCTCCAGTGAGCGAAGAAGAAAAGGAATATATTGCCGATATATGGTTACTTACCGCTAAACCGGTAATGTATGTTTGCAACGTTGAAGAAAGCGCCGTTAATACAGGTAATGCTTACGTTGAAAAAGTTAAGGAAGCGGTAAAAGACGAAAATGCCGAGGTACTGATCATATCGGCACAAATTGAAGCTGAAATAGCGGAGCTGGAATCATATGAAGAACGCCAGATGTTTTTGGATGATATGGGTCTTGCCGAATCAGGTGTTAACAAGCTGATAAAGTCAGCCTATAAACTGCTTAACCTTGCCACCTATTTCACAGCCGGTGTACAGGAAGTACGGGCATGGACTATTACCAAAGGTTTTACAGCGCCGCAGGCAGCAGGAGTTATACATAGCGATTTTGAAAAAGGTTTTATTCGTGCCGAGGTAATCAAATACCAGGATTTTGTACAATACGGCTCAGAAAACGCATGCAAAGAAAACGGCAAGCTAAGCGTTGAGGGTAAAACCTACATAGTTGAGGATGGCGATATAATGCACTTTAGATTCAACGTATAAGAAGAGACTAAAGAAGTAAGAGTTAAGAACCAGGATGATTAATTTTTATCTTAGTTCTTAACTCTCAACTCTTGATTCTAAAATATATATTTGCACCTATATGCTCCCGTAGTTCAACGGATAGAATTATGGTTTCCGGTACCATCGATATGAGTTCGAATCTCGTCGGGAGCACTAGTAAATGTCAATGTGCTTGTGAAAAATACCCACAAACACATTGACATTTTCATATTAAATAACAGGTAACTAACTGTACATCAGTTCTATTACCTGGCTAATAAAGATTCAGTTTAGTTAATGGTTTGAACGAAAACACCTTAGTATTCTGCTATTAATATCAATTCCACATTACGTTTAAATTAAACAACTGTATTAATCTCCTGCTATTTCTTATTTAAAATCATACCTTTACACCCTACATGGAAGAAAGAAAATATTTACAGACCTGGAAAAAATACCTCCCGGTTATTCGGTTGCATTTGAAGAGAAGTCTTACCGAAGATCAAAGCTTTAAATTGAATATAACCGATTTTGAATCAGCAGGCGACAGAGGGAAATCAGGCTATACTTTTAACATTACCATGGATAACGGTAAAGTAACCAATAACATAAGTGGTTCAGCCGTAGCACGTGACCTTTACGAGGCGCTAAGATCTGATGATACTATAAAAGCTATGCTACAAGACAAAAGCATTAAGATAAGTGTAGGAAAATCATTTATACTAAGTATAAAAACCACACATATATCTGCATTCAAGCCTGTATCTTAAATATTAGTAATAGATTTTGCTAATTTAATTTTGTGCATCCCGACTCTTGTTCTTATATACCATCCATACATAAACAGGGATGCCAAGCAACAGGAATATAAAACCATAATATACGGCCTCAGCACCTGAGCCTATAATAGTCCACAATGAATAAAGAAATGCCAGTACAGCTACTATTGTAGCCCATGACTGGCCTTTTTTATGCGCTTGATTAGTGTTTAGCCTGATTATAATATACGCTGCTGTTGAAAAAACATAGGGTACGAATATTAATATTACTGAAAGCAAGAGTAAAAACTTAAATTCGGCAGTAAGCCCTTTGGAATAATTCATCACCATAAATATTGAAACCATTGCGCTATTAACAATCATCCCAACGTAAGGTGCTTTTTTCTTATTTTGTTTAGCAAACATGGCAGGAAATAGTTTGTCCTTTGCTATAGCATACAATATTTGGCCGGATATTAATGTCCATCCGTTTAATGCACCAAAGGCTGCTATAGTAACACCGGCACTGACCCAATAACGGGCATTGCCGCCAAACATTATTGCAGCTGCATCCGCAAATGGAGTAACAGAATGTTGCAAGGTATTTTGAGGAATTATCCCCATAATACTTATGCTGCCCAATAAGTAAACTAAAGTACATATAAATAAACCCAGCATTGTAGCACGTGAGGCGGTATTACGTGCATCATTTATACTGGATGATGATATTACTGCTGATTCGATACCCACAAAAGCAAACATAGTATAAGATGCACATGCAGCAATAGCCGACATTACTGATGTGCCGCTACTATTAAAAGGCATAAAGTTTTTAACATGTATAAAAAACAAACCGCCAATGGCTATTATAAATAGCGGCAGTAATTTCAATATAGTGGTAGTTAATTGCAGTTTGCCCGAGATCATTATCCCTCGTGTATTAATATAAGTAAGCAGCCATATAGCAATTAGCCCGGTTACCACTGCTGCAATAACATTAGTGGCAAGTATTGGAAAAAATGTACTTAAAGCACTTACAAATGATACAACAATAGCAGCATTTGCACATGATACTGCTAACACATAGCCCCACCCTACTAAAAATCCTGCAAAATTACTAAAGCCGTAGTGGGTATAGGCGTATGGGCCACCAGTTACATGCGGCAATAATTTACTCAGATTACTGAAAACTTTAGCTAAAAAAAATGAACCAATAGCCGCGAAAACCCAGCCTACTAAACTAATACTGCCAAATGACGATAGGGCCGCAGGCATCAGGAATATTCCTGCTCCTATCATATTGCCCACAACTAATGAAGTACTTGTCCATAAACCTAATTTTTTATCCGGCATTGTTCGATTTAAAGTTAACAAGATAGAAAAAAATCGAATAATAGAGCAAAATTCAAAATGAGTTAAGGCTGACAAACAATTTAGCATTATGCTGTTATTTTATTAGAAATTAAAAAACAAGCAACAATGAGTAAAGTATGGTTTATAACAGGCTGTTCCACCGGGTTTGGGCGAGAGCTGGCAAAGTATGTTCTGGAATCGGGCCACAAAGCAGTTGTGGCATCACGCAAAACGGATGATGTAAAGGATATTGTTGAAGCATATCCCAATACCGCTATTGCAGTACAATTGGATGTAACAAAAGCCGAGGAGATCAAATCATCATTGGAACAGGCTACACAAAAATTCGGGCAGATAGACGTATTGGTGAACAATGCCGGCATAGGTTATTTTGGAGCCATAGAGGAAAGCGAAGAAGCTGAGGTACGCCGGATGTTCGAGATAAATTTCTGGGGATTAGCAAATATGACCACAGCTGTATTACCATTAATGCGCAAACAACGCAGTGGCAATATCGTAAACATAGCATCTATCGGCGGGTTAGTGGGTTTCCCGGCAGTTGGCTATTATAACGCTACAAAATTTGCTGTAGACGGCTTTTCTGATGCATTATCAAAAGAAGTAGCGCCATTAGGCATCAAAGTTACCGTTGTAGCACCAAGCGGCTTCCGTACTGATTGGGCGGGCCGTTCTGCAAATAATAGTAAGATAGTTATTGATGACTATAAAACCACGGCTGAAACCAATAAAAATAGCATTCGTGGTTACAGTGGCAAACAACCCGGCGATCCGGTGCGTGCAGCTAAAGCGATAGTTAAAGCTGTTGAAGCTGAAAACCCACCCTTACATTTATTATTAGGAGTTGCAGCTTTAAAAGGAGCCCGCAACAAACTCGAAGTATTGAAAAAAGATTTTGATACCTGGGAAGAAACCACTACTGGCGCTGATTTTCCGGCAGGAGAATAATTATTTACCACTAATATTTACAATGTCATTTTGAACGATTGTTCGAAATGACATTTTTTTTAGTTGTAAAACTAAACACTTTGCCATATTTGCAAACTTATGACTACGCTCCAACCATTCATCAGTGAAGAATTTAATGGCACAATCTGGCGGCTCGAGATCGATGAATTAAGCGAAACTATTTTTATTGAAATAAGGAATGAACAGGAAAAACAGGTAAGTTTTGCTTCAGTAAACCTTACAACCGGCGAAACAAATTTCAAAGGCCTTACTACTCCTGAACGCTGGCTTACAGGTATAGAAGCCGCTTATAACGGCATATTGTTATTGCATAATTACCAGTCAGAAAACGGTCCTTTGCATAAAGGAATAGTTGCCGTTGATGGCGTTACAGGTGAAACCTTGTGGAGTAATTATATTTATGCCTTCGATCATTTAACCGCTAACGGCCCGGTAGTATATAATACACATATTCAGCCTAAAAGATTATTGCTTATTGATGTAAGAAATGGTGCAACTATTAGCACCTATAACCCGTCCATTGGTCAGGAATTAAAGAATAATATTATTGCGCCACAACTCATTAATCCTGATGTTTTACCACCCGGTTCTCTGCCATTAACACCGTTTGGAAATAGTGTTCATTATCTGGAGTACAATAATTTCAGAATTGTATCTTTGCACACTTTACAAGCGGAGACTCTAAAACAATATCTGTTTATAATAGATGGCGTTGATAAAATTTATGAAGATTTATTAAACGCCAACATACAGAAATTACAACCGGAGGCGTTTATATTACATAAAAACCGCTTAGTTTATATAAAAAACAAGTCAGCATTAAAAATTTTGAACTTATAAATCAGTGTATTATAATTAATTATGAAATTTAAGCTCTTATTAATTACCGCATTTTTATTTACCACATCCGCATCTGTTTTTGCCAGGCCACTTTTAGATTCGATAGGAATTGAGAATAAAGATGGCAAAAAAGTTATTCTGCATAAACTTGATCCAAAAGATAATTACTATTCACTGGGCCGCCGTTATAAAGTAAGTCCTAAAGCAATTATAGAATACAACAATAATGCTGCATTGGTTATTGGCAATGTAATTAAGGTGCCTACCGACAGGCCGTTCCTTGAATCGTCATATAATACGCCGCAACCGCAGCAAAGCAAGCCTTACACACCACCTGTTGTTAAACAGCAGGCACCGCAGCAACAGACACAACAGGTAGTAGCTACTGCTGATAATGTTCCTACACAAGAATACAAAGTATCCGCAGGCGAAACACTTTATTCTATTGCCAAACGCTTTAATACTAGTGTTGATGATTTGACAAGCATTAACGGTTTAACATCATCAACACTTGCTCCCGGACAAATTTTAAAGGTAAAATCAGGTGGACAAGCACCAAAACCGGCAGTTATATCAACTTCTGAAAATACTTCGGTAAAACGCGACAATACATCCGTTGTTTCCACCACGGATAGTGTAAACGCCAGCCATTTTAATTCCAACCATTTTGGTTTGTACGAAAAAGATGAAAAGGGCGTGGCGACCTGGATGGACGGCGCAGATCTCGACCCTAATAAAAAACTGGTTTTACACCGCACGGCTCCTATTGGTACTGTAATTAAGATAACCAACCCTATGACTAACCTTACCACCTACGCAAAAGTAGTAGGCAAGTTTACTGATAATGAATCAACTAAAGACGTGATCATTGTGGTAACAAAAAACGTTGCTGATTCATTAGGCGCCCTTGATAAACGTTTTCATGTAACCATAAGCTACGGTAGTCCGAATGAATAAACCGTTTATTATCGGTATTGCGGGAGGAAGCGGCTCAGGCAAAACCTTTTTTTTAAAGTGTTTTTTGAAACACTTTAGCCAGAGCGAAGTATGCCTGGTATCACAGGATGATTATTATTTTCCGGTACCGCATGACATGACTGCTGAAGAGAATAAGCATTTTAATTTTGACCTGCCGGACACAATTGACCACCAACATTTTGAGGATGACATCAATAAACTGTTAAATTGGGAACCGATATTAAAAAAGGAGTATACCTTTAATAATCCAACTGCTATTCCCAAAATGTTGGAGATAAAGCCAGCGCCTATATTAATAGTTGAGGGATTGTTTATTCTGCACTTTAGAAAAATAGCTGAATCCCTCGACCTCAAAATTTTTATTGATGCAGATGATGACGTTGCCCTGCAACGCCGCCTAAAACGCGACCTGATCGAACGTGGCTATTCGCATGATGATGTTATGTACAAATGGATAAATCACGTTGTACCAGCCTATAAAGAGTTCCTATTGCCCTATAAAGACGAGTGCGATCAGATAATTACCAATAATACTCACGTTGCTGATGATATCATTTGTATAACTGAAGATATATCGAAAGAATTACGGGAAAAGGTATTGATTTGAAGATTTGGTGATTTGAAGATTTAGAAATCATCAAAAATGATTTTTATATCCCCCCTTTCGAACTTGATATAATTTTTGACAATACTTTTATTATTGATGTCAGTTTATCATTTAAGATTAGATTATAAGGGTAAGTTTTAGCAGACTTACACAACAACAAAAAATATTCTACTTCGTCAGCCTCTTTTGCAGCGATCTTTATTTTATGAATAAAGTCCGCTTTACTCTCTGCATTTTGTGCTTCACGTACATTTGCACCAATTGATGTCCCCGCTTTTAAAATTTATTTTTCAACAACATATTTTTTAGATGCTTCTAATTCCTCTGAAAATTCAATAATCCCTAATGCAAATTCAAAAGTTAAAGTTACAATTAGGTTTTCCTTATTATTTCTCATCTTTTAACTATTTCAATTATAGCATCATTTTCAAATCTTCAAATTACCAAATCTTCAAATCAAATATCCATTTCTGGTATCTCGCCTTCAATAATTAGTTTCCCGGCAGTAGCTTTTATTATATCTTCAACACTTATTCCCGGTGCACGTTCCAGTAATTTGAATCCTCCACCGGGTAAAACATCAAGTACAGCCAGTTCTGTTACTATTTTTTTAACACAGTTAATACCCGTTAAAGGCAATGTGCATTGAGGCAATAGTTTTGATTCACCGGCTTTGTTTACATGCTGCATTGCTACGATAATATTCTCAGCTGATGCTACCAGATCCATTGCACCACCCATTCCTTTAACCATTTTACCGGGTATTTTCCAATTGGCTATATCACCATTTTCGGATACCTCCATAGCGCCCAAAATAGTTAGATTAACCTTTCGGGCACGTATCATTCCAAAACTCATAGCCGAATCAAATACTGCTGAACCCGGTAACATAGTAATGGTTTGTTTACCTGCATTTATGGTATCAGCGTCTTCCTCTCCATCAAACGGGAATGGCCCCATGCCCAGCAAACCATTTTCTGATTGCAGTACTACATCCATTGTATCGGGTATATAATTAGCCACCAGCGTTGGTATACCAATACCCAGGTTAACATAATAACCGTCTTTTATTTCTTTAGCTATTCGCTTTGCGATGCCTTGTTTATCTAACATAATTTTAATTTGCTGATTTGGTAATTTGAGCAATTAATTATTATGATGCGTTTCATTTTCAAATCAACACATCATCAAATTTTCAAATCTTTCTTACAGTCCTTTGTTCTATTCTTTTCTCGTAATCTTTACCCTGGAATATACGGTGTACATATATACCGGGAGTATGAATATGATCAGGGTCAAGCTCGCCGGGCTGCACCAGTTCTTCTACCTCGGCAATGGTTACTTTGCCGGCCATAGCCATAACCGGGTTAAAGTTGCGTGCCGTACTGCGATATACCAAATTACCCATAGTATCGCCTTTCCATGCTTTTACTATTGCAAAACCGGCATCAAAAGCCATTTCCATTAAATAATTTTTGCCATTAAAATTGCGAACCTCTTTGCCTTCGGCAATTTCGGTACCTATACCGGCAGGAGTAAAAATAGCAGGCATACCATAACCAGCTGCCATGCATCGCGTAGCTAATGTACCCTGTGGGATCAGTTCAACCTCCAGTTCGCCGCTTAGTAGTTGCCGTTCAAATTCTGCGTTTTCGCCAACGTATGATGATATCATTTTTTTAACCTGGCGTTGTTTCAGCATCAACCCTATTCCAAAATCATCAACTCCTGCATTATTGGATATGCAGGTCAGATCTTTTACACCTTTTTTCACCAGTGCGGCAATACAATTTTCGGGTAATCCGCAAAGGCCAAAACCGCCCAACATCAAAGTTGTGCCATCCTCAATATCACGTATAGCTTCTTCAGCGTTGTTAACTACTTTGTTCATGTTCAATAATTGGTGCGGTAAAAGTAGATATTTTTTTGTGGCTGACTAATTACCAGATTATGAAGTTTTGAAAAATATCATAACTCACTGAACCTTATCTGCAATAAACAAAACAATTAAAAGTTTGAAACATTATTATTATACATCAAATAACAAAATCATGATATTTAATGATGATAATTTTGCGACTGATCAGGACGATCAATCGGATATGAAACAAAAAACTGAACCCAACGCCTACCGCGTTAAGGATGATAAAAATATTGAAGAAAACGCCTTAAAAAGAACTTTCCTATTTGGCAAAGGTGATGATCATTCTAATCCAACAGAAGGCCAGGGCGTTGGCGGGCAAAACTTTGAAAAAAATAACCTGACACCTTCTGGCGATGATAAAAATAATCCTTCGCAATACGCAGGTTATACTAATGCCTACTTTGCTCGTACTGAGCCATCAGAAGAGCACCCTGAAGACAGCAATTTCACTGCGGAAAACCAAAGCGGTATGCCGGATTACAGCAAAGCACAACCCAATGCCTCAAATGATGAACCTAAACCTGAAAAGAGAGAAAGAGGCAATGGTGAAAATGACCGCCCGCATCCGCAAGAGGAATATAATGAAGGCACTGATGATGACGACGGCAGCGGAGAACCCAACATCCCCGGCCCTAATGAACTACCCGACCAGCAAAAAGTAGGTGAAGGAAATGGTGAAGATGATGAAAGAGTGCACATTGAAACCTAGAAATTAATCCCAGTGTTTTGTCAACACTAGCCCTTGCTTACCACCCGACTGTTTGCGTAATAAAACCTTCCAGATCATCGGCCATTGCTTGCTGTTCTTTGGCATTCGGATGGCCGTTGGTATTTTTATAAGGAATAAAGTGTGTATATATCCTTTTATCATTTAATGAGGCTACCGCTTTTGTAATATAACCAGGCCAAGGTGAGCCTGTCCTGGTGGCATCCATGCTGCCCAATATGCAAATTATGGTTGCTTTTGGATATTTGCTTCTGATACTTTTTACAAAATTTCCATACGCGTTTATAATAAACTCAGCAGTTGGAGCCTTATCACCAAAACGGGCCTTAAACTGGGGGTTATTGGGTTGCTGCATAATCCACGAATCATTTTGGAAAAGATTAATAACCACAATATCAGGTGTATATTTTGAAAAATCCCATTTACTGGTTGCGTCAGTTGCATCAAGCCGATCATACATTTCAGGCATTATTAGCGGAAACCAACTAACGGTTATTCCTATTCCACTTTTTGATGTATTGTGAAATTCTGCATTAAAATGGCGCGCTGTAAGTGCGGCATAACTTATATATCCGTTTTCGTAAGGTGCAGTGCCTCTATCCTGCCCGGTGCTATCTTCTACAGCATAGCCACAACTGATAGAATTACCAAAAAATTCCATTTTATGCTTATTGGTAGATGAAGCCGGTAAAACACTGCCGTTTTTATCTATTTCAAAACCATAGAACCATGTTTTTCCCATTGCCCATTCGGTACGTTTAAACAATTCCAGAGTATGTGAACCTGGTGTAAGGCCGGTGATAGCTCGTTGTATAATCCTACCAGTAGTTTCATGTTCTACTTTTATTATTTTTCCGTCGAGCAGTATATTATAATAATTATCGCCACGCTCATCACGCATATTGTATTTTATCCCGCTGCCTTTAAAATTTATTTTAACTGATGTACCCGACCATGATAAAACTGTAGCAGAATCCTGCATATTAACCCTACCCATATATTTTATATGCGGATCATTAGCTTTAACGGTAATTTGAGCGTTGCTATTAGCGCAAAGTATTGCAATTGCAATACATAAAATAAAATGTTTGTAGTTCATTAAAATTACTATTTAAGTACTTTGCTTTGAATAATATAGGGTAAAACCTATTTTAAATACACATAAGTGATACCATCTCCGCCCCTGTCGGCATGCTCATCTTCCATACGATCAACCTGGTCATATTTTTTAAGATATTGCCTGATCATTTTGCGCAATATCCCATCACCCTTGCCATGTATGATCTTCAGGTTGCCAAAACCCATCATCAGCGCACGGTCAAGCAATCTTTCAATATTTCCCAAAGCATCTTCGGTACACATACCACGTACATCAATTTCAGGACTAAAACTGGCCATATCGCTGCTATGTGAGTTGTAGCTTTTCCTTATCTCTTTAGGTACTTCCTTACGCGAAACTTTTTGTACCCGGCTTTTCTTAGCTACAGTTCGTAATTCGCCAATAGCAATTATCACATTATCCTTAGCAATCTCAATCACTTGTCCGGTGGTTTCTGAGTCATTCAGTTTCACCCAATCTCCGGGTTTTAGTTCATTATCAACCGCTACCGCTTTTTTTACTTCAGGCTTAACCGTATTTTTTTGCAACTCAATACTCAGGTTTTCGCGCAGATTACGGGTTTTCTCTTTATCGGCATTGTTGCTTTTGATTTCAGAAATAGTATTCTCCACCAATTTATTAGCATTCAGGATGATATTCTTGGCTTCCTGTTTAGCATCACGTATCAACGTTTTCTTATTCTCTTCCAGATAGCTTTTCAACTGTTCATTTTCAGCCAGCAGAGCGGTAACCTGCCTTTGTTGCTTTTCCAGTTTGATGCGGGTATCATTGATTTCCTTCTTTTCACGCTCCAGATCAACCAATAAAGTATCAACCTTTTTTTGCCCTGCACTTACTTTGCTTTTAGCCAGATTAAGTACATGCAGCGGCAAACCTATTTTTTGGGCTATCTCAAAAGCATACGAACTGCCGGGCTTACCAACTTCCAATATATAAAGCGGCTTCATCTCTACATTGTTAAACAACATAGAAGCATTTTCAAGCCCCTCTGCATTACTGGCAAATATTTTAAGATTTGAATAATGTGTAGTCACCATACCTTTAACCTTTTTTTGGTTAAGCGATTCCAACACTGCTTCGGCTATCGGGCCACCAAATTGTGGATCGGTACCGGTACCAAATTCATCGATTAATATCATTGACTTGCCATTCGCCTGTTCAACAAATTCCTTCATTTTTGAAAGATGCGCACTGTATGTACTCAAATCACTTTCGATCGACTGGTCATCGCCAATATCTACAAAAAATGATGCAAATACGCCCATTACACTGGCCTCAGAAGCTGGTATCAGCAATCCTGCCTGCAACATCATTTGTAATAGGCCGACCGTTTTCATACATACCGATTTACCACCGGCATTAGGCCCCGATACTACAACTATGCGTGTGAGGTCGTCGATCTGCACATTTAGCGGTACAACAGTTTTATGCTCTTTCTTAAAGTTTAGTAATAAAAGCGGATGACGGGCATTTACCAGTTTAAGGCTGGGCTTATTTACCATATCGGGCATTTCGGCTTCAATGTCAATAGCAAAAAGCGCTTTAGCCCTTACAAAATCCAGCTTTGTTAATAAGCCATGATAGGATAATAAAAGCGGGATATATGGCCTTAATTCGTCAGTTAACAGGGTTAATATTTTGATGATCTCGCGCCTGCGTTCAAATTCCAGATCCCGGATTTTATTATTAAGCGTAAAAACCTCTTCAGGCTCCATATAAACGGTTTGTCCCGATGCTGATTCATCATGTATAAATCCTTTAAGCTTTCGTTTATTTTCAGCCAGTAAAGGAATACACAAACGACCGTCGCGTACAGTTAACGAACCATCAGCCGTCCAGCCGCTGCTTGCTGCATTTTTAAATATCTGATCTATTTTTCTGCGTGCTTCTTGCTCCGCTTTCGCGATGCCCGAAGTAATATCCATTAGCTCGCGCGAAGCATTTGCTCTTATCTTTCCCTTCTGATCTATCACCTGGTCTATTTTTTTAATAATAGCTTTTTCAATAGGCAAATGCTCAAATAAGGCTTCTAAGTTTGGATATTGCCCTTCACGTTCACTAAAATATGCGATCACTGAAAATACCGTATTCAATGATGCCTGTACCTGGTAAAATTCTTCCTCGCTTAAAAAAACGCCTTCTATACGCGCTTTATTAGCCAGCGATTTAATATCAAAAAAATGCTGTATAGGCAACGGTGCGTCATTTATCAGTATATTTTTGAACTCACTGGCCTGACTTAAAAATTTACGGATCTGATCGTAATTGTTCATCACCTGTATTTTGTCAACCATCTGCTGGCCCATGATACTCAGGCAATGATTTTTAATGAGTTCCTTTACCTCGGTAAACCCCAGTTTATCAACACTACTTTGCGGGTAAAGCATTCTTATGGTTTTTTTTGAGTAATGAATCCCTTTTAGCTTGTTGTTTTTCAAAAATAGCTCTTGCGCTGGCAGCATTATTTTGCTGTGCCGGCGCATGTGTCCATTTATTAGGTACGGCCACCCCGCCTTCCGGAATCAATCTTCCTGGAGCTGCCCCGGGTATATGGGGTTTCCCCGAATTCGCTTTAATTTGTTTGGCAATAACCTTTGTTACCGAGTCGGTTTTGGCTTGAAGGTTTTTCACAATCCTGTCATATATATCTAAAAACAACTTTGGATTATCAGCATAATATTTATAGCTGCGCTTGAACGTTGCTGAGTCGGTATTGTATTTTTTAAATATTTCTAGGTATTTGTCTGTACCATATTTGTACAGTGTATCAGGCTCTTGCGACTTGGTTATCAGGGTACCATCGGCTATGTGTACATCGGTTAGCAGGTTGGCCATTTCATCCTTATTAATTATACCGCTTGGCGTATTGCTGCAGGCACCCAAAAAAAGCAATGAAAAAAACAAGGTTATATATTTACGCATTCTGTAATTTAGCGGTTTAATTCAGCAAAAATACGGATAAATGAGCATTGCAGATAATATCAAAAGCCTAAAAAAAGAAACAGACGCTTTAAAAGTGAACTTGCTGGCAGTATCAAAAACAAAACCGGTTGAAGATATACAGCAGGCTTATGATGCCGGCCAGCGTTTATTTGGCGAAAACATGGTGCAGGAACTGGTTGATAAACACGAGAAATTACCTGCCGACGTTGAATGGCATCTGATAGGACATTTACAAAGCAATAAGGTAAAATACATTGCGCCTTTCATCAGCATGATACAATCAGTTGACAGCATAAAATTATTGCAGGAGATAAACAAACATGCCCTAAAACATAACCGCGTGATCGATTGCCTTTTGCAGATATACATTGCTGATGAAGAAACAAAATTCGGTTTAGGATTTGATGAGGCGATAGAATTGCTTCGCTCGGATGAATTTACTGACCTGAAAAATATTAGGATCCGCGGCTTAATGGGTATTGCCACCAATACCGACAATGAGAAGCAGATACAGGACGAATATTATGAACTAAAAATCTTTTTTGATGGCATAAAACAAAGCTTTTTCCGCAAGGATAAAACATTTAATGTACTTTCAATGGGTATGTCTTCAGACTATAAAATTGCCATTGAAAAAGGTAGTAATATGGTGCGCTTAGGCAGTACTATATTTGGAACCCGCGTAATAAAACACTTTAAGAACAATTAATTTCGAATTGATTACCAATAAATCAATGAATCATTGAACAATGAACCTAAGTATAAGAATTGCTAAAAAAGAAGATTGTCCGCGTTTAATGGAGTTGGTAAATGAACTTGCTTTATTTGAGAAAGCTCCACATGAAGTAACAGTGACATTGCATGAGTTTGAGAATGCCGGCTTTGGAAATAACCCTGTTTGGAAAGCGTTTGTAGCTGAAGATAACGATATTATTGTTGGCTTTGCTTTATATTATGTACGCTATTCCACCTGGAAGGGATGCCGCCTGTACCTTGAAGACCTGCTGGTAACAGAAAGTTATCGCGGAAAAGGCGTGGGTAAATTATTATTTGACCGGATAATAAAAGAAACAAACGAATTGGGTTACAGTGGTATGGTTTGGCAGGTACTCGACTGGAATGAGCCAGCTATTAAATTCTACAAAAAATATGAAGCTGTTATTGAAGATGGCTGGTTAAACGCAGCCTTATCAAAAGAACAGATCTTAAACTATTAGTAATGAAGCTACAATATTTATCCTTTTTGTTTATTATTTTCACAATAAGTGCCTGTACACGGGGCACATCACATAATACATCTGCTATTGATACGCTTGCTTATACTTATCAAACTATAAAGCAAAGAGCGTCAGATTGCGGTAATAAACCGGACAGTGGATGTACGGTAATCACCATAAAATACCCGGCTTTTAGCAAGGATTCTATTTTAAATGATAGCATTAAAAATAAACTATATAACTTGTTTTGGGCTGATTCTACTTCGATGGGAATGGACACCGATTTGCAAAAGTATGCGCAGAACTTTATCAGCGTTTATGAAAGCAATAAAAACAATCCAGATGTCAAAGGTAAAATTTTCACTATTAAAAGTCATGCACAGGTATTAAGGCAGGATTCAAGCCTGACAACACTAGAGGTCGGCGGTTATATTTTTGAAGGCGGTGCACATGGCCATACCCTATCTTTTTTTGTTAACTGGAATACCAAAGCCGGTAAAAACATAGAACTTGCTGATATTCTAAAAAAAGGATATCAGGATAGCCTCAATAAAGCTGCGGAAAGTATTTTCAGAAAAAATGAGAAATTGACCGATAGTGCCTCATTAGCGCAAGACTACTTTTTTAAGGATAATAAATTCGCGCTGAATAATAACTTTTTGATAACGCCAATAGGTATTCGATTTTTATATAATCAATACGAGATAAAACCTTATGCTGCCGGGCAAACCAATCTGCTTATTCCATACGCTAAAATTAAATCACTATTATTGCCTCATACGGTAGTATCACAATATATTAAATAATGCTTGTTTTTAAATTCGGAGGGGCATCAGTTAAGAATGCCGAAGGTATAATAAATTTAGGCAGAGTAGTTAGTAACTATACTGATAATCAGTTATTAATTGTGGTTTCGGCAATGGGTAAAACCACTAATGCGCTCGAAAAGCTGACCAAAGCCTATGTTAATCAGGCTGATGATATACATGAAATTTACGAGGAGATCAAACAATACCATTATAATATTCTGTCTGAAATTTTCGAACCAAAAAGTCCGGTGTTTGACGAAGTAGCCAACACTTTTGTTGAGATAGATTGGATGCTGGAAGATGAACCACATGATGATTATGATTTCATTTATGATCAGATCGTATCTGTCGGCGAACTGGTTTCCACCCGTATAGTAAATGCTTATTTGAATAAAATTGGGTTAAAGAGCCAATGGCTTGATGTTCGCGGGTATATTCATACTGATAACACTTACCGCGAGGGAATAGTGCAATGGGCTAAGACCAAAGAAAGTATCCTTAAAGATATTCCGGCACTATTAGAAAAAGGCATTGTAGTAACACAAGGCTTTTTAGGCGGAACATCTGAAAATTTCACTACTACACTTGGTCGCGAAGGTTCTGATTATACAGCATCGATATTAGCATCATGCCTGAATGCTGAATCGGTAACTACCTGGAAAGATGTACCGGGAATATTAAATGCTGATCCCAAGTTTTTTGAAGATACTGTAAAATTTGATGAGCTATCGTACACCGAAGCAATCGAAATGACCTACTATGGAGCATCGGTCATCCACCCTAAAACTATAAAACCGCTACAAAACACTAAAATACCTTTGCTGGTAAAACCGTTCAATGACCCCGCCGCGGCTGGCACGGTAATTAAAGAAGAGGGCCATAATAAGTTTGAAAAGCCAATTATCATTATAAAACAAAATCAGCTATTGCTTTCATTATGCGCAAAAGATTATTCATTCATATCTGAAGATCACCTTAGCGAAATATTCAGGCTGTTTGCATTAAATCATGTTAAGATCAACATGATGCAAACATCAGCCTTAAGCTTTACCGTTTGTTTTGATTATGACGAAGAACGTTTTAAACAATTATTGCAAAGTTTAAATGAGGGCTTTAGAGCTAAATATAACAGCGGACTGACGTTGATCACAACCCGGCATTATACACCCGTTACGCTAAAGGAATTAACAGCAGATAAAACTGTGTTATTAGAGCAAATAAGCAGGAATACGGCACAGATGGTAGTTAGGTAATGACGTTAAAAAATGATTATATGAAAATCTATCAGCAAACACTTCAACTCCGGGAACGCAAACGTGGTTTTCATTTGATAACCACCGAAGTTCTTAATGCTTTGCCGCAGATCAGTGAGTTAAAAACTGGTGTTTTGCAAGTTTTCATTCAACATACATCAGCGTCATTAACCATCAATGAAAATGCCGATCCAACTGTAAGGCACGACTTTGAGATGTATTTTAACAAAGCCGTACCTGAAAATGACCCGGATTATCAGCACAACGATGAAGGCTCTGACGATATGCCTGCGCATTTAAAAGCAGCCATGCTGGGCAGTTCATTAACTATCCCTATTCATAGTGGTCGCCCGGCACTTGGAACCTGGCAGGGAATTTACCTTTGTGAGCACCGTAATTACGGCGGCCAAAGAAATCTGATAATTACTGCCTGGGGTGAATGATTTTACTAATATTAATTTAACTTTGCCCGTAAAATAAATAATACCATTTGGTATATTTATAAATTATCATAACTTAAAATTGATATGCTTAACAGAGTTGTTGTAACCGGTGTTGGCGCTTTAACACCACTGGGAAACGATATTAAATCATTTTGGCAAAATGCATTAGCAGGTAAGAGCGGTGCAGCCAGAATAACAAAATTTGATCCTTCATTATTCCGCACCCAATTTGCCTGTGAGGTAAAAGATTTTAACCCTGCCGCTTTTATGGATAGGGCTGATATCAAAAGAACGGATTCTTTTACTCAATACGCTATACTTACATCTGACGAAGCCATTAAAGACTCCGGTTTTGACTTCGAAAAAATGGACCCGTTTGATGTTGGCGTAATTTGGGGATCTGGTCAGGGTGGTATGGAAACTTTTGAAGAACAGGTAACCGAATATGCTAAAGGCAACGGACAGCCGCGTTACAGTCCTTTCTTTGTACCAAAATTTTTGACTAACATGGCTTCAGGTATGATCTCAATCCGTAATGGTTATATGGGTATCAATTATACTGCAGTATCAGCCTGTGCTACTTCAAATACGGCTATTATGGATGCTTATAATTACATCCGTTTAGGTAAAGCTAAAATTATTATCAGTGGTGGTTCTGAAGCTACTATTACACCGGCTTCTATTGGCGGCTTTAGCGCTATGAAAGCTATGTCGGCCAGGAATAATGATCCGCAGGCTGGCTCAAGGCCGTTTGATATTGATCGTGATGGTTTTGTTATGGGCGAAGGTTCAGGTGCATTAGTGCTTGAAGAATATGAACATGCTGTAAAAAGAGGTGCCAAAATTTATGCTGAAATTACCGGCGCGGCTATGACAGCTGATGCTTACCACATGACCTCAACTCACCCCGAAGGTAAAGGTGCAGCAAAAGCTATGGAACTGGCATTACAGGAAGCAAAAATATCAATAAAAGATGTTGATTATCTGAATATGCATGCCACCTCTACCCCTGTTGGCGACTTATCAGAGATCAAGGCTTTACTTTCTTTAACCAAAGACGAAAAGTTAGCCATGCAAATAGGTGCAACCAAATCAATGACTGGCCACTTATTAGGCGCAGCCGGCGCAATCGAAGCCATAATTTGCTTAATGGCAATACAAGATCAGGTATTACCGCCAACTATCAATACCCAAAATTTAGACCCGGCAATATCTTCTAGCTTGAATATTGTACCTAATAAGGCAATTGAGCACAAAGTAAATGTAGCCATGAGCAACACATTTGGCTTTGGTGGGCATAATGGGATTGTAGTGTTTAAGAAAATATAACCAGGATTGCCTTTACAACAAAAATAGCGATGGGTTTGAAAACCATCGCTATTTTTGTTAATCCCTGTAATTTAATTTTATCTCCTTGCATTTAGCATCTTAAAAGCATCGTCAGGCGATTTCAAATGTGCATCCCAAAACTGGGCGGTAAAACCTACACGAATATCGAAAGTATCCGATTCTAAGCCTTGTAAAAACTCATCAGCCACTTGTTGAGGTGGAATACCATTACTCCCGCCAATTTCAGCTGAGAATTCTGTGTCAACCAGAGGTGGAAACAATTCAAATACCTTCACATTGGTATCAGCTAAACTAAATCTCAAAGCCTGAGTATAAGAATGTAAAGCTGCTTTGCTTGCCGAATATGTAGGCACATCATGCGATGGCGCTATGGCC
>Ga0302307_10000109_pt1 | contig 74169 bp, 75 predicted proteins | sample III_Palsa_E3_2_FD_200530 | JGI IMG/M metagenome (GOLD analysis project Ga0302307, IMG submission 200530) | Peat permafrost microbial communities from Stordalen Mire near Abisko, Sweden - III_Palsa_E3_2 | ecosystem: Environmental > Terrestrial > Soil > Palsa > Peat permafrost | place: Sweden... | reverse complement strand
TTCATGACACTCAGAACAGGGTGTCAGAAGCGCTTCGCCCGGGCACACTCCAACCGTGGCCAGGGTCCCGGCCGGATCGCCGGGATGGTGATGATCTCCGAGCGCCCACCGGAGGTCTGCGACCGAGCCGTCCCCGGGCACTGGGAGGGCGACTTGCTGATGTGAACCCGCGACTCGGCGATCGCGACCCTGGTCGAGCGCCAGACCCGCTACTGCCAGCTCGTCGCGTTGCCCGAAGGAACCAACGCCGAGCCGGTCTGCGAGGCACTCAAGGCGAGCATCAGGACGCCGCCCGCCCAGCTGCGCCGCTCGCTCACCTGGGACCAGGGAAAGGAGATGGCGGAGCACCGACGGTTCAGCATCGCGACCGGCGTCGAGGTCTATTTCTGCGATCCCCGAAGCCCCTGGCAGCGAGGGTCGAACGAGAACACCAACGGCCTCCTGCGCCAGTACCTCCCGAAGGCAAGAGCCTCGCCGGGGTGACCCAAGCAGAGCTCGACGAGGTCGCCCGCAAGCTCAACGACCGGCCCCGTCAGACGCTCGGCTTCCGAACCCCCGCAGAGAAACTCACCGCGCTGATCGACGGGCTCCACACGGGCGGCCCCGAGCGCTGACTCGCTTCGGCCTACGGCCTTCGCTCGACAGCGCTCGGATCGGATGAGACGATACGGACGTCAAGGGGCGGTGCACTAACCGGTTGAGGTCAAGGTCAAAAGCGGGTCTCCGAGCGACCCGCGACGAAGTTGCGCCGGGACACGAGGACAGGTCTCGGCTGTATGCCGACCGAAACGTACGGCTGCAATCCGCCGGGAGCAGAAGCATCAACCGCCGCTCCAGGGAACGGCGACACCTCCTCGTTTGGTGAATGCAGAACTGAGCTTGGGCTCGGTCGCGTATCTGGTCGTGCTCAAAGTCGGCAGCGTTGTTGAGACTGCCGCTCGTCGATTCGAAGCAGCGGTAAGCGCGAGACCTGCCGCTCAATCTTGTTCTCCTTTCGTTGTACGACGTTATAGACAACGATGGCCGACTACCTATGAATTTCCGACAACCTCACGCCACCCCGACACTCTCGATCCCGCTGCCCTTCACGGCCCGGAAGCAACACCGAAGGCGACCCGATGCTCGCCACGCGGGAAAGCAGGTCGGTTCTGGAGGCGCAGCCAGCCCTGCGTTCGTGTTGACGCGGGTACCGCCGAGCGGTCCGACGTGATCGCGCCGTGGGCGCATAGCCCCGTCAGTGCGAAAACATGCGAACACCTCATGTGCGACGCCGGGCGCGAGATCGCGGCTGATGATTGGCTCAGGCTCCCTGAGTCCGCGGGCGTGCGTTGGCGGATCCCCCTGAGACGTTGGACCGAGACCTTCGTGGCGGAGCGCGAACGCGATCGAGAGGGAGGCGGGAGCAGCCTGGCCGGTTTTGTCATCCGATGGTCGCGCTCGTGACGGGGCTACAGTCCGCTCTCAACCGAAGATTGCTCGTTCTCTGGGGCGCTGGCACCGAGAAGAGCCCGGAGCCTTGCTCGAGCTCGATGAGCTCTGACGCGGACCACGTTGGCCGAGAGCCCGAGGACCTGCGCGACCTCGGCGGGGGTGAGCTCGTCCCAGGCGATCAATGTGATGATCTCGCGGTCGATGTCGGCGAGGTCGTTGAGCGCGTCGCGCAGCCGTTCCTGCTCCTGACCGAGTGGATCAAGTCTCAGGGCGTCAGCTGCCCGGACTTCGTCCGCGAGTGCGTCGGTGGCCGTCGCGAACCGGTTCTGCCGCTGGTGCGCTCGTCGCATCACGTTCCGCGCGACGCCGAATAGCCACGGGCGGGCGTCGGTTCCACCCGGGATTCGGTCGCGTTTGCTCCAAGCAACGAGATATGTCTCGGCGAGGCAGTCGGCTGCGTCCTCGGGAGTCGGGCAGCGTCGCAGCAGGAACGCCAAGAGGTCGGCGTTGGTCTGGTCGTACAGGGCGCTGAAGTCCGGCGAGTCAGCGCCTTGTCTCATAAACGACCTTCTGCGCGTCCCGGTCGGAAACCATCTGTCCGTTGGGGAGATCCTCGATGGAATTGACGATCGCCTGGCTGAGGTAGACCGTGTAGCTGTTGGGGGTTCCAGCGGGGAACGATGGCGCGCCCGGGGTGCCGCTGCCTACGCGCTTGAGGTAGATCAGCTCGGTCTCGAGCACCCTGCTGGTGTTCGGATCAAAGATCATCACCTGGCCCGTGTAACTCGCGCTTGGACCTATCACCGCGACTCCCCGCCGGCCGATCTCATCGCTCCGCTGCCCGAGCAGCCGCACACCCGGAAGGTGCGCGACCACGCTGAACAGCGCAGAGCGCAGCGTCGGTGAGGTCGCATCGATCAGCAGCCGACCGGTGATCAGCGAGAACACCTCGGCTGGCGTCGGTGGGCTATTGATGGCGTGGCTTGGCGCGGGTGGGCTATTGATGGTCCGCACCTCCTCCTTGATCGCGCGGAGCAGCGCGGCGGGCCCCGTCGGGAGAGCAGGCCCGAAGAAGCCACCGCCACCGCCCAATCCGTGAACGTACGGGTTCGGCGGCCAGATCACGTCACTGCCCTGATCAGAGGCGACGTGATCAAGCTGAGCGAGCGTCATCCCATGTGCGCGGGCGATCAAAGCGTCCCGGGCCGCGAAGAACCGCTCTCGCAAATCGGTCAGCCGAACCCGCTTCTCCCCGCTTCGCTTGAGCCACAACTGCGTGGTGTTGGTCTGCCAGAACCGAACCCCGAAACGATGTCCCGCGCTGTCCGAGCTTCCGCCAGAGGAGGTCAGGCCATTCAAGGTCTTCAAGTACTCGTATTGGTGGGCGGTCAGCGACACGGCCGGCTGACGCCGAGCCGTGTACGCGGCGCGCTCTAGAACTACCGCGGCCGAGGCCGGCCCGGGACCAAAGGAACGCTCCCTACTTCCTCGCTGCTGCTGCGGCAGCAGCGCGTTCGCCGCAAAGACAGCGGCCGCGAGCCCCGCTACGCTCTCCGCCAGCACAGCAAACCGCCGCCGCCCGCGACCCCGCAGCCGAATCCGCGACCTTCCTCGATGCCAACCATCGCGTGGGTGGCCAACGAGAGCCTCACGGGCGACGACGTCACGAAGCGCATTCCGGGCATCGGCGACGGTGTCCAACTCAAGCGCCCTGCGATTAACCGGATCCACGGACCTCAGCAGGCGGTCAACTTCGTCGTCAGAGCAAATCATCGGTGGCATCGGGCCTCTCTCGGTCGTGGCAGCACCTATACATCCACGAGAAGGCCGGCTTCATTACAACCGGTCCGAACCAACCGCCTCACATGGTCGCAGTCAGCCTTCCCCACCGCCCCAACTCTCGCCGCCCAGATGCCGAGCGATGGACGGCTATTCGCTGGGCGGTGCCGGCCACCCGTCGTGGAGCCCAAGACTGTCGCGTGCTTCCGCGGTCGCATCGGCAAACTCGCGCCGGTTCTGCTTAGGGTTTCCCGTGGCGGTCCGGAACGGGAGCTCCACCTCGAGCGGCAAGGATGTCCAAGGGTTCTTCCACAGCGTCAAGTGCGGCTCTAGGAGGACCCACGGATTGATGTGCCGCGCAGTAAGGACCGCAGACACCCGGGTAGCACGTTGCTCCTGTCCCCATTGCCAGAAAGCGTGAGGGTCTCGGGCCGCCTCGCCATCGCCGATCGATCCGGTGCCGTCGACCACCGGCACTCTGATCACCTGGGGGCCGTAAAGCGCCTGTTCGATCGATTCGTCTGTCGCAAAATCGCGCAGGCACAGCGCGCCGATCACGAACGGCTTGTCGGGCCGACCGTACCTAGTCGATTTCGCACGGAGATCGGACTCGATGTACTGACGTTCATCGACGTAAGCGGCCCAGCTCGAACCCATGCCGATCATTGGGAACAGCGGATCGCCGCGCATGGCTTCGTCTCGCGCATGTACCCGAAACTGCAGCACCCAGTCCTGAGCGTGTAGGTCGAACTCCGGCTGCGCACCGTCGGAGTTCACCACCGTAGCCCAGTCGAGTGAGTTCAGCCGCGCCTCGAGCTTGGGGACGATGTCGCGGCGCGATGGGGTCTTGCGGCCCTTCGCCCGGTACCTGGATGGCGACCCAGAAGTCTGGGTTCTGTGCCTCATCGACGAGGTCCAGCACGACGTTCCGCCGCCTGAGAGCCGCCATCGCGTCCTTGGAGTACCCGACGGTCGTTGCCTCGAGGTAAAACTCACCGCCCTCACCGATGACGAGGAAGTCCGGTCGCCCCGCGGCCGGCGTGCCATCGCGCTTCGAGCCTGAGACGCCGATCCACTGAAGCACCGGGCTGAATGACGCCCAGTCCCGACAGCCGGCAGCAGAGAGACCGCTCTCGCGATGCCTCGGGCATACCGCCGGTGCTCGCGGTCGCCCTCGCTAGCGCGGCTGGCGGGGAACGGCGCGGCGACCGAGGCGTCATGAACATCGCCACCCGGGCGAAGAACACGCTCGTGGCGAATCTCGGGACTATGGGCGACGGCGCCCCGGCGTCCCGCATTGGTGCGGCGGCCGTATTCGTGATGCGGGTGCGACGGGCGTAGGATCGCGTCAGTGGATCGTGATATCGCACATGCGCTAGCCGGGTTCGCCGAGCAGTCCGGGCGGGGGCTGGATGGCCTCGACCGCAAGGCACTGTTTGCCCAGCTCGAGGAGCGACATCGCGAGCTGCTCGCGGCCATCGCCTGGTTCCTCGACGAGCGGCAGCCCGACGGGGCGATGCGGATCGCGAACGCGCTCGCGCGCTTCTGGACGGCAACCGGTCGGCTCGAGGAGGGATCGCAGTTGTTTGGCCACATCCTGGCGGCGGCGAATGGTTCAGAGGCCTATTTCGGTCGTGCTTGCTTCGAGGCCGGTCTCGTCGAGTTCTGGCGGGGTGACGATGACCGGGCCTCTGCGCTTCACCGTCGAGCGCTTGAGGTTGGCCGACGGAGCGGCGATGCGACCATATCCGCGCTCGCCCTGACCGGCCTCGCACGCATTGCGCTCCGGTCGAACCAACTTGACGACGCGCAACAGCTGTGCCGCGAAGCGCTCACCGCGAGCCAGGGCGAGGGAAGTCCACTCGGGCGCGCGAACGCGCTGCACGTCCTCGGGGTGGCGGCCCAGATGGCCGGCAACCTCTCCGACGCGCGCGAGTTCATGGGTGAGCGTATGGTGCTTGCCCGCGAACTCGGACAGTACGGGGGGATTGCCGCAGAAGCGGCGAATCTCGCAATGGTTGAGCACCAACTTGGCGACCTCGACCGGACCGAGGCGCTCGCCTGCGAAGCGCTTGAGATCGCTCTCCGGCGCGAGGACGAATGGATGTTCCCCTACCTGCTCAGCCGCCTGGCAGCGGTCGCTGCGGAGCGCCGCGAACTCGAGCGTGCGGCGACGCTCATCGGTGCAGCCGACGCGATGATGGCCGCGCAAGGCGCCGCGTGGCCGCCTGACGAGCGACCGCACTACGAGCGCACCGTCAGCACGCTCGCCAGCGCGATGGGTGATGCGGGCTTTGAGAACGCCCGCGCCCGAGGACAAACGCTGGCTACGCACCAGGCCGTCGAGCTCGCGCTCGCAGCCACTCCCCCGGACGTCCGCTGAGGTCTCGAGACGTCCTCACCATGCGAGGACATCACCCCCACGAGCGCCATGGTCGCGGTCACGAGTGTGGCGCAAGCCCGGAGCGTGCCCGCCAGTGACCAGCACGGTCCGAGGCGCCCAGCACCAGTCGACGTGGGCGTCGTGGCCGCTTGTGTCCGGAGCAGCATCGCGGCCGAGAGCGGCACGTCGACGACGAGCGCGCTACTTACGAGCGCCGGTTCGACACCGGCCTGGACATCAGTGCAGCCAAAGTTGGTCGAGCAGCGCCCCGATGGTCGGCACGTATTGGTAGTCGCCGACGCGCTGTGAGACGAGGTCGGTCTCGTTCTCGGTAACGGTGGCCACCACGGGGGCGAGGTTGGTGGTCAGGCGGTCGGCTTGTGCCCATAGGCTGTTGGCGACGGACGGGTTGGTCACCTGGAGCTCTGCGGCTCGCTCGGCGAGACGATCCACGGCGGGATCGCAGAACTCCGAATGGTTGGCCACCTGCGCCGGCGGATGCCAAGCACCGCAGCTGAGCTGCAGGGTCAGCCATTGAGACGCTGACGGGTAGTCCGCGGTCCACGACTGCGTGTCGACCTGCGGGGGGGCGTGGTAGTTGTTGAGCACCGCGATGAACAGGGATGGCGCAACGACTCGGAGGCGTGCGCGGTACCCGAGCTTGCGCAGCAAGCCGACTGTATAGGCGCCTACCGGCTCGCCCGTGGGACCACCAGCCGCCCCCTGCGTGAGGACGGTCACGGTCTCACCCCGGGTTCCGGACGCGGCGATCAACCGACGGGCGCGCGCGAGGTCAGGCGCCGTCCAGCGTCGAGAGGCATTTGGATCGAGCGTGTACGGACAGTACGGTTGGTGGCCGGGGATCGTTGCGGGAATGATCTGACAGGTCGGTGAGGCGTCCTCGAGGCCGCCGTAGAGGTTGGTGATCACGCGTCGGTCGATCGCGTAGTTGAGCGCCCGCCGCACGAGCAGGTTGTTGAACGGTGGCTCGTGAGTGTTGAGGCTGATCCAATCGGTGTCGGGCAGCGGCTCGGTGTGCAGGAGCCCCGGATATTGGAGAAGGATCGTCCGAAGCTGGCCCGGGGTCGGTTGATCGAACGTGTAATCGGCACGGCCGGCGAGGACGGCATCGATGTCGGCAGTCGCCGTGCCGTTCGAGTAGACCAGGATCCGGTTGGGATAGCCGGCGGGTTGGGCGGCCGGCGCCCATTCGTGGAAGTACGGGTTGCGCTCGAAGTCGATCAGCACCCCGGGCACGTAGCGGACGATGCGATACGGACCGGTGCCCGGTCTGATCCCCCCGCCCGGCGGCTTCGGCGCGAAATACGGCAGGCCGAGGGCGAGCAGAATGTCTGGGTCGGGATGCGACAGGTGCAGCGTGACGGTGCCGGCGCGGTCATCGGCGATCACCGCCCGCGCCAGGTTGCAGCTCCGCGCACCCGGACAGGCGAGCGCCCCGGCGAGCGTGCCGATATACGACGCCTCGACGTCGGAGCCTTGGGCCGCGTCCTCGAGGCCGCGCACGAAGTCCGAGGCGCGCACTGGCGCGCCGGTCCAGTAGCGCAGGCCGGGCCGCAGGCGGAACGTGTAGACGAGCCCGTGATCCCGCGGCGCCGGGATGACGAGCGCCAGGTCGGGGACGAGCGTGTCGGGGCTGGCCGGCGAGTTGGAGAACGACAGGAGGCTGTCGTATGCGAGCGGCCGCACGTCAGGGGGTAGGTCGCAACATGAGCCCGGGTCGATCTGGTCGATCGGCCCCTCCAGGCGCGCGATCAGAGTTCCGCCGCGGTGATCGGCGCCGATCCCGCGTACGCCGACGAGCAGTCCGCGGGGACCCGGTGCGAGCGCGGTCGCCGGCGACGGGATCGCGATCTCACGGGCCTGTCCGGACGGGGTGACCGTGGTCAGCTCGGGCTCGTCCCCCGCGACCCAAACGTCGCCTCCGGTCGCGGCGAGCGCGCTCGGCGATCCGGTCACGGCGCGTGTCAAGACCACCGTGTCGCTGGACGGATCAATCAGCGATACGGTCGAATCGAGTTCGTTGGCGACCCACACGCCGCGCGAGCCGATCGCGATCGCGGACGGTCCCGACCCCACTGAGATCGTCTGGACGACCTGACCTGTCTGAGCGTCGAGCTGCACGACGACGCTCGAGCCCTGGAGGGCGACCCAGACGGCCCCGTCACCGACCGCGACGGCGACCGGCGACGAGCCGATCCGCGTTGTCCCGAGCACGGTGCCCGTTAGCGGATCGACTCGAGTCACGGTCCCACTGCCGGCGTTCGCGACCCAGATCGCGCCGGCTCCCGCAGCGACGCCCACTGGATCCCCCCCGACCGCGATCTGCTGAACGATCTGATCGGTGGCGATGCTGACCCGCGCGAGGCGGTCATCGAGGGAATCGGCGACCCATGCGTCGCCTGAGGCGATCGCGATCCCGCTGGCACCGTGACCCACGAGAATCGTCTGGACAACGGTCGAGGTGGCCGGATCGATCCGCGTCAAAGTCCCGTCGTCGTAGGAGGTCGCCCACTCCGCCCCGGCGCCGGCGATGATGTCGCTCGGGATTGCGCCCAGACCAGCCGCGCTCTGCGGCCGTCCGCTTGGGATCGCCAGCTCTCCGATAGCCGGGACTTGCAGCCTCCCGCCAACCGCGGACGCGCCCGGGTTCTGAGCTCCCCGAACGATCCCCACGACGGCCGCCACCGCCAGGAGCAACGTCACGCCTAGGAACAGAGCGCGGCGTCCGGATCGCCGACGCGTGAGGGTCGGCGCGCCCGCGGCGCCCACCTCGTCCTTGCGCGCGACGAGGCTCGGATCATGCTTCAGAATCCGCGCCTGGAGCTCCCGCAGGCCGGGTCCCGGCTCGAGCCCCAGCTCGCTGGTTAGATTAGATGGTTGCGAATCTCGCGGTAGACCTCGAGCGCCTCCGTCTGGCGACCGGCGCGATACAGCGCCACCATGAGGAGCTCGCGGATCCGCTCACGCGTGGGATTCCGGGACGCGTCCGCACTGAGTTGCGCGATCATCTCCGCAGGGCGGCCGGCGGCGAGGTCTGCCTCAGCCCGAGTCTCGATTACGGCCAGACGCCGGTCTTCGAGTTCGGCGGCATCCGGGCGGACGGCCCGCTCCTCGGCGATACCCGCCAACGCCGGCCCCCGCCACAGCGCCAGCGCCTGCGTGGCGATATCGCTCGCTCCCTCGGCGTCTCCCTCGGTCAGAGCCGTCCGAGCTCCGTCCGAGAGCGCGATGAACAGCTCGTGGTCAAAGCGATTACCGTCGCGCACCAGCCGGTAACCCCCGGGCACGGACACCAACGTCTCGGAACTCGCTCCGGAGGCGCGCAACGCCGTCCGCAGCCGCGACACGTACGACTCGAGTGACTCCGACGCACTGGCGGGCGGCGCCTCGGGCCACAACGCGTCGACCAGCTCGCTGCGGGACACAAACTCCCCCGCGCGCATGACCAGGACTGCCAGGAGAACCCGCGGCTTGCCGCCGCCGAGCGTCACCGGCCCGGACGGTCCCACGGCCCCGAGCGGCCCCAACACGTAGAACTCGACCAACCCGCGCGAACTCTACGCCTTTCACGTCGAATGCAAGGAGGTTGCAAGCAATCTGCAATCCACTTCGGAGAAGCTCGGCTCGTCAATCAGCTCGATTCAGGAGCAGCCCGCATGAACACGCGCCTGAACTTGATCCTCGCTATCTCCCGTGCCGTGAAGCCGGCCGTCCTGCTACTGATCATGCTAGCGCTGCTGGCTGCTGGCGCGGGCGCGAGTTCCTCTGGCACGGGGCCAAACGATGCGCAGCGCGGATCGATCGTGCTCGACGGGAGCCCCGGTGTCCCGGTCGCCAATCCGAGCACCGACACGGTGTACGTGCCGATTCAGTGCAAGGCGAGCTTCTGCTCCACTCCCGTTCTCGGTCACGTCCTCGATGTGATCAGCGCCGCCCATTGCAACGCGAACGTGATCACTGGCTGCCGGGTACTCGCCAGGGTCGCGGTGGGACCCAGCCCGCTCGACGCCGTGCTCGACGAGCAGACCGACACGATCTACGTGGTCAACGGGACGCCGAAGTCGGGGAGCGTCTCGGTGGTGAACGGCGCTCGCTGCAACGCCACGGTGACCAGCGGCTGCAAGCGGGCCGTCGCGACGATCAAGACAGGAAATTTCACGGTCGCGGGCGCGCTCGATCCAACGACCCATACGCTCTACACCGTAAGCATCAAGGGCGAGGTGTTCGTGATCAACGTCGCGAGCTGCAACGCGATCACGACTACCGGGTGCCGGCAGCGCGTCAGGAAGGTCAGGGACAGCGGCGATCCCGCTGCCATCGGGGTCGACGTTGCGACCGACACGGTCTACGCCGCCAACGACGGGCCCACGGGCAACGGCGACACCGTGTCGGTGATCGACGGGGCCAGCTGCAACGGCAGCGACGGACACGGCTGCGGCCAGCCGCTGCGGACGATCAAGGTCGGCACGAATCCGTTCTGGGTCACGGTCGACCAGGCCACGGAAACGATCTATGTCCCGAGCTTCAACGACGGCACCGTCTCGGTCATCAACGGCGCGCGCTGCAACGCCAAGATCGCCTCGGGCTGCCGGCAGGCACCCCGGACGGTGACGACCGGCGCGGGAGCGGGATTCGTCGGCATCGACCAAAACGTGCACACCGCGTTCGTTCTCAACAGCTTCGACGACACGCTCTCGGCGATCAACACCAGCCGCTGCACGGGCAACTCGACAGCCGCATGTCCCAGGCTGGCGCCCGCTCAACAAGCAGGGTCCAACCAAGACCCGGGATACGCCCAGTTCCCCACCCAATTTGCGCTGATCCCGCACACCGGCTCCGCCTACATCCTGAACGTCGGCGGCTCCAACGTTCTCGAGATCGCCGACGTCCGCCGCTGCGACGCCGTCAACACCTCCGGTTGCCGCGTCAACGCCCCCAGCGTTCCCGATCACGAACACCTGGCCGCGATCGACCCTGCCACCGACACGATCTACGCCAGCAACGTCAACCTGCCGCAGATCGACGTGCTGAACGGAGCGACCTGCAACGCCCACGACCTCTCCGGATGCGCGCCGGTCGCTCACATCCCGATCGGACACCCCGGCGTGAACGTGGGCGCGATCGATGACGCCAACCACACCCTGTACGCCGCCGACGGCACCTCCGGCACGATCGCGCTGATCAACACCGCGACCTGCAACGCCACCAACACATCGGGCTGCAGCGCCCGCCCGCCCACGACCATGCCCGGTCCAAATCCGGGCTCGCCCGTGCTCAACCCAACCACCCAGACCCTGTACACCGCGGTCGGCAAGAACGGGAAGCACGTCGCTGTCCTGAACGCCGCGACCTGCAACGCCCAGACGACCGCCGGCTGCGGACAGACGCCCGCACTCATTCCGGTCGGCCCGTTCACGAGCCAGCTCGCCGTCAGCGTCGCGACCGACACGATCTACGCCCCCAGCGCAGGCCAGTCCTACAGCGGCGACACGGTCGCCGTGATCAACGGCGCAACATGTAACGGGACCACCCACTCCGGCTGCGGCCAGCCCGCCGCCACCGTGACCGTCGGGCTCGGACCCGATGGGGCCGCAGTGAACGATCTGACGCACACCCTGTACGTGGCCAACAACGCCGACGGCGATCACCCCGGAACCGTGTCGCTGATCAACACCGCGACATGCAACGGGGCCGACAGCACCGGGTGCCACGGACACGTGCCCAGCATCCCGGTAGGCCGGGCGTCGCAGCTCGCGGCGGTCAACACCAGCACCAATCGGATCTACGTCACCAATTACGCGAGCGCGACCGTATCGATCATCGACGGCTCGACCTGCAATGCCGAGACGACTAGCGGCTGCAACCGACCAGCCCCTCAACAAGCCGTCGGCTCCTCGCCGCTCGGGCTCGCCGTGAACGACAGTACCAATACCGTCTATGCGCTCACCCAACTCGGACTCGGCGCGATGTCGATCTTCGGTGGCTCCCCGTAGGCCGAATCATCACCGACTCTCCCGCCGTCCGAGCCCTCGCCGGGGCGATCTGCATCCCACCGCCGCCCTCGGTCGCCCTAATGCTCAGTGGCGCTGAAACTGACGGGAAATCAGCTGATCAGAGGCGAAGGTGCGATGGCCGAGTGTCGTGCGTCGGATTGAGGCAAGCTAGCCGCAGTCCGATCCCCTCGCGAGCAATAGCCGTCGTGAACGCTGACCTCGTCGCTGCCCCGGACGAGTTGCAACCGTCTGCCGACCACCTCCGCCGACTGCTCGATCCGTGACGGAGCAGTCACGGCGCCGTTGCCGGCCCGGTTGCTCCCACAGCGTCGAGCGGAAGCGCGCCACCGATCGGCGAGTCCTGCATCCATTCCGGCACCGGCATCTCGAGGCGCGCGACAACAGCCTCGCTATGCGCCCGGCAAGCGCGACCCGGCGCTCGGTCCGCGCCTTGCCACCGAGATCCCGCCCCGCGTCTCCCCCCAATCCGCGCATACGAGGGGACTTGTCGAGCCGCGCCGCGACTGGTTGGCGAAAGCGGAGTGCCGTCAGGGTTCGGGGAGATCAGGCCGCCGTCTCGGTCCAGATGCCGAGGAGATTGCCCTCAGGATCACGAAAAGTCGCGACTTGGAGCGTGCCCTCGGGACGAGGCTCTCCCGCGATGACGCCCCCGCTGTCCGTGATGAGCGCAACCGTGTGGTGGAGGTCGTCAACATATATGTACGGGATGATTCCGGCCTCTTGCGGAGGCCCGCCCACGATGAAGTGCCCAATCACGTGACCGGTCGCGTCTGCGAATGCGGGCTCATCACTGTCTCTCCGAAGCTTCCAAGCAAAGACCGCCTCGTAAAAAGCTGCCGCCCGCATCGGCTCTCTGCAGGGGATGTGCAGGTATGTCACGTCCCCGGGGCGGAACACGGTCGGGGCCTGATCGTCGCCCATCGCACGATTATCGAGAGCGGGCGACTATCGTGCAACACGTAACAGCAGCTTCTGCTTCGGGGCCGTTTGGCCCGTTCCGCTAGGGCTTTGGAGCCAGCCGTGCGGCTTCGATGAGTCCCAGCACAGTGTCTGCGGCTATGCCCATCTGGCTCGGGTCGCGGCGAACCTGGCTGAGCAGAAGTCCGCCCTGCAGGAGCATGAGCGTCTGTGTTGCGAGCAGGGACGGGCTCGCGTCGGGTCGGAGCTCTTCGCGTGCGGCCATGGTCTCCAGCCCGGCTCGCAGGGAAAGCTCCCAGCGTTCGAGCCCGTCGGCGAGGATCAGGCGTGATGCTTCGTCGCGTTCGACGAGCTGTCCGGCGAGTGAGCCGATCGGGCAGCCGGGGGTGTTGCGCTCGATCTGTAGCGCGACGATCGCGTCGAGGTAGCGCTCGATGCCGGTGATCGAGTCGAAGCCAGCGAGAGCGTCCGCCTGGGTTTCGAGGACGGTCTCGCAGGTCGACTCGGCGACGGCGCGCAGAAGGGCGTCGCGGTCGGCGAAGTAGAGGTAGAGCTGGCTCTTGGACGCGTGCGCGAGCTCGCGCACATCATCCAGTGATGTGCCTGCGACGCCGCGCTCGGCGACCAATTCGGTCGCGGCTCGGAGGATCCGCTTTCGCGTCGCGCGACCTCGGACTGTTCTCGGTTCCTTCTCCATGACACCTAGTCTAGCTCTACATGGACCTCTCGGTCCAAGTAGGTGCTAAGCTCACGCACACCAACTTGGACTATCTGGTCCACGTCGATTAGGAGATCAAATGAGCTTCGAAGGTAAGACCGTGCTGGTTACGGGCGGCACGTCAGGTATCGGGCGGGCGGCCGCAGGGCAGTTCGGCAGCGCCGGCGCGCAGGTGATCGTGACCGGCCGCGATCAGACGCGGGGCCGGGAGGTCGTCGACACGATCGAGTCCGGTGGCGGGCAGGCACGCTTCATCGCTGCCGACCTCGCGGCGCCGGGTGGCGCGCAGCAACTCGCACAGGCAGCAGGTCAGGTGGATGTGCTCGTCAACAACGCCGGGGTCTTCCCGTTCGGCCCAAGCCACGAGATCGCGATCGACGATGTCAAGGCGGCGCTGGACTTCAACGTGGTGGCACCGTTTACCCTCGTCGCCGCGCTCGTGCCAGGCATGGTGCAGCGTGGAAGTGGGGCGATCGTCAATGTGTCCACGATGGTCGCGAGCTTCGGCTTGCCGGGAATGTCGGCCTACGGCGCGTCAAAGGCGGCGCTTGAGCTGCTGACCAAGGCCTGGGCCGCTGAATATGGCCCGGCCGGCGTCCGCGTCAACGCTGTTGCTCCTGGCCCGACCCGCACGCCCGGCACGGAGCCGATGGGCGACGGGATCGATCAGTTGGCCGCGACCCTGCCGCTCGGGCGCGCGGCCGATGCGCAGGAGATTGCGAGCACGATCGTGTTCCTCGCTTCAGATGAGGCCAGCTTCGTCAACGGCGCGATCCTGCCGGTCGACGGCGGCCGAGTCGCGGTCTAGATGTATTCGCTAGCAACGCAAGTCCATCCGGTTATCCCTGGAGGCGAGGAGCTGCCAAGCACCCCCTTTCTACGAGAGCGCTCCGAGCCGGTCGCGATCCTCGAAGCGCTCGACGAGCTCTCGGCATGACGACGGACGCGTTCGACGGGCGGGTCGCGCTCGTCACAGGCGCGGGACGCGGGATCGGTAGGGCGATCGCGCTGGGTCTCGCCAGCGACGGAGCGGCTGTCGCGCTGGTGTCGCGCACCGAGGCGGAGCTCAACGCAGTCGCCGCCGAAGTTCGTGCCCAAGGTGGGACCGCGCTGGCGGTCGCCGCCGATGTCGGTGACACGGACCAGATTCGGGAGCTGGTGAGCCGGGTGACGACCGAGCTTGGGCCGGTCGAGATCCTGATCAACAACGCAGCAGTCGTTTGGCCGCTCGGCCCGAGCGCAACCATCGACCCGGCCGACTGGGAGCAGGCCGCGCGAATCAACGTGATAGGCCCGGTCACGCTGTCACTCGCGGTGCTGCCACCGATGATTGAACGTGGCTGGGGACGGATCGCCAACGTCTCAAGCGGCGTGGCGGCGAACCCGGCGGCGATGATCGGTGCCAACGCCTACACGGCAACGAAAACGGCGCTCGAGGCGCACACGCTGAACCTCTCCGGCGAGCTTGCCGGCACGGGCGTCACGGTCAACGTATTCCGACCGGGGACCGTCGACACCGCGATGCAAGGATGGATCCGCAAGCAGGATCCGGAGCGGATCGGGACCGCGTTGCACGAGCGGTTCATCACAATGCAGCAAAGCGGCACCCTGATCACCCCAGAGCGGTCAGCGAGCGTGCTCCTTGAGCACATCCGGGGGCGGGCCAACGGCGAGATCTGGGATGTGTCGTAATGCCTGCCGCGCCACCGACTCTCAAACCGAAGTCACAAACCAGGAGGCCGATATGACCGTCAAGCTTGGACTGATCGCGCAGCTCGAGGCAAAGCCGGGAAAGGGCGACGAGCTCGGAGCGTTTCTGCAAGCCGGTCGGGCCCTTGCGCTTGCGGAGCAGGGGACCGTTACGTGGTACGCGTTCAAAGTAGACGACAGGCACTACGGCATCTTCGACACGTTCGAGACCGAGGAAGCACGCCAAGCGCATATCGCCGGTGAGATCCCCAAGGCGCTGGCGCAGGTCGCCGACGACCTGCTCGCCGCCGAACCTGACATCGGTCCGATCGACGTGATCGCGGTCAAATAGCGAGCCGCCGCGTCGGCGAGTTCCTTCAGCTAGCGCGGTCGGCGGTCGGAATGCTGATGCGCGCGCCGCTCGTTATGGCCGGCGACCAGGCGTGGCCGCCGCGGACGCGGATGGCTGCTGGCCTGGGGGCAATCGTGGTAGCGCAGGAGCGTGGCTCCATCCGGAGGAGATCGGACGACTGCGTGACAGCCGGTCAGGGGGTGGGATACTGGCGCACGCTCGCAGCCCGGTGACACGGCGCCGACACCGATGCGAACATACGTTCGTGTCTGGTTTTTTGCCGGTCATATTCCGTTCTCTCGCTTCCATGCGGCGTTGCAGGCCGGCGATTTGGCGTTCGTGCGCAGGCACCGCGCGAGCCTGACGCCGGGGCTCGTTGACGAGATCCGTGTCGCTGAGCTGACTGCGCCTCAAGATCCTGGCGGGCTTGAGGCTCAGGCGCCTGTGTGCCTGCGCCGGTTTGCGAAGGAGGCGGCCGGGCAGAAGCTCGAGGATTACGTGTGGCTGGATCCGGCGCTTCGAGCGATATCGTATGACCCAGAGATGGCGACCGGCCAGTTGTTGGCGTTGTGCGCGGCGAGGGCGATCGAGTGATTCTGCGCGACCGCTTTTCCTTGTCCCGGCGGGCCCCCCGTCGCTGAAGCAGCGCATGTTCCTCGGCCCGACCGCCCTGGTGAAGCGAGGTAACGAGGATCGGAGCCGTTCACTAGCCCGGACGGGGGTAGGCGCCAGCAGTCGGGCGGCGCCGCTGGTCGCACGCGATAGGGGCGGGGAGCCGAGTGGCCATCCTGATCGCTGGTTTTGGTCCTTTGCGAGAGCCGGGCCGACGTCGCCGCCGCCCACCGTTTCAACCCCACCGCTTGCACGAATCCTGCAAGCACACGGGCTTGCGCGTGCGCGGATTCCGCCCAACGCAGGGGTGACGTGCACGACCAGGTCGCGGTAGGGTCGGCGGGAGGCGCCTGGCCGCACGGTCTTCTGGCCTGGTTTCCTCCCGCCGCCGACATCGAACCGTGCATGCGATTTTCCCGCACACGGCTCCCCGACGTTCTTCACCGGTGGGCATTCAGCGTCCCGGCCGCCACGGCCGGTTTGGTCGTGGCGCGACGATGGTTCCGTTGAGGTTGATCAGTCCGAGGCGGTTCGGCGACTGGTATGCAACGACCTTCATGCCGTACCCCAGCCGTGCTTGTGGCGCTTGCCGACGAACCGCGCGAGGCGGTCCACCGCGTAGTGGTTGATCTTGTCGAAGGAGCGATCGGAGTTTCCGTAGCGGAAGTAGCCCGACCAGCCGCGCATGAACCGGTTGAGATCCTGCACGACGTCTTCGACGGGTACCAGCAGCCTGCGCCGGTCGGTGATCTCCCGGATCCGGTCGCGGGCGTGCTGGGTCGCCTGCCGTGAGGGCCAGCGGACGAGGAAGGACAGGTGCCGTGAGCGCGGTGTGTTGCCGCGCACCCAGCGGTGGTGAAAGCCGAGGAAGTCCAGGCCCTCCCTACCGTCGGTCATGTGCACGATCCGCGTCTTGGCTTGCTTGAGCTCAAGGCCAAGCTCCTCCAGGATCGCCGAGAGCGCCGCAAGCGCCCGTTCGGCTTCCTGGTGGCTGTGGCACATGGCCAGCAGATCATCTGCATAGCGGACCAGGACCCCACAGCCGCGGTCTGCCCACTGCCGATCGAGCCGGTGCAGGTAGACGTTGGCCAGGCAGGGTGAAAGCACCCCGCCCTGCGGAGTACCCGTTGTGCTGCGCATGACCGCGCCGTCCATCATGACTCCCGCACGCAGCATCGCCCGCAAGAGCTTCAGGACGTGGCGGTCTGAGATCCGCTCCTCGATCGCTGACATCAACCCCGAGTGCGGGATCGCCTCGAAACAGTTGGCGATGTCCGACTCGGCCACCCATCGCCTGCCCCTCCACGCCTCGTCGATGAGAACTTGGAGGGCGTCGTGCGCCGAGCGCCTGGGCCTAAACCCGAACGAGCACTCGAGCATGTCGGCCTCGAAGATCGGCTCGATCACCGTCTTCGTGGCCGCCTGCACTATCCGGTCGCGAACCGCAGGGATCGACAGTGGCCTTTGCTCCGTCGGTCTGCCGGGCTTCGGGATGAACACCCGGCGGGCCGGAAGCGGTCGCCACCGTCCCTCCTTGAGATCCACGGCCAGCTCATCGAGCAGCTTGGCGATGCCGTACTGCTCGACGTCGGCGATGGTCTGTCGATCGATGCCGGCCGCGCCACGGTTAGCGCGCACCAGCTCCCACGCACTCCAGAACGTCTCTGCGGTAGATCTTGTCGTAGAGCGCATGGAACCTTCGCCCGGGATCGGCCTTGGCCGCCCGGTAAAGCGTTCGTTGCAGTTCTCGGACCTTGTCCTGCTTGGCGGCCCTAGCCACGATGTGGCACTCACCAGCCCTTCCCTGTACGTCACGCATGAACGAAGCAGCGGCCCTTCCCTCCCCGACGGTTCTGTTGTCCGCTCGGCTCGATCGGTACTACGGCCGCCTCCGACGCCCACCCGGCTCGCGATCCATTTCCCGGCTCAACACCGGTTATAGGACCCGTCGCTCCGGCAGCACAACACCGCAGGCTGCCGGGCCGGGGAGGGCCTCCCCAGTTCCCGCCGCCACCATCTGAACGTTCCGCGCCCTCTACGCCGGGGAGTTCTGGGACTCACACCCGCAGGCGACGACGAGCTTATGTTCGGTCAGCTACTCGATAAGCAACCTCCAAACGCTGGGCGCACTCCAGTTACCGCTGTAAATTCGCTCGCGGTTTAGGTTCCCGGGTGTGAGTCTAGGCGGCTGTCACCTCCTCGTCGAGCGTGTCTGGGTCGGCTTGGTGGTACTTGATGCGGTAGAGGTGTTGGCGGTCGACGTCGGTGAACGGTGAACGTGGCGCCGTTGCTGGCGTGGCTGAAGAACAGGTCGAGCACCGCCCAGACGAGCGAGACGCAGCTGGCCTCGCCGGGGAACCGGCCATCACTTTCGTGCGCCGGCGGACCTCGCCGAGCGATCTCTCCAGGAGATTGGTTGACCGCGACCGTTCGCGGTGCCTGAGCGGGTAGCGCAGGTGCACGACGAGCGCGTCGAGGTCCTCAGCGAGGCAGCGGGCGGCCGACTCGTAGCCGCTGTGCTCGAGTTCTGAGATCAGGACCTGGAGGCGGAGCTTGCCGTCCTTGACGCTCGTGGCGTCGGTGAGCGCGCTCCAGTAGTTGAAACGGATCCGATCGTGTTCTGAATTGGGCAGCTTGGCTATGAGATTGCGCAGGCGGTGAACGGCGCAGTGTTGACGATCGGCGCGCGGCCAGATCTCCTCGACCGCTGAGATCAGCCCGGGCGCGCCGTCGGTGACGACCAGGCGTGGGGCAGCGAGCCCGCGGCTGGTGAGATCACGGCCGAGCTCGAGCCAGTCCTCCTTTGACTCGCGCATCCCCAACCGCACGGAAACCAGTGCTCTTGCACCGTTTTTGGTGATTCCCCAGGCGCAGAGCACGCCCTCCTTCGGGCCGCTCGGGCGGACCGGCAGGTAGATCGCATCAAGGAACAGGACGACCAGATGGACGTCGTACAGCGAGCGGCGACAGAACGCTTCGAACCGCTCGCGAACCTCCGCACAGATCGTCGCCACCGTCGACTTCGAAGTCTTCCCGAGCCCCGCCTCCTCGCACAGCGACTCGACGTCGCGCATCGACAGCCCGCGGACGAACCCGCCGATGATCAGCGCCTTCAACGGGTCGGTCCGCAGCAGCCGCTTGCAATGCCACTTCGGGAACAGCTTCGAGACGAACGGAATCGCCGCCTCGCGTGCCTGCGGGATCTCGATCCGCAGCTCACCCTCCGCGGTCTGCAGATGCCGCGGCCGGAACCCGTTGCGCTTCCCCGACCCGGCCTCGGGCTTGCGCTCGTAGCGAGCGCGACCCAACCAGGTGTCGAACTCCTCTTCCCTGCGGCGTGCAGAATCGCCGATCTGCATAGGTAACGGTGCCGAGTGAGGCTACGGTCTGCCGCTCCCGAGGGGCAGCCCGCTGCGCGGCAACGCGCTGCTCCTTGACGCCTACACGGGTCACGCCGACGCGGTGTGGCCCCTTTCGTTGACTTTGCAGAAGCGGACGTCGAACCGGCCGAGGTGGCCGCGTTCGTTCCAAACGATCAGTCTCGCGAGGCAGCGTTGTCGGTTGCGGAGCTTTCGCTATAGCCGGCAGCGTTCGCGGAGTTCAAGTCTGTGGGAGCATCGACAGCGTGGAGCTTGGCGTGCATCTGCCTCTAATGGAGTTCCGGGATGAAGGACAGTCCCTGGGCCGCCTCCAGGCAGCGGTCGACGCGGCGGCGCAGTCGGGATTCGTGGCCGTCTCGGCCAATGATCATTTTGTGTTCTCCACCCCCTGGCTGGACGGTCCGACGGCCCTGGCGGCGGTGATCGACCGCTCGGGCGAGATGACGCTGGCGACGACAATCGCGCTGGCGGCGCTGCGCGGCCCCGTGCCGCTGGCAAAGGCGCTCGTGGCGCTGGACGTCCTGTCCGGCGGGCGGGTGATCGCTGGGGTCGGTCCGGGATCCTCCGAACGCGACTACGACGCCGTCGGGATCCCATTCCGTGACCGGTGGAAGCGGTTCGATGAGTCGGTGCGGATTCTGCGGGCGCTGCTTCGTCAAGAGAGCCCGCCCGATGACACGCGGTACTTCACCGCGCATGATCTTGCGTTGAGGCCGGCGCCTCTGCAAGACGGCGGCGTTCCACTGTGGATCGGAAGCTGGGGATCGGCGGCGGGACTGCGCCGCGTGGCCCGCTTGGGCGACGGCTGGCTGGCATCTGCTTACAACACCACTCCCGACCAATTTGCCTCCGCCAATGGGCTGCTGGGCGACGAGCTTCGCCGCCAGGGCCGGCACGCTGAGCAGTTCCCGAATGCACTCGTAACGATGTGGACTTGGATCACAGAGAGCCAGTCCGAGCGCGAGCGCATCCTTGCGGATGTGCTCGCCCCGTTGCTGAACCGCCCCGTCGACGAGCTCCGCGAGCGCGTCTGCGTGGGCTCCGCCGAGCATTGCGCGGAGCTTCTCTCACGGTATGCGAGCAGCGGGTGTCAGCGTGTGTACCTCTGGTTGCTGGGCGACGAGCCGCGACAGATAGAGCTGGCAGCCGCCGAGATCGCCCCTCGCATCAAGTCCTGACGCAAACCGCGGTCGACGCTAGGCCACGCGCCGCCGCCCTGAGCGAACGAAGGCGTGCTGGCGCGCTGATCGACAGCACGGCAAGGTCGATGCCGGCCTCGTCTAGGTAAGCCAGATCGCCGGCGGCACTCCAGCGGGGCGGGGTGAGAGCCCCCGGGACCAGATCAGTCAAGCACCTCGAGGAGAACATCGCCGCGGGCGACATCGAGCTCGACGAACAGGACATGCGACGTCTGGACGGCGCCACCCAGCTCGCCAAGCTAGCGGCCCACGCGGAGGACTGAGGCGAGCCGGAGAGTCACGAGGACGGCGAGCGCCGGGCAGAACGGAAATCACCTCGATGCGGTGACGAGGCGGGTGACGGTCATCTCGGCGCCGGCGGGAAGTGGCAAGACCTCGCTGTTGCGTGCGTGGGCTGACCGTTCGACCAACGCGCGGGTCGCCTTCGTGTCCGTCGACCGCGACGAACAGAAAGCGCAGCGGTTCTGGTCCCGTGTTCTAGATGAGGCTTGGCGCCGGCGGGCAGGACGACCGTGCCCGGTGACGGTTACGCAGTCGCGCCTGACGGTCGCGCGCCGTGTGGAGCTCGAGCGGCCGGGGACTGGGCGCTGGTGCGCCGGTCGCTCGGTTGCCGGGCGTTCGGGCTGAACCTAGTCAGATCCCGCCGGCCGAGTCGAATCGCCAGGGGTGCGCAAGAGCCGACACCCGACGCGGCCGCTCGCGAGTCCGACGACGAGAAGCACTCTTGCGAGACAGCTCACGCGGGGAAACAGAGCGACCGGAGATCGGTCGGCCGCTGTCGGTTTCGGCAATCTCGGCAGTGTCGCGGAGCGTCAAGGCTCGCCAGATTGCGGCCGCCGCCTCCGCAGCCGCTCGTCCTTGATCGACACGATCGCTAGGGCGCCGGCGGTGCGCTCCGATGACCTCGCTGCACTCGCGCCGTCGGATCCGGCGGCGGCCAAGCCGGTCGAAGCATGCCCATGCAGATCCGTGATACTGGACATCGCGAGCATGACCGCTTCGGACCCGAGGGGGGTGTCCATCGCCGAGCCCGACGCCGGCAATTTCCGTAGCGCTGCTTGCAGCGCCGACAATGTGGTTAGCGTCCGCGTCGTACCTGCATGCCGGGCCTTTCGTGTATGTTCGTCTGCACTCGCCGGAGGGCACTCGGGCCACGAATCGAGGGAAGTGACGTGATCGACGCATCCGACTTGCTCGGCGCACCGCAGATCGCCGGTGTCGAGGTAAGCCCGGTCGGTTTCTTCAGAGCGGGAGAGGCCAGGGCCGCCCACTCGACGACGCGCGTTTTTGTACCGGGCACGATCCGCCCGACGATCGGCGAGAGGCTAGGCAGCGAGCGCGCCGCCGAGGAGCGCCGGCGGGACGCCGCGGCGAGCAAGAGCACACCCAACTATGGTTGCTGGGGGTACCTCGCCGTGACGGATACGGAGCTCGCCCTGACGACGACCGAACCAGGGAAAGGGGGGGTCGGCCGGCGGCTCGGACAGCTAGTCACAAGAGTTCCGCGCAGCACTGTCGCGCAAGTCGAGCTCGCCGGCGATTGGCGACACCCGACGTTCTATATCCTCAGCTCGGCTCCGCTGCGCCTCACCTTCACCGACGGCACCGCGTGGGCGTTCGAGGTCAAGCGGTTCAGTCGCGGCCGGGCCAAGCGTCTGGTGCGCACGCTGCAGAGTCGGTGAGTCAATCGTGTCACGGACGTGGTCGCGCCCACCATCAGCTGCCCCTCAGCGCGAACCCCAACTTCCGGAGGGTGTGGCGGTCGACCGCGCGGGCAACGTGTACATCGCCCACACTGTGCCAAGCGGCCACAGGGCGGATGTGACCCGTTCAGGCGTCAAGCAGCAGCGCCATGCCGCGCAGCGGGCTGGCCCTCGGGAGCCGGCGGACCGTAGGCTCGCCCGGCGCCGTTACCTAGGTGTAAGTCCCGTCGAGGTTGGTTCCGCTCGTGGAGGCGAGCGATGGGCGGTTGGTGGTTGAGGGCTGAGTGTTTGCGGTGATGGTTGTAGTGGTAGAGCCATCCGTCAAGCGCGGCGGTCCGTTCGGTGCTTGAGCGGTGGATCGCGCCGTAGGCCCAGCCGCCCGGGAGGGTGCGGATGAACCGTTCGGCTTTGCCGTTGGTTTGGGGTCGGTAGGCGCGGGTGCGTAGATGGCGGATCCCGAGGGTGCGGCAAGCGGCGGCGTGGATCGTGGAGCGGTACGCGCCGCCGTTGTCGGTCAGGACGCGCTCGACGGTGATGCCATGCCGGGCGTAGAACCCGACTGCGCGTCTGAGAAAGCCGATGACGGTGCGCCTTTGCTGGTCGGGGAGGACTTCGGCGTAGGCCAGGCGGGTGCAGTCATCGATGGCGATGTGCACGCACTCCCAGCCTGCGGTCTGGCGTGAGACGCCGAGCGCGTCCTTGCGAGTTGGCCGTTTGCTGCGGGCGGCGTCTCCGGTGAACCGGCAGCCGGCGCCGTGCTGGATCCGTCCGAGCCGCTTGATGTCGATGTGGATCAGCTCACCGGGCCGCTCGCGCTCCTATCGGACCGCGGGCTCGAGGCCGAGGCGTCCGAGCTTGCCCATCCCGATCCTCTTTAGGATCCCCGAGACGGTCGAGATCGGCATATCGAGGACCTCGGCGACCTCGGGGCCGGTGAACCGCACCCGTCTGAGCGCCGCGATCGCCTGAACCCGCCGCTCACCGGTCCGGTGCGGACACCCGTGCGGTGCCGAGGAGCGATCACGCAGCCCGAGCTCTCCCTCGGCGCGGAAGCGACCCACCCACTTGCGGGCGGGAGCGGACACTGATTCCGGCGGCCTCGGCCGCCGCCGTCACCGTCCGCTCCCGCTCAACCACAGCGCGGCAGAGCTCTCGACGGCCTTTCAGACTGAGCGCCGCGTTAGCGTCCAGATTCATCCGGTGTCCTCCTTGGTGGGACTGAGGTGCTTGGCAGCTCTCAGCCTCCAAGGAGGCCCGGATGAACCAACCTACTCAGGAACTACACCTATGCAGATCGGCGATTCTGCACGCCGCCGGGAAGCACCGCTTACGGCGAAAGGTGGTCACGCCCAACGTCCGGCCCGTTGCGGGAGCTGGCGTGCAGCCACTGCCAGGTGTTTGGGGTCAGGTCTGGAGGTCGAGGATTGTGTCGGCCAGCCATTCGGACTCGTCGATCCATGATTCAACGGCAGCACTGGGTCGGATCACGAACTTGGACAGGCCCGCCGCAACGTAGTCGTGGATGGCGGAGCGTAGGGCCGCCGCGCCGACCGGGAGGATCGTGAGCGGGTCGATGTCCGGTCGTCGTGCCGCCAGCGTGCGGAGCAGCTCTGGATCAGGAGACCCACGGGTATAGGCGATGCTGAGACCGAAGTGTTCGGGGTCGATCTCGCGGCCGGCGTACTCAGCACTGGCCTGGATTCGCTCCCTTGCCGCGTGCGCTTCGTCCGCCGTTACCTGCGCGCCAAGCCAGCCGTCCGCGACCCGGCCTACACGGTCAAGCGCCTTCGGCCCGCGACCCCCGAGCCAGACCTCGAGCGGATCCTGGACGGGCCGCGCGACGGCCGCCAGCCCAGTGAAGGACCAACGCTCGGACGTGTGCTCGACGGTTTCGCCGGCCCACCAATGCCGAAGCAGTCCGAGCACTTCCTCGAGTACCTCACCCCGTCCTGCGTCTCCGAGCCCGAGCGCCTCGCGCTCCCCCGCCGCCCCGATCCCAGTCACGAAACTCAGCAACAGCCGGCCGTTCGAGATGCGGTCGAGTTGCGCCAGTTGCTTCGCAAGCAGAAACGGGTTGCGCCCCAATGGGACCACGTTCGCCCCCAACCTCAGGCGCGTCGTCCGTCCCGCAACGAGCGCCAGGCCGAGCAGCGGATCGATCACCGGCGCGAGCGGGACGTCAGACAGCCAGATCCCATCAAAGCCGCTGGCCTCGATCGCGTCGGAGAACGCCACGAGCTCACCGTCTGCCAACGCGGCGCTACCCGGGGCGACGGCGAACCGAATCTTCATCTCATCATCGTGACACGCCAGCACCCGCAAATCCGAATTGCCCGAGTCGCCGACGCCCCGCCACAGCCGGCGTGTAAGCACGATCGACGCTTCCTACGCAACACACCGATCCTGCACGCCTCCGTGCTGGCCCTGGAATCGGCGATCCCCGTGCCTGGCGCTGCGTGTCGGACCGAGCGCGTGCGGGCTGGAGGACCCTGCTTTGGAGTCGGCTAATTGCGGGTGTGGTGGTCTGTTACCTCGAGGACCCCGGCGCGGTCCTTGTGCTGGCGCTCTCGGAGCGCACCTTTCGGGCGGTGTCGGCGTTGTCGGCTGCCAGGGCGGTGGTGATCGCGCCGACGTTTTGCTCGTTGTAGCCTGACCAGGGCTCCTCGGTGGTGAGCTTGGCGATCTTGTTGGTGACGATCGTCCCAAACGTGAGACAAGCAGCGCCAGCGACCAGGCGCACGTCTCCTCGTGACGCGGACAGTCGCGCAAGTGGCGACGAGCAGGTTCCGCGGCCCGTTGGGGCAGCCACCCGCTTTCCCACCTCGACTCGACGCAACTCTCGACCCTCGTCGGCGGCGCTGCGCCGTTCCTTGGTCCAGAGGAGCAGCGTCGGGCAGCCCGAGCGTTCGATTGAGACGTGCCGCAAGAGGCCCGACGCAGCCGTCTGATGAACCCGTCTCAGAGTGCCGCTATTCGCGCGGCCCGACAGCGCAGCATCTCTCGGTCGCGGCGCTCCCCGCACGTCGGGGCGATGGTGGCGGCCGAGGACGACCTCAGGCCGATTCCGCGGATTTGGGCGAGGTCTCCAACCGGTGGGCTGCGGTCACCCAACCGGCGCGCCAGCTATAGAGGCCGACGAGCGTGATGAGGAGGACGAATGCGGCGTAGAGCCAGCCTCCCGCGGCGTTGAAGTCGACCGAGCCGCTGTAGCGCGCGAGCGCGATGCCCTGAAGAACGCCGAGTAACACGAATGTTCCTGAAGCGGCGCGCACGCGTAGCCAGTCCGCCTCGAAGACGGCCAGCGCTGCGCCCGCGCCGAGGCCGATCAGCCAGGCGCCGATTGCTTGGGCGGTGAGCGGGGTGACCGCCCAGGGCCACATCGCCTGCGCGCCGTGTCCCAGGGCGAAGAGCGCGACTCCGAACGAAAGCGTCACCGCCGCCTGGAACGCGAACACGCAGCGCGCTACGGGCGACATCGGCGCTAAGCGTCTCGGCGCGACGCCGGGCGCACGGATCTGGCGGGGTAGCAGGATTGCCAGGGCGATCGGCGTGGCGACGTAGACGACGATCCATACGATGCCGGTGGCGTCGTGGGTGTGGAACTTGTCCAGGTGGATCAGCGTCGCTACCAGCATCAGGCAAGTGAAGAGACTCGCGGCGAGCAGCCCCAGCCGCGCGTACGCCCAGGCTCGCTCCCTGCTCGACTGGATCACGAGCAGGCATGAGGCCCAGTAGTTAGCTCCCATGAAGGCGGCCGTCAGCGGCGGCTTGATCGTCCAGGCGAACTCGGTCGCCGTCTGGGAGCTGAGCAGGTAGAGCTGGATCCCGACGAGGAAGACCAGCAGCGCCACGATCCGCAGGAACCACCTGGTCGCCGGCAGAAGCGCCTGCGGCTCAGATACCAAGCCGATGTCCCCTACGGTGTTCACGACTACGGGCGTAATGGTAGGCGCTCTCACCGGAGGCTGCCGCTCCCGCGTGAACTCGGCACTCTTCGAGCCCAGAGGTCGCTTCCCCAACGATCGATCTGCAGCGGTCTCGGCAAGACTTCTGTGCAGAGGCGGCGGCCGCGCCGCTCCCGCTTCCATTTCGGGACGGGTATCTCGGCGCCAGTCGGCGCCAGCGCAGACAGTCTCGGAATGCGAGGGTTGCGAGACGCGAAATTGGCGACTAGGAGCGCTCGCGTGTCGAGCTGAGCCGGACCCGCTTCGGTATCAGCGCGTTACTTGGTGCCGGCCGCGGGCGCGTTGGTTCGCTCCGCGCCGGAGCGGCGAGCCTTGACGGGCGGTGAAGGTGGCCGGGCGCCGTTCGCGGCACGGGTCTCGTGTCAGGTGTCGACGCGGGTCGCCAAGTCGAAGGTGGTGGCGATCTCACGGGCGTAGTTGTCGATGTCGAACTCTGGCTCCGGGGCGAGCCGGGACGGTACGGCGTCGATCGCGGCGCGAATCGCGATTGCCATGACGCGGGGGTCGAAGTCAGCGCGGAACTGGCCGGCTGTTTGGAAGCCAGACAACAGGTGCTCAAGGGCACGGACCGCGTCGACCACGTCGCTGTCGCCGTAGAAGAGGCGTCGCCCGTCCGCGCTACGTGCGATCTCGAGGACGGCGATCAGGTCTTTGCGGTTCTCGCGCATGAACACGAGGTTCGATTCGATGTAGGCCCGCAGCATTCCCGGGCCGGTTGACCCGGCGAGGATCCGCGGACGCATGTAGGCCATGCCCTTCTCGATCACGTCGCGAACGACCTGCTTCATGAGGTCGTCCTTGCCGGCGAAGTGGTAGCTGATCAAGCCTCGGCTGATCCCCAATCTTTCAGCGATGCGGGCGAAGGACGCTCCCGCATATCCGAACTCGGCGATCGTGTCGATCGCCGCCGCCACGATCTGCGCGCGTCGGGCGGTCTCGATGAAGGTCCGGTTCTCATCGCCGGCCGCGGCTCCTGGCTGCACGACCAGTAAACTAGCAATCTGCCCAGTCGGTCTGCTACCGTCGAGCTATGCGCGCTACCGAATTGGCGTACGTTCGCGATGGTGGGTCGAGGTCGATGGCGACGAGGCGACGATGTGCCACTGGGCATCGGACCCCTCGGGACTCGTCGATGCGCCCGCTCGTACCGGAGTCCCGGCGCGTTGCGGCGGCCCGGCGAGATGCCCGTCACCTCCGAGCCGGCACCTGAAGTGACCAGTCGCGCTGAACCGATCACCGATGCGTCGACCCTCGACGGCGCGAAGGGCGAGTGCGCCGTGGTGGTCGAGCACTTGACCAAGCACTTCGGCGAGCGCGTCGCGTTCGATGACGTTTCGTTCGAAGTTGGCTACGGCGAGGTGTTCGGCTTCCTCGGTCCCAACGGGGCGGGGAAGACCACGACAGTGCGGACGCTCGGCACGCTGCTCGCGCCGACCTCGGGGTCCGCGACAGTGGCCGGCATCGAGTTGTGCCCCGAGAACGGACCGGCCATCCGGTCGCGGATCTCGATCATGCCCGAGTCCCCAGGTCTGTATCTGCGCCTCACGGTGATGGAGAACCTGGAGTGCTTCGCCGGGCTCTACGAGCTAGACGATATTCGCGGGCGTATCGACCGGGCTCTGCGGGCGGTCAACCTCGCCGACCGTGGAACCGATCAGTGTGGGGCGCTGTCGAAGGGGTTGCGCCAGCGGGTCGCGCTCGCGCGGGCGCTGCTCAACGACCCGGCCGTGCTGTTCCTTGACGAGCCGACCTCCGGTCTTGATCCCGTGGCCACGCATGAGGTTCACGAGCTGATCGGCTCATTACGCGAGAAGGGGGTGACGATCTTCCTCACCACGCACCGGCTGCAGGAGGCCGAGCGGCTGTGCCACCGAGTGGCGATCCTGAGTACGACCTTACGGCTGATCGGCCGGCCCCACGACCTGCGCGACCAACTGTTCAGCCGATCTCTGGACGTGCGAGTCCGCACGCGGCTGGAGGATCCCGACGCGGTGCTCGGCGGTTTGCCCGGAGTCGAAGGATGGGAGCAGGCGCCATCCGGCTACACACTCGCCGTCTCAGACCCTGAGATTGCGGCCCCGCAGGTGGCACGAGCGCTGGTCGGCGCCGGCGCCGACATCCTCTCGCTCGCCGAGTCCCGCCACTCACTGGAGGACGTCTACCTCGAACTGATCAACGAGGACGTGGAGGCCAAGAACCGATGAGCTTCAGCTGGACCCGCGTCCGGGCGATCACCGTCAAGGAACTGCGGGACTATCGCCGCAACCGCTTCGTGATCGGCACGATGACGGTGTTGCCACTGCTCTTCATCATCCTGCCGATGATCCAGTTGTTCAACGCCAATGCGAAGACGGACACCACCAACCTCAACTTGCATATCGGACTCTCGCTCTTGTACATGCTGGTGATCCCGGCGTTCCTGCCCTCCAGCCTATCCGCCTACTCGATCGTCGGAGAGCGCGAGCAGGGCACCCTTGAGCCCGTCCTGATCACCCCGATCCGCCGCGAGGAGTTCCTCATCGGCAAAGCGCTGGCCGCTTTCGCTCCGACCATCGTCATCGCATACATCGTCTTTGGCATCTTCCTCGCCGCCGCGGCCCTTTTTGCTCACCCTGCGATCACCACGGCGATCTACGCACGCACGCACGTGCTGGTCCAGCTGCTGTTCACCCCGTTGCTTGCGGGCTGGGCGATCTGGGTCGGGATCGCGGTCTCCGCCCGCTCCACGGACATGCGCGTCGCCCAGCAGTTGAGCGTGCTCGGCACCCTGCCGCTACTGGCCATCCTGGCGCTGATATCGCTGAACGTGATCACCGTGTCGACCGCCCTCGCGGTCGGCCTCGCCGCCGCCCTGCTGGCCATCGACCTGCTCGCCTGGCGAGCCGTCGCAGCCGTATTCGACCGCGAACGACTCATCACCGGAACGCGGACGTGACCGCCGGTCCCGGCGCGAAATTCTTCGACAAGGCAGACAACAATTCAGACACAGAGGAGAACAGCAATGCCCGCGACCCTGCGACTGACGCGCAACGTCGGCTCCTCCGCCCCCGAGCTTCGACGCGGGCGGTTTGAGATCTCAGTCGACGGCACACCTGTCGGCTCGCTCGCGAACCACGACACGGTAGAGACCCCGATCGAACCCGGACGCCACAACCTCGTCTTGCGCAAGGGCAGGTACTCGAGCCGAACCCTCACCTTCGACGCCGCCGACGGTGAGGTCGTCAACTTCCGCTGCAACGGCGCCAGGATCTGGCCGACCTACGTCGCCTCCATCGTCAAGCCCGATCTCGGGATCAGCCTGAGGCCGGAGTGAACACCCGCGGAGCCGGCCCAGTCCGTCGACGCCGGGGTCGAGTTCCTCGAGCACAACTACGGGTGCGCGATCACCGCGCGCCCCGGTCGACCTGATCGTCGACCGAGCGACCCTGCACTTCGAAGCGCCGTCACCAGAGGCCTTCATCGATCTGATGGCCGACTACTATGGCCCCCTACTACAAGCGCGCCAGAAGCTCCTCACCGACCAGCGCTGGCCGGCACTGCGCCAGGAGCTCATCGCTCTCAGCGCCGAAGCCAACATCGCCTCCGACGAGCACTTCCGAGCACCGAGCGACTACCTGATCATCATCGCTCATAAACGACCCTAGTCCTTCTCGTCCCGTGCAACCGCGCCGCCGTGCAGCGGATGGCAGAACGCGTCTCCAACCGCGGCTGCGCCGACGCTGAACGGTGCGCAGCGGGTCTGCGCCGCATCTATCAAGCGTGTGCGGGCGCCGTCGGCACCGCCGCCGCGGACGGTCCCCGACAGCGGGGAAACGCGGCGGGCGGCTGCTGCATCCACGGCGAGCGCCTGTCTGCAGCCGGCGCGAACACCGGATCTCATCGGCGGTGAAGAGATCCCGCTGAGCGAGCTTCGCGAGCGCCCGGCGACCTCGGGGACCATCGGAACGCTCCGGACACCAGCGGCTGGCGGCCTGGCGGGCGCTGGCGCTCGCACCTTGAGAGGACGGGCCACCGCCACCATTAGCTCGGCCTCCACGGCGTCGACGATGAACACGAGGCCGGCGTCGCCTGACGTGCGTGGATCAGTCCTCGTCGAGGAAGGCGCTGATCACGCCCACGACTGTCTCGGGCTCATCGAGGAGGAATAGGTGTCCGCCTCCCTTGACGACGTGCAGGCGCGCATCGGGCAGGCGAGAGGCGAGCAGGCGGCCGTTCCGGACGGGGACGCTCGGATCGTCTTCCCCGGCCACGACCAGGGTTCGCTGTGACACCCGGTGCAGCCACGGGAGGCTGGACCAGCCGGCGACCGCGTAGAGCTGGTAGGCATAGCCGACAGCGCTGGGGGGGCGGAGCAGTCGCGCCGCGGACTGCTCGGAGAACGCGTCGGGTTCGCGGGCGGTGCGCCCGCCCGCGATATGCGGGAGCGTGAGCGCAAGCAGGCGGGGGTGGTAATAACGCGCCGGCGTGGCCAACATCAGCGCGGCGACGGGGCGCGGCGGGATCCCCCCCAGGCCTGGCGCGCTCGCGCACAGCACAAGCCGGCGGACCCGGTTTGGCGCACGCCGGGCGAGCTCCTGCGCGAGCGCGCCGCCGAACGAGTAGCCGAGCACATCGACCCGCTCGAGCTCCAGCGCATCCAGCAGCCGAGTGACAACCTGAGCCAGGCCGTGCATCCGCAACGGAAACCGCGACCTTTGCGACATGCCGGCGCCCGGTGGATCGAAGACGATCAGCTCGCGACCGCCGAGGAGCCTCGCGAACGGCGCCCACATATCGAGGTTCGCCCCGATGCCGGTGATCAACAGCAGCGGGCGCCCAGCGCCGGTCCGGGCGACGCGCAAGCGAAGGCCGGCTGCCGTGACGAACGAGGGGCTCCAGTCGACGCCGCTAGGCATCGTTCGCGATTGTCATCCCTCGACGACCTCGAGTACCGGGGTTGGGTCTGACGGCTCAGCCTCCGGCAGGACGTCCGGTGGCTTGATCTCGCGTTTGAGGATCTTCCCGCTCGGGCCCTGGGGCAACTCGTCGACGAACCAGACGTGACGTGGGTACTTGTACGCGGCGATCCGCAGTTTGACGAAGGCGCGCAGCTCAGCGGGAGTGCAGTGTGAGCCTGCCTTCAGCACGACGGCGGCAGCGACCTCCTCGCCGAGCACATCGTGCGGGATCCCGATCACCGCGGCCTGATGCACGTCGGGATGTTCGTAGAGGACCTCCTCGACCTCGCGTGGGTAGACGTTGTAGCCACCGCGGATTACGAGATCCTTCTTGCGATCGACGATAAAGAAGTAGCCGTCCTCATCGACGCTCGCCATGTCGCCAGTCTTGAACCATCCGTCCCTGTCGATGGCGACGGCGGTGGCTTGCTCGCGCTTCCAGTAGCCCTTCATCACATTGTGACCCCGGATCGCCACTTCGCCGATGTCGCCTTGGGGAACCTCTATCCCGTCGTCGTCGATGACGCGCATCTCGACACCATCGATCGGCAATCCGATCGATCCCGGCTTGCGCTCGCGGTCGCGGCGGTTGGAGGAGGCGACCGGCGAGGTCTCCGAGAGGCCGTAGGCCTCGAGGATCTGGCAGCCGAACCTTGCCTCGAACGCGTGCATGATCTCGACCGGGAGCGCGGCGCCGCCGGAGACGCACACTTCGAGGGCAGATGTATCGCTCTCGCCGGCTCGCGGATGATTAAGCATCGCGGCGTACATCGTCGGGACGCCCTCGAAGATGGTCACGCGGTCACGCTCGAGGATTTCCAACGCCTTTCCTCCGTCGAAGCGCGGGATTAACGTGAGCAACCCGCCCGCGGCGACGGTCGCGTTGAGCGCACAGGTCTGGCCGAAAGCGTGGAATAACGGCAGTGCACCCAGCGTCACGGAGTGCTCGTCGAGCCCGAACAGTTCGACGGTGATGTCGACGTTGCGCAACAGGTTGTCGTGCGTGAGCTCGGCGCCCTTCGGCGTGCCCGTCGTGCCGGAGGTATAGAGGAGCACCGCCGTGTCGTCGGCGCGCCGCTCGGCGATCTCGAGGGGCGGCAGGCAGCGCCCCAGCAGGGCGTCGAACTCGCCGGGCGCCACCAGGATGCACTCGGTGTCCGCCTGCTTGGCACCGGCCCGCGCTGCGTCGGCGATCTCGTGCCAGGCGAGAAGTACCTTCGCTTCGGAATCGCCCAGATGAAAGGCGACCTCGCGCTCCTTGAGGAGACCGTTCATCGGCACGACCACCGCGCCTGCGCGCAGCGCGCCGTAGTAGGAGATCGGGAAGTACGGGACGTTGGGCAGCATGATCCCGACGCGGTCGCCCGGCTGCACACCGTGCGCGCTCAGGAGCCCGGCCGCACACGTGGCGGCCTGGTCGAGCGTGGCATACGAAAGCTCGACCTCATCGAGCTTGATCGCGACGCCGTGGGGGCGCTCGACGGCGGCGCGGCTGAGCAGATCGGCAAGGTTGGGCATCTCGTTCTCCTCGGTGTCAGAAATCGCAGCCGAGCCTCACGGCTCGAGGACATACTCCCCGGGGGCCGCGCCCACGAGCTTGTGCCGCCGATTGCCGAGGCGCACGGGCGCGGGGCGCGTCCCGCCCGAGCGCGCGGCCAGCCATTCATCCCAGTCCGCCCACCACGTTCCCTGGTTCGTGATCGCCAGCTCCTCCCAGTCGGCGGAGTCGGGCGGTGTCTGTTCATCGGCCGTCCGGTAGGTGGCCCGTTTGTTGCCGGGCGGGTTGACGATCGCGGCGATGTGCCCGCTGGTGGACAGCACGAACCGCTTGCGGCCGCCGAGCAGTTGCGTCGTCCTGTAGCAGTTCTGCCATGGGCTGATGTGGTCCGCTGCGCCCGCGACGACGTAGCTGTCGACCGTGATCCTGCCGAGGTCGACTGGCGAGCCCAGCACTGTGACGCCACCCGGCCGGCGCATGGAGTTGTCCGTCGAGATCTCCATGAAGTCCCGATGCAGCGCCGCCGGCATGCGCGTCGTGTCGGCGTTCCAGTACAGGATGTCGAACGCCGGCGGCTCCTTTCCGAGCAGCCAGTTGTTGACCACGTACGGCCAGATGAGATCGTTCGGGCGCATCCAAAGGAACACGCTCGCGAGGTCTCGCCCGTCGAGATATCCCTTTTTCGCCGAGGATGCAAGCGCCACGTTCTTGACCTGCTCGGTCGCAAACGTGCTCATCACGTTGCTGTGCTCGTTGTCGACGACGCAGACCCCGAGGGTGACGCTGGCGACCTGTTCGAGCCTGCCGATGTCGGCCAGGTGCGAGATGGCGGCGGCGGCGACCAGTCCGCCCGCGCAGAAGCCGAGGACGTGAGCGCGATCGCATTTCGAGATATCCGTTACCGCCTCGAGCGCCTCGAGCACTACGTCGGCGTAAGTGTCCAGCCCCCAGTCCCGTTGCTCCGCGCGCGGGTTGCGCCAGGAGATCAAGAAGGTCTCCTGTCCGCGCGCCACCACGTACTCGATCAAGCTACGCCCCGGGGCGAGGTCCATGATGTAGAACTTGTTGATCATCGGCGGTACGAAGAGGATCGGAGTGTTCCGCACCTCTGCAGTCGACGGCTGGTAATGAATCAGCTCGAAGCGTTCGTCGCGGAGCACGACGGCGCCTGGGGTCAGACCGAGGTTGCGGCCGACCCCGAACTTGCTGACGTCGACGTTGGCGGGGAGGCGAGGCGGCTCGCGCATGTCCTGAGCGAATTGCCGCGCCCCGCGTACGAAGTTCCGCCCCCCCGTGTCGATCGCGGCCTTGAGCACCTCAGGGTTGACAAGCGGGGCGTTGGCGGGCGCCAGAGCGTCGATGACGTTCTGCGCGATGAAGCGCAGCTTGCGGTCATCTTCCCAGTCGAGCTCGGCATCGCCGATGACCCCGTCGACCGACTCGTCGACGGCCAGATAGGCCTGAAGTAACCGCCGGTAGAACCAACTAGTGGACCAGGCGGGGTCGAGGAACCGGCGGTCGCCGTGGGGCAGCTTGACCTCAGAGCGACCGGCGACGATCTTCGCGAGCTCCGCTGTCAGCGCGGAGCTGCGACGGACCACCCGCCCCGGGCGGCGGCTGAGCCCAGTCACGAGCCGCACCGTCTCGCGACCCGGGAGGAAACGCGCCCGAGCACCGTACCCGGCCTCGGTCAGCAGCAGATCAAGCGCCGCGCCGGCGATCGACGGTTGCTCCGCGGACTCGTGCGGATCGATGTGGTGGCCGGAGGGACTCACGGCCCCCGCCGGCGTTGCCGTGTCAGTCATAAATCACATGTCGTATCCGCCGTTGACGCCCCAGATCTGCCCGGTGATGTAGGCGGAGGCGTCTTGGGCGAGGAAGCAGACGACGCGGGCGATCTCTTCGGGTTGCCCCATTCGATGCATGGGGATCTCGTCCCTGAGCTTGGTCACTAGATACGGAGGGATGGTGGCCACCATGTCGGTCTCGATCAGGCCCGGGGTGACGGCGTTGACGGTGACTCCCATCCCGGCGTCGAGCTTTCCGGAGAGCCTGAGGGCGAGCGCCGCCTCGCGGGCGAGCGTCTTCGTGAGCCCGAACAGCCCCGACTTCGACGCCGCGTAGTTCGCTTGGCCGATGTTGCCGGTCTCGCCGGTCACGGAGGAGATGTAGATGATCCGGCCTGATCCTCGCTCGAGCATGTGCTCGATCGCCGGCTTGCTCATGTAGAAGCTGCCCGATAGGTTCACGCGCAGCACCTTGTGCCAATCGTCGATCGACATCTTCCAGACTGGCTTGTCGACGGTGACGCCCGCGTTGTTGACGAGGATGTCGAGCCGACCGTGCTCCTCGATCACCTCGTGCACGACGCGCTGGCAGTCCTCCCACTCGCCAACGTTGCCCTGATGCAAGGTCAGCGTACCGCCGGCCGCCTCGATCGACTGCTGCAGCTCGTCGGCCCGCTCGCGGTTCGAGGAGAAGCCGGCCGCGACGACCGCGCCCGCGTCGACGAGGCTGTGGCAGATCGCCGCACCGATCCCACGGGTACCCCCCGTGACCAGCGCGACCCTTCCCGTGAGATCCTCGCCGCGAACAGCGCTCTGAGGTCTGGTGACTGTGGTTGCCATGATTCCGTCTCTTTTCGTTAGCTAGTTGAGCCGCTCGATGATCATCGCCTGGCCCATCCCGCCGGCGACGCACATCGTCTCGAGCCCCAGCCGGCCCTCGACGGCGTCGAGGTTGTTCAGCAGGGTGGTCATGATCCGCGCGCCGGTCATCCCGAACGGGTGGCCGAGCGCGATTGCGCCACCGTGAGAGTTGAGCTTCTCCGGGTCGATATCGAACTCGTCCCGGCAGGGCACGACTTGGGCGGCGAACGCCTCGTTCATCTCGATCGCGTCCATGTCCTCGATTCTCATGCCCGCCGCCTTGAGTACCGCTCTGATCGCCGGGATCGGACCGAGCCCCATGATCTCCGGACGCACCGCCGCCACCGAGGAGGCGACGATCCGCGCCCGGGGGCGCAGGCCGAGCTCACGAGCCCTTTCCTCGGACATCACGAGCACAGCTGCGGCGCCGTCGTTGAGCGGGCATGCGTTGCCCGCGGTAACGGTGCCGTCAGGCTTGAACGCGGGCTTGAGCTCCGCGAGCTTTTCCACGGTCGTACCCGGGCGCGGCCCGTCGTCGCGGGTAACCGTGTGTGCCGCAACGACATTGCCGCCGGCGTCGCGGACCTCCGGTATGTCGACGCCAACGATCTCGGGCTCGAAATGGCCGCTATCCCGCGCCGCACACGCACGCTGCTGTGAAATCGCGGCCCACTCGTCCTGGGACTCGCGGGAGACCTTGCAACGCTCCGCGACGTTCTCCGCCGTGAGCCCCATCGAGATGTAGACGTTGAACCCAGTGCCGTTCGTACCGTCGATGTGCGAATTCATCTCAGGAAGCGTCTGGGCCGCGCCTCGCGATACGCACTCGACGCCCGCCGCGATGTACTGATCGCCTTCGCCCGCCTTGATCGCGTGAAACGCCATCCGGATCGTCTGCAACGAAGACGCGCAGAAACGGCTAACCGTGACCGCCGGGACATGATGATCGATGCCGGCGAGCAACTGCGCGTTGCGGGCGATGTTATAGCCCTGCTCCCCCTCAGGGAAACCACAGCCCATCATGATGTCATTCGTGTTGGCGAAGTCCACCCCCGGGTTACGCTCAACGAGCGCGCGCAGCGGAATCGCCGCGAGGTCATCAGCCCGGACGTCCCTCAGCGACCCCTTTACCGCACGCCCGATGGGCGTCCGGATCGCATCAACAATGACCGCTTCAGACATAAATCCTCCTAAATGGCTCTCGGCCGCGAAGGGCGGCCGGGAGGACGCCGCCAATCTCGAACCCTGTTCGAATGGTGACTCCCGCGCGGCGGACCGGCGCAACTTCGGTTGTCACCAGAGTGTCGTGGACTACCTTCGGCGCGACATCGGGTCGGCCCCCTAGAAGGCTTGCGGCTTTCCCACAGTGTGAGCGTCTACCGCTGGAGTAGCCCTTTGGCCGGAGCCCGGAGAGTTCGAGGCGTTGATCGGGACGCAGTCGGCGTCCGCCTGGTCGGCGCGGACGTGCGTGGCGTCGACGCACTCATGCACGCGACGTTGGGCAACTTACCCCCGATCGATCGGCAAGGTTGGGCACCAGATGGCACTAGCCCTCGCCCCAGCCGACGATGCCGGCGATGTCAAGCGCTGAGATCATTCCGGTCGGGTCGCCGCTCTCGGCGTCGGTGACGATCAGGTGGGAGCTTCTCTGCTCGCGCATGACCTCTATCGCCCGGATCAATGTAGCGTCGTCGGAAATGCCCGTGGCCGGCACGGCGAGATCCGTTGCCGTGGCGTTCGCGCTTGTGATCGCTGCTTGGGCGATGTCGACGTCGGAGACGATTCCCCACCGCCCCGGGTCGCCAAGCAAAACGACGAGGCTGTGAATATGGTGCCCGGCCAGCAGGCGGCCCATCTCCCGCAGGCCGCTGTCGCCCGAGCAGCTGACGATGCGCTTCGTCATCGCGTCGCTGACGCGAGCGTGCTCGACGCTGGGCGTTCGGTAGCTGCCGGACTCCGCCATCGCCTCGCGCTCCTGTTCGGGTTCTCGGCGAGACGAATGCGTCCGTCGAGTCCTGGTCACCTTAGCGCGAAGCCGGTGGCTCGGTGAAGGCCCGAGCGCGTGAAGGAGTTCTCGCAGCTGCCGAGCGCGGCTCCCGTCATACCGGGCCGGTGACCCCGGAGAGCTCCATGGTCATGAGATCGTCGCGATCCGCGCGGCCGACCCTAGGGCCTTCACGCACGGGCGCTACCGCGCGTGGATCGGATCGCGGGAGCCCTCCTGACTGAGCGATCGCGGGCCTGCGTTCGGAAACCTCGACGACCTGTTCCGTAGTGGCGTAATAGCCCTCCTCACCGATCAGTATGAGCGCGTGTTGTTGGATCGCGGTCCGGGTCGTCGCCTCGTTTCGCTCGTCGAACGCGATCGCCGGGCGATCACGTGACAGCGACAACCGCGGGCTGCTTCTCGACGAGCGGCGGTTCGACGGCCTTCACGGCGTTCACTCGGGGCAGGAAAGTGACGGTTCCGAGCACTCCCTGGAAGTACTGCGGCATCGTGCACAGCACACCGAACATCGCGAAGATCGCGACCGCGGCGAGGATCACCCCCCACGTGTAAGACCGCGCGCGGAACAGCACTAAATCGAGCAGCGGCTGACCGCCGGGTCGGCGGCTGAGCCGGCGCTCCCAGAGAAAGAATCCAACCAGCACGGCGATACCGCAGACCATCTCGAGCACGGCGCCCCCGTTGCTCCACCCATGCTGGCCCGCCTGGATTAGGCCGTAGATCAGCGCGACCAGCCCGAGGATCGATACGGCCACCCCGACGGGGTCAAGGCCCGGCCGCTCGTGAGCGCGGGATTCCGGCACCAGCACGAAGATGGCGACCACGCCAGCCAGCGAGACGGGCACGTTGATCAAGAACACCCACCCCCACCAGTAGTGGGTCAACAGCCAGCCCCCGAGGATCGGGCCGAGCGGCAACGACACGAACGTCGCCGCCGCCATAATCCCGACCGCGCGCGGGCGCTCCTCCTCCGCAAACAGCACTGGCAGCGTGGCGAACCCCATCACCGTTACCCCTGCCCCAGCCACACTGCAGATCTGACTCCGACGCCTGCAGCTTCCGCGCCAGCGTCGGCAGCGCGACACTGAGCACAGTCGCGTCCAAACCCACAGCCACCCCACCCATCACCAACGCACCCAACGCCCACCACCGCCGAGCACCCACACCACGCGGATCAACCGCAGAACCGACCGAATCGAGGACAACGAGCGCATCGGGCATGCCTCGGGCGCGCGGCGGTCCGCTCGGAACCCCTCGAGGAGAACGTCGGGGTAGGGCTGGAGCCAGATCGCCTCGCCGTAGCAGCATGCCGAAGTACGTCGTGTCCTCGACCCTCGAAGATCCCAAGTGGAACAACTCGACAGTCCTCAAGGGCGACGTGGTGACCGAGGCCTCAAAGCCAGCGCTTGTTCTGCTTACCGTTCAGCTCGTTGAGCGGACGATCGCCCTGAGGGTGTTGAGGATCTGTGGGTAGGCCGGGTTGGGAGCGAGGCTGCTCGTGTGCTGGACACCGCTAACGCGGTACCGAAAGAGGGATGGCCATGGGTGCAGGGATATGCCGAGGTAGGTGCCGCCGCGGCGGTAGGTGAACACCAGATGGCTGCCGACTTCCCCGCCGCCGGGGTATGAGGGGGCGAGGATAAGCTGGCCGTTGTGGCCGGCCCACCGAACATCGCCGAGTGAAATCGCGTCCCCGGGGTGGCTGCTCCGCAGAAGAGCGTCGCTGAGTCGCGCGGGCGGTCCGTGCGGCAGTGCGAACGGGAGATCTGATCGTTTTGCCGCGGCGTACACGAGGACATGCACAAAGTACGGCGGCGGTGGCGGTAGGTTCGAGGTGAAGGTTGTGTGGTTAGGGATGCTGCCCGGCACCTCGCCGCCCCCGGCGAGATAGCTCCACTCCGCGAAACGGCACTGTTTGCTGGTCAGCGGGACGGAGGTCATGTTTGGCCCGCCGCTGCACCCGACGACGATCTCGGGTCGCACCACAGTGTGGCCCGCCGATGGGACCAGTCGAGGACACGCCGCTCGCAAGAGCGGTCCTCGGGTACAGGCAGCACGAGCCGGTGAGGGGACTTCGACCAGTGGAACACTCGCGTCCCTCCCGGATCGAGTGAGTTGAGTTTCCTGCGGAGGGGGTTGGCTCCCTCCACATCCGGACACCAGCACGGCGACGGAGACGAAGATTGTGGAACGGACGAGACGCATCCCGGGAGATGGTCGTCGATTCCAGTCGCTGCGGGCCTGAAGAGCGCACCGCCGCGCCGACCAGCGAGATCGCTCCTGTGCCGCTCGGCGGGCCATATCGCGAGCTGGCTCCTTGGGTCCTCGGCGGCGGCCAGAGCAGCCATCTCGCCCGGCGGCCGCCCCACCTCGTCATCATCGTTTCTCCAGCAGGCCGAGGTCGCGCAGGCTCTCGGCGGTCTCGACGATCGTGGTCCCGGCCGGGCGTGGGCGCCAGCCGAGCTGCTGCTTTGCGCGGTCGTTGTGGATGATCAGTCGGGGCGGCTCGGGTCCGGGTGCTTCTTGGGTCGGCACTCGCTCTGCCAGCGGGCCGAGCCGCTCTCGCAGGATCTGGGCCATCTCCAGGAAGCTGATCGTCGGTCCGTCGGCCAACGCCAAGAAGCGCTTGCCGGCGGCCTCGGGCGTGGCCATCGCACGGAGGTGCAGATCGGCGACGTCGCGGACGTCGGCCACGCCGAAGCGCTGGCGTCGTAGGACGGGCATCGTCCCGTTGAGCATCGCCTTGGTCAGCTGCAACGACGAACGCGCCTGCGTCGTCAGTGTCGGGCCGAGGATGAAGGTCGGGTTGACCACGACCAGCTCGGTCTCGTCACCCTCACGTTCGATGAAGTCCCAAGCGGCCCGCTCGGCAATCGCCTTGGAGCGTGGATACGGAGCAAGGCCAGGCGTGTCGGGATCGGTCCAGTCCGCCTCGGTGTACTCGGCATCGGGTTTGGGTGAGTAACCGACCGCCGCGAACGATGAGGTCACCACGACCCGCCTAGCGCCCGCGTCTCGCGCGGCCCGCAGGGCACGCAGCGTGCCCTCGCGAGCGGGAACGATCAGCTCGTCAGGATCATCCGGCTGGGCAGCCGGTATCGGCGAGGCAACGTGATGAACCTCCTCACAACCCGCCGCCGCAGCAGACCAGCCCTCGTCCGCGGTCAAGTCGGCGACGACGACCTCCAGCCCGCTGTCATCCGCATCACCGCGACGCACCGCTACACGCACATCGCCCTCGCTCTCCAGCGAGCGAACCGTCGCCCGCACCTGACGACCGTCCCGGAGCAGCGCAGCGATCAGCTGCGTGCCCAGATAACCGGACCCGCCGGTAACCAACACCCGGCTCATCGCAGCACCTCTTCCAGCTGGGGAATCATCTCCTGCACCTGCAGGTTCGCCTCGGTCTCCGCGTCGGCATCACCGCTGTCGCGGGCGTCCCACAACGCCGCCTTCGCTCGCAGATAGTCCAGATGCGTCCGTAGCGTCTCGATCTCAGCCTCGACCCGCTCGGCGTGACGTAACAGCAGATCGCGCTGCTCACCCGCCGCCTCATGTCCACGCACACGGTTGGCCTGATAGGTGCGCATGTCCTCGATCCCGACTCCCATCGCGCGCAGGCACGCCAGCGCCTGCAACGTATCGAGGTCCTCCTCGCGGTAGCGGCGGTGCCGGCTACTCGGGTCGCGCTCGATCGGACCGATCAGCCCGACCTGTTCGTAGTAGCGCAGCGTCGGCTCACTCAGCCCGCTGCGCCGGGATACATCTTGGATTGTGAGAGCTGTCATACGAGCAGCAAACCACATCTCAAGCGCTTGAAGTCAAGCCCAAAGCCAACCGAGTTCCGACTTCCCCTGATGGCAGCTGTCTCGTGTTTCGTGCCGGTACTGGAGCCGGTAGATCATTGCGATGACTTCTTCGCGGCGATAGCGGTGTCGGCGAGCGAAGTCGATCAGCTCCTTGGTCTGTGTCCGCGCCCGGCACGCTCGTGCCTTCGACCGCGGTCGCGCACGCCTCCGGGCGATTGCAGAACTGCGACCGACGACGGCCTGCCAGAGCGGACGCCGTCCTTGATCGATCCCGGTCGACGTGATCGGTCGACCCGACAGCTGCATCGCCTTATTGCTCGTGGGGCGGAATCGGCTCAGCGAGCGCAGCGCGCCCGGGAGCCGCGAGGAAGGGTTCGGCGAAGTACTGGGTCTCGTGCGTCACGAGGCCGTCGGTGATCTCCATGATGCTGATCGAGTGTGTGGGCACGCCGTCATAGGTGATCACAACCTCGCTCGCCCAAAGGTCGCCGCCGCCCAACTGGACGGTTACTGCCGTGTTATCGGCACTGGTCTATAACGCGCGCATGCACCGAGTCATCCTTGCTGTCGCGGTCGCTGCCTGCGCGGTCGCGCTCGCCGCGTGCGGGTCGTCGACCAAACCCAGCGCGTCAGCATCGAGCAGCTACGCGAAGGCGATCAAGACCGCTGACTGCATGAGGGCGCATGGGGTGCCGAACTTCCCGGACCCAAGCCCCAACGGCCCGACCAACGACGTTCAGATCAATCCATCTCCGGCTTACCAGGCCGCCATGAAGGCGTGCGCGATACTGGCGCCGGGCGCCAGCGGGGGATTCCCTGCGCCCACCGAGCAGCACAAGCTCCTGGCCATCGCGTTCGCAAAGTGCATGCGCAAGCACGGTCTGCCGGGCTTCCCGGACCCGACCACGTCTCCCCCCGCGCCGGGCCAGGGAAGCGTTATCGGCCGTGGGGAAATGTTCTTCGTCCTCGGGCCGGGAATCGATCTTCAGTCGCCGGCATTCGAGCGGACCGCCCGCGGCTGCGGGCTGCGGGGGCCGTGACTAGCAGCGACCGTTTCGCCCTAAGCGCCGAGCGCGACAGAGTGTCTGCCGGCGCTACGCATCCCGAGAATGCAAGGAGAGGCGCGACCGGCAGACGCGAAGCGGTCGCGCGCCGGCGCGAACTCGGCCTGCTCTGAACTCAGCGCGAGAAGCGGCTCACCCGGGGTGAGTCAGAACGGGGTGAAGACAGCTCACCCCGCGTGGTCCGATCCTCGGCTCATGAGTCATCCGTATCTACGGCCGGCAAGGAGATCGAAGCCTCGCACACTCCTAACCGCCCCAATGAGACAAACACCAGACAACCACCGCTGCTCCTGACCTCAAGCCAGATCACCCGAAGACCGAGGCCCATGCCACGCAGCAAGAGACGAACGCGCGCTCCCTCGACACCACCCTGGGAGTGGGAACGCTGACTGCGGCACGCCCGATCGTCACCGACAACCGAAAGGAGCAGGTCAATGCTTACCAGTCTCGCTACGTTCCTTCACGCCCGCCGACGCCGCGTGCTGGTCGTCGCGGTGGTCGTCGCTGGCGTTTGCCGGTGCGTTCGGCGTCGGTGTCGCACAGCACATGAGCCCGTACAGCGCCGACGACCCGGCGACACAATCGGTGCAGGCCGCGAATCGCTACGCGGCAGCGGCCGGCCGCGAGATCGACCCGGGGATCGTGGCGATCGTACGCTCCGGCGACGTTCGGACCGCTGTAGCTCGGCGGCGGGTCGAGCAGGTCGCCACTGAGCTTCGCGCTCAACCTGACGTCGCGAGCGTGGTCAGCTTCGACGACACCCACGACCCAGCGATGATCTCCCACGATCGGCGGTTGACTTACGTGGTCGCGTATTTCGAGCCGCGCTCCGACCGCCAGCTGCAGGACGCGGCGCAACAGATCGAGAATCGCTTCGCCGGCCAGAACGACGTGCTCCTGGGCGGAGCGCAGATCGCCAATGCTCAGGCACGAGCGCGGCGTTCTCCTGCTCACTCGTTCTAGCGCGAGGCGCCGGCTACTGCAATCCATGCCGAGCGTACGCTGCCGGAGGTCGGCCGAAGAATGAACCGTTAGATGGCCGAATCGAGGATCTCGGCGCGCACCTCCTCGGGCGGGTATTCGTAGACGTAGAGCACCAGATCCTCAGCCTCGTGATTGACGGTCTGGAGCGCAGTCCCGGCGTCGACGTGGAAGGAGCATGCACGCTTTATGAATTCCCTCGTCGACGAGGGCTTCGTCGTGCTCGGAGGACCGCTCGAGGGTGGCCGCCCAGATCCTGCACGCGATCTCCGCTTCGTCTGAGGAAGCGGTTCGGCGACGCCTGGCCGAGGACCACTGGGCGCAGAACGGCATGCTGACGGTGACGTCGATTGAGGCATGGACGGTCCTCCTCGACGGCCGGTCCGCGTAGAGCCGCGTCTTTTCCCTTGCAGCACTACCAACCGACGCGGCGTCTCGTGGCAAATCACCAGCTAGGGTCCAGGGTGTGGAGTTCAGTCGCGAGTTGCGCAACGACGTCCTGGCCGGAGACATCACGCTCTCGGTCCGACTGTGGAAGCGTCCACGGGTCAAGGAGGGTGGCCGCTACCGGGTCGGACCCGGCGAGATCGAGGTCGACGCCATCGAGCTTGTCCCGTTCGCGGCGGTCACCGGAGAGGACGTCCGACGAGCTGGCGAGCCCGACCGCGAGACGCTGCGCCAGCGCGCCGCGCACGCTGGGCCGATCGATGAGGACACACTCGTCTATCGAATTGAATTCCGCGCCGTGAGCCTCGAAGGCTAGAGCCACGCGGCGGCCGCGTGCAGCGCCTCGTTCGGAACGTAACGACCTCACGTCCGATCGTGGGAGCCCGGGGTCCGTGTGCGTGAGATGACTTCCCATGTGCTCCATGAGCGCGACCGGTTCGGTGAGCCGGTCATCGTGCCGCATGGCGCGGTGCCTTCCATCCACAGCTTCCGCCATACCTTGGCGAGCCGTGCGCTTCTCGCCGCCGGTCGATGACACCTCCGTCGGGGGGGGGGGGGGCCCACCCCCGACAGTGCCGGCGCTGCTACTGGGACGAGCTCGCGCTGCCGACGTGGACCGACGTCGTCGACCGGCGGGCGGGAGGCGCGCCGTTGCCGCTGGCGCTGCCGCCGCTGCCGCCGCTGCCGCTGCCGCTGTGGCTGCCGCTGCCGAACGAGTAGCCGGCGGCGCAGTGGGCCCCCGACGGACAGGCCGGCGCCGGCAGCGCCGGCGTCGACGGGAACGCCACGGTACTGGTCCCGGAAGCCGTCGTCACGTGCGCGTTCGTTGCCGCGACGGTGCCCGGCCACCACGCCAGGTACCAGCCGTTGGCGACTGTCGCCTGCACTGAGCTGCCGTCGCTGCGTTCGATCGTGACCGCGGTGACGCCCGCTCCGGTCCGGCCGTCGACGAGCGTCAACGCGTTACCCGCGGAGTCCCGCGTGCCGCCGCCACCGAGCTGGATCTGGCCCGCCGCGACGCTGGTAGGCGCCACCGAGGTGGAGCTGGAGGACATTGAGACGCCATTGCCGCTGAGGCATAGGTCGCTGGTGGTCGAGTCGGCGTAGATCGAGGCCGTGTACGGGCCGCGCGAGTCGGTCAGAGCCGGGCCCCCGAGATCCTGCCCACAGGCCTGTACTGCCTGGGCGAGCTGTCCCGGTGCCGGGGTGCTCGGCGTCGGCTGCCAGCCCGCGAAAGCCGGCGCGGCGCTCGAGCCGAGGGTCACGATAGCGGCAACCGCCGCCGCCACGCCGGTGGCGCCAAGCGCACCGATCGCTGGAAGCTTCCTGATCCGGCGCCGGCGAGGGTGGTAGTCGATCGCGCGCAGACGAGCGATCGAGCCGGGATCGAGCTGCGCGGCGCGCTGTGACAGGGCTTCGCGCAGACTGTGTTCGAGTTGATCGGGCATTGCGTTCAGAGCTCCCGTGTTGGGTGGGGGATTGGTGCGAGCACCTCGCGCAGCCGCGCGAGTCCGCGCGAGGCGTTGCTCTTGACGGTCCCCGGCGAGCAGCCGAGGACCTCGGCCGTCTGGGCCTCGGTCAAGTCGTTGAAGTAGCGCAGGACGAGCACGGCCCGTTGACGTGGCGTCAAGCGCGCGAGCGCGCCGAGTAGCTCGGCACGCGTTTCCAGCCCGACGAGCAGATCCCGAGCCGGTCCGTCGACGACCGCCGGCGCCCCGTCCAGCTCGCCGCGGCGCTGAGCACGGCCGCGGGCATCGTCAAGCGCCAAGTTGACGAGGATCCGCCGCGCGTACGCCCGTGGCTGCGCCATCCCTCTCACACGCGGCCACCGCCGCGCGAGCTTCAACAGGCACTCCTGCACGAGATCCTCGGCCTCGCCTGCATCCCACGTGATCAGGTACGCCGTCTTCAGCAGTTGCTCAAGGTTGCCGGCGACAAACTCATCGAAGTCGTCCATCACCCCATATAACCCCCGGTGGGCCATGGATGGTTCCAGCGTTCAGAGCCCGAGGTGTATGTGATGACGTGCAAGTGCGACCGGCTGGACCCCGAGCAGGCATGAGGCCTTGCTCGGCTTTGCAAGGCGGCCCGAGGGTGACCTCTTGCCATAGGGTCCGCCATCATCGACCCCCGATGGGACCAACCATGTCAACCCCACCAGCTGTGGACGAGGCCTACCCGACCCTCAACGGTGAGCAGTGGGCCCGGCTACAGGCATACGGAATCCCGCAGGAGACGCAGGCCGGCTCGATGCTCTTCCGCGCTGGAGACTCCAGCTATGACCTGATCCTGGTCGATTCTGGTGAGGTGGATGTTGTCCGGGGTGAGACCTCCGACGCGCCGGAGGCCATCGTGGCCAGACACGGGCCGGGACGGTTCGTGGGCGAGTTGAGTCTGCTGGCCGCGCCGGGTCGATGAAACGCGTCGCAGCCGCCGTCGGCGAAGGCGCCAGCGCCATCCGCTCGGTACACAGCGCCCTCGGATCGGTCAGCGCATGACCATCCGCCTCGGCGCTCGAGGGCGCCAGGCCGAGCGCCCCATTTCGTCGGGTCTGGTGGGGCGGGCCCGAGTGGTCGACACATCGATATCGGCCACGCCGCTCTCGCACCGTTTGATGATCAACTAGGCGGCGGCCCTTGGCTTAGCCTGAGTTCGGTGGGATGATCAATTTGTGAGCCCTGCTGGGTCAGGAAGAGGCCAGTTTCGCGGCGGGGTTGCAGCGCGGGTCGACCGAGGGAATCCGTGCACGTGGATGCTGCCCTGGTTGCTCCCGGCGGGCTTGCTCGGGACAGTCGCGCTGATCTCGCTGTCAGGCGCGTTTGCGTACCTTCTCGCGGGGATTTGGGGCTGGCTTGTGTTTCCGTATGTCGTCGCGCACATCCGCGCTCATTCGCCGGCCGACGGGGGCGGCAACAACGGGAATGGCTTCCGCGACGGCGAAGCGGACTACTGGCGGACCAAGTTGATTTAGCCGCGCAGACGCGGTGCTCGGATCCTTGCGGTCGGGATCCGCTCACTCCGTCGCCGGGTTTTCGCAGGTGATGTAGGTCCAGCAGGCGTTGAAGGTGGACCGCCCGGCGAAGATTGTCTCCATCGCCCGGCGCATGATCGTGAGCCGGTCTTCGAGCGCCTCCGGCGTCGCGGCTTGGCCGTCGAGCTTCTTCGTGCCGCCGACCCATCCGAGGACGCTCTCGTGGTAGGCGGTCATCAGCTCGAACCACTCGTGTACGTCGGCGACGATCGTCTTCTCGCGCACGTCCGTAACGGTGAGCCCGGCGCCCGAGAGCGCGGTCGTGTAGTACTCGAGCGGCCTCGGCTTGAGGAACACTCGGTCGCGTTGCTCGGCGTGCGCCTTCATCCGCTGGGCGTTGTCGAGGACGGGGCGGTACTTCGCGTATTCGGGTTCGGCGCGGACGATCCCCTCGGCGATGTCGTTGATGACCCACACCGTCTCGTCGAGGATCCATTCGCCGGCTGCCGCCCTGGGGTTGCGGAGATTCCCGGAGTTAATGAACACCTTTCCGCCGGGCTTGAGCGCTCGCACCCACGTCGCCGCGACCTCGTCCAAGTCCGAATACAGGTGGATCGCATTGACCGCGACGATCACGTCGACGCCGCGCGCGAGCATCTCCTCGCCGAGTACTTCGTCGAGCGCCTGCAGCCGCTTCTGGTCCTTGAGGAACCGCAGCAGACGTACACCAAGGCGTGGATCGCCGTGGTACTTCTCAAGCGCGACGCGCAGGAACTTCGCCGAGGCGTCGACGATCAGCCAGCCGACCGGACGCTCGAAGATCCGCAGCCGCAACCGGTCGAGCAGGATCCCCGTTCCACCCGAGTAGTCGAGCACGACGTCGCCGTCGCGAACGGTCGCGGCGATCTCGTCGACGGTTGGATTGAGGTTGCTGTACCAGCCGTGCGCATCGACGTGGTCATAGGCGAGCGCGGTAGCGTCGATCTCCGAACTCGTCCAATCCTCGTCGGGCACCGCCACGAAGCCCTCGGGCCAGTTGAACTCGCCCGAGCCTGCGGACCGCACCGACGCAGGCAGCGGCTTCGTTACCGCCCGGTGCAGTTCGAGCAGGCCATCGACCGCGTCGGAGCCGCCGCGGCCCCAACCGCAGTCGGTCGCAACGCCGAAGCCACGCACGTGACGGTACGCGGCAGCGATCCGCTCCTGAGCACCATCGACACCGTCACCGAGGCGCAGCAGGCCGAGGTAGAGCTCGGTCTCGCGTTGCAGCACCAGAGAGCCCAGCGGCGCGAAGTACTCGTCGGCCTCGAGGTGCGGAGCAGGCATGTGTATCCAGTCGAGCGTTCGCGACAGGCTCGCGGACAGCGCGTTGGCGATCTCCACCAGCTTGTGGCTGTCCTGGAGCTCGACGAAGTGACCGTGGGCCTCGTCCCCGTAGCACAGGTGGAGCCCAAGCTCGACCCCGGACGGGACGTGCATCGAGAGCCTCAGCAAACGCTCGACGACCCCACCACGGACCTCTGAGAACCACGCCGGGGTGAACCCCTCGAGCATCGCGAACTCGGCCCGCGCGTCCCACTGGACGGCGAGCTGATCGGCTGGGACCGCCGCGAGGATCTGGTCGAGCTCGCCCATCAGGGCGGCTTCGTACACAGGCTCGAGCGCCGCCTGAAACTCGGGGGCGACGAACGCGCTCACCGGCGCCAGCGGCGTCGGCAGTGAAACCTGAAAGCGACAATGCGGCGCTATCGCACCGTCGCGCTTGAGCGTCGCGAACAGACGGTAGGACGTGATCGCCGTCTCCGCGTAACCGAGGCTTTCGAACGTCACCTCGCGCGCCGACTCGCCAGAGCGCAGCCGAAGCTTGGGAAGCGTGCGGTAGGTCGCGTCCCCGGGCGGCCCCACCTCGAACTGCGGCCGCGAGCTGAACACCGGGTACTGCCACAGAATCCAATCCGATCGCGGCCCCGTCTCGCCATCAGGCATCCGCCGCAGCCGGTCCCCCAGACTAGCGGCCGTCCGCCGGAAAACCTCCTCGGCGCTCCCCAACGGCATACTGCCAACGAGATGCACTCCGACGGCACGGATGCCGTCGCCGGTCTTCGGCTCGACGTGATCCTCGACCGGGTGGCCCACCCACGGGGCGCCGTTCCCGACTGTCAGGTTTGCCTGCACCATCTCATACCACCCTCTTGTCGATCGGAAGCAGATCGGGAACGAATCAGACTGATCGTTCTCCCTCCGTGATAAGCTAACCGCACCCGTCGCTTGAAGTCAAGGGGCTAACCAAGTATTCAACCGGTTGAGGTAACGTGAAGCTATGGCGGTAACGGAGGCACAGCCCGGAAATGAGCGTGTGCGTGGTGGCGGCAAGGCACGCGAGCGTATCCTCGAGGCCGCATACGACCTGTTCGCCCACCGTGGCATTCAGGCGGTCGGCATCGACGCGATCATCGCGCACTCGGGAGTCGCGCGGCAGACGCTGTACCGCCACTTCTCCTCCAAACAGGCTCTGGTGCTGGCGTTTCTTGAGCGTCGCGAGGAGCTGTGGACGAAGGATTGGCTCCAAAGCGAGGTCAAGCAGCGAAGCGCTGATCCCGAGCAGCGATTGCTCGCCGTTTTCGACGTGTTCGACGGTTGGTTCCGGAGCCCCGGCTTCGAGGGCTGCTCGTTCATCAACGTGATGCTCGAGATCACCGACCCGGCGGATCCGATCCATCGAGCCGGCACGTCGTACCTCGTGAAAATCCGTGATTTCCTCGAAGATCTCGCGCGAAGCGCCGGCATCGCAGACGCCGATAACTTTGCGCGCCAATGGCACATCCTGATGAAGGGATCGATCGTTGCCGCCGCCGAGGGCGACCAAGACGCCGCCCTGCGGGCGCAGCAGATCGCGACCATCGCGCTACGTGACGCCAAGCGCCTCGAGCCTTGGTCGCGCCCGCTGCTCGGCAAACCATCCCCGCATTAGCGCGACGGCGTCCTCCACCCGATGCCGCGAGGTCTGCCTGCAGCCCTGGCGCTGCTGGGGCTAGGCACTCACGCCCTCACCGCGGTGACGAGGCTCGCCGACGACAAGTGACGCTGACACAGTCCTCGCGCAACCGCACACAAGCTTCGACACCACAGACCAAATAAGGCAAAGCGCACGGTTGGGATGGGGGCGATCCGTGGCCTCTGATCCCTCGATGCGAGTCGGCCTTGACTTCCAGCTGGGGAGACCATAAGGTCTCTTCTAGAGGGAGAACGATCAGTCTGACACACGGACCTACTCCGGGTGACGTGGCAACTCCGGTCGCACGATTTGGTCGGCGCGTGCACGCGAGCCGACGATCGAGGACGAAGGGGTTGGACGTTCTCGATCGTCGGCTCGCGTGCGGATCGCTCGCCTACTTCGCCCTGCTACCTGGAGCCGCACAGCTTAGGACGTGACCCCACCAGTTGAGTGACCCAATCGATGACCGACTGTGCGCGAACCGCGGTTGCGCCAACGCGCACGGCCGAGCCCACTAGAGCCCGAGTGTCGGCATCGCAGATGTTCCAAGGAGGAGAGATATGCCGCTCGAGCGTTACCCCAGGCCTCTAAAAGACACCCACCAGCTCGCGAGTTTGTCCCCGCCTTTGGCGAGGCTTGCTAATCGCGACACGCTCATCATCACAGCCGACGAAGCGGCGGGGAGGTTGTGATGAGAGACCGGGCTCGAAGTCAGATCGGTGTGATCCAGTGGGTGGTCGTGCTGGTGGTCGGGGTGATCGTCGTCGCGATCGTTCTAGGACTGAATCTGATTCCGCGTCTCGATCATGGGCAGAAAGTGCTCAACGCGGCCAAGCCAGCATTTAGCGCGGAGCGCGTCGCCGCTGATCGAGCCGGAGTGAACATCATCTCTCACAACGTCGACATGGCCGCTCCAATCGTCACGCCACAAGGCGGCGGCGCGGCGGAGGTTCCGGCGCTCGTCACCTATATCGCAAGAAAAGAGCACATCTCCGCGACGCGGGCGCTGGCGTTGGCGCAGAAGAACTTTCCGCACACCACCGCGCTTCTGAAAGCGACCCCGCTCTCCTCGGTGACAGCGGAGCTGCCCGGTCTGGAGGCGTTCCTGGAGAAGGCGTTGAAGGTGACTCCGGCGGCGCTGACTTCCGCTCTGCAGACGAACTTTCCGGCGCTGTATCAATCGATCGCGAACCTGCCGGCGGTAACCAACGGCTGGGAGAGCATCCCCGGGATCAGCGGGCTGACACGCTTCGATGGCGCCCCTGTCCGGAGCGTACCCGACCTCAGGACGTACTTCAGCGCGGACCTGATCCCCGTGTTGGAGCGCCAGCGCACCAACTTCGACAGTCTGGACAGGACCTCATCCGTCAATTGGATCGCTCCTCTGCTGCTAATCGTGGGGATTGTGGTGGTCCTGTTCGCCGGTCTGATGATCGTCCGCAACCGCAGCGGCGTGTCTCGCACGGAGGCGCTCGCAAGCGCCTCAGTTGTGCCGGTCGTCGGAGTCGTGGTGGTTGCGCTCGTGCTCGCCATATCGCTGATCCCGAGGGTCAGCAACGGGCAGAAGCTGCTCGATGCGCTGCGCCCCGCGTACTCGCAGCAGCGCGTCGCCGGGGACCGCGTCGGGATCAACATGGTCTCGACGATCATCAACGCGGAGAACCCGATCATGACTTCGGCGGGCGGAGGAGCAGCCGAGGTGCCGAAGCTGATCGCGTTCGTCTCACAGAAGACCGGCCTTTCGCAGACTGCGGTGCTCGGGGCGCTGCAGAAGAACTTCCCGCATGTCACGGCGCTGCTCCAGGCAATCCCGTTCTCGGCGGTCACGGCCGAGCTGCCTGCTGTATTGAAGTTCCTCGGGCCGGGAGTCCTCCCCGTGATCCCGCGGCTGGTGCAGACCGTCCAGGCCGCCCCACTGGTGACCAGCGGCTGGGACAACGTGCCAGGTACTGCTGGTGCGACTCAATTCAACGGCTCGCCGATCAGGACCGTTCCCGACGTCCGCACGTATTTCAGCTCAGACGTGATCCCCGTGCTTGAAACCCAGCGCACGAACTACGAGAGCGTCATTTCCACATCGAAGATCGACTTTCTCGGTCCGCTGGTGCTGATCATCGGGATCATCGTGATCCTCTATGGCCTGCTGATGGTGCTCCTGGCATGGCGCCGTGAGAGAGAACCGAAGGCACACAGGCCCGCTGTGGCCCCGACGCCGTCGCCCAGTGTCTAGCCAGACGCATCAGGTCGGCGTCCTCGGCGGCGGGCTGATGGGCACGGGCATCGCCGAGAGCGTTGCCCGTGCCGGCCATCAGGTCCGTTTGTTCGAGCCGCTGCAAGACAGCAGGCACACGTCTCGAACGCGGCTCGCGAGGTCGGTCGTGAGGGCTGCGAAGGCGGGAAAGCTCACTCCAGGCGAGGCGGAATCCGTCCTTGACCGGGTGCGCTACGTCGAGCAGCTCGCGGATCTGAACACCAGCGAGCTCGTGATCGAGGCCGTCGTCGAGGACCGTGATGTGAAGGTCGACTACTTCCGGCGTCTGGACAGACACGTGCGCGAGGACGCTGTGCTGGCGTCGAATACCTCCAGCATCCCGATCGCCGTGCTGGCCAGCGGGTTGAGCCACCCCGGTCGCGTCCTGGGTCTGCATTTCTTCTCCCCGGCGCCGGTGATGGCGTTGGTGGAGGTAGTCAGTGCCCTGGGCACCGACGAAGAGGCGATCGGGCGTGCGGAGGCCTTCGTGCTCAGCTTGGGCAAGACTCCAATCGCGACCAAGGATCGGTCGGGATTCATCGTCAACATGCTGCTGATCCCGTATCTCGTCGCGGCGGTGCGAATGCTCGAGGAGGGCTTCGCGACGCGCGAGGACATCGACGCCGGGATGAAGCTCGGGTGCGGGCACCCGATGGGGCCGCTGACGCTGTGCGACTTCATCGGCCTCGATGTGCTCTACGCGATCTGCGACTCGCTGTACGAGGAGTTCAAACGACCCGAGTATGCACCTCCGCCGCTGCTCAAGCGGATGCTCGCCACGGGCTGGCTCGGTAGGAAGTCGGGGCGCGGGTTCTACGACTACGGCGACGCCGGCGCGCGGAAGGGCTCCGGCAACGCCCGGCTCAGCGCCGTCGCGGTGCAGCCGTGATGTCGACGATCAGCGCAGCGGCATACGAAATCCCGACGGAGTTCGAGGACTTTCGCGCAACGATCGCGCAGATGGTGCGCGAACGAGTCGCCCCGCGCGCGCACGCGATTGACGCGGACGCCGAGTACGCGTGGGATATCCGTGAGCTGTTCGCCGCTCACGACCTGTTCGCTCTACCGTTCGACGAGAGCTATGGAGGAACCGGCACCGGACACCTCATGCAGGTGATCGCGATCGAAGAGGTCGCCAAAGCGTGCGCCGCGAGCGCGCTGATGCTCGCAGTCCACGACCTCGGTTCGCTCCCGATCCGGCTCGAAGGTTCGCAGGAGATGAAAAAGCGCGTGCTGCCCCGCCTCGCTACCGGCGAGTGGGTGCCCGCGTTCGCGCTCTCAGAGCCCGAGGCCGGCTCCGATCCCGGCGCAATGAAGACACGAGCAGTCAAGGACGGGTCTGATTGGATCCTGAACGGCTCCAAGAACTGGATCTCCCAGGCAGGGATCGCTGATGTGTACGTCGTCTTCGCGGTCACCGATCCGCAGCAGCGCCACTCGCGCGGGATCACAGCCTTCCTGCTCGAGCGAGATCGGACTGGATTCACGATCGGCAAGCCGGAGCACAAGCTCGGGATCAAAGGATCGCCGACCGCCGGGCTGAGCTTCGAGGATGTGCGGATCCCGCCACAGGACCTAATCGGAAAAGAAGGCCGTGGCTTCGGGCTCGCGATGGCGACACTTGATCGCAGCCGTCTTGGGATCGCCGCTCAGGCGCTCGGCATCGCCCAGGGCGCCGTCGATTACGCGGTCGGATACGCATGCGAGCGCCGGCAGTTCGGGCGCCCGATCGCCGAGTTCCAGGGCATCCAATTCAAGCTCGCCGACATGGAGACCCGTACTGCGGCCGCGCGAGAGCTGCTCTACAAGGCGGCCGCCAAAGCCGATCGCGGGGAGGCCGACCTCGGCAAGTACTCGGCGATGGCGAAGCTGTTCTGTTCGGACACCGCGATGGACGTCACCGTCGACGCCGTGCAGGTCCTCGGCGGATATGGCTACGTGACCGACTATCCCGTGGAGCGGATGATGCGCGATGCCAAGATCACCCAGATCTACGAAGGTACGAACGAAATTCAGCGACTCGTAGTGGCTAGAGCTCTGGTCACCGCGGGAACTCGATGATCGGCCCCCCGACCGGGTGAGCTCTCAAGCTCCGCGCGTCCCTGCGGGTTGCTGAACGCCGCCTCGGAAGGCTGGGTTCGAACCAGTCGGCGATGCAGTCAGTACTCGAGCAGACGTTCCTTGCCCTTGCCGCCATCCTGGTTGGTGCGAGGCTCTTCGGCGCGTTCGCGGTGAGACTGCGCCAGCCACGAGTCGGTGGCGAGATGTTGGCAGGGCTCCTCGTGGGTGCCGCGCTGCTCTCGCCCTGGCGCCATGTCAACTCCATGCCGGACGACACGCGGAGCGGTTCGTCTAGCCCGTAACCCAGGCGGATGGATCCAGTCATCCCTGCGGCGCACGTTGCTGTACGGCTGTGCGGATGAATTCGATGATGCTGTCCGTGGTCGCGCCTGGGGTAAACACCCCGGCTACCCCGAGTCGCTTGAGCTCGGGGATGTCGTCGTCGGGGATCGTGCCTCCGACGGTAACGAGGACGTCGTCGACGCCCTGGTCGTGCAACAGCTTCACGACCCTCGGAACGAGCGTCATATGGGCACCCGAGAGCACTGACAGGCCTACGGCGTCGGCGTCCTCCTGGATCACGGTCTCGACGATCTGCTCGGGCGTTTGGTGAAGCCCGGTGTAGATGACCTCCATCCCCGCGTCGCGCAAGGCCCTGGCGATGATCTTCGCGCCGCGATCGTGGCCGTCGAGGCCGGGCTTGGCGACAACGACGCGGATCCTCTTGGCGGTCGCCGCGCCAGCTTGCATCAGAACACGCGCCGTTCACGACAGTCGGCCCAGACCCGGTGAAGCGCGTGAACGATCCCGCCGTCTGAGACCTGCTCGCGGAGTGGCATGGGCGTCACGGCCGCGTGATGCCAGAGCACGCGACAAGGGAGCGAAACGCTCGACAGAAATCGAGCCTTGAAGCCGCTTCAGTAATCGTCATCAGGCTTCGCTCCGACTGTCAGTCCTCGAAGTCGCGAGCGGCTGCCGCGCTCGTTCGAGGGCGAGATCGACGTGATCGAAGCGCGTGAACTCCTGCAGATCCTCCACCCGCTCTCTGACGACTGCGGCCTGAAGCCCAAGCACGCCTTCGGTCCCGAACTTCTCGACGTTGAACGACGCCAATGCCGTCCCGTACGCCATCGCATTGCGAAACACGAAGCTCGTCAGTGGCCGGTCGAGATGGCGGGTGACGTACCCCACGAACCCACCGGCGAACGTGTCACCGGCGCCCGTCGGATCAACGACGGTCTCGAGCGGATAGGCAGGCAGCGCGAAGAACGTGTCTGCAGTCACCAGCGCAGCTCCGTATTCGCCCTGTTTCGCTACGACCACCGACGGACCCCACTTCAGCACCTCGCGCGCGGCCGAGATCAGGTTCGGGCGCTCGGTGAGTTGGCGCAGCTCTGCGTCGTTGAGGATTAGGCAGTCGACGCGAGCGATGACATCAAGCAAGGCGTCACGAGCGATATCGATCCACAGATTCATCGAATCCAGCGCAACGAACCGTGCAGCCGGGCACTGCTCCCGGACCTGCAACTGCAGGTCCGGCTGGATGTTCGCGAGAAACAGCGTGTCACATTGCTTCGACGCCTCAGACAGCTTGGGGTCGAAGTGCTCGAACACGTTCAGCTGGGTATCGATCGTCTCCCGGGAATTCAGATCCCAGCCGTATTCGCCCTCCCAGAAGAAGGTGCGTCCGCCGGGCACCCGCTCCACGTCGTCGACGTTCGTAGCGCGCGTGCTCAGGATCGCCATCTCGATGTCCGTGAAGTCCTCGCCGACCGGACCGACGACATGCACCCGGTCGAAGAACGACGCCGCAAGCGCGAAATGCGTAGCCGCACCCCCGACCATCCGCTCGCGGCTGCCGAACGGTGTCTTCACGGTGTCGAACGCGAGCGAGCCGACGACCGTGATGCTCATCGCCGATCCGCCTGGTAACGGTGCGCGGTCACGCCGGCACCGCCGCCGTCTCGAGCTCACCGTTACCGAGCCCGGCCGCGGCTCGCAGAGCATCCGCCTTGTCGGTCCGTTCCCAGGTGAAGTTCTCGGTCTCGCGTCCGAAGTGACCGTACGCGGCGGTCTTTTGGTAGATGGGCCGGTGCAGATCGAGCTCTTCGCGGAACGATCCCGGCCGGAGGTCGAAGTGATCGTTGACGAGCTCCTCGATCCGGTCGGCGTCGATCGTCTCGGTGCCGAAGGTCTCGACCATGACCGACACCGGGCGGGCGACCCCGATCGCGTACGCGACCTGGACCTCACAGCGCTCCGCGAGTCCCGCCGCGACGACGTTCTTGGCGACCCACCGTGCGGCGTAGGCCGCTGAGCGATCGACCTTCGAGGGATCCTTTCCGCTGAACGCTCCTCCACCGTGGCGAGCCATGCCGCCGTAGGTATCGACGATGATCTTGCGTCCGGTCAGCCCGCAGTCCCCGACCGGGCCACCGATCACGAACCGGCCCGTCGGGTTCACGAGGAAGCTGCGGCGCAACTCGTTCTCGTCGTAGAGACCGTCAGGGAGCGTCGGCGCGACCACGTGCTCCCACAGGTCATCGCGAATCACCGACTCGCAACCCTCCGCATGCTGGGTCGAGATCAGGAGCTTCTCGACCGCGACCGGCCGCCCGTCGCGGTAGCGGACGGAAACCTGGGTCTTGCCGTCCGGGCGCAGGTACGCCAGCACGCCCTCCTTGCGCACCTGCGCCAGCTGCCTCGCGAGCTTGTGCGCGAGCGCGATCGGCAGCGGCATGAGCTCGTCGGTCTCACGCGTCGCGTAGCCGAACATCATCCCCTGGTCGCCGGCCCCAGCGACGTCGAGCTCGTCATCGGCACCGGCGTCGCTCCGCGCCTCGTAGGCCTGATCGACGCCCTGGGCGATGTCGGGCGACTGCTTATCGATCGCATTGAGAACCGCGCACGAGTCGGCGCTGAAGCCGAGATCGGCGTCGACATAGCCAATCCCTCTGATCGTCTCGCGCACGATCTCCTGAACATCCAGCGTCGCCGTGGTCGAGATCTCCCCCGACACGACCACCAGGCCGGTGCTGACCAACGTCTCACACGCGACCCGACCATAAGGATCCTCGTGTAGCACAGCGTCCAGCACGCCGTCCGAGATCTGATCGGCAACCTTATCGGGATGCCCCTCAGTCACGGATTCGGAGGTGAACAGGTAGTCGCTGCGTCTGGCGGTCATAGCGGGCCTCGCTTTTGTGATCCTGTTGTGAGACTTCAAGAACCAGCGTTCTGGACATCGGCGGCGACGGTACGGCGAGGCGCGGCCGACAAATCCCATGCGGTCCCACCCCGGGATAGGCCGCTAGGTGAGCTCTCGGACTCGCGGCCCCAATTCGCAGCTAGCACGTCCACGGCACTCGTGGCAGATCCGTGGTTGGCGCGGCCGTGGCTGTCGACAGCCAGCGTCACGCACGACTCGGGATGCGAGTCGCGGCGGGAGGCCAACTGCAGGTTGTTGCTCTCGAGGAGAATCATCTCATCGCCAGTCCGCCCTTGAATCCGCCGACGGGGCCAGACCGCGGTCGCAGGTAGCGGACCGGAATGACGCGGTGTGGATGGCCACTCCAAGGTTACGTTGGCTACACATTTTTTATAAGACTGATCGTTCTCCCTCGTTGGGAACATTACCCCTATCTGGAGTTCAAAGTCAAGTGCGATGCCAGGAGCCGCGATCCCGGGTTGCTAAGGTCAAATCGTGCTGACGTCAGATTTGATGTCGAGGAACGGGCAGTGAGCCGCGGTTGGTGACGCTCGTGCGCGACTAGTAGCGGCTGCGTACGAGCTGTTCTCAACTCAGGGCGTCCAGGCAACCGGCATCGACGCGATCATCGATCTCTCTGGTATCGCCCGCCCGACCATGTACCGACACTTTGCCTCCTAGCAGGATCTAGTTCTGGCTTTCCTCGAGTGCCGAAAGGAACTGTGGACCAAGCGATGGCTTCAGGCCGAAGTTGAGCGCAGTACCCCCGCTCCCAAGCAACGCCTGCTCGCGATCTTCGACGCCTTCGACGAATGGCTCCGTCGTCCGGACTTCGAAGGCTGCTCGTTCATCAACGTCATGCGCGAGCACCCCGATTCATCGCATCCGATCCACCGCGCCTGCCTCCTACCTTACTGGTATCAGGCATTTGTCGAGAATTTGGCCCGACGCACCGGGATCACCGAGGCCGAGGACTTCGCACGCGAGTGGCACATCCTGATGAAGGGATCGATCGTCGCTGCGGCCGAGGGCGACAGCGACGCGGCTCGGCGCGCGCAAAAGCTGGGCGACGTTCTACTTCGCCAAGCGAGCTAGGACAGCCTCTTCCGTCCCCGACGGTCGCACCATCGGATGCCACCGCTCGAAGCGGCAGTTGACTGACCCACATGTCAACGGTCACCGTGAGGCCGCAGAAGCTGACGCCAGAAGCACAGGTCGAGGGCTCGCTGCCTGTCGCGAACAGCCAGAGCACTGAGCAGACTCGGGTCTGCGGGGAAGAGGTCGAGTCGCTTTCCCTTCCTGATTGATGATGCACGCAACGCGAGCCCGGAATTCGGCCTAGGCGCTGCGCGGTTGGCCGTCACTCGATGGTGTCCCGGAGACTTGACTTGAGGATCAGCCAGGTAGTAAGGTCCTGTTCGAAAGAGGGAGATCGGTCAGTCTTATTCGCTACGACGGGCATCGGCGCTCGATCAGTAGCGGTTCAGCTGATCATCTGCAACCGTTCCCACAAGGAGAGGACACACCATGCCGATCCCCACCGAACTCGTCGGCTCCCTACCAAGGCCGATGAAGCTCCAGGAGGCCTACGCCGATTACGACGAAGGCAAGATCACGCTGGCGCAGTTCGAGGCTGCGCAGGACGCGGCGGCGGAGGACTCGATCAAGCGGTTGGAGGCGACGGGCGAGCCGATCGTGACGGACGGTGAGAACCGTGAGTCGAGCTTCGCGACGTACAACCTCACCGACACACTCGCTGGCACGGGGCTCGCGGACCACCTCGCTGGGGACGGGCAATACTTCGCGATCTTCGATGACGGTCATCACCGCCAGCTGCCTCGCCTGACCGGAGGGCCGTTTCGATATAAGCGGTATGCGTCCGAGTTCGTCAAGAAGAACAAGGCGATCGCCAGCCACCCGGTGAAGCAAGCGGTGATCGCGCCATCGATGATGATGCTGCTCTACCCGTTAGAGGGTGAGCTCCCGGGTTATTCCCGAGATCAATTCCTTGATGACGTGATCGATGAGGCCGAAAAGGACGTCCGCGAGTGCTTCGCCGCGGGCGCGGCGCGGGTCTCGGTCGATTTCACCGAAGGTCGGCTGGCCAACAAGAACGACTCGCGTAACCCGTGGACCAACAAGAACATGCTGCAGGAGTTCATCGACCTCAACAACCGGCTCTTTGACCGCTTCACCGCTGAGGAGCGCAAGGACATCGGGATCCATACCTGTCCCGGGGGGGACTGCGACTCGGTGCACAGCAAAGAGGTTCCGTACGAGCTTTTGCTCTCGCACATGTTCGATATCAACGCGGGCTACTTCTTGATTCAGTGCGCGAGCGAGGATGACCGCGAGGAGGTCTACCGGCTGTGCGGAAAGTACAGCCGCGCAGACGCCAACGGCGTCCCGCAGGTCTGCTTCATGGGCGTCATCAACCCGCTCAACCCGGAGGTCGAGACAGCAGAGCATGTCAAGAACGAGCTGCTGCTCGCGGCCAAGCACATCCCCGTGGACCGTCTCGGCGCGACCGATGACTGCGGCTTCTCGCCGTTCAGCAGGGACGTCAAGCCCAAGCACGGCTCGCCGGACTTCGCTCGCGACGTCGCAATGCAGAAGATCACCAACCGCCTCGAAGGCGCGCGGCTCGCGTCACAAGAGTTAGGCGTCTAGACGCAGGCAAGCTCGACAACGGCCTTCCAGCCGTGCCGGCTGGAAGGCCGTCTCGCGCCCCAAGCTGGGCTGGCCTTCGACAAGCCCCAGCGCCACCCGCAGGCAACGAACGACTCAGAATGCTCACCGCCCAGGAGAACCGGATGCTCAGCCTGGTGAACGCGCTCCTCATGGGCGGCGTGGGCCGCCGAGATCTGTGGAGTCACCGCGGCGCTACTCGCGCTGGGGGCGCCGGGCAGTTCAACCTCGATCAGTTCGGAGAAACTCAATGAGCTCGGCCTACATCGTTGGAGCGGGTCAAACGGCGTGCGGGCGCTTCGCTGACGCCTCGGTCGCGAGCCTTGCGATCGAGGCGCTGGACGCGGCGCTCAGCGACGCCGCGCTCAGCCCTGATCGTGTCGATGCGATCTTCTTCTCGAATGCCCTCTCGGGTTTGATGACCGGCCAGGAGTGCGTGCGCGGGCAGGTCGCCCTGCGTCACTCGCGCTACGGCGGGATCCCCATCGTGAACGTCGAGAACGCCTGTGCGAGCGGGTCGACCGCGCTGCACCTCGCGTGTCAGGCGATCGACGCGGGCGCCTACGAGACGGTCGTCGTTGTCGGCTCGGAGAAGATGTCGCACATCGATCGCCGTCGGCCGATCAAGGCGCTGGAGGGGGCGGCCGATGTAGAGCTGCTCGCTGATGCACCCGAGGACCACAGCGTTTTTATGGACAGTTACGCCGCCCGAGCGCTTCGGCGGATCGACCGATATGGCTGGAAACCGGCCGACTTCGCCAGTGTCGTGGTCAAGAATCGCCGCCATGCTACCGGCAATCCCGGCGCCCAGTACAGAAAGGAGATGACCGTCGAGGAGGTACTCGGCAGTCGGATGATCAGCGAGCCGCTGACGCTGCCGATGTGCTCGCCGATCGGCGACGGCGCAGCGGCGCTCGTTCTGACCGGGACGCCCGACGGTGCCAACAGCGCGATTCACGTGCGCGCGAGCGCGCTCAGCGCGACCGGCGGCTCCGCGCCCGGTTCCGTCGTCCAACGCGCAACCGCGACTGCACGCGAGCAGAGCGGGCTCGGAGCGAACGACGTGGGCGTGATCGAAATCCACGACGCGACCGCGTCCGCCGAACTGGAAGCGTATGAGCATCTCGGCCTCGCCGCCGAAGGCGAGGGCCATCGCCTGATCTCCGAAGGCCGTACGGTGCTCGGCGGGTCGCTGCCGGTCAACACGAGCGGCGGCCTGCTCTCGCGGGGCCATCCGGTCGGCGCGACCGGCGTCCTGCAGATCATGGAGCTCGTAGCCCAGCTCCGCGGCCGAGCCGACGCGCGTCAGATCGACCCGATGCCGAAGCTCGCGCTGGCCCAGAACGCTGGCGGCTTTGTCGAGGGCGACAACGCGGTCGCGGTGATAACGATCCTCGAACGCAAGGTGTAGCACCCGATCAACGCATGACCACTCCCGCGGTTAAGATCGCCGAGCTCGCGGATACTCGCGCGAGCAATGCCTCAGCGATCTCACGACGAGTGCGAGAGGGGCATCCGCATTAGCTTTCACTCGGGCGCCGTCCGCGTGTCTATCGACTTGACTAAGGGCCCGCTTGCGAACAAGAACAACTCACGAAACCCCGGGACCGACAAGGACATGCTCCAGGAGTTCATCGACCTCAACAACCGCTTTGGCGCGATCTGTGACTGCGGCTTCTCGACGTTCAGTTCGTGACGTCCAGTCAAGCACGCCTCGCCGGACTCCGTCCGCTTCGTCGCGATCGCTGGAACTTGCTCTGCGGAGGACTATTTGTCTGGCTTTCTGACGCATCATGGCGTCCTGGTTGCGCTTGTGGGCGCAGCGTGCGCGATCTTCTATGGCGCGGTCACTGCGCGTTCGTTGCTGGCGCTTTCTCCTGGCAACGAGAAGATGCAATCGATCTCGTTGGCGGTTCAGGAGGGCGCCCGCGCCTATCTGAACCGGCAGTACACGACGATCGCTGGCGTCGGTGTCGTTCTCTTCATCGCGCTGATCCCGATTCAGAATATTCGTGTCGCGATCGGCTTTGCCATTGGCGGGATGCTGTCCGCGAGCGCTGGGTATATCGGCATGAACGTTTCGGTCCGGGCGAACGCTCGCGTCGCCGAGGCGGCGCGTAGTGGTGTCTCCCGCGCGCTCGACGTCGCTTTCCGTGCCGGCGCGGTGACGGGCATGCTCGTCGTCGGACTCGCGCTCATCGGCGTCGCCGGCTATTACGGCGTGCTCACGTGGATTGCTGGTGAAAGCTCGACCCACGCCGTCGACGGTCTGATCGGTCTCGGGTTCGGCGGCTCGTTGATCTCCGTGTTCGCCCGCCTCGGCGGGGGTATCTTCACCAAGGGCGCGGATGTGGGCGCCGACCTGGTGGGCAAGATCGAGGCCGGCATTCCCGAGGATGACCCGCGCAACCCCGCCGTGATCGCGGACAACGTCGGCGACAACGTGGGCGACTGCGCGGGCATGGCAGCCGACCTGTTCGAGACCTACGCCGTCACCGCGGTCGCGGTCATGCTCCTGGGTATCCTGCTGTTCCATCAGACCAGCGCGGTGGCGTTGTATCCGCTGGTCATCGGTGGCGTCTCGATCGTCGCCTCGATCATCGGCACGTTCGCTGTGAAGTCGAAGGCCGGCAATGTCGAGCGGGCGCTGTATCAGGGTCTCGCGGTGTCCGGTGGCCTTGCGGCGCTCGCGTTCATTCCCGTGACGAAATGGCTGATGGACGGCGTCACGTACAGCAAGGGCGCCGCTGGCTCCCCGCACTGGTGGAAGTTCTATCTCTGCGCGCTGATCGGTCTCGGCGTCACCGCGCTGCTCTTCGTTATCACCGACTACTACACCTCGATCCGCTTCTCGCCGGTGAAGAGCACCGCGAGTGCGTCGCAGACGGGTCACGCGACGAACATCATCCAGGGCCTCGCGCAGGGCTACCAGGCGACGGCGCTGCCGGCGCTCGTGATCGCGTTCGGGATCTTCGGCGCGTGGAAGCTCGGGGGTGGTGGCGCTGACGGCATCTACGGGATCGGCGTTGCCGTGATGGCTCAGCTTTCGCTTTGTGGCCTGATCGTTGCGCTCGATGCCTTCGGGCCCGTTACCGACAACGCCGGCGGGATCGCCGAGATGGCCGACCTTCCCGAGGATGTCCGTACCGTCACCGACAAGCTCGACGCCGTCGGCAACACGACCAAGGCGGTGACCAAGGGCTACGCGATCGGCTCGGCGGCACTCGCCGCGCTCGTGCTCTTCAACGCCTTCGAGCAGGAGCTCGCGGGCAAGGGCAAGCACCCCGATTTCGCGATCGGCAACCCGCCCGTGCTGATCGGTCTGCTGATCGGCGGGCTGATGGTCTACCTGTTCGCCGCGCTGTCGATGGAGGCGGTCGGACGCGCCGGATCGGCCGTTGTCGAGGAGGTCCGCCGCCAGTTCCGGGAGAAGCCGGGGATCATGGACGGCACCGAGCTGCCCGAGTACGGAACCTGCGTCGACCTCGTCACCAAGGCGGCGCAGCGCGAGATGATCATCCCCGCTCTGATCCCGATCGTGTTCACGGTGATCGTCGGTCTGATCAGCATCGAGGCGCTCGGTGGTCTGCTGATCGGGGTGATCGTCGTCGGCGTGTTCATGGCGATCTCGATGACCGCGGGCGGCGGCGCGTGGGACAACGCCAAGAAGCTGATCGAGGACGGCGCGTTCGGCGGCAAGGGCTCAGAGGCCCACGCCGCGGCAGTCACCGGCGACACCGTCGGCGACCCATTCAAGGACACCTCAGGGCCGGCCATCAACCCGATGATCAAGGTGGCCAACATCGTGGCGCTGCTGATCATCCCTCTCATCACGTAGGCGCGTGGTAGGAGCCACGACGATCCGGAGCGCAGCGTGATCGCTGCTGGGGCAGAGCATTGACGGGCTCGAGTGGACAAAACTGCTTTGGGTCACTGCGCACCTCAGCGGATGTCCGTTCGGGCGCATCGAACAGTCGTAAAGCACCGGCTGCCTCCCACCGACCCGCTCGAGTGGAGGTGGACGATGAGAGCGTTTCTGCTTCACCGGTCTCGTTTAGCCGCTACCTTATTGCCTGACGCCGGTCAGCTTGCTGGACGGCTGGACTATTACTTCGGGAGAAGGTAGGGGGTTGCTGAATGGCTAATGATGCTTCCGTGGCGCTCGGTGCGCCAGAGATCGCTGGCACGCTTGTAAATCCCAAGGGGTTCACGAAGAGGCGAGTGGCTGGCGCGGCTGGCCGTGAGGTGGCCGGACTTGTCGGCTCGGCGGCGGCGGTGCTCGCGACACGCGACCGCGCGAAGGGGGCGGCTGATCTTCCTGATTTTGGTCGCGTGGGTTACGTTGCTGTGAGCGCGACTGACGTCGCGGTGGTCAAAACGAAGCTAGGTTGGAAGATGACGCCCACGAACGAGGCTCTGGTGCGGGTGCCCAGGAGCGAGCTGGCGTCGGCCGAGTTGGAAGAGGGGAGGATGGTCTCGCACCTGAGGCTGCGTTTCGATAACGGCCAACTGTGGGAGTTCGATGTCCCGCGATCGGATAAGAAGACGGCAAGGGCGGTCGTCGCCGCGCTTGAGAGCTCGGTGTCTTAATTGAGCGAAGAACGCGGTCGTATCCGGCCTCGTTGTCCATAAGGACGTGCGTGAGGCGATCGAGCAGAGTCGTTCAGTAGTGGCTGAGGGGGTATCCTCAGCGCACCTGTTTCTCGGCAGGCGTCTCGGGCGACGGCGCGGGGGCAGTGTGCGACTCGCGGTGCTCGTGGCTAGTCGCTATTGTGTTGCTTTGGCCCCAGGTGCGGGACCGTAGCAGGTCGATTTTGACGGGAGTCGGGGAGATATGAGGGCACGCGCATTCGTGGGGTACGTTCTTGCGCTCATCGCCATTGGAGCGATCGCTGCTTCAGGAGCGTCGGCGGCGACGTTCGCGTTTACAGACTCGGAGCAGACGTTTGCGGTGCCGGCTGGGGTGACGGGCGTGCATGTTGTCGCTGTTGGCGCGAGGGGCTTTTCGGTGAGTGGTATCGGCACGAACCCTGGTGGGTTCGGCGCGATGTTGAGCGCCGATGTTCCAGTGCCGCCCGGAACGTCGACGCTGTACGTCGAGGTCGGTGGCGTCGGGTCCCATGCGGCGTCCGCTCCGTGGGCGGGCGGGTTCGACGGAGGCGGCGGCGGGCCATTCGGCGGTGGTGGCGCCTCGGACATCCGGACGGTTTCTTGCGGGTTGGGCTGCGCGACCGGCGGGAGTTCGGGGTCGCTGGCGTCGCGCCTGGCCGTCGCCGGCGGCGGTGGTGCTGCGAGCGACGTCGCCGACGGCGGCAACGCAGGTAACGCGGATGGGTCCGGCGCAGCGGGCGCCTCGGTGCTGAGCGGTTCTGGCGCGACTACGAGCGCCGCGGGCAGCGGCGCGACGACCACAGACACCACTAACTACTGTCAGAGCGAGGGCGACACGAACGGGGAGCCGGGAGAGCTTGGCGCTCTCGGCCTCGGCGGCGACGGCTTTACATTCTTGATCGAGGGGACCCCCGACAGCAGCGGGGGCGGCGGCGGCCTGTACGGCGGCGGCGGCGGCGGACAGTGCTACAGCCCGCCTGGTACAACGGCGACGATCTACGCCGGCGCGGGCGGCGGCGGCTCGAGCGGCGCTCGGGCGGGATCGAGCGTGTCCGTGACCACCGACAGCACCGATCCGGCGGAAGTGATCATCACCGCGCCGGTACCGACAGTATCTCTTGCCCCGACGCTGAGCGGCGGGCTCGCTGTCGGCGAAGTGCTCAGCGAAGCGCACGCGACGTGGTCGAGCAGCGTGCCGCTGACGGGCTACTCCTACCAGTGGGAGCTCTGCAACTCGACCGGCGCGCTGGGCACGTGCGCCCCGATCAGCGGCGCCACCGCCCCGACATACACGCTGAGGGCGGCCGACCTCGGCGGCACCCTCCGGGTCCAGGAGACGGCAAGGAACTTCTACGGAACCAGCGCCGCGTCGACCTCTGACCCCACCGGTCTGATCAGCGGGTCGGCGACGCCGACGATCTCGGGCAACCCGATCGGCATCATCGAGGCGACCATGACTTGGACGTTCGCCGCCTCCGAGCACGCCGTCACCATTCGGCAGTTGACCGTTGACCGGGCCCCCGTCGGCGCGAGCATCATCGTCATCTGTACCGGCCACGGCTGCCCGCGTGCGCGAACCATCGCGGTCGTTGCTCCACGCTGCAGGAGCACAAAAAAGAAAAAGCAGAAGTGCGGCAAGCCGCCGAGCACCGTCAACGTCGCGCTCGCGGGGCGCTTCCACAAGCGTCACCTGGCGCGCAGCGCGCGGCTCACGGTCCGAATCGTCAAACCCAGGTACATCGGGAAGGTGTACCTCTTTTCGATGCGCCACCCGGGCGCACCAGTGGTCTCCTGCCTCGCGCCCGGAAGCACGACACCCGGGAAAACTTGCTGAGCGCGACGATCACAGCTCTGCGCAGCCCGAGCAGGTGAAGAAGCAGACGAGGTCGACGGGCGACTGCCGCTGTGCTCATCGGCGCGGACTCGGTTGTGAGTCCGGAGCCCTGGACGCGCAACCGCTGAATCGTCAATTTCCGATCCGTGGAGCGGCTGACACTGCCCACTGCTGACCATTCACGGCCAGCACGAGACCTCCGCCCTGCAGATGGCTTTTCGGGAGCGCTCTTCGAAGCAGGACCGGACGGACGTCCTCCGCGTCAAACTCATCGAGCTGGCGCGATCGACGCGGTAGCGAAGCAATATCGCCCGCGCGGCCCTGCCCAACAGGGCCGGCATCCGACCGCTCACGCAATTCGACGACGGGACGCAAACATCGACCAGGTCACCTGGCCGTTCGTCAAACTGACAGCCTCGCGCCAGCGCACCCGGGCGGCTACACGACAGGCTGCCGGGGCGCGCGCCGGCTGGTCCACGACAGAGGTGCGCCGAAGACGAGCACCCGAACTCCGATGTAGAAGGCGGGTAGACCGAACAGGAGGAAGATGATCGGGACGCGCAGGCTGTCCTTCGTGGGATAAGCGGTGTCGCCGTGGAGATGGACGCTGATCGTGTGACCCGCGTCGCTGTCGTCGGCGTCCTGCACCTCGCCGACGATCACGTGGCCGTTAGCGCCGACGAGCGCGCCGCCGACTACCCAGGTTCCCTGGCAGACGACGCCCGACGAGTATCGCCCGTAGCTGCCCGTGCAGTCGGACACCTTGGCCATTGCCTCCGGCCCGGTGTTCTGATCGATGTAAGAGAAGTAGGCGCCGGCGAGGAAGCCGAGCCCGATCAGCAGCATGAGAATCGAGAGTCCGAGCAGACGGTTCTTCTTCGCAGTGCCCCCCGGCTGCGCCCCAGACGACATAGGGCTGGATTCGATCAGATCGACGCGAGCACGTCAACCGCCCTGATCAAGGTCGCGCCGCGCGCAAACAGCTCAATCCGTACAGCTTTCGACGTGACGTTCAAGGAAAGAATCGCACGAGCACCTCGAGGGAGACGCCGACCTTCCTCCAGCGCAGAAACCTGGCAAGTTGGCGGACGATCGTCACCGACAGACTGCGGTCCTCCGGCGGTCATCTACCCGATGACCTTCGACGTGACTCGATAGATGCCATGAGCAGTCTGTCCACCGTGGCGTGTAGGGACCTCCTCAGCTCAAGTACGGCGTTGCTCCGCGCGCGGTCGAGCCCTCGATGTTGATGTGGGGAACCCGGGCGTCGAGCCAGCTCGGCAGGCGCCAGGTGGCGGGGCCGAGGAGCTCGAGCACGGCCGGAAGGAGCATGCAGCGGACGACAAGCGCGTCGAGGAAAACCGCCGCCGCGAGCCCGAAGCCGAACTCCTTGATCGTTCGCTCGTTGCCGAGCATGAACGACAGGAAGACGCAGACCATGATCGCCGCCGCCGCGGTGATCACCCGCCCGGTGAAGGAGATGCCGTCGGCCACCGCGTGGGTCGCGTTGCGCTGTCGGATCCATTCCTCGCGGACCCGGGAGACGAGGAAGACCTCATAGTCCATCGAGAGCCCGAACACCACGGCGAACATAAGCACGGGGATCCACGGCTCGACCGGGCCCTTCTCGATCCCGAGCACGCTCCCGAGGACCCCGTCCTGGAAGACGAGGACGGTGACGCCGAGCGGCCCCCGATGCTCAGCAAGTTCATCAGCGCCGCCTGCACCGGGATCACCAGGGAGCGGAACATCACGAACAAGAGCAGCGCCGAGAGCACGACGACGATCCCGATGAACAGGGGCAGCTTGCTCGCGAGCACGCGCGAAAAGTCGATCGAGCCGGCGGTGAAACCGCCAACGAGGACGGGGACGCCGGTCCGGTGTGCGAACGGCGGCAGGACGTCGTTACGCAGGTGGTTGACCAGGTTGGTGGTCGCCGATGCCTGCGGAGCCGACCCGGGGTAGATCTCCATCACCGCGACGTTGCCCGAGCGCGAGACGCGGGGCGGTGTCACCGCTACGACGTCGGGGCTGGCGCTCACCGCAGCGCGCAGGGCCGGCATCGCGGCCGTCGCCCGGCCGGGATGCGGCGACTGGGCGACGAGGAGCAGCGGGCCGTTGAATCCGGCGCCGAAGCCCTGGGCGAGGAGGTCGAAGGCGTGACGGGAGCTGGTGTTGCTCGGGTCGTTGCCGGCGTCGCTGGTGTCGAGGCGCAGCCCGAAGACGGGGATAAGGGCGAGGACCATGATCAGGAGCGAGACGGCGGCGAGCGGCCACGGACGCGACTGAACGATCAGGCTCCACTGGCGCCACCGCGACTTCGTGGGCAGCGCGGCTGGGGCCGCGGCCGCGGCGGGGGCCGGGGCGCGTCGACGGAATCGGCGTTGGCGGGCCCCATTCCGGCGCACGAGCCGGTCGCCGAAGCGCGAGAGGATCGCCGGGAGCACGGTCAGCGAAGACACCATCACGAGCAGCACGGTGAGTACGGAGGCGATCGACAGTCCGTGCATGAAGCTGACTTCGGTGGCGAACATGCCGAGCAGGGCGATGACCACGGTGGTACCGGCGAGGAGGATCGCTCGCCCGGAGGGGTCCATGGCCTCAACCACCGCGCGCTCGAGATCGCCGTACTTCAGATAGTTCTCGCGGAAGCGCGTGACGATGAACAGGGCGTAGTCGATCCCCACCCCCAGGCCGATCATCAGCGCCAGCTCGGGGGCGACGTTCGTCATGCTGGTGACGCGGGTCGCCAGGCCGATCAGCGCGACTCCGGTGATCAGGCCGAGGCCGGCGGTGACCAGCGGCATGGCGGCGGCGATCAGCGAGCCGAACGTGATGAGGAGGATGATCAGCGCCGCGAGGACGCCGACCGAGGTCGCGGGACCGATGTTGAAGCCCTCGGCCTGCTCCATCACCTGACCGCCGGCGGCGTTCCCCAACATTGCAAGCCACCCGCCCACGGGTCTTCAGCTAGAGCGCTGCTTGGTGTGATTGGGCAGCGTCAATCAGCACTTCGGCGCACGTCCGACCGAGGGCGGCGGGCCCGGATGGGCCTAGTGCTTGGACGGAGCCGTACATCCCCTCCGCGAGCAGGGCGAGCCCGTCCGCGAGTGATTCGGGATCCACGAGCGTGGTCGTCTGTGCGAGCTGGCTGACCAGCTCGTGGAGCAAGTCGCAAACCCACGCCTTATGCGCCACCGCTTTGACATGCGCAGGGCTGTTCGCGTCTGGATATTCGGCGAGCACCATCAGGAACGGGCAACCCCGACACGCTCCGGACAAAACGTCTGCCGCGAAGGCATCCATGATCGCGAGAATCTGCTCGCGAGGCGTGGGTGCGGCAGACGCTGTCGCCTTGGCCAAGACCGCCTTATAGCGCTGGCTGCACCGCTCGACATATGCAGCGACTAGGTCGTCCTTCGAGGCGAATAAGCGATACAGAGTCGTGGGGGCTACCTCGGCCGTCGAAGCTACTGCGTCGATACCGGTGGCGCGGACGCCATTCGTATAGAACAGCTGGTCCGCCACATCGAGGATGTGTTCTCGTGTCTCCGCAGAGCTGCGGCGAGACCGCTGTTTGGACCGAGCGCTTGCGTTCGACGTGGATTTCATATCCCATATGTTAGGAAACGATCCCTTACATGGCAACTGCCGGGCTCCCGGGGTCCGGGATCCGCAGTGGATTGCCGAGCCGCTCGCGGGCGAGCGCGAGGATCTGGGGGGCGTTCAAGCTCGCGAGAAACCGCGCCAGCTCGGCGCCGAGCACATCAACTCGTGCGCGCAGCGATGACCGCACGAGTTCATAGGAGAGCGGCGCCCCACCCTCAACGATCCGGGTGGCCAGGCACGCAGGGTCCGGACCGGCGGCGACAACGTCGGGCACGTCGAATGCAGGCAGGTCTGCGAGCAGCTTGAGCACGCGAGCCTCGTGCCACACCCGGACAGCAGTCGGCTCAGAGAACGCGAACTTGGCCAGGAAGCGCCCGTCGACCGTCGCGCTGCCCGACGCCCCACCACCAGCACACCCGTTCACGACGCCGGCGAGACGACGCAGCTGGGTCACAAGAACCGTTGCATTCGCCGACACGCTCAAGCGCACTGCGATTCTCGCCGCGGTTAGCTCTGAGTCGGTCGACGCTGTCTGATCGCGCGGCCGCTGTCGGTTATCGCGCTCAGTGGTGCAGCAGCCGCCCGACGGCGCCCATCAGCTCGTGGACCTGTTGCTCAGGGTCGCTTGGCGCGCCGCTCTTGCCTTGCATGCAGTGACGGGCGTGATCGTCGAGCAGGCCGAGGGAGATCTTGTCAAGCGCGGCCTGAATGGCCGAGATCTGAGTCAGGACGTCGATGCAGTAGCGCTCGTTCTCGACCATCCCTGAAACGCCGCGCACCTGCCCTTCGACTCGTGCGAGCCGCGTGAGCAGCTGTTCCTTGGTGGCCGAGTAGCCACGGCTCGGCGTGGTCGTCGTGAATTCTGGTTTCGCCATAATCCTCAGTATACCCCCACCGGGTATAATGGGTTGGGTGGATGCTGTTCTTGACAATCTAGTCCAAGGCCTCAAGCAGTCCTTCCTGATGGCCTACGCGGTGTGGTGGGCGCTCGTCTTCGGCTTCCTGATCTCAGCGATCGTCCAGGCGTGGGTCCCGCGCAGAAAGATCGAGGCTGCCCTGTCCGGTAGCGGTGCTCGCCCGATCGCGCTGGCCACCGGACTCGGCGCGGCGTCGTCCTCCTGCTCCTACGCGGCGATCGCGATCGCCAAATCCCTGTTTCAGAAGGGCGCGTCGGCCGCCTCGGCGCTCGCGTTTCAGTTCGCGTCAACCAACCTCGTGTGGGAGCTCGGGCTTGTCCTCTGGGTCCTGATCGGCTGGCAGTTCACGCTCGCGGAATACGTCGGCGGGATCGTGATGATCGTGATCATGACCATGATCCTGCGGCTGTTCATCTCCCCGCAGCTCGAGGAGATCGCCCGACGCCACGCCCAAGATGCGGACAGCGGCCATCAGCACCACATGGCGGCCTCCGAGGAGCTGACCTGGCGCCAGCGCGTCACCCGCGCGGACTCGTGGTCAGACGTCGCTCACAACTTCCGCGGCGACTGGCAGATGCTCTACAAGGAGATCACCATCGGGTTCTTCCTCGCCGGGTTCATCGGCCTGCTCGGCAACGGGTTCTTCAACGCGCTTTTCATCAGGCACGCCGCAGCGCTCCCCCGGACGATCGAGAACGTGATCCTCGGACCGATCGTGGCCGTGCTTAGCTTCGTCTGCTCGGTCGGCAACGTCCCCCTCGCCGCCGTGCTGTGGTCCGGGGGCATCTCCTTCGGCGGTGTGATCGCGTTCCTCTTCGCTGACTTGATCGTCCTGCCGATCATCGTCGCCTACCGCAAGTACTACGGCACCTCGTTCGCATTGCGCATCACGGCACTGATGTTCGTCACGATGGTGATCGCCGCCCTGATCATCAACGCCGTCTTCGGCGGACTCGGTCTCATCCCGACCGGGGCACGCCCCAGCCGCCGCGACATCTTCGGCTCTATCCGCCTGGACTACAAGCTCGCGCTGAACATCCTCGGCGTGCTCATCTTTAGTGCCCTTATGTACATGACCGCGCGTCGCGGCGTGACCGATCCCGTCTGCCGGATGAAGGTCGACCGCGAGAAGGCGGTCACCAAGGAGGTAGCCGGCGAGACCTACTACTTCTGCTCGACCCGCTGCCTGCACGCTTTCGAAACCGACCCCGACAAGTACTCGCTCGGGAGCGCACCCAGCACTCGTGCGCACGCCGCCCATGCCCACCATTGAACCCAACCCAAGAGGAATCTCAATGACCGACCGTGGCCAAGAACTCCACGCGACCGCCGATCGGCAGATCGGCGAGCTGATCGGCCTCGCGTCGACATTCGACGTGACCACGCTGCGTCTGCCGTGCCCTGGCCGGGACAAGCTCGGCGACGGAACTGTCGGCGCGTACACGCGGCACACAGCGGACAACTATCAACAGATCGCGGCGTTCGTTCAGACCAGCGACCGGATGTCAGACGCGCACGAGCCGTCCCAGAACGGCGGTCATCGCATCCCTCGCTTCCTCCGCGCCCTCGGCCACGGACCCACCGGTCACATCGAACACGGACCGGGCGCCGGCCAACACGCGCACCAGTACACCGCCGACAACATCGATGTGGGCGCCGTCGTCGAACAGCTCTCAGACTCGCGTGACACCCTCGGGCAAATCGCCGAGCTCACCGACAGCCAGCTGGACACGATCCCACCGAAGGACAGCTTCAGATTCTGTGACGGGCAACGCACCGTCGAACAGGTCCTCGCAAGCCTCCTCAAGCACCAAAGCCACCAGCTCGACGCCCTCAAAGCAGCCGCCCCGTGACCCGGCTCGGCTCGACGAGCCCACCGTCACTGAGCCCCCGCTCAGAGTCGAGCCGGCCACAGACCTGAACCACCCGCGCTCGGGTGGTTCGAACATCCGGCCTCCGACTGTTAGTGAGCGCTCTAGCAGTGAGGCGGCGCGGCAGTCGCTGACAGGGTCCTGAAGCCCAGACCCGCGAGGCTGCCGGATGGAGCTCTGCAAGCAAGAACGTCCTACTCGCGGTCGACGCTGCCGCAGGCTTTCGCCAAAGGACGACCGCTGACCGGTCGGTCCACCCCCAGAACGCTCCGCCCGCCCTCTCCATGCACCTGCCGCTCAGAGAGACATAAGTCCCGACGATGAACAGCGCGTCCATCGTAGCCTCCGCTTCCCGGCCGACAAGGGCGCCGCTTCGCAGCTCGCTTCAGTCGGCCCTGTCGGGCCGCCCTTGACCGCCGGTCACATCTCGCGTATCGCAAGCTCGCGGTCACGGCCGAGGCGCTCGCACCGGCCCTGGACTCCGCCGAGCATGACAAGCCCGGTACACCGAGTTCATGCGCGACCTCCTCGCGATCGAGGTCGCCGCGTAAGAGCAACGCCGCCTCGACGGCCGGATGCGATTCGCGAAGCTACCGGCCAACAAAACGCTCGAGGAGTTCGACTTCACCGCGCAACCAACCCTCGACCCCGCTTGGTCGAAGACCTCGCCACCCTCGCCGGTCCAAGTGAAGTCCGCTGCCGCCGCCGCCGCGGCACGAGTCACGGCCAACACGATCATCACGACTCCCGCCGCTGCACGCCCTTCCAAGCGTTCGCGAAAAGCTACGCCTGCCAAGGTACGGCGTGTGGCGGCGGTCCCGAGGGCTAGCTAGCCCGGTGGACTGCTGGACTTCCCGCGGTCGACTTCACGCTTCATCCGCGCAAGCTCGGCATCGATCGACCCGCCGGAGCTCAGCTCGCGCAATTGCCGGTCGATGTCGTCCTCGCCCGCCCCGATAGCGCCAAGCACTCCAGAGCCTTCCAGTTCCTCGATCACGCTGGCCCGCACGTTCATGTCCTCGGCCTTCTCCATGGCTCGCTCAATCCGCCCCCCGACTTCGCGCAGCTGCGAGGACAAACCGGCGGCGGCTTCCGAGATCGCGACCTGCGCTTTCGCGGCCACATACTGCGCCTTGGCAACCTCCTTGTGCAAGCGAAATCGCTCGATCCTCGAGCGGTATCCGCGCCCATGCGCGACCATCTGAGCCTGCTGACACTCCAAGTCCGAGACAAGCTGATTGAGACCGACGAGCTCCTGGCCCACAAGCCGCTTGCGCTCGAGCGCCTGGCGGGCGAGGTCCTCGCGGCCGAGCTCAAGCGCCCTGCGAGCACCAGCATCGAGCTTCCGGAACTGATCTCGCCGCCGATCGCGCTGGTGCACAACACGCTTTTTCGCGGTGACGAGATCAGCAATGTCTCGGTGCAGGCTGTACAGCTGTTCGACCTGCCGCTCATAGCTGTAGTCGAGGAGCTCCACGGGATCCTCGGCCCGGTCGAGAAGCCGAGAGAACCTCGCTTTGAGCCTGAGCGTCAATCGGTTAGACATAGGGGGTCCGGACCAAGCTTCCGGAGCAAGGATAAGCCCGTTCGGATTCGC
>Ga0302307_10000108_pt1 | contig 74404 bp, 66 predicted proteins | sample III_Palsa_E3_2_FD_200530 | JGI IMG/M metagenome (GOLD analysis project Ga0302307, IMG submission 200530) | Peat permafrost microbial communities from Stordalen Mire near Abisko, Sweden - III_Palsa_E3_2 | ecosystem: Environmental > Terrestrial > Soil > Palsa > Peat permafrost | place: Sweden... | reverse complement strand
TATTTTTTGATACCCTTGTTTTGGGTCTGCAAAGGTATGAACCTTTTTTGCTTTTGCAAACTTTATTTTAAAAAACTTTTATCCCTTTTTAAAATTTTCACTCCCCCGTTTCCGGGCTGCAAAGGTAAGAACCTTTTTTGTTTTTGCAATTTTTATTTCAACTTTTTTTTCACCCCTCAAAGCAACATCGCGTTACCTTTTTTTGCGGGTTGCAAAGGTATGAAGAGTTTTGATTTATGCAAAACACAGGCAAGTTATTTTACTATAAAAGTTATAACGCACTACAAATCAGCCTGAAAAATTTCATTAAAGAATGGGTTTTACCGGCAGTATATAGAAACCGGGTAAATCCCTTACTATATTATAGTATATAATAGGGTGAATAGCCATGCATTATATAATGACCCGGGGCTATATATAGTACCTGCACAACATGCTATATATAATGCCGTACTATAGTATATATAGCGTACCGCAAATTACATACTATATATAATGCCGTACTATAGTATATATAGGGTACACCTGCTCGTTCATCAGTATATATTATATAGCATTAATTATCGGCAGCCTTATACTATATATATGCACATATAGTTTATAATATGATTATTGGGAATTAACAGCTATCATCCGGCAAAAGTTAAAAGATGTTAAATACTATATTATATAGGCCTCAAACAAAAAAGGCAGTATATATTAGCCGATAAAATAAATTAATTGACTGATTTATATTATTCAACTATCTTTGCACGATGTTTAAAAAACAACTATCTTTATTAGGGGCTATATTAATTGTAATAGTACTTGCATTCGGAAGCTGCAAAAGCAAATTCGAAAAGCTGAAAGCAAGTAATGATTACGCCAAAAAATACAAGGAAGCCATAAGGCTTTATAACAAAAGGGATTATAGTAAAGCCCTTGAATTATTCGAAACACTGGTGCAGCGTTACCGCGGGCAAAGCCAGGCTGAGGACTTATATTATTACTATGCCTATACCAACTATAAACTAAAGGACTATACTTCGGCCAGTTATCATTTTAAAACATTTGCTGATACCTATCCTACCAGTACAAGAGCGGAGGAGTGCCGGTTTATGTCAGCGTATTGCCATTATCTTGATTCGCCTATTTATTCACTCGATCAGTCAAATACGCTTGCAGCTATTGATGCCTTACAGTTGTTCATCAACCTGTATCCAAAAAGTGAGCGTGTAGCTGAAGCAAGTAAGCTTATTCAAAACTTACGTGATAAACTGGAACAGAAATCATACGAAAATTCAAAATTGTATTTAACTATAGGCGACTTCCAGGCAGCTGTTATTTCATTCGGTAACTCATTACGTGACTATCCGGATACTAAATATGCTGAAGAAATGGAGTTTCTTACTATACAGGCACAATATTTATATGCTAAGAAAAGCCGTGAGGATTTTCAGGAAGACCGCTTTACACAAGCCATTGCTGATGCCGACCAGTTTACCGAAAAATACCCAACCAGTAAATACGCAAGCCAGGTTGCTGAATTCAGAAAAGAAAGCGACCATGGTATAGTGCAGGCAAAAAGAGTATTAGCCGAAGCATTAACCGACGCGAAACTTGCCCACAAAATAGCCACTAAAGATACTACTAAAGGTCAACCCCCATCAGAAAAAGGGAATGACGATAAAAAAATCCCAAATTAAAAGATATACAATATGAGCAATACTAATGTAATCAAGCCTGCCGTAGCAAGCAGCACCGTAACACGCGATTTGCGTGAGCTGGACGTAGAAACCGGCAATATTTATGAGTCGATCGTAATTATGTCAAAGAGAGCTAACCAGCTTTCGAACAATATAAAAGAAGAATTGCACCAAAAGCTTTCAGAATTTGCTTCATCAAATGACAATTTAGAAGAAGTATTTGAAAACCGTGAGCAGATTGAAATATCTAAATACTACGAAAAACTACCTAAGCCAACGCTGGTAGCTGTTCAGGAATTTTTAGATGGTAAAGTTTACCACCGCAATCCAAGCAAGGAGCAATAAGCTGCCTTGCTTTAATTCAAAAGCTAAAATTCAAAATTCAAAAAAGGGCATTAGCCATAGGTTTATTACAAATCTTATTTTTGAATTTTGAATTTTTATTTTATTCAAATGCTTGAAGGTAAAAACATTATTTTAGGTATTTGCGGCAGCATAGCAGCCTATAAATCGGCTACACTGGTGCGCTTACTGATTAAAGCAGGCGCTAATGTACAGGTAGTGATGACACCTGAAGCTACCGATTTTATTACTCCCTTAACACTCTCCACACTTTCAAAAAACCCGGTACTGGTTGATTACTTTACGCCCGAAACCGGCGAATGGAATAACCATGTTGAATTAGGTCTTTGGGCCGATGTTTTCATTATAGCCCCGGCAAGCGCTAACACCCTGGCAAAAATGGCAAACGGACTTTGCGATAACTTGCTTACCGCTATTTATCTTTCGGCTAAATGCCCGGTATATTTTGCCCCGGCTATGGATCTGGATATGTGGAAGCACGCATCCACTATTGAAAACGTAGAGAAAATACAGTCATTCGGTAATATCATGATCAAACCTGGCAATGGCGAACTGGCCAGTGGCCTGCATGGTGAAGGCAGAATGGCTGAGCCTGAAGAGATCATCGACTTTTTATCGGCAGACATTAAAAAAAAACTCCCTTTAATTAATCAAAAAATATTGGTTACCGCGGGCCCTACTTATGAGGCGATTGACCCGGTGCGTTTTATTGGCAATCATTCATCGGGTAAAATGGGTTTTGCTATTGCTGATGAACTGTCCTTAATGGGTGCTGATGTAATACTGGTTACCGGGCCATCGGCACAGATCAGTAAACAACGCTCTGTTAAACGGATCGATGTTACTTCGGCTGCGCAAATGCTGGAGGCTTGTGAGCAATACTATACTGATGTGCAGGCATGCATTATGAGCGCTGCGGTAGCTGATTACACCCCGGTCAGTGTAGCTGATCATAAAATAAAAAAGCAGGCTGATAATCACTTAAACATCGAACTAAAAACTACGGTTGACATTTTAAAAACATTGGGCGAAAGAAAACGCAGCGGTCAGTTATTGGTTGGCTTTGCTCTTGAAACCAATGACGAGGAGCAGAATGCTATCCAGAAACTAAAAAAGAAGAACCTTGATTTTATTGTATTAAATTCGCTTAACGATACCGGCGCGGGTTTTAAAGGCGATACCAATAAAATAACTATAATTGACAGCAGCCTTCAAAAAACCATCTTCGACCTTAAAACTAAGGATGAAGTTGCCCGGGATATCTGTAATAAACTCACCGAACTGCTATTAAAATGAAGAAACTCGGCATTTACATCCTGTTGTTTTGTTTAAGCTTTACGGCTGCCGCACAAGATCTGAATGCAAGGGTAACAGTTTTAGCCCCAAAGATACAAACTACCAACAAGCGAATATTTGATGCGTTAGCCACCGCCATGAAAGATTTTTTAAATGGCCGGAAATGGTGTGCAGATCCTGTTTTACCGCAGGAAAGGTTCGACTGCACTTTTGTACTCAATGTTACCAGTTGGGATGGCAATGACAATTTCAGCGGATACCTGCAGGTGCAATCTTCACGGCCTGTTTATAATTCGTCATACACATCAACTTTACTGCTTACTAACGATAAGGATATTGATTTTACTTATGACCAGGGCCAAACGCTTGACTATACCGATCAGCAGTTTCAGAGTAATTTAACCTCTATAATGGCATTTTATGCCTATGTTATTATAGGAATGGATTATGATAGCTTTTCGAGGTTTGGCGGAACGCCCTATTTTACACTAGCCCAAAATGTAGTTAACCTGGCGCAAACAACATCATACAAAGGATGGAAAGCGTTTGACAATAACAATGTTAGCCGTTACTGGCTGGCTGAAAACCTGAATGATAAAGCATATACCCCCTTACGCAGTTTTATTTATGATTACCACTTAAACGGACTTGATGTAATGGCTGATAATGCAGGTAAAGGCATTAAAGTTATTAATGGCTTATTACCTGTACTAACCCAACTCGACCGCACCCGCCTGGGTGCTATGTTTCCGCTGGTATTTTTTACTGCTAAAAGTGATGAACTGGTTTCGATCTTCAGCAAAGCTGATTCGCAGGATAGAATACAGGCGATGAATACCTTAACACAGGCTGATCCCGCCAATGGGAATAAGTATAGCGCGTTGCAAAAATAACACGATTTTAGGATTTTATTGATTTGCATGATTTGTTGTAATAATCATGTTTCGCACTCGCTCGGCTCCAGCCGAGTGAGGATTATCAGGCGGCATCCTGCCGCAGGCCAGAGATAAAATCTTTCAATTCCTAAATCGTGTCTCCTGTAACATTTCAATTTTACTTACGTCTATTTGTTAAATAATGTAAAATAATTTGCATATACGAAAACTATCGTACATATTTGTACGAAGGAATTCGTAATAGAAAACAAATGGAAATCAAACCAACAGAAAGCGAGCTGGAAATACTGCAGATAATTTGGGAAAAAGGCCAATGCACTGTGCGCGACGTGCACGAGGTATTGGAAAAAACCAAAGATGCCGGGTATACTACCACCCTTAAACTAATGCAGATAATGCACGACAAAGGATTGGTTGAAAGGGATACAACAGCCAAAACACATTTGTACAAAGCGCTGATCACCCGTGAGCAGGCACAGAACACCGCTGTAGATAAAATTATATCAACTGTATTTAAGGGTTCTTCTTCGCAATTGATAATGCAGGTATTAAGCAGCAAAAAATCATCTAAAGAAGAACTGAATATGATAAAGGACTATTTGAATAATTTAGAAAAAAACAACTAATGTTATGACAACCAGCATCCTCATTAACGCTTTAGGCCAGGCTTTATTCGAATCATGCGGACAAGCCCTCCTAATTTATGTTGCATTGCAAATATTTATGCAGCTGTTCCCGGCAATCAGCTCAAAGTATAAGTATGATATTAATTACCTGGGGTTAACCATAATAAGTTGCTGGTTTTTAGCCAACCTGGTGAAGATATATCTGCATAATTTGGCACAGCCACATTACAGCGTATTGGCTTATAAAACTCATATGGCTTATGCCAATGAACATTTGCCATCGCTTTTACAACGGGCCGAAACCTATATTATAAAATATGCCAAATATATTACCGGGTTATACATCACAGGCCTAATACTTCACTCCTTCCGGTTATTGGGGGGCCTAATGAATATTCATTACATCAAAAAGCAGAAAAACTTGTCTGAAGATAGTATATGGTCGGCAAAGGTAAATGAGCTTGCTAAAAAGTTGAAGATAATAAAAACGGTATCGCTCTATTTTTCAGAACATATACAAATACCTTTAACCATCGGATATTTCAAACCGATCGTAATATTTCCTTTGGCACTCATCAATAACCTGGACACAGAACAAGTTGAGGCCATATTACTGCACGAACTCGCACATATTAAACGCTATGATTACTTGCTCAACATTTTGCAGTGTATTATGGAAACTATATTATGTTTTAACCCATTTGTATGGCTTATCTCCAAAACTATACGAGAAGAACGTGAATATTGCTGCGATGATATGGTGGTAAATGAAGAATTTAACCAGTTTACTTATTCAAAAGCGCTATTGGTTATAGCGGAACAAAGCAGCCAGAACTATACGCTGGCTATGGCATCAACGGGTTCAAAAAAATACCCTTTACTAAACAGAATTAAAAGACTAAACACTATGAAAACAAATGATTCACTCCCCAAATTTCACCTGTTGGCTATTATAGCGGTTATAAGCTTAGGCGTTTTACTAGCATGGGGCGTACCACAATACAGCGTAGCAAAAACTAAAAGCGCACATACAGTTAAGATTCTTGCACATAAATTCAGTTGCCTGATAAGTCCGGCCCCTACAGAAGATAAAAAAATTACAGTAACCCCGGCTCTGCATAAAAAACGAATGATCATCAATATTGATACTGCTTCATATACTTACTTAAATGATACCAATAAACTGGTAAAAAACAAGATCAAGATTGTGGTAGTAGATGAAAAAGGCAATAAGAAAGAATACAATTCTGTTGCCGAAATGCCTGCCCCGGTTAAAGATGAATTTTTTCAGGAAAACCCATCATTTCCCAAAATGAATTTTATGGACAGCACCAAATTTGCTTTTGTTGAGAAGTTTAAGATGAGCCCGCAAATGAAAATGCAAATTAATGACATTAAACTTAATGCTGAGCAAATGAGCAAACATTTTAACAGCCCTGAATGGAAGAAACAAGTAAAAGACATGCAAATTCAGGCTGAAAAAATAGCTGCAAAGTGTAATACCCCGGAATGGAAGAAACAAGTTGCTGATATGCAAATTCAGGCTCAAAAAATGCAGGAGCAATTTAATAGCGACGAGTGGAAAAAACAGCAGGATGAAATGGTGATACAGGCTCAGAAAATGACTGCTAAGTTCAATACTCCGGAATGGAGAAAGCAGATGGCCGATCTGCAAATGCAGGGCAAAAAAATGGATGCCTACTTCAACAGCCCGCAATGGAAGAAACAAATGGAAGACATAGCTAAACAAAATTCAGAAATGGCCAAAAAATTTAATAGCCCTGAATGGAACAAGCAATTTGAAGACATTCAAAAGAAGGGTGAAAAAATGCAAAAGCAATCAATAGAAATGCAGAAAGAGATGCAAAAAGATATTGATAAAGACATGAAAAAAGCACAGCAGGACTCAGTAAAGACTGCAAACTGAATAAAGGCTTAACAAAGTAATTTGTATTTTAGCGTTCTTATTTAACAACGCTATGCTCCAAAGGCTATCTATCAGTAACTATGCTTTAATTGACAATCTTGAGATCAGTTTTGATAAAGGATTGAACATACTTACAGGCGAAACGGGCGCGGGTAAATCAATTATACTCGGCGCCCTTTCGCTTATATTAGGTCAGCGAGCCGAGAGCCGCTACTTTTTTAATCAGCAAAAGAAATGCGTTATTGAAGGCTCTTTCAAGATAGAAGGATTTCATCTGAAATCTTTTTTTGAAGAAAACGATCTAGATTATGAAGCCGAAACCGTTTTAAGACGTGAAATATCAGCCGATGGAAAATCAAGGGCATTTATAAATGATACCCCTGTTAACTTAACCGTACTGAAAGCATTAGGCGAAAAGCTGATTGATATTCACTCACAACACGCCACGCTTGAAATTAATGATCCCGAGTTTCAGCTATTGGTAGTTGATTCCGTTGCCAAACATAATGGTTTGCTGAATGATTATCGTACTAAGTTCAAATCCTATAAAAGATCGATAAACAAACTACAGCAATTAATTGATGAAAGCGACAAAGCAAAAGCCGACCTTGATTATTACCAGTTTCAGTTTGATGAGCTGGAAAAAGCAAACCTGGCAGCCGATGAACAGGAACAACTGGAACAAGAACTCTATACCCTTAATAATGCTGAAGAGATCAAGCGAAACCTGTTAGGCGCTAATTACCTGATGAATGAGGGCGAAACATCCGCGCTTATTCAGTTACGCGAGGCTGGGCACCAGTTGTTATCACTCGAGAAATTCAATCCTGAAATTACAGAACTACACCAACGCCTGAACAGCGCCATTATCGAACTTAAAGATATAGCCACTGAAATTGAGGAAATAGAGCAACGCACTCATACTAATGAACCACGCGCTAATGATATCAATACCCGTTTAAGTATCATCTACACTCTGCAAAAAAAACATCGTGTAAACAACAATGCCGAATTGTTGCAAATAATGGATGAATTATCAGGTAAAATTCAGCAGGCTATATTTGGCGATGAGGCAATTGAAAAGCTACAAAAGCAGTTAACCGAAGACAAAAAAGAACTGGAAGAACTGGCAGCACAATTATCGGCTAATCGTACCAAAACTATTCCAACAATTGAAAAGCAAGTTTTGGAAACGCTGGCAGAAATGGGAATGGGAAATTCCGCATTAAAAATTGATGCCAATCCCGCAGGACGTAACTCTCCCCCGGCTGGCGGAGGTTTGGGGGATTCCGGAATAGATATGATCCGTTTCCTTTTCTCCGCAAACAAAGGTCACGCACTAGCTGAAATGAGCAAAGTAGCATCGGGTGGCGAGCTTTCAAGGCTGATGCTGAGTATAAAATCATTAGTGGCACAAAACACTGCCCTGCCAACCATTATTTTTGATGAGATTGATACAGGCGTAAGCGGCGAAGTAGCCAACAAAGTAGGCCAAATAATGGAAAAGCTTGCCGAAAACTTACAGGTAATTACCATAACTCACCTGCCGCAAATTGCCAGCAAAGGCCAAAGCCATTATTTTGTTTATAAAGATGATGAAGGTGCCATTACCAATACCCGCATTAAACAGCTAACCGAACAGGAACGTATTTTAGAAATAGCCAAAATGCTAAGTGGCGATAAACCGGGCGAAAGCGCACTGCAAAATGCGAGGGAGTTGTTATCTCTGTAGAGACACAATACTTTGTGTCTCTAATACTGTAAGAGAAAATGTTGAAGACGCAAAGTATTGCGTCTCTACATTGTATTAATATTCATCTAAATAATTATAACTTTACCGCTTTATAAACAATATTCAAGAAATGGCTTATAACTTATTAAAAGGCAAAAAAGGAATCATTTTTGGTGCGCTTGACGAAAACTCTATCGCCTGGAAAACTGCCCAGCATTGTTATGCAGAGGGTGCCGAATTAGTGCTAACAAACGCCCCTATTGCTTTACGCATGGGCACTATCAATAAACTGGCTGAAGAAATTAATGCCCCGGTTATTCCTGCGGATGTTACCAGTGCCGAAGATATCACCAACCTTTTTGTAAAAACCAAAGAACATTTTGGCGGAGGGGTGGATTTTATCCTTCACTCAATAGGCATGAGTATCAACGTGCGTAAAGGTATCCCTTATACCGAAAATAATTACGACTTTACCCACAAAGGCCTTGATATTTCAGCTATCAGCTTACACCGTGTATTGCAGATAGCTATGAAAGAAGATGCTATTAACGAATGGGGATCAGTTGTGGCATTAACTTATATTGCTGGTCAGCGCGTGTTCCCAAATTATAATGATATGGCTGATGGCAAAGCAATGCTGGAAAGCATAGCCCGCAACTTCGGTTATTTTTATGGTATAGAGAAAAAAGTACGTATCAATACCGTATCTCAATCGCCAACACGTACAACTGCAGGTTCAGGTGTTAAAGGTTTTGATGGCTTCATCAGCTATGCTGAAAAAATGAGTCCGCTAGGTAATGCAAGTGCTGATCAGTGTGCTGATTATTGTGTAAGCTTGTTCTCTGACCTGACTAAAATGGTTACCATGCAAAACCTTTTCCATGATGGCGGATTCTCCTTTACCGGCGTTTCACAAGCTGTTATTGAACAGATGGAGAAAGAATAATTGGCAATTAGAGGCTAGAGATTAGTAATTAATAGCTACTACCTCTACCAGATATAAAAAAGGCTCGCAATTCTATTGCGAGCCTTTTTGTTGGGGTAATTAGTTACTAGCTTGAAGGAACCAATACAATTTTAGCAGTTAATGCAACCGGAGCTGTAATAGCTTGTGCACCATTAGCCGACTGTGCATATAATGTAATCAAACCACCAGTAACTGTGTAGCTAAATGATACATTGTTATACACTTCAGGAATTTGTTCATAGGTTTTACCACCATCAAACGTAAAATAGATTATTATACCGCTTGAACTACTACCAAAATTACTGCCTGGCTGAGGTGAGATTGTCGTAGTATAATTTTTACCAGTATCAGCCGTCGCCCAGTTGCTTGGTGTCAGATTTGCATAAATAGTTTGATTGGGTATTACCGCGTAGTTTTTGGTACATGAAGTTGCTAACAACGCCCCGCTGATTAATAATAAGAATAAGATTTTTTTCATAATTTGATGTTGTTATTTTTTGTATAGACCAAAGTTCAGAAAAAAGGTTTAAAAAGATTTAATAATTTAATCCGATTTATTTTTTCTAATCCCATTTTAACATAATTTAACCTTTTAGCCCATTACAAGTAAAAAGTGTTTTAAACATAACGCCATTTTTTGATAATAATTATTTAACCCTCATTGTAACATTTCTTATACCTCTAACTACTAATTTAGCATATTTAATAAATTTGTTTAGCTTATTCTATATAGATATGTCAAAATACCTTGCCTTCCTTTTGCTTTTTATAACCGTTAACAGTTATGCCCAATTTACCATTAGTGGCAGGGTTATAAATAAAACCGACAAAAAACCTGTAGAAGCTGCTGTGGCATTTTTGAATAAAACAGGTATAGCGAGTACAGCAACTGATAGCGGCAGCTTTACATTAAACAATGTACCACAGGGCCATTACCTGCTTTTAGTAACCATAGTAGGCTATGACGGTTATAAGATCCCAATTACTGTAACCGGCAATATGCGTTTACCCCAGATTGAACTAACCCCTAAAAATGAAAGTTTAAATGGTGTTACCGTTAAAGGAAAGTTTAAACCATCGCCATACTATTACCTTTTCAAAGATGAATTTTTAGGCAGTACACTTTTTGCCCGGCAATGCAAAATAGTTAATCCTTGGGCTATTTTGTTTTATAACACCGACAAGCAAGGAAACTACAGTGCAAAATCAAATGATTTTATTGAAATAGAAAATGATGCATTGGGCTACAAAATAAAAGTATTGCTAACCTATTTTACCAAAGATTTTGCGACCGACCAAACAAGTTATGATGGAGACTCCTATTTTGAGGAGATGAAAGGAACCCCTGAACAAGAACGTACATGGGAAAAAAATCGTATGGAATGCTACAGGGGTTCAGTGATGCAATTTTTACGGGCTATATTGGCAGGTACCACCAAACAGGAAGGTTTCCAAATTAGAAAAGCTTATCTGCAAAAAAATCCATACTATGACCCGATGGAGATATATGATGATATGATAGACGATGCATATCTGTATAAAATAACAGATACTACAGTGCGTGAGGAGGATATTTTTAGCAAAACCAATAAACCGGGATTATTTGCACTTACCCGTGGCAGTACTAACCCTAACGCTTGCATGTATATTGAGTATCATGAACCTAATTACGTTATGCAAACTGGCAAAAAAGCACCGCGCGTACCTTGGATATGGGTAAATACAAGCAGCTATATTTTATTTGAGAAGCCTTATACTGTGTTTGACTACAATGGAATTATAAATACCAATGGCAACGTAATGTTCACCGGCTTTTTAGCCGAGGCCCGAGTAGCCAACCAGTTACCTGTAGACTTTCAACCCACACAATAATAAAAAGCTCCTGTAATACTACGGGAGCTTTTTATTTAATAATTTTTGAAGCTTTGCTTATTTCTGCTCTTCTTCTTCAGGCTTTTTATTTTCGCCTTTTCTGTCAATGATCTTAATTTCGTTGGCTTCTTTGTCAAAGTCAACTTCCATTATATCACCTTCAGAAAGTTCGCCTTTAAGTATTTCTTCAGCAATTGGATCTTCCAAATATTTTTGGATGGCTCTCTTTAACGGCCTTGCACCAAACTGCGAATCATATCCTTTTTCGGCAATAAACTCTTTAGCGCTATCAGTAAGCTCAATTTTGTAACCCAGGCTGTTAACCCTGCTAAACAAGTAAGCCAATTCAATATCAATGATTTTAAATATTTCGTCTTTACCTAATGAGTTAAACACGATCACATCATCAATACGATTCAAAAACTCAGGTGCAAAAGCGCGCCTTAAAGCATTTTCAATCACTCCTCTTGAATGTGAATCAGCCTGATTGGTTTTGGCATTAGTGGTAAAACCTACCCCCTGTCCAAAATCCTTCAACTGGCGTGCGCCAATATTTGAGGTCATGATGATGATGGTATTCCTGAAATCAACCTTGCGGCCTAATGAATCAGTCAGTTGTCCTTCATCCAATACCTGTAACAGGATATTAAATACATCAGGGTGTGCTTTTTCAATTTCATCAAGCAATACTACCGCGTATGGTTTACGACGTACCTTTTCGGTAAGCTGTCCGCCTTCTTCGTAACCCACATAGCCCGGAGGCGCTCCTACCAAACGTGATACCGCGAATTTTTCCATGTATTCGCTCATATCAATCTGTATCAGGGCATCCTCGGTATCAAACATAAAACGGGCAAGCTCTTTAGCTAACTCAGTTTTACCAACACCTGTAGGGCCCAGGAATATGAATGAACCAATAGGTTTTTTCGGATCTTTTAATCCGGCTCGGGTACGTTGTATAGCGCGGGTTAATTTCTTTATCGCCTCTTCCTGTCCTATGATCTTTCCGGCAATGGTATCAGCCATGTTCAGCAGTTTCTGGCTATCAGCCTGGCCTACCTTTTGAACCGGTATACCTGTCATCATAGCCACAACTTCAGCAACATTATCTTCTGTTACAGTGTAACGTTTTGATTTTGTTTCAGCTTCCCAAATAGTTTTAGCCTGATCAAGCTCTTCTAATAAATGTTTTTCAGTATCACGCAGTTTAGCTGCTTCTTCATATTTCTGGCTGCGAACTACTTTGTTTTTCTCTATTTTGATCAGCTCAATCTTCTGCTCTATATCTAAGATATTTTGCGGAACATGGATATTGGTCAAATGCACACGTGAACCTGATTCATCCAATGCATCTATCGCCTTATCAGGTAAAAACCTGTCGGTAATATACCTGGTTGTTAAAGAAACACAGGCATTAATAGCTTCGGGAGTATAGGTTACACCGTGGTGCTCTTCGTATTTTTCTTTAATTCTGTTTAGTATCTCGATGGTTTCATCAGGAGTAGCAGGCTCAACCATTACCTTTTGGAAACGACGATCCAAAGCACCGTCTTTCTCAATGTACTGGCGATATTCGTCTAATGTAGTTGCGCCAATGCACTGGATCTCTCCACGTGCCAAAGCAGGTTTAAACATATTTGAGGCATCAAGCGAACCTGAAGCGCCACCTGCACCAACAATGGTATGGATCTCGTCGATGAATAAAATCACATCCGGAGATTTTTCCAGTTCGTTCATTACCGCTTTCATGCGTTCTTCAAACTGACCGCGGTATTTGGTACCTGCAACCAATGAAGCCAGGTCAAGCGTAACTACACGTTTGTTAAATAACACGCGTGAAACTTTACGCTGTACAATCCGTAATGCAAGGCCCTCAGCAATTGCTGATTTACCTACACCTGGTTCACCAATTAAAATCGGGTTATTCTTTTTACGGCGCGACAGGATCTGCGATACACGCTCAATTTCTTTTTCACGGCCAACTATAGGGTCTAAACGTCCGTCTTCAGCTGCTTTAGTTAAATCGCGGCCAAAGTTATCCAGCACAGGTGTTTTTGATTTAATGTCCGATACTTTTTTAGGCTGGCTAAAAGAGTCGTCTTCTTTAAAATCATCTTCACCACCTGTAGGTGAACCGGGCATTTCGTCGGTCACATCATTTTTATGTGATTCAACTTCACCCTTAAATATTTCATAGTTAACATTAAACTGCATTAAAATCTGCGATGCAATGTTATCCTCATCACGTAAAATAGACAGTAGTAAATGTTCAGTTCCGATCACATCACTTTTAAATATTTTAGCTTCAAGGTAAGTTATCTTCAATACTTTTTCTGCTTGTTTAGTTAAGGGGATGCTCCCAATGTGTACATTAGTGCCTATTGTACCTTTTACGGCGTCTTCAACGGCGCGGCGTAGTTTGGCGGTATCAACGGTTAACTCTTTAAGTAATTTAATAGCTACACCGTCTCCATCGCGTATTAATCCGAGTAAAAGGTGCTCTGTACCTATATAATCATGCCCAAGGCGTAAAGCCTCTTCCCTGCTATATTGAATGACATCCTTAACCCGCGGCGAAAATTTAGCTTCCATATATACCTTTCTGATTTTTGTACGTCACTAATTTATAAAATTGTTTGTATAAATAGTGCCTGTTTCTTTACACTTATCAACAATATTGTTGCCAACTTTTATAACTATAATAAAACAGACATTATTATGATGTGCAATCTATTAATTTAGCTCTCATTCAAAGAATAATTATTTACAAAATCTTAACGCATCGCTTTTTTTTACATAAAATCAATACGTTATCTATTTTTGAATATAAATCTATTAAATAGTTTAATACAATAAGTATTAATTTCCCCAAATACGCCAAATGTGGAACAAGTTATACATACAAGTGACATTACGGCATGAACCATACTGACACTATAACCTACCCTTATTATACATACGCAAAAACCTGATAAACTGATTTGCAAACTGAGGATTTTCACTCATCTTTGATTTCTTTTTTAATTTGATACAAATGGCAGACGAGAAGATCATATTTTCAATGGCCGGGGTTAGCAAGATCTATCCCCCGCAAAAAACGGTATTAAAGAATATTTACCTGTCTTTTTTCTATGGTGCCAAAATTGGCGTTATAGGTTTAAATGGTTCGGGTAAATCATCGCTTTTAAAAATAATTGCCGGTATTGATAAAACCAATATTGGCGAGGTTGTATTCTCGCCGGGATATACCGTAGGCTATTTAAGTCAGGAGCCGGAATTGGACCCGGAAAAAACTGTAAGAGAGGTAGTTGAGGAAGGCGTAAGCGAAATTACTGCCTTGCTAAAAGAGTACGAGGACATCAACGAAAAATTCGGTTTACCCGAAGTTTATGAAGATGCTGATGCTATGGATAAACTAATGGCAAGGCAAGGCGAATTACAGGATAAAATTGATGCTGTAAACGCCTGGGAACTGGACACCAAATTAGAGCGTGCAATGGATGCGCTGCGTTGCCCTGAGCCTGATACTAAAATAGGTGTACTATCGGGTGGTGAACGCCGCAGGGTAGCATTATGCCGTTTATTGTTGAAAGAGCCTGATGTTTTATTGCTTGATGAGCCCACTAATCACCTGGATGCAGAGTCGATAGATTGGCTGGAGCAGCATTTAAAACAATATAAAGGAACAGTTATAGCTGTAACCCACGACCGTTACTTTTTAGATAACGTTGCCGGATGGATACTGGAACTTGACCGTGGTGAAGGTTTACCATGGAAAGGAAATTATTCCTCATGGCTCGACCAAAAATCAAAACGCCTGGCACAGGAAGATAAAACTGAAAGCAAACGCCAAAAAGCGTTGGAGCGTGAACTGGAATGGGTGCGTATGGGGGCAAAAGGCCGCCACACTAAATCAAAGGCCCGTTTATCCAACTATGATAAATTAGCATCGGAGGAAACTAAGGACAGGGAAGAAAAATTGGAGCTGTTCATTCCGCCAGGCCCACGTTTGGGTAATGTGGTGATTGAGGCCAATGGTGTAAGTAAATCTTATGGCGACAAGTTATTATTTGATAACCTGAGCTTCTCGTTACCGCCTGCGGGTATTGTTGGCATCATCGGCCCGAATGGAGCAGGTAAAACAACGCTATTCCGCTTAATTACCGGGCAGGACCAGCCAGATGCCGGGACTTTCCGTGTAGGCGACACTGTAAAGCTGGGCTATGTAGACCAGATGCACGATGACCTTGATCCTAACAAATCTGTTTGGGAAAATATTACCGATGGAAACGAAACCATTATGGTAGGTAACCGCCCAATTAACTCAAGAGCCTATGTATCGCGCTTTAACTTTAATGGCGCCGATCAACAGAAGAAGGTAAGTGTAATATCAGGTGGTGAACGTAACCGGGTTCATTTATCAATCACACTTAAAAAAGGATCGAACGTATTATTACTGGATGAGCCCACCAATGATATTGATGTGAACACCCTGCGCGCACTGGAAGAAGCACTGGAAAACTTTGGCGGCTGCGCAGTAGTTATCAGTCACGACCGTTGGTTTTTAGACAGGATATGTACACATATACTGGCATTTGAAGGTAATTCACAGGTCTATTTCTTCGAAGGTAATTATTCGGATTATGAGGAGAACCGCAAGAAACGTTTAGGTGATATTGCACCGAAAAGAATTAAGTATAAAAAGTTGACGGTGTAAGATTATTGCCAAAGTAAAAACGCCTGTATATCAGGCGTTTTTTATGTTAAAATATTAAATTACAAAAATCTAAATCTTGTTACTTGTGGCTAATACTTATACTCAAATCCATATCCAGTGTGTAATAGCTGTTAGATATCGTCAATCCCTTATCCAAAAAGAATGGAAAGAAAGATTGCATAAATATATCACTGGCATCATACAAAATTATGGGCATAAAATGCTTGCTATTAATAGTATGCCAGATCATTTACATATATTTTTCGGATTTAGACCCAATCAATCACTTGCCGATCTGATGCGAATAGTAAAAGGTGAATCATCAGAATGGATAAACAACCAACAATTTAACGGTTCTGTTTTTAGGTGGCAGGAAGGATATGGCGCATTTTCATATTCACGCTCACAAGTCCAAACCGTTACAAATTATATATTGAATCAGGAAGAACATCATAAGAAAAGAACATTTTCAGAGGAATATGAGGAATTTTTAAAGAATTTTGAGATTGAATATGATGAACGATACCTTTTTAAATTACCCGAATAAGATTTCGCTGCATAAGTATTGCCCCTACAGGGCAAAAAGATATCTATCTTATTTTTTCTACCAACATTTAGCTCCTACGGAGCCGCGTAACCTGTAGGGATTAAACGTTAATATAAAAAATATAACTTCTACCAGCATTTAGCTCCTACGGAGCCGCGTAACCCTGTAGGGATTAAACGTTGATAGAAAAATTAACTTCTACCAACATTTGGCTCCTACGGAGCTGCGTAATCCCGTAGGGATTAAACGTTAATAGAAAAATATAACTTCTACCAACATTTAGCTCCTGCGGAGCTGCGTAATCCCGTAGGGATTAAACGTTGGTAGAAAAATATATAGAATGCTGTTCTTCGTGCCTCAGGTACAAAACATCTACAAATATTTAATTCCTACGGGATTTCATTCAAGGTTAAGCAAGCTCCGTAGGAGCTAAATGTTGGTAGAAAATAATATATAACAATACCCTTCGTGCCGTAGGCACGAAACAGCTCTTGCAAATTCTGCAGCACCTACTTCCAAACATCCATTATCGGGCTGGCATTTTGATCATCATCAGCCGGCAACTTATACATTGCCTCCAGGGTGTGCAGCACATTATAATGGGTTATATGCTCGTTGTATTTGCCTGTTTTTACATTTGCACCATAAAAAATGGTAGGTATCTGGTTAACGGCAGTACGTGAATCGTCCTCATCAAAAGTTATAATAAGCAAACTATCATGGGTTTTTGCCCATTCAGCATACTTAGCAATATTTTCCTTTAACCATTTATCACCACGTTGTATAGCTGCATCATCGCCGGGTGCACCAATGTTATGCATATCATTGTCCATATCCGGGATCACAAATGCTACAGTAGGCAGTTTATCATAATCTGTAGGAAAATATCCCATAGGCAAGCTAGCTGATGCTGGTATATTGTTGGCTTTAGTACCGATCCAATTTACCCAGGGTGAATGTTTGCGCGCGTACAAATATTGACCGGTTAAAGTACTGGTTTTATAATAGCACGGAAGATAGCCTACCGACGGCATGGTTTGCGCGTAACCTTTAAAGGTAAAGCCCTTGACGATCAATGCCGCGCCCAAATTAGGCGTAGTGTAGGGTGTTTCATTAGCTAAACATCTGTCGTCCGTAATTCCATGGGTACTGCCGGAGAACAATGCCAGGTAATTGGGCTGACTAGGATGCCCTATTCCATGCGAATCGGTAAACAAGGCACCATTTTGTGAAAGCCAGGTTATATAAGGTGAATTTTTAGACCCGATCAATGCATCGTAGTCATGGTTTTCTTCAATTACAACTATAACGTGTTTGTATTGCGGTATAGCAGGCGCAGGTTTATGGTTTGTGAATGCTAAGCAGGCAATAGCCGCTAAAATGGATAATACTAAGGGGTATTTCATTGTTTTAATGTTCCAATTATATAAATGCAATAATAAACCATCCATCATGATTTATTATTGCTGTATTAATATTGTTACTACTACCAAACTTTAACTCTTGCACTATCCGGGCGGTACATTTTATTGCCGGGTTTCACGTTAAAGGCTTTGTAAAACGATGGCATGTTTGACATAGGCCCGTTAGTACGATACATAGGCGGCGAATGGGGATTGGTGCTGATAGACATCCTTGTCTTCTCGTCACTTATCTTGGTACGCCACACCTGCGCTAACGACAGGAAGAAACGCTGATCGGGTGTAAAACCATCAATTTTTGTATCACTTTTTCCTTCAGGTGTTCTTTTAAAGGCTTCATAGGCAATGGCCATACCGCCATTATCTGCCAGGTTTTCACCTTGTGTAAGTTTACCGTTAACATGCAGGTTATTTAACACGGTATAACCATTATATTGGTTAATGAGTACTTGTACTCGCTCTTTAAACTTAGCTGCATCTTCTGGGGTCCACCAGTCTTTCAGATTACCATCCTTGTCATACTGCCGACCCTGATCATCAAAGCTATGAGTCATTTCGTGGCCTATTACTACACCAATAGCGCCGTAGTTAATGGCATCATCGGCATCCTTATCAAAAAATGGAAATTGCAGTATCCCGGCCGGAAAAACGATCTCATTATTATACGGATTATTATAGGCATCAATAGTTTGTGGGGTCATTTCCCATTCAGTTTTATCAACCGGTTTGTTTATTTTCTTTAGTTCATCATTATAATTATGCTTCGCGATGGATTGCATGTTCTCATAATAGTTATTCTTATTAATAACTACATCATCATAATTTTTCCACTTATCAGGATAACCTATCTTTTTGCTGAATGCTGCCAATTTTTCAAGCGCTTTTTGTTTGGTTACAGGGCTCATCCAATCCAATTTCTCGATACGTGACTTATAAACCGACTGCAGGTTATTTACCAGGTCGAGCATCCGTTTTTTTGCATCAGGCGGAAAGTATTTAGCTACGTATAATTGACCAAGCAGTTCACCCAGTCCATTATCTATCACCTCAACCATATCTTTCCAGCGTTCCTTTTGCTGTTTCTGGCCATTCAACACTTTACCATAAAATTCGAAATGCGCATCCCTGAAACCTTTGCTTAGTGATGATGATGCACCATCCAATGCCATAAAGTCAAGCTTATCTTTCCAGATTTCAATAGGCTGAGTTTTTAATAAGTTATCCAACGCTATATAATACTTTGGCTGCCCAACCAATATAGTATCGGTATGTATATTCATTAGTTTCAGCACATGCACAAAATCTATATCGGGTATTTGCTTCTGAAAATCCTTTACTGCAAATTTATTGTAGTTTTTAATCGGGTCACGCAGATCAGTTGGTGTCGAGTGCGATTGGGCAATGGCTGTTTCCAGCTTTAATATATCAGCGGCTTTCTTAGCAGCAGACGCAGCATCAACCCCAGTTAAAACAAACAGTTTGGTAATATAGGTAACATAAGCAGCGCGAATTTTCACCGATGCCGAGTCAGTATTAAAATAATAATCTCTTTCAGGCAGTTCCAATCCGGTTTGGTCAAAATGGGCTACGTTCATCTTGCTATTCTTATCATCGGGCGCAGTATAAAAACCAAACAAAAAGCCATCGCCATCATTAAAAGTACTTGCCGATACATCAATCAGCTGCTTGTAATCCTTTATTGCGCTAATTTTTGCCAGCAGCGGCTTAATGGGTTCATAACCCAATTTATCAATTGCGGTGGTATCCATACCGCTCAAATACAGGTCGCCAACCTTTTGCTCCTTGCTGCCCTTGGGATTATCCTGCTTCGATACATCCTCTAAAATGCCATGCAGCTCATTGCGGTTATCTACCATCATTTTATACATACCACCCGCACCGGTTTCCGATGGTGGTATCTTAGTATTTTTAAGCCAGGTACCATTGGCATATAAAAAAAGATTATCAGCAGGGTTTACCGTTGTATCCATGCCTGTTTTATCAAAAAACACGGTACGTTTTGGTGCTTCGGACGATTGATCTTTGGATTGATGATTACAAGCTGTGAGTACTAACAATGGCAAAGCCGCCGACACCCATTTAGTTATTTTCATGATTTAATATTGAGGCAATTAAAATAAAGCAGCAAAATACACAATACCACTCATATGTAAATACTATGACTGAAAATACTTTCGTTTATAGTATATCGACACAAGTTGTTAAAAATCAATTGAATGTTAACAAATAAATCACACACTTTTAACGTTAATATGGAACCTTATCGCTTATTTTTATAAACCTGAAAATCAGGTTGTAACAAATTAACTTAAATCAATTTTTATGACCTGGAGAAAATTCAGCGGCGAGATCATCCAATCGCCCATTATTGAAGAGGTTGAAAATGCAATTGAAAGGGAAGCATTGCTTGGCAACAAGCTTAAAGTTTGTATCGGCACCGATTCGCAGGTAAAAGGTAACGTCACCGATTTTGCCACGGTTATTGTTTTTTTACGCGAAGCCCGGGGCGGATTTATGTTCATCCATCAGGAACGTACCTCCCAAAAAATGAGCATTAAAGAACGTATGCTTAGCGAAGTGCAAAAATCTATCGACATTGCCTACAAACTTTGTGACTTGCTTGATCTGTACGATGTTGACCTTGAAGTACATGCCGATATTAATACCAATCCAATGTTTAAATCAAACCAGGCCCTGCATGAGGCTATGGGTTACATTTTAAGCATGGGCTTTGTATTTAAGGCTAAACCCGAGGCTTTTGCCAGCTCGTACTGCGCTAATAAGATGGTGCAGTAAAAGGTTGTTTTGAGCAGTTTTTTTAGTCTGCTACAACATCGCTATGGAATTTTTCCCGCTAATATTGGCTCCGCTTTCCGCAGGGCCCGGCAAACCTACCCTCCAATCCAAACCGAAAATTACCATTCCTTGCCACGCCAATAGATAAATAGCATCTGTTATATTTGTATCTATATGGAACCGATTACCGTACGCACTGCTACAATAAATGACCTTGACACACTTTTGCGTTTTGAACAAGGTGTAATTACTGCCGAGCGCCCTTTTGATGAAACAATAAGAACCGGGGACATCAATTATTATGATATTGTACACCTGATAAACGCGCCGCATATTGAAATTGTGGTGGCCCAAACAGGTGATAAATTAATTGGCAGTGGTTATGCCCGCATTGAAGATTCAAGGCTTTACCTGAATCATAAACAGCATGCCTATTTAGGTTTTATGTATGTTGAGCCTGAATACCGTGGCAGAGGCGTAAACAAAATGGTTATTGAAACCCTGAAACAATGGTCAATAAGCCGGGGAATGGTTGAACTGCGATTAGATGTTTACCATAATAATGCACCTGCTATAAAGGCTTATGAAAAAGTTGTATTTTCGCCGCTTTTACTCCAAATGCGAATGGATATAAAATAATTATCATTTAAAGCAAATAATCAAAACAATACAACTGTTTTACAACTTTACTAAGGGTGAAGACATACCACTTAAAGTTTGAGCAGCACCTACCCATTCCTTTAGCTGAAGCCTGGAACTTTTTTTCATCCCCGGTAAATTTATCGAAGATCACGCCGCCCCAAATGAAGTTTGTGGTAACATCTGACTATGATGAAAACACCAAAATGTATCCGGGTATGATCATTACCTATAAAATAACACCTTTGTTGGGGATAAAAATGAACTGGATGACAGAGATCACCCATGTTAAGGAGGATGAATACTTTGTTGATGAGCAACGCTTTGGCCCTTATGCATTATGGCATCATCAGCATCATTTTAAAGAAATAAAAGGCGGCGTATTAATGACCGACCTATTAAACTATGCTATACCCTATGGCGTTATAGGCCGCTTAGCAAACGAGGTACTGGTTGAAAAACAGATCAAAAATATTTTCGCCTATCGCACCCAGGAAATTGTGAAGTTATTTGGAGCGTTTAAGGTTAGGGATTAGTGAGTGGTTGATTGGGTTAGATTAGGTTTATTGAGTTAAGTAAGCAATTTAACCAACAAACCGCCACCTAACAAATTAATTCAACCCAATCAACTACTCACCTAATCAACCCAATTAACCACTCTCTATTTAGGATGATACTTCGAATCACTTAATATTTTCTGTTCATCCGTTTCGGCCATTAACCGGGGCAGGGTGATGTCGGGATGCTTATCCATGTATTTTCTCACTATCTGCCAGCCTATCCATATACCCAATTTAGGGGCCGATTCATTGTTTTCGCCCACGCCGGGGGTGAATGGGGCAACTGTTAAGTACTTCTGTATTTTAGGGTAATCGGTTTCATACAATAAATTCTGATCTAAAAAATACCCCCATATACTTGATTCAAACTTATTGCACCATGCCAGTTGCTTGGTGGTATATTGAATTTTAACGGAGTCTTGTACATCAGGCAACAACTGATCCATCATATACATGATCTTACCATTGTAGATCATTTTCGTGAGCAAAGTCCCGTTATCGTCATTCTCGGGGAACATATTTTCCCTCAGCATGGTTTCAACAACCCGAGGCGTTATGTTATCAGGAGTAAAATTACGTGACATATAACGCGGATAAGCTTCGGTTAATGCCGGATAAAACCTTGAATTAGCCCCTAAAAACAGATCCAGCCCCACGCCAATATAGCCATTACCAATAGTTGTTTGCGCCTGAAACCCCGAGAAATAAGCATATACCTTAGGCAGTTTTTGCTGGGGGAAATAATATTTTATTCGCCTGAAAGCATCTGTTAATTCTGCATTCTGCTTATCCACATTGGGGTAAACAGAATCAACATCGTGTTTCAGATCGAGATATGGCTGCGCTTTTAAAACATCGCGCACATTTTGAAAATAGGCTGTATCCTTTACGTTAATATCATCAACCTGTAGTATCAGCGCCAAAAAATCACGGTAAAAAATACCGTACTTATTTTCGAGGAAAGTAACTTGTTGGTTCATGGGTTTTACACCTAACGCATTAAAGTCTTTATCAAAACGTTCAATTGTCACATCAATGTGAATATTACTTACATCAACTTTTTTATGACGGTTACAGGCCGAGAGTAGCAGGCCGATGAAAAAAATTGAATAAATTTGTGTTTTAATGTTTAGAGTAGAGATCATTTTTATACTTTGAGCAAAATTAAGTTTTTTCTTCACTATCTATCCATACAATGAAAATTGCACTAGCGCAACTTAACTATCATATAGGTAACTTTGAATCAAATACTGCCAAAATTATTGATCACATTAATAAGGCCCGCCAAAATGGTGCCGACCTGGTTGTTTTTGCTGAATTATGCGTCTGCGGATACCCTTCACGTGATTTTTTAGAGTTCGATGAATTTATTGACCTGTGTGACCAATCGGCACAAAAAATTGCAGCAGCTTGTACAGATATGGCTTGCATCATTGGCATACCTACTTTTAATAATAATTCCGAAGGTAAAGATCTGTGGAACTCAGCCTATTTTATTGAGAATGGCAAGATAAAAGCTATAGTCAATAAAGCATTGTTGCCTAACTACGATATTTTTGATGAGTACCGATATTTTGAACCATCAACAGAATTTAGCTGTATCGATTTTAAGGGGCATCGCATAGCCTTAACTATTTGCGAAGACTTGTGGAATAATATTGAGAACCCGCTGTATGTTACCCGGCCAATGGATATATTGATTAAGCAACAGCCGGATGTAATGATAAATATCGCGGCATCGCCATTTGCGGTGAACCATGATATTGAGCGTATTGACATTTTAAGAGATAATGCAAGCAGATATAATTTGCCCTTATTTTATGTAAACCAGGTTGGCGCACAAACTGAATTAATATTCGACGGCGGGTCATTAGTATATGACAAAACCGGCAAACTAGTTGATGAGCTGCCTTACTTTGAAGAGAACCTGGCTTATTATACTTTAAATGATGATGCATCCATCACCTTTGAGCATACCCCTACCCTGAAAGTTGAGCGCCCATGTAATATTGAACAAATACATCAGGCTGTGATATTAGGCATCAAGGATTATTTTTATAAATCAGGGTTCAGCCGGGCCATATTGGGATTATCAGGCGGGATTGATTCTGCCGTGGTATGCGCTTTGGCTGCCGAAGCATTAGGGCCCGAAAATGTAATGGCGGTTTTATTGCCATCGCGCTTTTCATCAGACCACTCTTTGAAAGATGCGGAGGATTTGGTTAAAAACCTGGGTTGCATGAGTGAAACCATTGCGATAAAAAATGTAACCAAAGCTTTTGAAACCGCGTTATCTCCGCAGTTTAAAAATTTACCATTTAACATTGCTGAAGAAAATATACAATCGCGCAGCAGGGCTATATTGCTGATGGCTATGTGCAACAAGTTTGGCTATATATTGTTGAACACCTCTAACAAAAGCGAAGCCGCAGTTGGCTACGGAACTCTCTATGGCGATATGTGCGGCGGTATTTCAGTTATTGGTGATGTTTACAAAACACAGGTATTTGAGTTGGCCCGATACATCAACCGTGAACGGGAGATCATCCCTGAAAACTCCATTATCAAACCACCATCTGCCGAATTAAGGCCCGATCAGAAAGACAGCGATTCATTGCCCGAATATGATATACTGGATAAAATAATTGCTGAATATGTTGAGAACAGGTGTTCATCAGCAGAAATAATTAAGATGGGTTACGATGAGCACACGGTTAGACGCACCATTAAATTAATTAATCTGGCCGAGCATAAAAGGTATCAAACCCCACCTATTTTAAGGGTATCGTCCAAAGCATTTGGCATGGGTAGGAGAATGCCTATTGTTGGGAAATATTTGTCGTAGGTTACATTGTCATTGCGAGCGATAGCGTGGCAACCTCGTCGCTTGTATAGGAATGGGACGAGATTGCCACGCTATCGCTCGCAATGACATCTTTTTTATAAAGTTTTTTTACTAATCATACCAGCCCTCACTCAAATCACCCCACGACGGGTTACCATCAACAATGAGATTAATTTTCTTCTGGCGTGACCCTGCTTTCAGTTGCTTTTCCCGGCTAATAGCATCTTGTATCCATTGATATTCTTCATAATAAACCAGTTTATTACATTCATACTTTGCAGTAAAACCTTTAAATACTTTTGCTTATGCTGCCAAACCCTATCTTGCAAATCGCTGGTTACGCCGATATACAATACCGTATTTGATTTATCGGTAATAATATAAATACAATACTCATGAATCTTCACTACTTAATAATACTTACGGCTGATAAACAAACTTATACCCTATCCCTCTAACCGTTTGCAGGTATTGCGGTGAGTCAGCATTGTTCTCGATCTTTTTGCGGAGGCGAACAATATGCATATCAAGGGTACGGGTATTTACATCGGCATTGTAACCCCAAACTTCCATCATTAGCTCTTCACGATTAATTACCTTGTTCTGATTTTTCAGAAAATAGAGCAATATCCTGTTCTCTAATATAGTAAGCTCTGTTTTTTTGCCGTCTTTTATCAGCAAATGTGTATTTGGCAAATGCTCCATGTTGGCAAAACGATAGGATTCAGACTTCTCATTATTTAACGAAAACTTGATCTTGTTATCAATCATGGCCACCAGCACATCCATATTAAATGGCTTGGTTATATAGTCGGACACACCAAAATTGTAAGCTTCTATCTTATCAACATCCTGCCCTTTGGCAGTCATCATAATAATAAGTTTATCAAAGCCTTTTGCACGTACACTGGTACAAACTTCAGACCCTTGCTTACCGGGCATCATCCAATCGAGCAAAACAATGTCGGGTTGTTCATTTAGTATGATGGCTTCGGCTTCATCACCATTACTGGCTTCTAAAACTTTGTATCCTTCTGACTGCATCCGCTCTGCAACCAGGAACCGCAGGTTCTCATCATCCTCTGCCAGTGCAATTTTTATTTCCTTGTTCATATTTTAATTGTCGTTTGGAAGCACAACTATAAATTCAGATCCTTGGTCAACCTTACTATTTACAGTTATTTCTCCGTTCATAAAATTAACTAACTCTTTACAAAATGCCAAACCAAGCCCTACACTACCATTTTGATTATACTGGTTTTCCAGCCTGTAAAATTTATTAAATATATTATTTAATTCAGCTTTTGGTATACCTATACCCTTGTCAGCAAATGAGAATATCACATTCCGCCTGTCTTTGCTAATAGTTAAATGAAGCTCCTTTTTTTCGGGATGCGAGTATTTATAGGCATTTTCCATCAGGTTTTGGAACACACTACCTAACAACACCGGATCAGCGTAAATAGTTGTCACATCTTTTATCTGTGCATTCAGCTTAAAATCCGGATACTTCATTTTAAAGCTTTCTATGTATCTTTTAGCAAAGTCTTTTATATTGATCTCTTCTTTTTTAATATCGATAGATTTATTTTCCAGTTGCGTGAATGATAAGAGCTTGTTCATTAGCTCATTCAGCTTGTCTGCTTCTTCATCTAAAATTTTACCGTAATGTTTCAGTTGCCTTTCTGATAACTCTCCACCGCCCTTTAAGTTTGACCCTGCAATTTTTATTACACTTACCGGTGTTTTAAATTCATGAGTAAAATTGTTAATGAAATCATACTGCAGCTTAAACAACCTTAGATTTATTTTTAAGTTACGATAAATAAGATAGCCTATTAATACCAAAAACAGGTAGATAAGCAACACTATTCCCCCGATGGGCATAAACCGACGATTAATTTCGGCTGTAAGGTATCCTTTAGCCGATTTAAAATATAGTTTGTAATTTGAAAACGCACCCGGGAAAGCTACCTCTGTGGTAATGTTGTTGCCGGCATCATTTTCGAGCGGGTAATAAACCACCGGTTTTATTGAAATGCTCTGATATAATTCTTTGTGCGGATTTTGCACCTTTAACAAATACGGATCAAGCAAAAATGTCATCATATTTTGCTTATAGGCAACACCCGGCTGTGAATTCTGCTGCAGTTCGCGGTATATCTTTACATCTTCGCGCCGCAAAATATTCATGTAGCTTATTTTATCGGGCTTAACATCATAAAACGTTTTAAATATCTCGTCGGGAGTTGAGGCATGAGAGGTATCAGAATAAGCAATATAATCATACAGCTTACCTGCCATATTATTGAAGTCCTCATCATTAACCAGCGTCCTTTTTTGCACCCCCTTAACCACCCCATTATGTAATTGGTATTGATAAACCGAGTTAATGGCAATTGATAAATTATTACCGTCCCTCTTTTCAATTGGTTTACTGCCTATTGAAATTTCATAAAAATCAATTTTGCGCACAAAAGGATAATCATGAAAAACACTAAATGAATAATTGGCTGCCGATGAAAAAGTGAGATAGCCCTGGTATAGAGTTATTTCGGGTATTTTGTTCAGAAAGAACTCATTATAAGGCTTAACGGTTTCTTCAAGCACATCAATTTTTTTTGATGCAAACTCATTCTCTACATATTTTGCGGTAAGGTTATACGAAATTACCAAAGCTATTACCAATGATATAGAGATCAATACCATAAAAGCAATGATCAACGAAAAATTCTTGCGGTAAACGCCCTTATGTGCTTTCATGAAAATGTGGATTAAGGTTTAACCCGCATGTTACTATCCAGAAATTTTTCTATCTCGCCATACATCTGCATCTTATTACGCTCGCTTCTGAAAAATGCCCGTTCATTTTCTTTTAAATAGTATTCCACCGGCACCCCCTGCTTACGCAGTTGAATAACAAACTGGTTTAATTCGCTAATGTTTGCACGTGGGTCTTTTGCTCCCTGGAATATCAACAGTGGAACTTTTATTTTATCGGTATGAAATACCGGCGATATGGCTCTTAGTTGGTCGGCATCAGTTTCGGGATTGCCAACCATTTCATACATCATTTGTAACGATGGCTTAAAGTATGGAGGCGCATCCTTTATATAAGTGAAAAAGTTGATGAGCCCGTATTGTACAATAGCGCAATTATATAAACCGGGATGAAAAGAAACGCCATATAATGCTGAAAAACCGCCGAACCCCCCGCCAAATATGGCTATCTTTTGAGGATCGGCTGTTTTATTGGCAATAAGCCAGTGTACACCATCCGTTATATCCTGTTGTATTTTGCCGCCTGCCTGTTTAAAGCCCGCGCTATGAAAAGCTTTTCCATAACCTGTTGACCCCCGATAATTAACCTGGAAAACTGCATAACCCCTGTTAGCCAAAAACTGCACCTCAGGGTTATAACCCCATGAATTGCGGCTCATCGGTCCAAAAGGCCAATCGTGTGGTATTACTACTACAGGCAAATTGGTTTTGCTTGTTCCCTTTGGCAGCGTAAGATATCCGTTTATCGTTGTTCCATCACTTGCCTTATAAGAGATGGGGCGCATAGAACATAATTCGGCAGGATCTATTTTTGGATTTACTTCACCCAGTTTTGTTAATTTGCCGCTGCCGCGCTCATATAAATAAAAAGTACCAGGGTTATGGTCGGTATAAACATTTATAATAAACTTGTTTTCTGCACTATCCCTATCAATAAGCTTTATTTCATTACACTTTAGTTTCTGCTTTAATAAATTGTAAATAGTTGCAAAATTATTGTTGAAAAAATGCACCTGCGGCCATGACTCTTCCCACGCAGCATACTCCAGGCGATGTTTGTTTTTGGAGTACTCAACGGTCAATATATCAGCCTTATCATTGGCATATATTACTTTCACTTCTTTACCATTTTCGGCATTAATTTCAACAAGAGCGGTTTTATCACGGTTAACATTTGAGAGGGCATAAAAATCATTTTTAACCCCGGTAAATGCTATCGGTTCAACCCGGTCTTTAAAATTGTTTACTATAATACGTTTAAAAGGCGCATCATCATTTGCACGGTAAAGTATGGTTTCATTAACCCCGTCTGATGCTTTTACCAAGCGTATTTTACCATCGTCATCAGGGAACCATTCTGTAAAATTGCCCGGGTTCACCAAATATGGTTTTAACTCGCCTGTTTTTACGTTTAGTTTATAAATATCAATATTACCGGGGTCGCGTTTATTCATCCCAATGGTGATCACATCCGGCTCCATTTTACTACGGCTCAGTATGCGTATTCGTACTTTGTTTTCTGAAAGCAGTAATTTAACCTTTAGTGTATTCAGATCTAGGGCAAAAATCTTAAACTCGTCAGCAGTTACAACATCCTGTGTAAAAACTATCTGGTTGTCATAGGTCCAGTAATAATCACGTACCGAATAGCCTTCAAAGCCAGTTGCCATTCGTTCTTTTCCATCCGAAACTGATTGAATAAATAAGTTTTGTTTATCCTTATTCGATTCAAAATAGGAAACATATTTGCCGTCGGGAGATATTTTAAAAAGGCTTTTTTGCGGCGTTTGAAAAAAATCGCTGATGGGTATTTCAACAGGTTTATTGCCCCGGCATGAGCAAAAACCAATTGTAATAAGCATGAAAAATAATATTCTGAACCTTGTTAACATCTTAAAAAAATAGCCTCAATAGCTTTAATCAGGTTAAATTATACAAATTAGTTTAGGTTATATATATGTCACTATAATTTTACCCATTAATCTTTGTTTAAATATTAACCACGGCAGGGGATTCCATGGTCATAATTAGTTATTTTTGAGTGATATGAAGCGTTTTTGTGTTTTTATTTGGTTTATAATTCTCGGCTTTTCAAAAGCTTTTTCCCAGACTGATGATGCACAGTTAGCTGCGCAATATGCGGCTAACGGCGAACCTCAAAAAGCACTTGAAATATATCAAAAATTGTACAAACAAGATAATGAGAATTATTACTCATCGTATGTTAAATGCCTGCTGAGCCTTAAAAAATTTAACGATGCGGAGAATATCTCCCAAAAGATGATCCGAAAATATCCCGGTAACACTGAATATGTGATAACATTGGGCACCATCTACATACAAAGCGGCAATACAGATAAAGCCAATCAATTATATAACGACCTGATCAAAAACTTGCAGACAGATCAAAGCATTTTCACCAGCGTAGCCGGTGAGTTTTACCAGAACTCAAATATTGATTACGCCATAAAGACGCTGGAGCAGGGCCGTAAAACATTGCATAACGATAATTTATTCTCATTTGAATTACTCACGCTTTACCGGTACAAGGGCGACAAAATTGCATTGACCGAAGAATATCTAAATTTTTTACCCTCAAACCCCGCATATTTACCACAGGCTGAAAATATATTATCGGGCATATTTGACGGCGAACCTGATTATGATATGTTCAAGGCGGCATTACTTAAAAGGGTTCAAAAAAGTCCGGAGGTTACACTATATATTGATCTGCTGATATGGCAGTACTTGCAGCAAAAAGATTTTGACCAGGCACTAAACCAGGCGTTGGCCTTAAACCGCAGGAATAATGATGATGGCAGCAGTATTTTTGAACTGTGCCGTACACTAACCGGCAACCAGGCTTATGACGCGGCGATCAGAGGCTACCAATATCTTATTGATAAGGGCCAATCCAGCCCATTTTATATCCCTGCAAAAATTGAATTGATCAACACAAAAAACTTAAAGATCACATCTGGAAAGTATATTCAAAGCGATCTGCTGGGCCTGGAAAAAGATTATAACGACTTGCTGACAGAGTTTGGCAAAAACAGCAGTACTGCTTTTGCTATGCAAAAGCTGGCTGATCTGCAGGCTTTCAAACTTCACCAGTTTGCTGATTCACAAAAACTGCTTGAAGATGTTATTAATGTCCCGGGTATCCGTCCCGAATTGCTTGCCTCATGCAAGCTTGACCTGGGGGATGTTTATTTGATAACTGGCAAGCAGTGGGATGCCACTTTACTATACAGCCAGGTTGAACAAGATTTCCCGAACACCGACATTGGGCAGGATGCCAAATTCAGGAATGCGAAACTATCCTATTATACTGGTGACTTTGCCTGGGCCAAAAGGCAGTTGGATGTGTTAAAGGCAGCTACCTCGCAATTGATCGCTAATGATGCACTTAATTTATCGTTGTTGATATCTGATAACCTGGTGGCTGACAGCAGCGGTGCCGCGCTAAAAATTTATGCCCGTGCTGACTTACATATTTTTGCCGAGGAACCCGATAAAGCTGTAAAGACATTAGACAGCATTGATAAAAAATTCCCTGGTAATGCGCTTACTGATGATATTTTAATGGCAAAAGCACGCATACTTATCCAGCAAAAAGACTATGCTGATGCGGTGCCGTTGTTAAAGAAAATATATGAGGTACACCCCGCCAATCTCTGGGCTGATGATGCCGTTTTTATGTTGGGCGATATTTATGAAAATCAGCTATCAGATAAAAACACCGCTAAAACTTATTACCAAAAGATAATTACCGAATATCCCGGTAGTTTATGGATAAATGAAGCGCGTAAACGGTTTAGAACGATAAGAGGTGATGAACCGGCTTCATAATATAACCGGTGTCACACTGAGGCACTCGAAGTGTGAGGGCAAAGGCCTTTACGCTTATGTTTCGAGCACCTCAGCATTACCCTGCTCCGCCCCTCTTGTCGGAAGGGCTCACACACTTTTATGGAATATTATTTTATACTCAAAAGTTCAGAATAACACCTCATCTAAATTTTCGTATTTTTGCACCAATGATAATTTACAACGAAACCATAATTGTAGAAGAAGCCATTTACGATGAATGGCTTAAATGGATGAAAGAGGTACATATACCTTCGGTAATGGCTACCGGCTTTTTCCTTTCCTATAAAATATTGGCTGTGATTGATTCGCCTAACGAGGGCAAAACCTGCTGCATACAGTACTACACTGATGCGCATGAACATATCAAAGGTTTTTACAACAATCATTTAGGTGGGATACATGCCGTGCATCAGCAACGGTACGAAAATAAGTTTGTGTTATTTAACACGCTTATGGAAACTATTGACGAAGGATAGATTTTTTAGTTGGAGGTGGAAAGTTAAAAGTGGAAGTTTTTGCCTTGTTCACTTTAAACTTTCAACTTTAGACTTTCAACCTCAGTTAATACGCAAATCCCTCGGCATACGGCCGCGTAATAAATAGTCAGCTATTTTATCATTACCATTATTTCTGGCTCTTTGGGCGGCAGCATTCCAGTCATAAACGCAGTTTATCTGTTCAACACTGATCCCATTTTCATCAGCATTTATTATGGCGTACTTGGCATGCGGTGTCATTGATTCCATCGCAAAACGATATTCGCCGTTACCCAGATAAGCAGGTAAGCCTACACTGCCGGGGTTTACAATTATTTTTCCGTTTGATAAATACACCACCCTATTTACATGCGAGTGCCCGCAAAGTATTACACGTTGGTTAATGTGCTTGGTTTTTTCTATCAAATCTTCATCATTATAAATAAAAACACCATGCTCGGTAACCTTTTCCAATAAATACTCATTATCACTTTCGGGCGTACCGTGGCAAACGAATATCAGATCATCAACAATGGTTGTTTTGGGCAGATCTTTTAGCCAGGCAATTGTTTCATCCATTAACTCTGCTCTTATGCGTGGCATGCCTTCTTTATCCGTATTGTCGACAATTTCCCTGTCGGTATTGCCGCTGATGCAGATCATGGGGTTGGCTTTCAATATATCGGCCGTTTTTCCGGGTTCAAGCGCACCAAAAAAATGATCGCCAAGGTTGATAATGGTATCGATATTGCGTGCTTTAATATCATTTAAAACAGCTAGCAATGCGGCTGAGTTACCATGAATGTCGCATATGATGGCATATTGTTTCATAGTCTGGTTAAAAGTAGAAAGTTAAAGGTTAAAAGTTGATTCCTTTATATTTAAATTGACTTTCTACTTTACCTTTCAACCTTCTAGTTTCTCCCTATTTTGAGATCAGATTATACAACTCATCCAATTTTGGCGAGAGCACAATTTCAATTCTTCTGTTCTTGGCGCGGGCCTCTTCTGTATCGGCTGGATCAACCGGCTGGTACTGGCTTTTACCGGTAGCGGTTAAACGCTGCGGATCAATTTTCTCAACCTCAGTTAGGTAACGTGTTACTGATGTTGCACGCAATACGCTCAAATCCCAGTTATCTTTTATCTGGCCCAGGTTAATTACTTTCTTGTCGTCAGTATGGCCTTCAACGGCAATGGTAATTTCTGGCTGTTTGTTCAGCACTGCCGCTAACTGCTGCAGGGCTTGTTTCCCTTTATCATTGATCACTATACTGCCCGATGGGAACAGCAATTTGTCGGCTAATGAAACATATACCTTTCCATTCCTGATATCAACAGTTAAACCGCTTTGCTGGAAACCAAGCAACGCCTGTTGCAGTTTATCCTTTAACGCGTTGCTAGCTTCATTCTGTTTACTCAATATATCTTCAACCTGTTTTAAGCGTGCCTCTCTTGCTTGCAGATCAGATGATAACTGACTGACTTTTGATGAACTGGCGCTGAAATTACTGTTCAATTTATTATAATCATCATTCAATGATTGATACTTATCGGTCAGTGCTTGATATTTAGCTTTCTCATCGGCTATTTCATGATGCAGGCGTGCAGTATCAGCCTGTAAGCTGGCGATTTCGGCCTCCAAATTAACAGTACGATTTTGAAGTGAATCACGATCTGCAACCAATCCTTTGTATTTTTTTGTTGAAAGTACAACGCATGAGTGCAGCGTTGTAACCAAAATGGCGGCAAATAAATAATACTTGATTTTCATAGTGTGGTTTGTAATTAAGCAATAGCATTTCTCAGGAACACAGTAAGTGGGTGAAGCTTACTGCAAACGGATGCAATATAATCAACAGCGTCTGTCTTGCATAAATCAGCATCCTTTATTTTATGCAGTACAATAAAACTTTTCAACTTTAATAATTCAATATTCTCATTATCTGCACTATATCCTTTCGGAACAGTTTTCAATTTTTCTTGCGCTCTGAAATCTCCGAAAAGCTTAACAAACTCCGCGTCGTCAATTATCTTTTTCAGATCGCTGGCATTATAATCTATTTCTTGTCGTATAGCTTTCAGATGGTCGTTCTCAGGCATCCAGTAACCGCCGGCAATAAATGAGGAGCCGGGCATAATATGCAGATAATACTCCACACCGCCATTGCGTAACCCCATAGTGGGGATACTTACGCCGAAGTTATTTTTGTAGGGAGTTTTATTTTTACTGAAACGAATATCACGATAAATGCGCATTACGCATTTTTTAGGATCTAAGGCTTCATCAATTGCGGGATCGATCTTTTGCAACAGGCCGATTAGCTCGCCGGTAAATTCGATCATATTTTCGCGGGCCTTGCCGTAGTTCGTTTTATTAAGCTGAAACCACTCGCGATTATTATTTTCAACAAGTTCTTTTAAAAAATCAAGCGTTGCCGGGTTTATCATCGGTATCTAAATGAGGCTGGTAATGGATTTTAGGTGATAACCAATACAAAAGTATCACCCGTGAATACCTGAAATTTAAGGGCGAAAGTATAAAGCATCCGCCTAAAATAACACTTAGATATAACCAGGGCGAAGTAGTATTTTGTGTGAGTACACGTGTGGCTACGGTAATAGCAACGGCCTCGGCTATATTAAGGGCGTAACTCACATACATGGCTGCATAAAAGTAACCGGGTTCAATTTCAAAATGCAGGTTACAATGCGGGCAGTTTATGTTGATCTTGCCTAAACTATATGCGCGTCCCTTAAACATATCTCCACGACGGCAACGCGGGCATTTAGCATGAAGCATTGCCCATGCTTTGGGTGTTTCAGACATTAATTATTTATTAAGGTATTAGTTCAAATTCAAGGGTTCATTGGGTATATTGATCTCCACATTTTTGCGGCGATATTTTTTATACCACACAAAGCCAAGAACACCAACCGCTAAATAGGGCGCAAACAATAAGTACATAATGCCATGATTTAAACCGTTGGCAATTTGGCCGCCATTTGATCTGTTCGTGGCAATATTTGCCGCACATTGTGCGCATTGTGCCCTTACAGGCTGATGGCTGAACAGGAGTAAACCAAAGGCAGCAATGAAAAGTAATATTTTAAGCCCTTTATTCATAACGCAAATTTAGCTATTAATTAGTTAGAAATGGTAGTAAGGCGATATCATTAAGTAAACAATAACTCCTGTAACGGTCACATACAACCATATAGGGAATGCCCATCTTACCAATCGTTTATGCTTTTCAACCTGCATTTGCAGGCCGCGGTAAAAGCTCAATAATATTAACGGTAAAACAATGGCTGCAAGTATAATGTGGGTTATTAATAGCACATAATAAAAATAGCGTACACTGCCTGCTGCTGCAATTTCTGTAGCCGATAATACCCCGTCACCATTTAAGTCGCCGTATTTGGTTTCAGGAGCCAGCCAGTGAAATAATATGTATGATACCAGGAAAAGCGACGATAGCACAAAAGCCAGAATATTGATGCGCTTGTGCATAGTGATATTCAGTTTTTTGATATAGTATAACGAGATCAATAGCAATACACTGCAAGTACCGTTTAATATGGCGTTAAGCTTTGGTAAAAAAGGCATGAAAGCCGGCATAACCGCAGGCTTAGGGATAACCTTAAGGCTTAATATAAAAACCACTACAAACACAAATATGGAAACCGCGGCTACAAAACGAAATATAAATTTATCAGTCATGTTATTATGTTTTATTTCGAATTTCGGATGTTCGATTTCGAATTTGTTTTCTTTTACATTTTTGTCATGCCGAACTTGTTTCGGCATCTCACCTGCTAAGTGACCAGCATGTTGGTTACTCATCTTATGGGGTCCTGAAACAAGTTCAGGATGACTTCAATTTTTGGATGACGCTTGGTTAATACACCGCCTTATCATTTTCCCTTAATTCTTCTGATACCAAAACCTTGATCTCGTTGTCAAGCTTGGTAATATCATCGGGTAAAGTTCCGGAATAATAGCCTCTTATACGTTTATGCTCATCAATTAAAATAATCTTATCGCTGTAAATAAAATCGTCGTCACTCACTTTTACCGCATTTACCAAAAAGCCATTACGGGCAAGCGGGTATATGGTAGTTGTATCGCCTGTTAAAAATAACCAATTTGGTGTTGCTTGAAACTTCTCTGCATACTTTTTTAAAACAGACGATGAATCCCTTTGCGGGTCAACGGTTATCGATACAAAATTAATGATCTTGTTTTTGGCATACCCAATTGCCAGTGCGCTCAGATTTTTATTCATCTCGTCGCAAATGTTGGGGCAATGGGTGTAGAAAAAGTTAGCTACAAATATTTTGCCCTCAAAGGTTTTGGCGGATACCTGCCTACCATCCTGATCCTGCAAATGAAAATCGGGAATGGTGTGATAAATGGTATCGGGTATATCTTTTCCTTTAACCTTATGGGTGGTTTGGGCAAGCTCCTTAGGGCCGAAAAAAGGCAAAGGCTGATATCTGTTTTTCCCTTTTACCGTAAGTAAATAATACAAAAATCCTGGCAGAGCTAATATCAATACCAGGATTATAATTTTTTTTAGAATGTTTGCTTTAGTCATTACATCCTCAGGTCGATCCAGTGGTGGCTCTCATTGGTTAGCACCAGGATTAAACCTATTATGAAAAGAATAGGAACTATTACAGCAAAAACAAGACTTGCTCTTTCAAACTTAAGGTGCATAAAGAAAGCAACAATATAAAAGGCTTTAAGCAACGTTAAACAAATGTATAGAGGGTTTGCCCATGTATGCGCAAAAGTTGTATAATTAGGCACTAAATAAAGCGCGATAAAAAACTCAACACAGGTAATGGCCGTTAGTATGAGCGCTACTTTTAAAATTCTCTTTTTGGTCATTCCATCTTCATGCCCGCCGTGCTCAGCATGAATTTCTGTAGTTTCTGTTGACATATATATGTGATTTAAAAGATCAAACTAAATAAAAGAAGGTAAATACAAATACCCAAACCAGATCTACAAAGTGCCAGTAAAGGCCAACTTTTTCAATCATTAAATAGCTACCGCGTTTTTCATAAGTACCCAATAACACGTTAACAGTGATAATGATATTTATGATAACACCTGTAAATACGTGGAACCCGTGGAACCCAGTAATGGTAAAAAACAAGTTAGCAAACTGATGCGCAGAACTAGCTTGAGATGCATAAGCTAGATGTAGTTTTGGATCAAAAAATTCCGCCAACTTTTTAGGATCTGTAGGAATACTACTCCACCAAAAACCTTCGCTGTGTAAGTGTGCCCATTCTAATGCCTGGCAACCCAGAAAACTTAAACCAAATATAACCGTAAGTATCATCCACATGATAACCTCTTTTCTTGAATTACGATGGCCTGCCTCTACAGCTAATACCATGGTAACAGAGCTAACTATCAGTATAAAGGTCATCAAACCTACGAATACCAGCGGAGCGCCATGTTTTATCAGCCCGGGTACGGATTGGAAAACAAGTGAAGCTTCGGGCCATGCATATGCACTAAAGCGTAGTGCGCCATAAGCAATTAGTAAAGAGGAAAATGTGAATGCATCCGATAACAGGAAAAACCACATCATCATTTTACCATATTCAACGTTAAATGGCGATCTGCCGCCCGACCACGGGGTGGATTTTACTTCATCAATTTGTGATACTGCTGCTGTACTCATCTGTACTTAATATGGGTTGTTAATATTGGTTCAAAAGTAAAAAAACATAAAGATATATCCATACAATATCGAGAAAATGCCAAAAAATAGATGTCATTTCCATTTTATACAGGTTACGCACCTGTGGGATATTACTGTAACTGCCTTTTATTGTTGTAAGTAACAACAATAAAGCCGCAATTATGTGTATTAAATGTATGGCAATAAATACGTAAACAAATGATTGGGCTGCATTAGGGTTAACAAAATATACACCCATATCAATAAGTTTACTGCAAGTGTAGATCTGTAATGCAAAAAAAGCAAGCCCTAATACCATGGTTAACCATAAATAAAGCCTTTGTTTACCAAACTCCAAATGCTTTGCAGCCCGCGAAGCCATGAATAGCGTAAGGCTGCTTATTAGTATAACTACTGTGCTATATAAAAGCGTATGTGGCAATATGATGTTTATCGCATGCTTTTTGCCGCCACTGTAAACTATAAAGCCGCTTGTAAAAGCAGCAAATAGCATAAACGATGTGAATATGAATATCCACATGTTAAACTTTTTGGGTGCAAAATTATATTTATCTTCTTTCTGTATCTGAGCCATCATTTCACTTTTCCTATAAAATCAAATAAAAACATTAGCTGCACTATGGGCAGGTAAAGAAAAGAGCCGTACATCAATTGTTTGGCTGCTTTAATTTCCAATGTTCGCAACAAATTAAACGCCTGGTATAAAAATATCAGGCTGCATATTACTGACACCACGCCAACGTAATAACCGCCGAAATGGTAGTAAGTTGGTAACCAGCTAACAGGCACCAAAAATATGGTAACTACAAAGGTAACCAATGCGCTTGTAAAATCACGTTTTCCTGATGGTAATAGCCTGAAACCAGCCAATTTGTAATCATCATCCAAAACCCAGGCAATGGCCCAAAAGTGGGTAAACTGCCACACAAATTGTATCCCGAATAATACCAAGGCGATCTGGTCTATAGTTCCGTAACCGGCTACGTAACCAATGAGCGGTGGCAAAGCGCCCGGTATAGCGCCTACAAATACAGCAATTGGCGATTTACGCTTTAATGGCGTGTAAGCAAATGCATATAACAGTATCGAGAAAACGGATAAAAGACCTGTAGTTAAATTTAAACTACCTAATAAGTACGTTCCGAATATTGCCATAAATAAACCTAGTACCAGCGCCTGTCCGGTTGTCATTCTGCCGGCAGGTATTGGACGGTCCATAGTACGTTTCATCAGGCTGTCGTAATCCTTTTCGATGATCTCGTTAAAGCAATTGGCTGCCGCGGTAACCAGGAAACCGCCTACAATAAGCATTCCCCAATGTTTCCAGTTAATAACGCCATGCATTTTGGTGTTAGCCATGCTGCCTATCAAAAATGAAATGGAAGCGGAAAATACTACCAAAAACGTTAATCTGAGTTTAATCAGTTTTGAAAAATCTGCCCACTTCATTTATGTGCCCCCTGTAAACTAACTGATTTATTTAAATTGAGCAGCAGATAAAACTGCGCCCCGAATATAAGACTGGCTAATACAATGTGCATAGCCTGTGCGTATGGTGGTAACGAGTAATAAGATAATAACACACCGGTAACTATCTGCAGCATGATCATTAAAAATGTAAAGCTCATGATCTGCTGCTGAACTGAATGCCTGCTGAATGTTTTGCGTATTAGCGCATACAAAACAACGTTACCAATCAATACTAAAACGGCAATATCCCTGTGTTGTAAGAATATATTGCCCGCTGTTGCCACCCAGCTTTCGCGGTAGCCGCCCTGAAAACGGTTAGCAACCTCGTCAATCCTTTCACGTACCTCAGTGCCAAAAGCTATCTGAATGATGCTAAGTATCCACACCAATAAAGCAATAACATTCACTATTGGATTTATGCTGATACTCTTTTTATTATAAACCTTAGCCATATAATAAGTACTGATGCTTAACGCCAGGATAGCCAGCGCAGCCAGCATGTGTACCGTTACCAGCCATGCAAATAAATTGGTTGATACAACTATCGACCCCAACCACGCCTGGAAACCTACCAGTACCAGGTTTAAAAAACTCAATACGGCTATAAAAATATTCTCTTTGATGTAGCTGAATGAAAATACAAACGCGAGTAATAAAAACAAACCCGATAATGCACCAATAAGGCGATTCACATATTCTGTCCAGGCTTTGTTTACGTTAAAATCTTCGGGTATTAATATCGATTTGTCGGCGCGGATGCGTTGAGCAAGATCGGTGTAACCGAACATATCAAACATTTTGGCGACCTTTTGATTTTTATTGACACGCCCTTCAACGTATTCCTGTTTATAATCTCGGGGAAGATCAGATACATTTGTGGGTGGTATATACCCTCCAAAGCATTTTGGCCAGTCGGGGCATCCCATTCCTGATCCTGTGCTGCGAACCACTCCGCCAGCTAATATCAATATAAAGAGCAGAATTATCGTTATGAGGTTGATCTTTCGGAATCTGTCTTTTGATGTGAATATGCTCATTTATTGAACTAGTGACTTAATAAGTTAGTGATTGAGAGAATAAGAATTGTAAATCCGGTATTCACTCAATCACTAATTCACTCAATCACTCAATAATTTATTTTACTTCTTCGTTTGATGTTTGTGCACTTGCCCATTTGGTATGTTCTTCTAAACCAATTGGGTTATCTTCAAAATCACTCGGAACATTTGAGCTCATAGTTGCTGAATAAGGAACTGTTTGCGGTATAAAATCTTCTTCCTGACCAGGTTTGCTGTAATCATATGGCCAACGGTAAACAGTAGGTATTTCACCTGGCCAGTTGCCGTGTATATGTTCAACAGGTGCAGTCCATTCCAGCGTATTTGCTTCCCAAGGGTTTTGGGTTGTTTTTTTACCCCAGAATATAGAGTGGATAAAGTTGTACAAGAATGCAACCTGTGCTAAGGCCGACATAATAGCTGCCCATGTAATAAATACGTTTACTGATAACCAGCGTTTCATTGATTCAAACTCAGTGAAAGCATAGTAACGGCGTGGTACACCATCAAGGCCCATAAAGTGCATTGGGAAGAATACCAGGTAAGCGCCTGCAAAAGTTAACCAAAAGTGCAGGTAACCCAATTTTTCATCCATTAAACGGCCGAACATTTTAGGGAACCAATGGTAAACACCCGCAAGCATACCAAATATAGCTGCCGAACCCATTACAAGGTGAAAGTGAGCTACAACAAAGTAAGTATCGTGCAGGTTAATATCTAAAGCAGCATTACCTAAGAATATACCGGTTAAACCACCAGAGATAAAGAATGAAACCATGCCAATAGCGAAAAGCATAGCTGGTTTAAACCTGATATTTCCACGCCACAGTGTAGCAAGCCAGTTGAATGTTTTTACTGCAGATGGTACCGCAATAATCAATGTAGTGATCATGAACACACCGCCCAGGAATGGATTCATGCCTGTTACAAACATGTGGTGGCCCCATACGATGAATGATAATACGGTTATACCGATTAATGAGTAAACCATTGCATGATAACCAAAGATAGGTTTACGTGAATTTACCGACATGATCTCAGATGAGATACCCATTGCAGGCATAATTACGATGTATACCTCGGGGTGACCTAAGAACCAGAATAAGTGTTCGAATAATATCGGGCTACCACCTTCAAATGGCATTACTTTACCATTCAGTACAATGTCTGAAAGGTAAAAGCTGGTACCCATGCTGCGGTCAAATATCAATAATACCACACCCGCAACTAATACAGGGAATGACAATACGCCTAATACTGCTGTTAAAAAGAAAGCCCAAATGGTTAATGGCATTTTCCAAAGATCCATGCCTTTTGTACGCATGTTCAATACGGTACTCACATAGTTTATACCACCCATTAATGATGATGCAACGAAGCATATCATACTAATAAGCCATAAGGTCATGCCCTCTTCAGAACCAGGCATTGCTTTAGGCAGAGCAGATAATGGCGGATAAACTGTCCAGCCACCACTTGCAGGGCCTTTTTGTACAAAGAATGAGCTTAGCATGATCACACATGCTAAAAAGAAGAACCAGTATGAAAGCATGTTCATGAACGGCGAAGCCATATCACGCGCACCTACCTGTAAAGGTATAAGCAGGTTACTGAAAGTACCGCTCAAGCCGGCTGTTAATACAAAGAATACCATGATGGTACCGTGTATAGTAACCAATGACAGGTAGAAGTTAGGATCTAAACGACCACCGGGAGCAAAACGGCCCAGTAATACTTCTAATAAAGGGAATGCTTTATCAGGATAAGCTAACTGGATCCTGAACAAGATAGACAGGGTCATTGCAATAACCGCCATAGTAATCCCTGTGATCAGGAATTGTTTAGCGATCATCTTGTGATCCATGCTAAATATGTATTTGCTAATAAAAGTTTCCTTATGATGTCCGTGACCCTCTTCGTGGTGTACTACTCCGTGATCGTGAACTGCTAATGTTGACATAATCGCTAATCTTGAATTAATTATTTAACGCTAATCTGGTTTGTGGCATGCTTTTCTGTTGATCGGTAACAGCAATATTCATTTGCTTTTTCAAAGCATCAGTTAAATATGGTTTCTGTTTTGCTATCCAATCCTGGTATTCAGATTCAGAAACAACACGCACAATTTTTTTCATGTTATAGTGGATACCACCGCATATCTTATTGCAATACAGCAAGTATTCGAAATTAGGATCATCCAGCCTGTTACGCATGTCGGCAGTGGTAATTGTCGGCGTAAATTTAAAGAAGGTAGGTAATCCCGGTACTGCGTTTATCTGAACACGGAAATGCGGCATATAGCAGCTGTGGATAACATCTTGCGCACGAACATTTAAACGAATTACTCTATTTACCGGTAATACCAAGGTATCAGCCTGTAAATCGTCAAAACTATTTTTGTCTTTAAAATCGATACCTAATTTATTGGTGCCCGAAACCATACGGTAATCTATAGCACCTAATTTTTGGTCTTTACCAGGGTAACGCAGCTCCCACGCAAACTGGTGACCGGTAACCTCAATATTTAAATCACCTTTAACTTCAGTAGTATTCATGATCTCCTGCCAGGTGAAAAACCCAAACACTACCAGTATGGTTAAAACAATAGCCGGAGCAATTGTCCATACCTTTTCAATAGTATTGTTATGCGGCAAATAGTATGCTTTACGTTTGCTGGAGTGTTTGTATCTAAACAGGAAAGTAAATAACAGTATTTGTGTTATAAAGAACACGATCATGGTAAGCACCGTGGTTACAGTGAACATTTCATCTATCTTAACACCGTGAGCAGAGGCTGCTTCGGGTAAGGTCATTGAGCCTTGTACTGTAAATTCCCAATAGGCACCATATAACCCAAACGCCAGGAACACCAGGCATATAATAGCCATCAGGTTGTTCCAGTTTAATTCCTTTTTGCCCTGTATTTGCTGGGTCAGGTCATAAACTTTAAGTATTTTACCAATAATGCCGATAGCTACACATAGTAATAAGAACAGCAGTACATAATATCCTGCGCCCACCCATACGGCACTTTTATCAACTGGTGCAGCTACACCCTCCTCAGATGTTTGTGCCATTAGCAGGGTTGAGCCTGTAAGCATAAACACTGCTAAAAGGGAAAATATTTTTTTAGAATTTATAAATTTCTTGAATCCCATTTTAATGTTTGTTTGGTATTCTCTATTTGGTTGCAAATTTAACAATTATTATATGTGATGATGAAGGCTCTCTTCCAAAAATGGATGATTTTTAGGTACAAGTGATTTAAACTTGCTTAATGCATTCAGCATCAGGAAGGTAAATAAACCTGCGAATCCAATAAAGATACCGACCTCTTCATACCAAAAACCTCTTCCTTTAGGGCCTACCGTTTCAGGCATTATCATCATATAGTAATCAAGCCAGTGGCCCAGTATTATTATAATCGCTACCCATTTTAGCCTGCTGGTAATACGTTTGTAATCACGCGCCATCAGTAATAAGAATGGTGCTCCAAAGTTAATAACGATACTTAACCAGAACCAAGGTTTAAACTCAGGCTCCCATCTTTTGTAAAAATATACTGCTTCTTCAGGTATGTTAGCGTAGTAAGTTAACAGGAACTGGCAAAACCATACATAAGTCCAGAATATTGAGAAGGCAAACATATATAAGCCCATGTTATGCAGGTGATCTTCAGTTAACCATGAGAAGTAACCTTTTTCTTTTAAAAGTACTATAGTAAGTGTAAGCACCGCTAAACCACTAACCCATAAAGCTGCTAAGTTATACCAGCCAAACATGGTTGAATACCAGCGGGCTTCTAATGACATGATCGCGTCAAAGCCGAAAAGAGGATCAGTAAGACCAAAAACCAGCAAAAATACGCAAGCTACATTAAAGCTCTTTTTGTAGTTCGACATTCCACCTATCTCATCTTCACTTTCAGAGTATTTAACGAGCATCCAGCCAATAATACTGTAAAGGCCCAAGAAGCCAACCAGACGAATAAAGAAAAACGGCAAATTCAGGAATGATGATTTACCGGCAACTGCTGCATCATATAAAGGGCTTTTAGGGTCGGTTAAACCTGGTGTTGCCCATTGTGCATATAAATAAGGTTTAGCAACGGTTTGCCCATCAACAACTACATTATGTGTAAAGTGTATACCTGCACCAATGATGATTAGTAATATAACAGATGCAATTGGCAATACTTTAATAAATGCCTGTGGAATACGGATCAATGAGGCTGACCAACCCGCCTGCGCAGCATACTGTATGGCACAAAAAACGCCACCGGCAGCACAAACACAAGTAAAGTAGTAGCCCATTAACAATAAGTTTGAAAATGTGCGGTCGGCATTGAATATAAAGCCGGCTATTACGGTGATAACACCTACAGCAATTGCAAGTAAGCTCCAGGTTTTAGCCTTTCCTTCAAATACATATCGCTCGTTAAAATTGTTATGACTTTCCATTAAAAAATAGCTTATAAAGTTTGTAAATGGTGAACATACATAACCACTTTCCAGCGTTCATCTGGCGCAAGCTGCGAAGCATAAGAGCCCATAGCGTTTAAACCGTAAGTTATAGTATGATAAATTTTACCGTCTGTTAGATCCTTCATGGCACCACCGCGTGATGACTGCCCTTTAGAATATGATGGCGGAGGTGGGAAACCATGTTGTACTACCAACCCGTCGCCCTGGCCACCTAAACCGTGGCATGGAGAGCAGAAATGTGCAAATAATACTTTTCCCTCTTCAAAATTTGCCTGTGTTTGCGGCATTGGGCTTTTAACTTCAGTGCCAGCTAACTCATATCCGTCATGTGTGTTTGGATAATCAAACCTTACAAAACCTATAGGTGTGGTACCAGCCGGCGGAACCTGTGCTGTTTTACCATCCTTAAAATTATCATTCTTTTGATCAGGGTCGTATGCAATGTGCTCATACATATTAGGAGCGTATTCCCAACCGGTGCTTCTCTTATCTTTGCACGATGTAATTACAACCGTAGCAGCAATAGTGATAACCGTTATGCCTAATATTTTAATTTTATTCATAGCTAACATATTTTCTGTCGTTATGCTTCACTTCAACAGCTCCCGCTTCTTTTAACAAATTAGTGATATCCTCGTGTGGTGTGTTTCCTTTGGCATCAATGGCGATCACAAAGCGATCATCAGTAGCCCTGAAATCCATTACCCTTGGTGCACGGCCCGGGAACAAGTGTGTTGCAAAAAAGAAAGTTGCAACTGTACCGAACGCTGTATATAATACGGTCCACTCAAAAGTAAGCGGGATAAAATCCGGAACCGAAAAGGCTGGTTTACCGCCTATATTCATTGGCCAGTCATGTACCAGTGCATAGTAAATTATGCTGAATATTATGGTACCACCCAAGCAACCAAACATAAAGGATGCATAGCCCAGGCGGGAATCTTTAATACCCAATTTAGCTTCAATACCGTGGATAGGCATTGGCGTATATACATCATAAATAGGGATACTGTTTTGTTGCAGTTTAGTTATCCCATCCATCATTTCATCGGGATCTTCGAAAAGTCCCAGTATAAATTTTGTGCTGCTCATTTAATTATACTTTTTCGTATTCTGCAATATCAACACTGTCGAACTTGCGTAATGCATCCTTATAAAACTCTGCCTGTAACGGATCAACATGACCGTGTTCCAGTATTTTTCTCTTCTCTTGTTCGCTTGAGCCTTTCAGCAACAATTTAACTTCGGCAATTGCTATTGACGGCAGTACACGAAGGAACAATAAGAATAAGGTAAAGAAAACGCCTATTGATCCTATAAATACACTCAGGTCGATCCATGTTGGGTAGAACATTGCCCAGCTTGATGGAATATAATCGCGGTGCAATGAAGTTACGATGATAACGAAACGTTCAAACCACATACCGATGTTAATGATAATTGATAACACCCAAGTTGCCTTAACGCTTCTGCGTACTTTTTTAAACCACAATACTTGCGGGATAACACAGTTACAGCAAAACATTGACCAGCTTGCCCACCAATACGGCCCGAAATAACGGTTAAGGAATGCATATTGCTCATACTCAACTTGTGAATAGTAAGCGATAAAGAACTCAGTACAGTAAGCCACCATTACTATTGAACCTGTTAAGATGATGATCTTATTCATGGCCTCAATGTGGAACATGGTAATATAGTTCTCCAACCCTAATACTTTACGTGCAACTAATAACAGTGTTTGCACCATAGCAAAACCCGAGAAGATCGCACCCGCAACGAAGTATGGCGGGAATATAGTGGTATGCCATCCTGGTTCCAGTGATGTGGCAAAGTCCATTGATACTATACTGTGTACTGATAATACAAGTGGTGTTGATATACCTGCTAATATCAATGATACAGTTTCAAAACGTTGCCAGGTTTTTACTGAACCTGTCCAGCCGAATGACATTACAGAGTATATACGGCGGCGTAAGCCTTGAGCACGATCGCGGATCAAAGCGATATCAGGTAATAAACCAGTGTACCAAAATACTAATGATACCGAGAAGTATGTTGAGATCGCGAATACGTCCCAGATCAATGGTGAGTTAAAGTTAACCCATAATGATCCGTATTGATTTGGTAATGGTAATGAGTAAACTGCCATCCATGGGCGGCCCATGTGAGCAACGATGTAACTTGCCGCGCAGATTACCGCGAAGATGGTCATCGCTTCGGCTGAACGGTTGATGGAGTTACGCCATTTTTGGCGGAACAGTAAAAGGATAGCGGAGATAAGCGTACCAGCGTGACCAATACCTACCCACCACACGAAACCGGTGATATCCCAGGCCCAACCTACTGTTTTGTTTAATCCCCAAGCACCGATACCATACCAAAATGTATAACTAACGGCAAATAACCAAAGCGTGGCGCCTAACGAGGCAACGGTAAATCCAATCCACCAGGCTTTTCCGGGCATTCTTTCCACAGGGGCCAAAATATCATTCGATATTTGTGCATACGTGATATTTTTACCCGTAATTAACGGTTCCCTGATTATTGATTCACTATGAGATGACATATTTTAAAATCTCTATTTATAAATTAAGCCTCTAATTCAGTCCTGTTTCTAACTTTAACCTGGTAACCAATACCTGGCTGTACGTTAAGCTCTTCCAACACGTAGTAAGTTCTTTCGCTCTTTAATGCTTGTGAAAGTTCAGAGTTAGGATCATTTGCGTTACCAAATATGATGGCGTTGGCAGGGCATGTTTGCTGGCAGGCTACTTTAATGTCACCGTCTTTAACCGAACGTTTTTCCATTTTAGCTTTTAGCTTGCCTGCTTGTATACGTTGTATACACATTGAGCATTTTTCCATAACCCCACGGAAACGTGTTACCACATCAGGGTTAAGTACTAATTGTGTATGCTCGTTGTTCAAATAATTATCAAAACGTGAATCGTTCCAATAGTTGAACCAGTTAAAGCGGCGAACTTTGTAAGGGCAGTTGTTAGCGCAGTAACGTGTACCTATACAACGGTTGTAAGCCATGTGGTTCAAACCTTCTGATGAGTGAACGGTAGCTAATACCGGGCAAACTGTTTCACAAGGTGCGTGATCACAGTGCTGGCAAAGCATTGGCTGGTAAACAACCGATACATTATCCAGGTTGGCATCACTTAACTGGTTGATCTCTTTTTCTTTGGTTATTAATGCGCCGTCCTCATTGAAGCTGTAATAGCGGTCAATACGTATCCAGTGCATTTCCCGGCGGCGGCGAACTTCGTCTTTACCCACAACCGGAACGTTATTTTCAGCGCTACAAGCTACCACGCAGGCACCGCAACCGGTACAAGCATTTAAGTCGATAGCCATCATCCAGTTATAAGTTGGGCGCTCGTATTCATCCCACATGCTGTAGGTCTTCTTTTCATCAAAGTGACCGCTTGCTGCGTATGGATTCTTTTTATATTCAGTGAAGGTAGTTTCGCGGATGATGCTGTTACGGCCTTCGTATGAATGGTGTGTTTGTGTTTGTGCCAGTTCAGTTGACTCGCCTGTTGCTTTTATAGTTGCAACTGCTGTCGACTGGAAGGTACCGTTACGGAAAGTGTGGAACGGAAATGCATTCTGACCAACTTTATCACCTACTAAGCCCGCTTGTGTACGGCCGTAACCAACGGCTACTGATACGGTACCTGCTGCCTGGCCCGGTTGTATTAATACCGGCAGGTCAATTGAATAATTGTTTGCTGTAATAGTAATGATATCGCCTTGCTCTAAACCTAAGTGAAGCGCATAACGCGGCGACATAGATGCATAGTTGTCCCAGGTTACTTTTGAAACCGGATCAGGCAATTCCTGTAACCAAGGATTGTTGGCTTTTTTACCATCGCGTATGGCTATGGTTTGGACTAACTGCAATTCCACTTTGCTCTTATCGTTATCAGCTGCTGCAAGCTCGTTGCTGTGGTCCATTATGGTTTGAGCAACAGCGCTTAGTTCATGGCTGAAAGTATAAGATGCGGCAGGTTTGGCATCAGCTTTTACAAAACCGTTTTGTAGTAAAGCTTCCCAACCCTTTTGACCTGAAAGGCCGCCTTTTGCTAATAAATTCTTATCCCAGTTATTTCTAACGTAAGTATAATAGTCTTTTACTGTATTGTCAGACCATACCAGTAAACTTTGCTCAGCCTGGCGGCTGTTGTATACCGGGTTAATAGTTGGCTGTACTAGAGTATAGTAACCTTCGATAGGATTGCTATCGCCCCAAGCCTCTAAATAATGATGGTTAGGCGCTATTATATTACATAATGAAGCGGTTTCATCGTTATGATCAGAGAATGATACTCTTAAACGTACTTTCTTAAGTGCGCCTTTTATAGCATCGCTGCTGTGATAATCGTATGCCGGGTTTGCATTCAGGAAGAATACTGCATCAACAGCACCTTTATTCATATCACTTACAAACTCAACAAATTCAGCATCGTTGCCTGCATATTGGTTTGAAGCGTTATCAAGATCGATAGTATTACCGTAGCTGCCTAATAATGAGTTGATGGCGTTAACCAAAGTTTGTACAGCAACATCATTTGAACCTGCAACTACCAAAGCTTTACCCTTAGCGGCCAGCAATTCTTTTGCAGCAATTGTAATAGCGTTATCGGCGCTGGTGTTCTCTAATTTTTTAGATCCCGGTAAAGTAGTTCCTGATATAGCATTGTATAAGCTAATTAAGGCTACGCCTTCTTCAGAGTTTTTTATAGGTATACGAACGTCGGCATTTGAACCAGTATTGCTCATTCCACTTTCAAACTGAATGTGGCGAGACATTTTTTTGCTTTGCAGCGATTTGTTATTACGGTTCTTTACATATTGACCGATAAATTCGGTTGGTGAGATCCAGGTACCCAGGAAATCAGCGCCGAAGCTCACGATCACATCAGCCTTATCAAAATTATAATGCGGAACTACTGCTTTACCAAAGCTATTTTGATTAGCCTGGATAATACCGGTATATGATACCGCATCGTAACTGATGTGTTTTGCTGTTGGATATTGTGCAATAAAATCAGCAATAACAGCTAGCGTTGAAGCGCTGTAAATTGTAGATGATACTATACGGATACCTTTACCGCCTGCTTTAATGGCAGCAAGTTCGCTTTTAACAAAAGCATCAACATGATCCCATTCAGCATCCGCTGCATCCTGCATCGGATTTTTAACGCGGCTAACATCGTATAACTCAAGTACCGAAGCCTGTGCCTGCGCGCTTAATCCACCGTGTGATAAAAGGTCATTTGGGTTACCTTCAACCTTGATAGGGCGGCCTTCGCGGGTTTTAACTAAGATAGCATGGCCATCATAACTTGATGAGTAATAATTGGCTACACCGGGAGTTACCTCTTCAGGTTTGATCAAATAAGGAATTGATTTGTGAACCGGCACTTTTTGACAAGCGGCCAGGGTAACCGCGCCAACTCCAAAGCCTACGGCCTTTAAAAAGTCGCGACGGGGCGTTTTACCTAATAAACCACCACTTTCCAAAACCTCTTCAATAGGAATAGGCTCTGCAAACTCGTGTTTATTTTTCTCAACAAATTCTGGTGTTTTGTTCAGTTCTTCTAAACCTTTCCAGTATTTTTTATTGCTGTCCATTTAAGCTATATAAACTGTAATTGCTAAGTTTTAAAATCTCAATATTAATAGTGGCACTTACCGCACTCAATACCACCCATTGCTGCTGCTGTAACTTTCTCGCCACGTTTAATGCGATCATGTACTGCAATCATATTTTCGTAGTATGCGTTGCCTTTATAGTTAACCTCTGTGCGTTTGTGGCACTGGATACACCATTTCATGGTAAGTGGTGAGTATTGGTACACCTCTTTCATGGTTTGTACCGGGCCGTGACATTGCTGGCATTTGATACCTGCAACTTTAACGTGTTGTGAGTGGTTAAAGTAAACAAAATCAGGCAGGTTATGGATCCTTATCCATTGCATAGGGTGCGTTTTTGTGCTGTCATATTTCTGCGTTTTAGGATCGTATCCTAAAGCATAGTATATTTTTTGTATTTCAGGTGATTCCTGTTTAACTACCTTATGGCAGTTCATACAAACATTTAGTGACGGGATAGATGCGTTTTTAGATTTGTAAGCACCTGAGTGGCAATACTGGCAATCTATTTTCATTACACCGGCATGCAGATCATGCGGGAAATGTATAGGCTGTACCGGCTGATATCCTGTGTGTACGTTGGTATTCCAAAGCGTTACCCAAGTCCAGCTTCCGCAAGCCACAGTACCGCAAAGTATTACAAAGAATACCAGTTTCTTGTTTTTAGCCAGTTTTTTAACAACTGCCATACGATCAACCGGTGGCTTAGCTTCTGCTTCTTCTTCCTCAGGCAGTAAACCTTTGCTCTTTAATAACAGGCGCTCTAAAGTTGCAATAACTTTGTTTAGCACCATTATAACTAAAAAGGCTACAACGATAACGCCTACCAGCATCCATATAACCAAATCGCTCGGGCCAGCATCCGCAGCAGCGGCTCCGGCAGCACCAGCGGCAGGAACTGCAGCTTTTTGCTTTTTCCAATCGGCACGGATATAAGCTAGTATATCGGCAACGTCACCATCGGTGAAGTTTCCGAATACAGTCATACCCTGCTGGTTAAACTGGTTGTAGATTTTAAGGGCCTTTTGATCCTTAGCTGCAATCAATGCCTGGTTGTTCTGAATCCAATGGGTTAACCATTTGTCATCAGTTTCTTCTGTAACCAGCGGGCCAAGAGCCGGACCAATTAATTGCGACTCGATTTTGTGACAGGTAGTACAGTTGGCCTTAAACAGGGCTTCACCTTTAACAGGGTCTCCTTGAGCATGAGCAGAAAGTCCTAAAATTGCAAAACCGGCAATCAGTAAAACCGACCTTGAAAATTGTTTAAAAATCAATGAGATATTTCTCATAAAGTGTATTTATGCTGAATAATTCTTTTGTTTAATGTATAAACCCGAAAATGGACATATACCTAGTCCGACTTTTTCAGTCACAAAAGTATAATTTATTAAATAATGGCTGACAAATAAATGACAGTTAAACACAATTTATAATCTTTCTAAATAAATATTAAAAGCGGGTATTATTAGGTAAAAAACAACGTTTTACAGGGTAAAACCACAAGCTTGAACAATAAAGATCTAGTAAAATTAAATTATTTTTATTGATTTAATAACCAGGCAAATATAAGCGGCGCTACTATTGTAGCATCAGACTCAACAATGAACTTGGGTGTGTGGATATCCAGTTTACCCCAGGTAATTTTTTCATTCGGAACCGCTCCTGAGTAGGAACCATATGATGTTGTTGAGTCAGAGATCTGGCAAAAGTAGCTCCAGAATGGAATTTCGGGCATTGCCATATCCTGATAAAGCATCGGAACAACGCATATTGGGAAGTCGCCTGCTATACCGCCACCTATCTGGAAGAAGCCTATTCCTTTACCTGATGAATTTTTTACGTACCAATCGGCAAGCCAGGCCATATATTCGATCCCGCTTTTCATGGTTGATGCTTTTAATTCACCTTTAATAATATAAGATGCAAATATGTTACCCATGGTAGAGTCTTCCCATCCCGGTACTACTATTGGCAAATTCTTTTCGGCAGCAGCCAGCATCCATGAATTTTTAGGATCGATCTCATAGTATTGCTCCAGATCGCCGCTTAAAAGCATCTTGTACATAAACTCATGCGGAAAATAACGCTCCCCGTTGTCTTCCGCATCTTTCCATATTTTATGGATATGCTTTTGTAAACGACGGAAAGCTTCTTCTTCAGGAATACAGGTATCTGTTACACGGTTATAATGGTTTTCCAGCAGATTCCATTCGTCCTGCGGGCTAAGATCGCGGTAATTCGGCACGCGTTTGTAGTGCGAGTGTGCCACCAAATTCATAATATCTTCTTCAAGATTAGCGCCGGTACATGAAATAATCGCAATTTTATCCTGGCGGATCATCTCGGCAAGTGATATGCCCAACTCGGCAGTACTCATGGCACCTGCCAGTGTAACCATCATTTTGCCACCTTCGGCCAAATGGGTTTCATAACCTTTAGCGGCATCCATTAATGCAGCTGCATTAAAATGCAGGTAATTTTTTTCAATAAACTGTGATACTGGTCCCCTTGTGTTGCTCATAACGTATGTGAATAGTCAGCTGCAAAAGTAGATATTTTGCGGAATAAACATTTTAAATTCAAAAATCTAAAAAAACACATTTTCATAAAAAGAATTTCCATATAATTGGTTGCCTACTACTATATGAAAAAGATCACCGCATTATTTATACTTCTGTTTAGTTTTCAATCCCTTTTTGCGCAGGTAGAGTTTATTAAAAGGTTTATCAATAAGATGTATATTGATAAAGACAGCTCCAAAAAGAGCAACTTTGTACTGGTACCCGCATTGGCTTCATCGCCAGAAACCGGATTGGAGTTTGGCGGTGCTGCACTATATTCCTTTTATACCGATACCGTAAGACATAGTATTACCCGGGTATCAAACCTGTACGGGTATGCCAGTATCACTACAAAAGGTCAGGAAAAAGCAAGCCTGAACGCCAGCTATTGGGTGCCGGAAAACAAAATACACCTTAAAGGAACAATTAGTTACATTAACTTTCCGTTTGATTTTTATGGATTAGGAAATAATACGCTTAAATCCAATGTTGAAGCGATTGAAGAAAAACGTACCATATTAGGGTTTGGTGCCGAAGAACTGGTTGCCAAAGATTTGTATGCCGGGATTGTAACCGGTGGATTTAAATATTATTACTACTCGGGAAACTATATGCAAAATATAGAATTTAAAACCGACCCTGATATTCAAGATCGCAATGGCGGCAGTAGTGTATACGTTGGCCCAAGTTTAATATATGATACCCGCAACAGCAATACCTATACCACCAAAGGCCTTTTAATTAATACTTATTTTGAAGGCATACATGGTATTTTTTATAACAACCATTATGTTGGCGGCTTATTTAATGTCGACTTCTCTGATTTCTTTTTGCTGCAAAGGCAGCTTGTTTTAGCATTTGACATTAAGGAGCAAAGCCTTGTTGGCGGCGAATCACCTTTTTACCTGATGCCACAATTGGGTAATGATGCCCTGATGCGGGGTTATTATACCGGCCGTTACCGTGATCGCAACCTTTTGGCGGGGCAAACTGAGTTACGTTATCGTATAAACGATCGTATTGGCCTTGTAGGTTTTGCAGGTACCGGCCAGGTAGCCCACAACTCTTTTTCAATAAGCCAATTTAAGCCGAATTACGGTGGTGGGTTCCGCTATTATTTTGATACCGAGAAAGGCTTGAGCATTCGTATGGATTATGGTATTGGCGAAAAGGTACAAGACGAAGCAAGGCAAAGCGGCTTTTATATAGCGTTAGGGGAAAGCTTCTAGATGTGCGGATGTGCAAATTTCAGATGTGCAGATGTTTAATTTAAAAACTCTTGTATGCAGTTAATCATTTGCATATCTGCACATCAGCATATTTGCACATCAATTAAATCTTTACTAAAAAATCTTCCTTCGATCTGCCTGTCTTAAAAAACACCAAGCCTATCCAAAACAGATCAACTGTAACTGTTACTTGCGGATGTGCTTTTATTTCGGCCCAGGCTTCTTTCATGCCTTCGCTCCAATAAATATCGTCGAAAATAAGCAGCGTATTTTCATGCACTTTGGGCAGGCACCATTCAAAATATTTCAAGGTAGCATCCTTTTGATGATTACCATCAACAAAAACAAAGTCGAGTTTATCTAAACCATTGATCACACCGGGCAGCGTATCATCAAAATTGCCAACAGTGAGATCGATATTGTTCAGTCCGGCTTTTTTAAAGGTTTCTTTGGCTATTCCGGCAGTTTCGGGGCAGCCTTCTAATGTATAAACTTTGGCTTGCGGTGCAGCCATTTGTAAATACAGGCTGGTAGTACCCAGGCAAGTGCCTAATTCAATAATACTATCGGGTTTTACATCAGCAGCCAGGCGATAAAGCAGTTGTGCCAGCTTTGGTGGTTTTAAAGCATTTTTAGCAATATCCCCTACCCTTTTTTGGCGGTTATTATTAACATGCGAGCCAGCGCCAAGGTCGGTTACTGAGATCAGACGATCATCAGCCAGCAATCCATTACGAATGTTTTCGACTTCGGTATATACTTTTTTGGCATTAAAATCGTAAATAATAGTATCAACCAGGCGGTAAACAAAAGGAGAATGGATTCCGTGCCTGTTTTTTGCCTTGAGGCGATGCAACAGGTAATCTTTAGCAAACCGTATATTAAACATGGTTGTAAAAATATACAAATTTAGTATTTTAGCAGAACCGCATGATAAATGAAACTGAAGTTAATTCATTAATACGCCTGCTGGACGACCCGGACCAGGAGATATTTAGCCATGTGCATGAGAAATTGCTGTCGTACGGCAGCGAAGCTATTGAATACCTGGAATCGGCATGGGAGCAGGCTTTTGATACTATACAACAGGAACGCATAGCTAACCTGGTTCATGAAATTCAGTTTGGAATCATCAAAAACGACCTGCGTTTATGGCTTCATGGCGGCGCTTTCGATCTATTGCAGGGCGTATTGGTCATTAACCGCTATCAGTACCCTGATCTTGATGAGCAAAAAGTAATTAACCAGATCGAAAGCATAAAGCGTGATATATGGATACAGATGATGCACGAGGCGAGCGCGCCCGAACAGATCAAACTCATAAACCACGTATTTTATAATATATATGGCTTTAGCGGCAATACCACCAATCACCAGGACCCACAGAATAGTTATTTGAACCAGGTGCTGGAAACTAAAAAGGGGAACCAAATATCACTTGCTATTATTTATTCCATTATAGCGCAAAAACTGGATATTCCGGTATACGGTGTAAACCTGCCGCAGCACTTTATTTTAGCTTATATGGACGACAGCCGGCAAAGCAGTTTTGAAGGCGGCGTACTGTTTTATATAAATGCGTTTAACAAAGGGCTTATTTTTGGCAGGCGCGATGTTGATATGTTTCTGAAACAACTCAACCTCAAATCAGACAAGCAGTTTTATGAACCATGCTCCAACACGGAAATCATAAAACGCGTACTGCGCAACCTGATAAGCGCTTATGAGCATTTAGGATCAGTAGAAAAAGTGGCAGAATTAAATGAACTGCTGGAGATATTAGGGTAAAGAGATTGGAGATTAGAGGTTAGAAACTTCGCTCTTCTTCTTTACCTCCGCAGCTAAAAAATGAGACGCAAAGTATTGCGCCCCTACAAAAAGGATAGGTTTCAATTAATCCCTAACTAAGGTCTCTTATTATTGATCTTGGCGGCTTCTATCAGTTCAGTATCTAACTGATCATCGTAATTAAAGCGATATAACACCCATTCGTTTTGCGCCCTGTAGAACATAAAGGTAAACCGCATGGGTTGGTTTTCATGCTTAACCAGGTAGCTATATAAAACCAAACTTGGCGATGAGCTTTTTTGAGCGATCAATTCCTTACCGGTATACTTACCGAACGGCCCACGCAATGAATCCAACTTCATTTTAAGAACGGTTATCTGGTAATTATTTCCAAATAACTTATTGGTGCCAAAAATGTAATCAATGGCTGAATCAGCGCTCGTTTTATATTTTTTAAAAAAGGCATCTATGTAATTCGCCGGACTTTTGATAACAGTTGATGTTTTAGTAGCAGTGCTTTTAGTGGTATCGGCTTGGGGGGTACTAGTTTTTTTAGTGCTGGTTTTTTTTGTTTTGGTTTGGGCGTTAGCCCCTAATATGCAGCTAAATATAATTACGGTTAATAAAAATGATCGGTTTAAAATCTGCTTTACCTTTAGCTGTTTCATAGACTGTAGTTTTGAAAAGCTAAAAATAGGTAAAAGCACTTTATAATTAACAGGGTTCAGAATTATTTTTAAAACGCAAAGCCTGCTATTTTGGTAGCAGGCTTTGCAGTATTAATTTATTAAGCTAATAATTACTTAGTAACGTACATTACTTCTTTAACTGCTTTTATTACTCTTTCCGGATTTGGCAGGTATTCCTGGATCAGGGTTGGAGCGTAAGGCAATGGAACGTCGCCGCCCATAATACGCAGAACCGGAGCATCAAGATAATCAAATGCATCCTTTTGTACTTTGAAAGCAACTTCAGTAGCGATAGAGCCTAATGGCCAGCTTTCTTCAACCAATACCAAACGGTTAGTTTTCTTAACTGAGTTGATCACAGTTTCGTAATCAATAGGGCGCACGGTACGTAAGTCGATCACTTCAGCATGTATGCCTTCTTTTTCAAGTTCGGCAGCAGCAGCTATAACTACTTTCATTATTTTACCAAAGCTAACTAATGTTACGTCGGTTCCTTCTTTTACTATTTTAGCTTTTCCTATTGGGATATAATAGGTTTCTTCAGGAACTTCGCCTTTATCGCCATACATTAATTCCGATTCCATGAAAATAACCGGATCAGGATCAATTATTGCTGATTTTAATAAACCTTTTGCATCAGCCGGGTTCGACGGAACTACCACCTTTAAACCAGGGCAGTTAGCATACCAGCTTTCAAAGCATTGGCTGTGTTGTGAGCTTAACATACCTGCGTTACCTGTTGGGCCACGGAATACAATAGGAACAGAGAACTGGCCACCGCTCATCGACATGATCTTGGCTGCGCCGTTGATGATCTGATCGATAGCTACTAAGGAGAAGTTAAACGTCATGAACTCAATGATAGGGCGCAGTCCGTTCATTGCTGAACCAATGCCTATACCGGCAAAACCTAATTCAGAGATGGGTGTATCAATAACGCGTTTGGCACCAAACTCGTCGAGCATACCCTGGCTTACTTTGTAGGCACCATTGTATTCGGCAACCTCTTCACCCATAAGGTATATATTTCCATCATTGCGCATTTCTTCCTGCATTGCTTCCCGAAGCGCTTCCCTGAATTGTATTTCTCTCATCGTGTTAAAAAATCTATTTTTCCGGCTGCAAATATAGGCAATGAAGTGTTAAAAACAATTAGTGCATCTTTTATAGTCAAATTATTTATTGGAAGTATTTATAAGTTTTTTACATTTAGTTATAAATCCTTATCACATGAAATTCCCGTCATTAAAAACTTTGGCCGAAAACGTCATAAATACCGTTAAACGCTTTCCTTTTGAAATATTTTTTGCGTTAATAGGTACTATTGCTGCAACTGCTAATATTGAACTTACTAATATAAATCGGATTGGTGAAAACTGGTGTATAAGGGTAATGATAATAGGCAACCTGGGCTTGTTACTTAGCTTATCATCTACTTTATATGCTGAGAGCAAAAAATTAAAGACTGATAAAAAGATCTTATTACGTTCAGTTGCTGCGCTTATTGCAATATCCTTTCTTTTTATAATCAATCCTGGCATACGTGAAGCAGATTCTGTTCGATTCTTTCTGCTAAGCCTTGCACTGCATTTGTTGGTTGCTTTTGCGGCATTTACCGGCAGCGGCCATATACAAGGTTTTTGGCAATTTAATAAAACGCTTTTTTTGCGCTTTTTAACAGCTGTATTATATGGCATAGTACTTTTTTTAGGGTTGTCTGCTGCTATTGGCGCTATGAATTACCTGTTCAATTTTAAGTTTGAAGGGGATACGTTCGTCATATTATTTACATGGATAGTAGGTATATTCAGTACCACATTCTTTTTAGCCGGAGTACCCGTCGACTTTGCTTTACTTAATGAAGATACCAGCTATCCTAAAGGCTTAAAAATATTTACCCAATATGTACTTATTCCCCTTGCCAGCGTATATGTGCTGATATTGCTGGCTTATGAAATAAAAATACTGATTGAATGGAATCTTCCCAAAGGGGCTGTATCCTATCTTATATTAAGTTATGCAGTGTTCGGCATATTGTCACTGCTACTGGTATATCCGATACGTGATCATCAGGAAAATAAATGGCTTAAAACCTACGCCCGGAGTTTCTATTTTTTATTAATCCCCTTGCTAATACTATTATTCGTTGCTGTTGGCGTAAGACTCTCAGATTATGGTATTACAGAGTTTAGATACTTTTTAATAGCACTAGCTTGCTGGCTGCTATTCATTACTTGTTATTTCCTGTTTTTTAAAAAGCAAAATATCAAAATTATCCCTATATCATTATGCATAGTTACGCTGATATCAGTTTATGGGCCGCAAAGTGCTTTTTCTGTCGCGATGTATTCGCAACGGCACATTTTGGTGGAAATAATGAAAAGGAATAATGCTTTTAAGGACGGTAAATTATTGCAGGTAAAAAAGATAAGTGATAAAGACGGCAACCGTGTAGTTACAGTACTGGATTATGTAGTAACACACCACGACCTAAACTCATTACAATCTTATATGAGTGTCAATCTTGATGCTATAAGCGATTCGCTTAGTCGTCAGAAAAGTGAATACAACAATAACTTTAAAGTAGAATCCTATGAGTTGCGCCAAAAGAAACTAACATGGATCAAAGAGTATTTAGGATTAAGTAAATATTCGGGCTACAGTAGGTATGCAGGAAAAATTGATACCGGCGAGGAATTACAAAGTTATTATTTTCACAAACAAGGTGGTATAAATAATATTAAAGGTTATAGCTATTTACTTGATGCCAAAGGTTATAATGATACCACTTCAAATGTGTTTAACGGAATAAAATTTACAGAGAAAAAATCATCATATAAAGATTATTCACTTGAGATAAATAATGAAAATGTATCTTTTGACCTATCTGCCTTGGCTAAGAAATTAATACTATTAAAAAAAGCAACTGATAAAGTAAAAAACTATACCAATGAAAATGAGTACATCGTATCAGCAGATTCGCTTATACTTATTAGTGAAACTAAACATTATACTATAGCTTTAATGGTCAATTCTATTCGCGTTAACCAGTCGGAAAAAGGTGATATTGATGTAACTTATGCAGATGCTGATTATCTGATCAAAGAAAAATAAGCAAAAAACCTCCGAAGTTTGAAAACTTCGGAGGTTTAAAATACCTTTTACTGATCCTTCTTCCGCTCGCCCTTCATTTTCGAGGCTATTTCCAATGCTTTTTCGGCATTTACTATGCCGCCTGATTTTGAAAGCGTGCTGAAATCAACCAGTTGCTTACTGCCCGGCCTATATACCATTGTACCTGTAAGTGGGGTTGCCGATTCTAATATCGCTTCCTTTAGTTGTGCTGCGGTTAGCTTTGGATAATATTCCAAAATAAGCGCGGCAACGCCTGTAACTATTGGCGACGAAAAACTTGTGCCATCGGCAGTATTAAATTCCTTGTCTGAATCTATCGAGGTAACCTTTACCCCGGGAGCAAAAATATCCACATTTTTATGCCCGTAATTACTGAAGTTGCCGGCCAGTGTAGTATCATTTAAAGCAGATGAAGCACCAACTGATATTACATTATCGGTAGCTGAACCATCTAAATAGGTATCATTTGGATATTGAGGGATCGAGTCAACATTTAAATTATCATTACCTGATGCCATTACCAGCAACACATCTTTTGATGCGGCATATTTAAACGCGGCATCAACCCAATCCTTATGCGGCGACAGCCATTTACCAAAACTCATGTTAATGATCTTGGCACCATTGTCAACTGCATAACGGATTGCGTTGGCAATATCTTTATCGTATTCATCGCCATTGGGTATGGCTTTAAGCACCATGATATGCACATTATCGGCAACACCATCAATACCATAGCCGTTATTGCGTTTGGCACCTATCAACCCGGCAACGCCTGTACCATGCGAGGCATCGCTGTATTTTAATATGTTATTGCCATAAGGTTTGCCGTCGTTTACATCCGGATCGTCACCAACAATATCTTTACGAGAGGTGAGATCGGGGTTAATATCATTGTTCAGTTTTTCAATATATTCACTCAGGTCTTTTAGTACCGATGTATTGGTAGCGCTGGCTCCCTCCTGCTGAAAAACCAAGCCCCATAAGTATTTGCTTTGAGTAAGCGTATCATTTGTACTGTGTATCTTATCCAGGTCTTTCATACTAAAAGTAGCACCCGGACCTAAGTTAAGGGTTCTTTTAATATAGCCATTGGTTACCATAAGGGCATTCATTTCGGGCTTTAACTCTTTCAGGTCAGTAGTTGATTTTTCAAAAGTTGAATCCTGCGACTTCTTCACCTTCAACCAAAAAGCATATTCCCTTTCACCACCCGCAGGTGCCGAGGCATCGTTACCATATTTAGGTTTAAGCCTGTAATAATCCCTTATTTCTTCGCTGGTTTCGTTCAGGTCGGCTTTGCCGTTCTTTCCGCCTAAGAAATTCCAACCATGCACATCATCTATATAGCCGTTATGGTCATCATCTTTTCCATTGCCTGGTATTTCTTTTGGGTTCACCCATAAAACACCTTGCAGGTCTTTTTGCAAGGTATCAACCCCGCTATCAATAATGGCAACAAGCACGGTCTTGCTTTTTTTACCTTTTATAAAGTCGTAAGCCTCATTTAAGCTGATGCCGAAATAACCATCGGCTTTTAAGTCGAGTGTATGCCAGTTTTTGGGTGGATCAGGTTGTACAGGCGGCATTGTTTGTGCCGTAGCACCCATGCCCATAAATAAAGCTGCGCATACCAAAGCGCCAAAAACATAACTCCGGAGTTTATACATATATTATTATTTGTGAGTAGGGAGTAGTGAGTGGTGAATGGTGAGTAGTGAATGGATAGTGGTGAGCTATTTTAACTCATTACTCCCGCGTACTACTCACCACTCACTTACTCACTACTCACCACCTTAATTACAGATCAAATTTAATTCCTTGTGCCAATGGCAACGCTTTTGAATAGTTAATAGTATTGGTTTGCCTGCGCATATATACTTTCCATGCGTCGGAGCCTGATTCACGGCCTCCACCAGTTTCTTTTTCGCCGCCAAATGCGCCACCTATCTCGGCACCCGAGGTACCTATGTTTACATTGGCTATTCCGCAATCAGAACCGCCCGACGATAGAAATTGTTCGGCTTCGCGTAAATTATTTGTCATGATGGATGATGATAAACCCTGCGGCACACCATTTTGCAATGCGAGGGCTTCATCCAACGTTTTATATTTCATCAGATAAAGTATAGGCGCAAACGTTTCATGCTGTACAATTTCGAAACTATTCTCTACTTCGGCTATGCATGGTTTTATGTAACAGCCGGAGATATATTTTTCACCTTCCAGCTTGCCGCCCTCAACCACAAAATTTCCGCCTTGGGCCTTACATTTTTCTATCGCATTCAAATACATATTTACTGCATCTTTATCAATCAGCGGGCCCATGTGGCTATTTTCATCCAATGGATCGCCAATACGGATCTGCCCGTAAGCTTTTACCAGTTTTTGCTTGAATTGCTCATAAACACTTTCGTGGATGATCAGCCTGCGGGTACTGGTGCAACGCTGCCCGGCTGTGCCCACAGCGCCAAACACGGCACCTACAAGCGACATCTCCAGATCAGCATTTTCGCTGATGATGATGGCATTGTTGCCACCCAATTCCAATAAACTTCTACCTAACCTGGCTCCTACTGCCGCGCCAACAGCCTTACCCATCCGGGTTGAACCGGTCGCCGAGATCAATGGCACGCGGGTGTCATTAGCCATCAGCTCGCCAATATTGCGGTCGCCGATAACTAAACAGGCCACGCCTTCTTCTATATTATGCTTTTTAAATACTGCTTGCGCTATATGCTGACAGGCAATGGCCGTTAACGGAGTTTTTTCAGATGGCTTCCAAATGCAAACATCGCCGCAAACCCAGGCCAGCATAGCATTCCAGCTCCATACAGCAACCGGGAAGTTAAACGCGGATATAATACCGACGATCCCCAGCGGATGATACTGTTCATACATCCGGTGTTCCGGTCTTTCAGAGTGCATGGTTAAACCATATAACTGACGGCTAAGGCCAACGGCAAAATCAGCAATGTCAATCATTTCCTGCACTTCACCATAGCCTTCCTGAAGGCTTTTACCCATCTCATACGATACCAATGCACCCAGTTGCTGCTTATTAGCGCGCAAGGCATCACCTATCTCTCGAACAATTTCTCCACGCTTGGGCGCAGGCACCGTGCGCCATGTTTTAAATGCTTTGGCAGCCTGCTCAACAACCTGGTTATAATCGCTTTCGGCAGCTATTTTTACTGATGCTATCTTTTTCCCGTCAACCGGCGAAACTATATCTTTTACTGCAGCATTGGGGCTGCTTGCCCAATGATTACCTGTACTAAACGCCTCATTAATGTCGTTTATATGTAAATGATTAAGAATATTTGTTATATCGATGCTCATAATGCGTACTTTTGTCAAAGGTAAAAATCTTTAAGGCAATTTATTATCAACTCATCCATTGCCACAAATTGGTTTACATTTATTATCAGCTAGTTGTATTAAACACTTGTTGAAAATGTTTGAATGTTGAAAACTAAATTCCCTTTTAAGTGCTTTATAATTGTAATTTAAACTCGGTTAAGCAATTTTAGCGACTAAATATTGGCTTAATCGGAACGTGTTCTGCAAACCTAAATGAATGGAAGAAGAATTTGAATTTGGTTTTACCGAAGATCCAAAGTTCTCGGTAGAACGGTACGAAGAAATGATTCGCAATCAAGACCAGTACTTTTTTGATGCCCAGGCGTTTGAGAACATTATCGACTACTACATCGAGAAAAATGATCCTGCCAAAGCTCTGCAAGTATCTGAGTATGCGCGAAACCAACACCCCTTTGCCGCTGTATTTTTAATTAAACAGGCCCAACTGCTGGTAGTTACTAACCGTGCTTCTGAAGCTTTTGCCGCTTTAGATAAAGCTGCTATGCTCGAAGCTTCGGATGCGGATATTTATATCATCCGCGGCAACCTGTATGAAAGTATGGAACGCTTTGATGAGGCATTGGAAAACTATGAAAAGGCCCTTGGTTTGGCCGAAGAAACTGACGATATATTGCTGCATATAGCCTACGTACATCAAAACACGGGCGACTATAATACAGCAATTGACTACCTGAAACTGTGCCTTAAACAGAATATGGAAAACCAGGACGCTTTATACGAGCTGGCTTTCTGCTATGATGTGATGGACAATCAGGAGGAAAGCGTTCAGTTTTATCAGCAATATATTGACAACGAACCTTACAGCTATGCTGCATGGTATAACTTAGGTAACGCCTACACTAAACTAAGCTTGTTTGAAAAAGCTATTGACGCTTATGATTATGCTATATTAATTAAGGACAACTTTGCATCGGCCTACTTTAACAAAGGCAATGCGTTGGTTAATCTTGAAAAATATGCGGAGGCTATAGAAGTTTACCGACATACCTTTGAGTACGAGCAACCCAATGCCGATACCTACTGCGCCATTGGCGAATGCTATGAAAAGCTGGAGCAGATGGACGATGCGCGGGCATTCTACAAAAAATCAGTTAAAATGGATTCTAAACTGGGCGATGCCTGGTTTGGTATTGGCGTAACGCTTGATTTTGAGGAACGTTATTTTGAGGCCCTTCACTTTTACAAAAAAGCGCTCGACCTGGATATTGCCAATGCAGATTACTGGTTTGCCATAGCCGATGCTGAATATAAATTGGGCCATATGACCGAGGCTGAACAAGCCTACGAAAAAGTGGTTGAGCTAAACCCGATCGATATAGATGCATGGTTGGATTACTCCTCTATTTTGTATGAGCAAACCCGCCTGGTTGATGCTATTGAGGTAATATCGCAGGCTATAAAGAACAACCCCGAGGCAGCAGAACTTTACTATCGTATGGTAGCCTACCTGTTTGCCAAAGGTGATTATAATGAAGCACTCAATCATCTTGAACTGGCCTTAACCTCAGATCCTGAGAAACATTATATCCTGTTTGATTATCTGCCACAGTTACAAAAAAACAAAGTGATCGTGGATATTATTAACAGGTATACTAAATAATGAGTGATTTAGTGATTGAGCAAATTAGTGAGTTAACGTAAAAGTTATATTACATCTGCTCAATCACCAATCAACTTTACCAACAAAAAACTTACACATTAAAAAACCAAATCCTATTATACGTTTTGGTTTTTTTTATGAACTTTACCGCCGTATAATTATAGCCGCTCAGTATAGCGTTAGAATGGCTATTTACCCTAATTGTATCGTATTTTATGAATTATCAGATCAATAATCTTCCTGAACGTGTAGCAAAGCCCCGCAATAGCGGAATTACAATGGTAATGGATAAGGGCTTAAGTTTAAGGCAGGCTGAAGATTTTATTGAAGTTGCAGGTGTGCATACCGACATTGTTAAACTGGGATGGGCTACATCATTTGTAACCCCTAAGCTTGATGAAAAATTAAACATTTATCGCGAAGCGGGCTTGCCTGTGTATTTTGGCGGCACCTTGTTCGAAGCTTTTATTGTTCGTAACCAGTTCGACGACTATTGCCGCATATTGGATAAGTACAAAATGCAGCATGTTGAAGTATCAGATGGTTCCATAACTATTGAGCACGATATAAAATGTGAGTATATTCGCAAATTGAGCGAGAACTTTACCGTAATATCTGAAGTAGGCTCAAAGGATGTGCAAAAGATATTTGCCCCCTATAAATGGATCAAACTGATGCAAGCCGAGATTGAGGCTGGTTCATGGAAAGTTATTGCAGAGGCTCGTGAAAGCGGCAATGTGGGCATCTACCGTGATTCAGGAGAGGTTAGGCAGGGTTTGGTTGATGAAATATTGACCCAGATACCCGAAGAAACCATTATTTGGGAAGCCCCGCAAAAAGCGCAGCAGGTATGGTTCATCAAACTGATTGGTGCCAATGTTAGCTTAGGCAATATCGCTCCTGCTGATGTTATCCCACTTGAAACATTGCGTTTAGGGATAAGAAGCGATACATTTGATCATTTTTTAGGATTGTAGGGGAGGCATGCTGATGCACTCGAAACATGACAGCCTTAGTTAAAGATTTATCATATTTTAAAGCAAAAACCCTAAACCCCTTGTTTATTTAAATTTACAGCATGAAAAAATACGGGTTAATAGGTTATCCGCTTTCACACTCTTTTTCAAAAAAATACTTTACCGAGAAGTTTGAAAAGCTGAAACTAACCGGGGTACAATACGATGTTTACCCGCTTGAACATATTAAAGATCTGCAGGATCTGCTGGATGTTCATCCTGATATTTGCGGCCTTAATGTTACTATTCCGCATAAAATAAGTGTAATTAAATACCTTGACTGGATCGAGCCTGATGCCAGGCATGCCGGTGCGGTAAATTGCATCCGGGTAACTGCTGAAAGCCCGGTGATGGCAGCCTTTTTGGGCGAGGTTGGTGTAAACGGTCATGATTTCAGGTTAGAGGGCTTTAACACCGATATTCACGGCTTCGAAACATCATTACGCCCATTATTGAAAGACCCCAACGATGAGGCTTTAGTTTTAGGTGATGGCGGTGCAGCAAAAGCAGTTAAATGTGCGCTTGATAATCTTGGTATAGATTTTAAAGTAGTTACGCGCAAACCACATCCGGGTAATATTTTGTTTAAAGACCTGCAACCTCATCATATTAAAAGTCATCGCATAATTATAAATACTACGCCGTTGGGTACATTCCCCAATGTTGATGAATGCCCGCCAATCCCGTATGAGGATATTACTTCAGACCATTTATTGTACGACCTGATCTATAATCCCGAAAAAACATTGTTTTTGAAAAAGGGTGAGGAAAATGGTGCAACCATTAAAAATGGTTATGAAATGCTGGTACTACAGGCCGAAAAATCGTGGGAGATATGGAATTCAAAAGAATTGCAGATATGAGGATATACGCCGTAGTGTTTATTGCTTTATTTTTCGCCGCCTGCAATGGCAATCATGATTATTCGCCTAAGCCAAGAGGATATTACAGGATAGTTTTCCCAAAAAAAGAATACCAGAAGTATGATGCGGGATGCCCGTTTACCTTTATGTATCCTAAATATGCGGTTATTGAGCCTGATAAATCGGTTGACGCAAAGCCATGCTGGTTAAACATGCAGTTTCCACAGTTTAATGGCACGCTGCATTTAAGTTATCAGCCCATTACTTCAAAAAAAGAATATGATGAGCTGATCGAGGATGCACGCACTTTTGCATTTAAACATACTGTTAAAGCTACATCTATTGACCAGGGGCTGATCCGCATACCGGAGCGTAATCTATACGGTATCTATTATACTATTGATGGAAATGCCGCTTCATCGGCACAATTCTTTCTGACGGATAGTGTGCATAACTACATCCGCGGAGCATTATATTTCAACACCGAGCCCCGACTTGATTCCATCCAGCCTGTACTTGACTTTGTAAAGAAGGATGTGAATATGATGATCAAAACATTTAGGTGGAAGTCGAAGTGATTTCGAATTTCGAATGTTCAATTTCGAATTTCTTTTTACGTAGAAACGCAATACTTTTCGTCTCTGATTGGGTTCACAAAGACGCAAAGTATTGCGTTTCTACATTCTTTTGATATTAACTATTAAACACTTCCAACGCCTTCTCAATCCTGTTAATAGTTTCATTCCTGCCCAGTAAAGCGGCAATATCAAACACATGCGGGCCGAATTTACCGCCTACCAGCATTATACGGAATGGCAGCATTACATCGCCTGCTTTTAAACCTTTTTCTTCCATTAAGGCTTTGAAATCATTTTCCAATTCTGCGCCTTCCCACGTTTGCATAGCTGAATATTTGTTTATCAGCACATTAAAAAAATCGGTTTTGGCATCGCTCCATTTAGGTTTAACCGAGTTGATGTCGTATTCTTTTGGTATCTCAAAAAAGTACACTGCCTGCTGATAAAAATCAGTTAACAACGCACATCTTTCTTTAACTGCATCTATCACCTTTAAAAGGTAAGTATCGTCAGCTACTATTATCCCTTTATCAGCTAATACCGCCTTAACTTCATCCTTTATCCGTTCTGCATCAACCTTTTTTATCCATTCGGCGTTATACCATTTTGCTTTTTCAAAATCGAATTTAGCACCCCCTTTACTAACCCTGTCGATAGAGAATTTTTCTACTAGTTCATCAAGTGTAAATATTTCATTGTCGGTACCATCGTTCCAGCCCAACATAGCCAGCAGGTTCAAAAATGCTTCGGGTAAAAAGCCAAGTTCCCTGAAACCGGGTGTAAGTTCACCGGTTTTGGCATCAAACCAATTCATGGCATAAACCGGGAAACCTAAACGCGCGCCATCGCGCTTGCTTAGTTTACCGTGGCCATCAGGTTTTAATATCAATGGCAAATGCGCCCATTTCGGCATATCAGCTTTCCAGCCTAAATACTCCCACAACAACAAATGTACAGGAGCAGATGGCAACCATTCTTCGCCGCGGAAAGCATGCGAAATTTTCATCAGGTAATCATCAACCACCACCGCTAAATGGTAGGTAGGCATACCGTCAGCTTTTAACAAAACCTTATCATCAACCTGGTTTGTTTCAAAGCTTACATTGCCCCGGATCATATCATTAAAACTGATGGTTTCATCCTCAGGCATTTTAATGCGGATCACATGCGGTTCGCCGGCATCCAGCAGCTGATCAACCTCATGCTGCGATAACGATAATGAGTTGCGCAAGCTATCGCGATAAAAATGCCCGTATTGAAAGTTAGGGATCTCTTTGCGATTCTTTTCTAATTCCTCAGTGGTGTCAAAGGCATAGTAAGCATGGCCTTCGCGCACCAGTTTTTCGGCGTATTCGCGGTATATAGACTTACGCTCGCTTTGTCGGTACGGCGCGTAGTGGCCCCCAACAACCGGGCTTTCATCAGGGATCAATCCGCACCAGTTCAAACAATCTAATATATAAGCTTCAGCGCCGTCAACATAACGGTTCTGATCGGTATCTTCTATCCTTAAAATAAAATCGCCTTTGTGCTTTTTAGCGAAAAGATAATTGAATAATACGGTGCGTACACCACCTAAATGTAAACCGCCTGTAGGACTTGGCGCAAAACGAACTCTAACTTTTTTATCTGACATTATGCGCCAAAGATACAAAGCCAGCCCACAATCTCAGTCTAATATCGAATTTCGAATTTTCAATTTCGGATTTATGACGAATAATTAACATTCATGATAAACGTTTGAGCTACTATATTTATGACTAATTAAATCCGAAATCGAAAATTCGAAATTCGAAATCAAAAGATTTACTTAATTTGGCCTAATTCTATGAATCCATATCAACAGAAAAAACGCTGGAAATATATACTGATCGGTTTTGCAATAATTATTGCCAGCGGCTCTTTGCTATATACTCATAACCTGGTAAAAAACATCTCCAAATCGGAGCGTACGCGTGCGCAGATCTGGGCCATGAGCATGAGGCAAATGACTACATCTGATGATAATGACTTTTTACAGTATGTTGTTGCTGTACGCGATAGCACATTGGTGCCGGCAATTGTGGTTGATGAAAAGGGCGATATCAAATATACCCGCGGGTTGGATTCAACTAAAACCAACATTAACATACCTGGGAGCAACAAGGTTAAAGGCGCGCCTAAATATGATCCGGCTTATTTTCAGCACGAGCTGGCCTATATGAAAAAGCAGCACGACCCGATAGAGCTTACCATGTTAAATACCCGGTACCTTGTCTATTATAAAGATTCGCCATTATTGCAGGAACTCAGGATCTTCCCGTATATCCAGCTTTCGGTTATCGCTATATTTTTACTGGTAGCATATACCGCTTTTAATACCTCGCGCAAATCGGAGCAGAACCAGGTTTGGGTTGGCTTAGCTAAAGAAACTGCTCACCAGTTAGGCACGCCGATTTCCTCACTAATGGCATGGCTGGAGCTGATCAAAGAAAAATTCAAGGCCGAAAAAGATCCGCTCATGGCCGAGATGGAGAATGATATTAAACGATTAGAAATTATTGCCGACCGTTTCTCGAAAATTGGATCGAAACCAAAGTTGGAAGACCATTCTGTTTATTATGTGATCAAGGATTTTGTAGATTACTTTAGCGTAAGGGTTAGCAACAACATCAGCTTTGAAATAACCGGTAATCCCTATTTAAAAGCCGGATTAAATGTACCCTTGTTTGATTGGGTGTTGGAAAATCTGCTTAAAAATGCTGTAAATGCTATTGAAGGCCGTGGTAAAATAAAAGTAGAGATCAACCAAAACAAAGCAAAAAGGAACCAGATATTGATAGATATTACTGATACCGGCAAAGGCATACCACGATCAAAGTTTGATACTGTATTTCAGCCGGGCTACACTACCCGCAAAAGAGGCTGGGGATTGGGGCTTTCGCTGACACGCCGTATTGTGAAAAACTACCATAACGGACAGGTTTTTGTGCGCGATTCGGAATTGACAAAGGGCACAACTTTTAGAATAGTATTAAGGAAAACGAATGAAGATAAACAAACCACAGCCAAGTGAATATGCGCCATACGCGGCAGGCTATGTAAATGCTGTTCCTGAAGGATCAGTACTTAAAATATTGGAGCAACTTAAGGATAGCTCTTATAATTTTTTTTCAGGCTTGACTGATGAGCAAGCTGATTATGCTTATGCCGAAGGCAAATGGACATTGAAACAAGTGCTGGGCCACATGATAGATACCGAAAGAGTATTTGCATTCAGGGCACTTTGCTTTTCGCGCGGAGAACAACAACATTTCCCGGGTTTCGACCAGGATGATTATGTTCGAAATTCAACTTTCGATACCCGTAGCATACAGGATCTGGCACATGAGTTTAAAACAGTACGTGAATCAAGCTTGTTTCTTTATCGCTCACTAACTGAGGAACAAAGTTTATTAAAAGGTACAGCCAGCAATTACCCCACATCAGTAAGGGCATTGGTTTATATGACAGCGGGCCACGAGCTGTATCATTTAGATTTGATAAAAGAAAGATATATTGTAGAGTTATAAGTTGAAGGTTAAAAGTTGAAAGTTTTGGGAGACGGGTATCCTAACTTTCAACTTTTAACCTTCAACTTTCAACTAATCTTTAAGGTGCTTATCATTGTCTTTCTTCTCAATCAGGAATGATATAAATAAGCCAATACCGCCGAATACTGCTATCAGGCCAAAGTACATTGCCGGGTTATCATAGTCATGAAATATAGAGCGGTCTAAAATATAGGCCAGGCATAAGCCTAAACCAGCACCTAGTAGTAGTAATCCCCATTTTAAATTTTGATATGGCGCTGACCTTGGTTTATAACTGCGGGGGTCCATTCCGCGTTCTATCATTGCCATTCTTTCGCGTTTGTATAAGTATACAATACCAAATATCATTGCAAACATTGCAATCGGAACCAGGATTGGTATTAACACGCCTAATTGTTCAGAGTCCATAATATATAATTTTTTAAAAGTTAATAAAAGTTTTCAATTCAACCACCATATTGGTGTATTTGTAAGCTATGACTACACTGTTTAAAAGCAGGTTACACCTTATTTTAAAAAAGTTGGCATATAGCAGTTTGCAGTTTAACAACATGTACATATTATTGCATATTATGTACTGCAACTAATAACACGCTAACTGCGCTCAGCCCATTGTAAACCGGCAAGTGCTAACTGAGAAAAAACTATCTTTACATAAGTGTAACCTAATTCGCGGCGTTGCGTCATACACCATAACAATGCAAAGCAAGTTTTCGGATATAGAACTAATAGAACAAACCCTGGCAGGAAACCAATCGGCCTATGCTGATCTGATTAAACGGCATCAGCGGTTTGTATTTACCCTGGCTTTGCGGTTTGCCAAAACCAGGGAAGATGCCGAAGAAATTGCCCAGGATTGTTTTATAAAAGCATACCGGTCGCTCAACTCATTTCAGCGCCAATCCAAATTTACAACATGGCTGTACAGCATTGTTTACACTACCGCCATGACGGCTTTGCGCAAAAAAAGAGTTGACACCGATTCGATTGACGATGAGAATACTTATATTCAGATTGAAAATCAAATGGGCGGGTATGATGTTAATAATGTCGAGAATAAATCAAGGTCGTATTACCTGAACCAGGCCATTGCACAACTTTTGCCTGATGATGCAACTATTATTACCTTGTTTTATAACGGCGAACAATCATTAGAAGAAATTGGCCAAACCATGGGCATCGAGCCTAATACAGTGAAGGTTAAACTATTCAGGGCGCGCCAGCGTTTAAAAGAAAAGCTGGAGCGCAATTTAAAACAAGAGGTTAACGAATTGATATGAACACGATAGAAGAAAAACTCTGGAATTATATTGATGGCTCCTGCAATGCAGAAGACCAGCAGGCAATTGCTTTGTTGATTGAGCAGGATGAAGTGTATCGGAACAAATACAATGAATTGCTGCAGCTTAACGCCGAATTTGCCGCAATTGACCTTGATGAACCGCCAATGGCCTTTACCTATAATGTAATGGAAACCATCCGCGCGGAGCATGCCAGCAAACCCTTAAAGGCTGCGATTGATAAGCGCATTATACGGGGCATAGGGTTTTTCTTTGTTTTTACCATCAGTGTTATATTGATCTATGCTTTGGCAAGTATTCATTGGTCGGCAGGAGTTGCAGGCGCTCATGGTGCAGATAAATCAGTATTGCCTGATCTTAAACATCTGCTATCGGGCCCGATCATGAATGGCTTCCTGTTTTTGGATGTGGTATTGGGGCTGTATTTATTGGATGGCTATTTGCGTAAAAAAGGTTTGTCAAAAACAGACGAAAGTGTGCAAACCAGTGGACAACAAAAAACACAATAGTGCTCATATTGACCTATTTGGGGTATATATTGCGGTCAGGATTACTCAATTATTCACACAATTTCCTTTATTTTAATATTAACGAGCAAAAAGATTAGCGTACAAAGCTTTTGGTATAATAATTGTATTATAATATATGAACTGGCATCCTTGCCAGTTTAATTGTGATAAGGTTTAGGTTGAAAGTCTCCCGACGCAAGGTTGGGAGGCTATTTATTTTTTATAGGGATTATTTATATCTTTAGAATAACAATTATAACCTAATCACTAAAACAATGACTCCAAGATCATTCTGGTCAATCCTGATAAAAATATTAGGCATTTATATTATATTAGAATCAATAATATCGGTACCATTATTTATAATTAATGCTTATTCATTTTATAAGCAATCTTATTGGCCTGGTAACAATAGCAATGCTGCGTTAGTTGAGATAGCACTTTTTATAATAATAATTATTGTTTATGGCTTTATAGTATGGTATTGCTTGTTTAAAACTGATTGGATAATTGATAAATTAAAACTTGACCAGGCCTTTGAGGATACTCGGTTTGAGTTTAATATACACCGGTCAACAATTTTGAAAATAGCAATAATGGTAATCGGCGGATTATTGCTGATTGATAGCTTTCCAATGCTGTGCAGAAATATCTTTAGCTATTACCAGAGCGATAATAGATTTATAACGTTCAAACAAAACCCCAGTTCTGGTTATGTAATAATGTATTTTTTTAAAACAATGATCGGCTACTTTATGCTCACTTGCAGCCGGATGATCGTTAATTATATTGAGTTGAAAAGGAAAGACCGGGTTGCAGATCGTAGCGAAGATAGACTCACCTAAATCCACTATACCAATACAACATTTGAAAAGGCAGTCAGCAATTTTTCAAATCAAATTCCCTCCCTTGGGAGGGGTGCAGTTTGACTGCGCGCAAAGGCAGGGAGGGGTCTATTCTGCTATGCATGTTCGCTAAACCCCTCCCTGCCCCTCCCAAGGGAGGGAATCACACGCGGGCCAATGCTTAATCTGGCAAATTATAGGCTATACCCTTTGGAGAGGGGTTGGGGTGAGGCGGGATTTTCAAATATTACTGTAACAATTGTTCAATTTCATAATCAAAGAAACAATCAATCTCATTCATAAACCTCTAAACTTTTATTGACATGAAAAAGCTGGTTTACATTGCTGCTTTGTTACTGCTGTGTACTACTTTACAAACCTATGCGCAACCACACATCCCCGGTGCAAGTACTACACAAACTATTTCGCAGGATTTTGGCCTCGGAAAGATCATCATTACCTATTCCCGGCCTAATGTTAAAGGTCGCACAATATTTGGCGGATTGCAGCCATATGGCGAAGTATGGCGCACGGGTGCCAATGCCGCTACCATAATTAAGTTCACCGAAAATGTAATAATTGAAGGTAACAAAGTACCCGCCGGAGAATATACTTTATTCACCATTCCCGGACCCGATGAGTGGACGATCATCCTGAACAAAACAGTACACCAATGGGGTGCCTACAGCTACAAACAAGCAGACGACCTTTTACGCTTTAAAGTAAAACCCATGGCAATAAACGAAAGCATTGAAACCTTCGCCATGCAATTTGCCAATTTAACTACAAAGGCGGCTGATCTGCATTTAATGTGGGATAAAACTGTGGTACCCATCCATTTTGACACCGATGATGATGCGCAAATAATGGCTAACATTGATAC